>VFQP010001169.1_pt1 | contig 37671 bp, 31 predicted proteins | sample 3512351 | NCBI WGS metagenome assembly VFQP01 (sample SAMN10412372, study PRJNA504923) | tailings metagenome | isolation source: Relicate 1 Philex TSF1 revegetated site | place: Philippines: Tuba, Benguet | collected 2017-08-29
TGCGCGAGACGGGGATTTTTTCTTGGCCTGCCGTGGAGGGGCTGATCGAGCGACACATGAACCGCAAGCAGAACGCGGGCTATTCGCTCTGGGGCCTACTCACACTATTCCTTTGGATGAAACGATGGAAAATACAAACTACAGCGGGCCTCTTGCGCCCGCTGCCGACGGCAGCCGCTACTACCAACTAATCGTTGTTCTCTTTGCCGCGTTAATATACGTGCCTGCGTTGTTGAGCCCGCCGGGGCTGATGGACGACGTGGACGCGGTGCAGGCTCAGATCGCCAGGAACATGCTGGAGAGCGGGGACTGGGTGACGGCGCGGCTGAACGGGATCGCTTACTTAGAGAAATCCCCGCTGGTGTACTGGATGATGGCGTTGTGCTTCGCCATTTTCGGGGTACACGATTGGGCGGCGCGAATTCCGATTGTCTGCTTTTCGATTGGGCTGGCCTGGTTGACGGCGCGAATCGGAGCGTGGGCCGCGGGACCGCGGTTGGGTTTGGCCTCGGGATTGGTGATGGGGACGGCACTGGGCTTGTGGCTCTTTACGCGCATCTTGATCCCCGATGTGATTTTGACGTTTACGATCGCCTTGGCGCTGTGGGCCTTCCTGCGGACGCTGGACGAGGATGAGCGGAACCCGAGAGTGTGGTCCAACGTGATGTCGGCGGCGATAGCCGTGGGGTTGTTGTTGAAGGGGTTGATTGCGTTGGTGTTTCCGGGCGCGGCGGCGTTTCTGTATTTGGTGTTTACGAATCAGTTGTTCAGCGGGCATACGTGGCGGCGCTTTTGGATTCGCGAGGGATTGTTGATTCTGGTTTGCATCGCCGCGCCGTGGCATGTGGCGGCGATGGTGGCGAATCCGCCGTACTTCGATTTCACCTGGCGGAGCGTGCCGGGTGAATACCATGGGTTCTTTTGGTTTTACTTTCTGAACGAGCATGTCTTCCGCTTCCTGAACATGCGGCATCCGCGGGACTACAACACGTTTCCGCGCCTGGCGTTCTGGTTGTGCCATTTGCTTTGGATGTTCCCTTGGGGGTTGAACTTCTTTGCGATGACGACGCCGTATGAGCCGCGGCACCGGCGCTTGTTGCTCCTGTGTTTCTGTTGGGCGGGCTTCCTGCTGGTGTTCTTTACGTTTTCGACGACGCAGGAATACTATTCGATGCCTTGTTATCCGGCGCTGGCGCTGATGCTCGGAACGGCGCTGGCGCGCGAGGATGCGCGGCGTTGGACGTACCGGGTGACCGGAACGATTGCGACTGCGGCGCTGGCGGCGATTTTGTTCTTGCTGTTGATGACTTGGAATTTGGCGACGCCGGGAGATATCTCGCGCGCGCTGGCGACGCAGGCGCCGGACGCGTATACGTTGTCTCTGGGGCATATGGGGGATTTGACGATAGAGGCATTCGCATACTTGCGGACCCCGTTGCTGGTGGCGGGGGCGGCGTTTTTGATTGGAGCGCTGGGGGCCTGGTTGCCGCCGCGCCTCGCGATTTTTGCCATGGCGTTGATGAGTGTGGTGTTCCTGAACGCGGCGCGGCTGGCGCTGGAGACCTTCGATCCGTTTCTGGGCAGCCGGGGCGTGGCGAATGCGTTGGTGGAAGCGGATCGCCGGGCGCCGGGGGAATGGATCGCGGATAACCAGTACTATGCGTTTTCGAGCGTGTTTTTCTATTCGAACAAGAAGGCGCTGCTGTTGAATGGCCGGGTGAACAATCTGGAGTATGGTTCGTATGCGCCGGGGGCGGCGCAGGTGTTTCTTACTGATAAGGAGTTGCCGGGGCTCTGGAACGATCCGGCGAAGCGCTATTACATGACGGTGGAGAAGCCGCGCTTGGAAGCGGTGAAGAAGATCGTGGGGGCGGAGAATGTGGTGGAGATCTTCAATGCGGGCGGAAAGTATTTGCTGACGAACCGCCCGTTGTAGATAGTGTTTGCGGCGTTATGCTGTAGGCGTGCGGGCGATTGTTTTTTTAGCCGCGGTGGCGCTTTGGGCGCAGTCCGATATGGAACTGGGCGTTAAGGCCCTGGATGCCGGGAAAGCGGCGGAGGCGGAGGCGCATTTCGCGAAGGCCGCGGTGGCGGACGCTAAGGACTATGCAGCGTTCTTTCACTTGGCGCTGGCGCAGACCTTGCAGAACAAGGACGCGGAAGCGGAGAGGAATTTTCAGAAGACGCTGGAGCTGCAGCCGGGGTTGTATGAGGCGCACTTGAATTTGGGCGTGCTGCTTTTGCGCGTGAAGCGGCCGAAAGAGGCGGTGCCGCACTTTGAGGCGGCGGTGACGGCCAAGCCGGCAGAGTACCGGCCGCGCTACTACTTGGCGGAGAGTTTGTTTGAAGCGGGGCGGGGGGCGGAGGCGGAACCGCATTACCGGAAGGCGTTGGAGGTGAACCCGAAGTCGGCGGAGGCGGCGCATGGCTTGGGGCAATCGCTGTTGCACCAGAGGAAGACGGAGGAAGGGGCGAAGTATTTCGAGATGGCGGCGCAGTTGGACGAAGGATTCGCGCCGGCGTTGCTGCAATTGGCGGCGGTGTACGAGGCGGATAAAGATTTTGCCAAGGCGATTGCGATTTATAAGAAGTTTCCGAACGATGCGGGAGTGAAGGAAAGATTGGGACAGTTGTTGACCGAGACGGGGCAGGCGGGACAGGCGATTCCGGAGTTGGAGGCGGCGGTGAAGGCGTCGCCGACGGTGGCGAATCTGACGGCGCTGGCGACAGCGTATTTGCAGAACAAGCAGGCAGAGAAGTGCCAGCCTTTGCTGGATGAGGCGTTGCGGCTGGAGCCGCGGAACGCGGAGTTGCGGATTTTGTACGGGCGATTGTTGCGGGAGATGCGGAAGTTCGATTTGGCGTCGCAGCAGTTTTTTGTGGCGACGAAGTTGGAGCCGAAGTCGGCGGAGGCTTGGAGCGATTTGGCGACGACGACGGTGTTGCTGGAGAGGTTTGACTTGGCGCTGACGGCGTTGGAGCAGGTGAAGGCGCTGGGGGCGGAGAAGCCGGGGCATAAGTATTTGCGGGCCATTACGCTTGATAAGGTGCGGCAGGATAAGAAGCAGGCGCGGCTGGCGCTGGCGGCGTATGAGGATTTTCTGGCCGTGGCGGGTGGGAAGTTTCCCGATGAAGAATTCAAGGCGCGGCAGAGGATGAAGGTGTTGGAGCGGGAGGTGAATCGATGATGCAGGCGTTTGTACTGGCGTTGCTGTTGTTTGCTCAGGATGCCGATCCGGAGAAGAAGTACATGGCGGCGATCCTGGCGGCAAATCAGGCGATTGACGCTTCGCGGGCGGCGGGGATGGATAAGCAGGAGTTGGATAAGGCGGCGGGCGAGGTAGAGAAGGTGCTGCGGATTTTGGAGGAGACCGGGAAGCCGCCGTATAAGAATGCCAAGCATTACAAGAAGGCCGAGTTGAAGACGCGAGAGATCTTGCGGCGCATTGATACGTTGTTGCGGGATGCGGGCGTGGATGAGCGGGAGACATTGCAGAGTGCGCACGATCGGGTGCAGCAGGTGCATGAGAAATTGCTCGAAGGAGTGATGATGAAAAAGCCATGAGGATCTTCGCTTGTTTGTTGGCCGTGGCGATGGCGCTGCCGGCGCAAAAAGATTTTTTGACCGAGGATGAGATCGAGCGGGTTCGTTTGGCACAGGAGCCTAATGAACGGCTGAAGTTGTATTCGACGCTGGCGCGGCAGCGGGTGGATCAGTTGGATCAGCTTTTTGCGAAGGAGAAGGCGGGGCGGTCGATTTTGATTCACGATTTGCTGGAACAGTACGCGAAGATTATTGAGGCGATCGATATCGTGGCGGACGATGCGTTGCGGCGTGGGGCGGTGTTGGAAGAGGGGATGAAGCTGGCTATCGACGCCGAGAAGAAGATGCTGGTGAAGTTGGAAAAATTTGCCGGGTTGGAGGCGCGGGATTTGTCGCGTTATGAATTTGCGTTGCAGACGGCGATCGATACGACGAAGGATTCGATTGAGATGGGAGAGGAGGATCTGGGGACGCGGGCGAAGCGGGCGACGGTTAGCGCGGAGGCGGAGAAGAAGCAGCGGGAGGCGATGATGACGCCGGCGGAGTTGGAGGAGAAGAAGGCTTCGGAGAAGAAGTTGAATGAGGATCCGAAGTTGAAGGGGCGGAAGCCGCCGACGTTGCGGAAGAAGGGGGAGGAAGTGCCGGCGAAGAAGCCTTAGAGCGTGGCGAGGGCGCGGAGGCGGGCGAGAGCTTGTTCGATTCGAGCGCGTGTGGCGTCTTCGGGAAGGAAGCAGTAGTAAAGGGCCGAAGGAAACTCTGGGTCCTCTAGCCATTCCTGGATCGACGCCTGAACAAAAGTGCGAAGGTCTGGTTCCGCATTGCGCAATTCGTCAACAATTTCCGCGCGTCCTCTAACGACGTTAATAATGTCCTCGAAATCTTTACTCGCTAAGAAATCGCCTCTCCCGCGATCCCTGAACGCCGTGAACTTTGTGGCCAGAAAATAGGGCGCTGTGATGACCTTTAGGAGCGGAGCTTCTTCTCCGAGCAAGGGTGCGGCATGTTGCAAAGCCGCTTTGTACCAGGGATTTCCAAATCCGAAGATGCTGGCCTCCACGGGCATCACATCAATGATGCGGGCCTCCTTGCGCCAGCGGCAAAGCGGAGCTCCTTTTGACATATCCTCGCGGAATCCAGCGTCTCGCAGTCGATCAGATACAGCGGTTAGGGCAGCGTATGTTTGCTCGCCGGACAACAAATCCACATCGATCGTGCTGCGGATGCCATGGAAATTTTCCTCGGTAATCAGAATTCCCGCGACGCAGCCGCCAACCAGAATGAGTTCCTCTTGGAGAGTGCCTAGCCAACTGGCAACCTGGAGCACCATTGCGCGATTCGGATCGATGCTCATGATGGCCTAGGCATGCGCAACGAATCGGTAAGGTGTTTAGCCGCTAACTCGCGTTCCCGAGCGGTGCCCATCCGCATCGCATCAATGAGAGTCAACAGCTTGTAGAGTTTGGGGTCTCTTTGCGATGCTTCGGGCGCATGCTTGGCGAGGGGTTGCAATGAGATACCACGAATGGAGCCGTTGGCAGAGGGCCAAACAGGTGGTGGGTCCTTATCTGGAACGATCTCACTAGAAAGCGGTGGGGCCGCATAGGCAGTGGGAATGCCAAGGGACATCCCGCCGCGCTCTGCCGGAAAGGCGTATTTGATCCCATGGATTGCGAATTCAAGTAAAGCTAGCTTGTTGCCTTTGATCTTGTCTTCCCAGTCGAAGACCAAGCGAGCGGCCTTGGCGCGTTTGACGGCGGCGTGGACTTCGGAGGCGGACATGCCCAGACTGGCGGCGAGGCTGGCATAGGTGGGCCGGGCGTCTTCGGGGAGGACGGCGAGCTTGAGGGCAACCAGGACGTCTTGGGGACGGAGCTGCATGCTAAAAGTATATTCTATATTCGCGAATCGCGAATATAGAATATACTGTGAACATGCCGCCGGCTAGGCCGGCGGCGAGTGGTTCGGGAGGGGACCGATTTGGATTAGAGGCTGGTGCCGCCGCTGACTTCGATGGTTTGGCCGGTGATCCAGCGGCCGGCGGGGCCGGCGAGGGAGAGCACAGCGTCGGCGACGTCGTCGGGTTTGCCTATGCGTTTGAAGGCCTGGAGGGACTTGATCATGGCTCCGCCGTCGCTGAGGATCGGGGCGCCCATGTCGGTTTCTATGGCGCCGGGGGCGATGGCGTTGACGTTGATATTGCGCGGGCCAAGTTCGCCGGCGAGGGAACGACTGAGGGCGTTCACGGCGGCTTTGGTAGCCGAGTAGGCCGATGCGTTGGGGAACGCGATGCGGGCCGCGACGCTGGAGACGTTGATGATGCGGCCGCCGTCCTTGATCTTGGGGGAGAGCTTCTGGGCGACGAAGAAGAGGCTCTTGACGTTGACGTTGAAGAGTTTTTCGAACTGGGCTTCGGTGGTGCTCTCGAGCGTGCCAAATTCGGCGACGCCGGCGTTGTTGACGAGGATGTCTACGGAATCGACCGCTGCGGCCAGTTTGGCGGCGCCATCGGGGGAGTTCAGGTCCGCGCCGACGGCTTTGGCTTGACCGCCGTTCTTCTTGATTTCCGCGACGAGATCTTCGGCGGCTTGCTTGCTGGACCCATAGTGGGCGATCACCGTGGCGCCTTCGCCGGCGAGTTTCAGGGCGATGGCGCGGCCGATGCCACGGCTGGCTCCCGTTACCACCGCGGTCTTGTTTTCCAATTTCTTGTTCATGTTGTGTCTTTCGACCTCCATTGTTTTAGACTCAATAGTCTAAAATCGGTCGCAAGAATTTTGGAACAATCAGTCTAAAACGGTGAGGGACTCTTTGAGGACGTTGTTGAGCAGGACGGGGTCGCGCTTCAGGCGCAGGAGCATGAGGACGCCGATGAGCGTTGAGAGGAGGCTGGCGGCCTTGGCCTCGACTTCCTTTGCGGTCCATTTGCCTTCCCGGGAGAGGACCTCGCGGAATAGGTTGCGGCTGGCTTCGAGCGACGCGTCGACGCGTTGCTGGACTTCCGGATCGGTGCTGGAGAGTTCGGCGCCAAGGGTCAAGAAAACGCAACCGGGGGCGGCGCCGCAGAGGATGTAGTTGTTTACGAGTTGCTCGAAGAAGCCACGGATGACTTTGGCGGCGGGGCCTTTCTTGCCGAGGGCGCCTTTGCGGATTTCGGCGCCGATTTGTTCGGCGCAGCCAATGGTGGCGAGCATGAGTCCGCGCTTGTCGCCGAAGCAGTTGTAGAGGCTGGCGCGGGAGATACCGAGTTCTTCGGTGAGGTTGCCGATGCTGGTGCCTTCGTAGCCTTGGCGCAGAAAAAGCTGCATGGCCTTTTGGACGGCTTCGTTGCGGTCGAACTCGAGGGGTCTTGCCATGGGCGGCCTGCTAGGTGACGGGTCCAGGATTGAACGGCGCCAGGGCGTTGCCCAGGCCCCAGTGTTCTGCCCAGGTCTTCTTCCTGCCGCTGGCGACATCGAGCATAAGGCGGAAGAGTTCCCAGCCAGCTTCTTCGATGCTGCGGTGGCCGGTGGCGATGCGGCCGGCGTCGTAGTCGATGAGGTCGGGCCATTTTTCCGCTAGCGCCGTGCGGGAACTGACCTTGATGACGGGAGCCATGGCGAGGCCATAAGGCGATCCTTCGCCGGTAGTGAAGACGTGGAGATTCATGCTGGCGAGTTGTTGGGTGCCACAGATGAAATCGCTGGCGGGCGTGGCGGCAAAGACGAGGCCTTTCGCTTTGACCTTTTCGCCGTGGGTGGCGACGTAATTGATGGCGCTGGAGCCGGCCTTGGCGACAGAGCCCAGGGCTTTTTCGACGATATTGGAAAGGCCGCCGCGTTTGTTGCCGGGTGTGGTGTTGGCGCTGCGGTCCGCCATGCCGCGGGCGAGGTATTCGTCGTACCACTGCATTTCGCGGATGAGCGAGCGGGCGACGTCGGGGGTGGCGCAGCGAGGAGTGAGCAGGTGGACGGCGTCGCGGACTTCCGTGACTTCACTGAACATGACGGTGGCGCCGGCGCGGACGAGCAGGTCGGCGGCGTAACCGAGAGCGGGGTTGCAGGTGACACCGGAGAAGGCGTCGCTGCCGCCGCATTGGAGGCCGACGATCAAATCGCTGGCTGGACATTCCGTGCGTTGGCGGCGGTTGAGATCATCGAGTTTCTTTTCGGCGAGGCGCATGATGGCGGCGACGGATGCGCCGAAGCCGCCTTCATCCTGGAGGCGGACGACGTTGCCTTGCGCATCCAGCATGGGGAAGAGCTTGGAGGGCTGGAGTTTCTCGCAGCCGAGGCTGACTACTAGAGGCGTATCGCCGAGGTTGGCGTGTTGACCAATGTGGCGGAGCGTGGCAATGGGAACGGCCGCGCCGGGAGCTTGGATGGCGACGCCACAGCCATAGGTGTGCGTGATGGGGACTACGGCATCGACATTGGGAAAGCGTGGGAGGATTTCGGCTTGGATGCGGCGGGCGGCGTAATCCACGGTAGGCGCGACGCATTGGACAGTGGTGGAGATGCCGAGGATGTTCTTTGTTCCGACGCTGCCGTCGGCATTGCGATAGCCGAGGAAGTTAAAGCCCTCGAGAGGAGGTTGCGTTTCCGGGATGGCCGTGGAGAGGGGAAGCGCATCGAGTGGAGGCGGCTCAGGAAGCGTTAGCAGGTCCTCACGCACCCATGAGCCGGCGGGAAGATCTCTGAGGGCTAGGCCGATGGTGTGACCGTAACGCAGGATGGGTTCGCCCGCGGCGATGTCCTGCAAGGTGACCTTGTGGGATTGGGGGATGTGTTCGCGGGCGTGGTGGCCCGCGGGGTCGACGACGATGGCGACGTTATCGCTTGGGTGAATCCGGACTAGCCCAGCCATTCATTCAATTCTTGCGTATGCAGATCGAGCGTGCCCTGCTGGGGGAGCGCATCGAGAGGCAGGCCCTCCTTCCAGAGTGAGACCTGAAACTTGGTGGGCTGTTGCTTTTTCTTGTTGAGGGGGTGCTTGAGCTCGAAGATTTTCCGGAAGGCGGCACTCACATGGGGAGGCGTTTGCGACGGGTCTGAGAGTTTGACGGTGAATTCTTTGGAGTCGATGGTGAATCGGAGTTCGCACTGGGAGAGCGTGGATTCGTGGTCCTTGGCGAAGTCGAGACGGATGTAGACGTTGGTGCCGTCGCTGCCATAGTGGAGTTCGTCGATCAAGAACTTCTGGCCGTGCATAGCGCCGGAGCGCTGGTCGATGGAATAGGTGCCCGCACCCATCCATTCGAAGTAGCTGGAAACGGAACCGTCGATGGTGGGAGCCAGTGGGCTTTGGGGTGCCTGGTGGACGGCCTTCATCTCGACTTGCAAGATGGGGCGGGAGAGTTCTTCCGGGGGCGCCAGGCGGAGACAACGATAGACGTTGGCCAAGTGTTCGCGATAGAGGCGGTCGAAGTCGGGCCGGTTGGCCGAGGCATGTTGCGGGCCATACCACCAGTTCCAATCGCTGCCCTCAGCGATGAGGAGTTCTTCAAAGGCTAGTTCGCGTTCGGCCTCGCTGACTTGGTCCTTGGCGCGTTCGTAGGTTTCTCGGGCGCGCAGCAAGTATTCCCAAGCCTTGTTGTCTTCTTCGTAGCCGATCCAGACGTCGAAATTGGCGCCGATCCAGGAGGCGGGAAAGATGTGGCCAATGGGTTCGGCGGGGACTTTCTTGATGGCTTCGCTGACGGTGACGGCTTCCATGTTCTTCTCTTCGCTGATTTGGCGATAGAGTTCGCGCAGGAAGGGGCGGCCGGAGAGATCGAAGTACTCCCAGGCGTTTTCGCCGTCGAGGATGACGGGGACGAGGGCGTCTCGGCCTTGGCGCAGGATCGAAGCGCAATTGGCGCGGATGGAGTTGAGGAAGTGGTCGGCGGCTTCCTTGGGGCCCATGCGGGAGTAGACGAAGCCGATCAAGTCGCTAAGCGTGTGATCGCGGAAAAGGCCGTGGAGTTCGTGATTGCCCTGGCGCCAGAGATAAGGACGGTAGGTGACTTCGGGAGTGCCGGGATGATTGATGGTGCGGGCGAGTACGCCGTTGTCGGTAGCGAACCACTTGAAGCCCGTTTCGGCGGCGAGCGTAAGGGCTTCGTCGGAGACGGAGCCTTCGCTCGGCCAGAGACCGGCGGGTATCTGGCCGAACTCGGCTTTCATGTAATCGCGGGCGCGTTCGAGTTGGATGCGCGCGTCTTGGGGGTAGCGAAAGCGCGTGGGGAGGGGAATGTAGGGATGGGAGATTTGCGCGATGTCAGTGTCGCAAACCAGCGGAAGTATGGGGTGGTAGTAGGGCGTGGCGGAGATCTCGATTTGGCCCTTCTTCTGGTATTGCTCGTAGATGCCTTTGACGAGGCCGATCTTTTCCAGTTGCTTGCGGGCGAGAAGAGTTTGGTCGGCGGGTGAATAGTCGCGGGCCTTCTTGACGAGTTGCGCGACTTCGGGGTCGCCTGTGAGGAAGTCTTCGTCAAACCAAGCGAGTTGGCTCAAGATTTGGAGATCGCGAAAGGCGTTGTCGTTGAAGACGGCGCGGGCGCGGACGGCGTGCTCGTCCACGCCTTGCCAGGCTTCGAAGAGTTCGGCGTAGCGTGGATAGCGGTAGATCATCTTCTGGACGTTCGCTTGGAAGAAGTAGCGGAGGATGAACTCGCGCTCGGCGTCGGTGAGCGTGGCCGTGTCCTTGTTGGCGCAGCGGAGGAAGGGGTCTTGGGCGACGCCGCGTGCGTACTCGTCGAGTTGGACGAGCATTGAAGGGACGAGGTTGAAGGTCTGGCGGACTTCCGGGAAGTCTTCGAGGACGCTCACCATGCCGTAGTAATCCTTGAGGGCATGCATGCGGGTCCAGGGGAGTTTGTATTCGCCGCTGACCAGGTCCTTGTAAAAAGGCTGGTGCATGTGCCAGACGAAGGAAAGGTAGATCTTGGGCATCGTGCTCCTATCGACCGCCGAATAAGCTTCGCACGGGCACGGGGGGCGGAGTTCCTTTCACGGCGAGCCAAAGAATTCTGTTGAGTTCGTTGTCGTCAATCTCGTCGGCTTCGTCCCACTCCATGCGGAGGGTTTCGGCGGAGAGTTTGGATTCCGGGTTGCGTACATTGCGGTCTTGCTGAGGGTTGACGGCTTGGTAGGCGTCCAGCTTCGGCGTGTTGGCGAAGGCGCGGGTCATGGGAGTGGAGCCGGCATCGTAAACCGTCATGGGGCGCAGGCCAAGAATGAGTTCCATGGTGCGGAGCATCGAGGTGGTGTTGTACATCGTGGAGTCGATGATGCCGCGGCGCGTGTAGGGGCTGATGACGAAGGCGGGGGAGCGGTGGGAGTCGACGTGATCGGGGCCGTTCTGGGCGTCGTCTTCGACAACGAAGATGGCGGTTTTGGACCAGAACTTGGACTTGGAGAGACCTTCGACGATCATGCCGAGAGCGAGGTCGTTGTCGGCGACCATGGCTTGGGGAGTAAGGCGGCCGGCGGCTGCTCCGTAAGTGTGATCGTTGCCGAGACGGAGCGTAATGAACTGCGGGAATTGGTTTTTCGCTTCGAATTCCTTGAGCTCGGCGAGGAAAGTTTTGGCGCGATCGACATCGGAGTACTCAAGATCGTAAGCGCGATATTGCATCGCCGTGTGCGGCGCCATTTGCGGATCGCGAACGCGGGCGATGTGTTTGCCGTCGACGGGTTCCTTTAGGTTTTCGCACCACCAGCCGTAGTTGCGGAAGCTAATCCCGGCGCTCAGAACGTTGTTCCAGATGCGGCCGGCGGGGCCGTTGGCCGCGGGTTCGCCCCCTTCATAGTCGTAATGCTTGCGGCGGCCAGCGTAGGAGTTGGGCCACATACGCTGGACGTAGGCGGGTGCGATCGCGGCCGTGGACCAGTTGTGGCCATCGGCGGAGACGTCGGCGTTGACGTAGAAGTTGTCGAGGAGAACAAACTCTTCGGCGATCTTGTGGTGGTTGGGCGTGATGTCTCGGCCGAAGAGTGTCAAGCTCGGTTCCCCGTTGCCTTTGCCGAGATCGCCCAGGACCTGATCATAGGTGCGATTCTCCTTGACGATGTAGATGACGTGCTCGATCGCCTTCGATTTTTCACCGACCACCGCAGGGATGACTTCCGAGGAGATCGGATTGGATTCCAGCAATTCGTCGTTGTACGGTGAGTTTGCGATCACGGTGCGGGTGTAGGCGGTGAGTTTCGCATCATCGAGACCGCTCACCACGGAGATGGTGCCCAGTTGGAGGCGACCGACATAGGCGACCGGAGCGCCGCCAAGATGGAGGGGGGCAGCTTTCTTGGAGGGGTTGGGGCCATTGACGTCATTCGGAAAACTGCGGGCGCCGCGGCCGTTAAAGATAAGGAGCTTCTCTTCCTCCAGGACTCGCGCGGCGATGGGATACCAGCCGCTGGGGATCATGCCCGCGACCCGGCTGCGAGGGCCTTGGACATCGGCGACGCCCACTGCGTTCAAGTCCGAACAAACGACGTAGAGCCGCGATTGATCCTTGTTGAGCGCGAGTGCGCTGGGCGTAGAACCAACCGCCTGGACCGGTGTCATTGACATGTTGATGGTTTCCACGAGCTTGAGGGACTTCGATTCCGAAACTCCGAGGACGTGGACATTGTTGGAATTTGAGGAAGCGACGAAGATGCGCGCGGTCCAGGGTTGGGGCAATTCTTTGCCGGTTTCGTCGTCCACCATCACCGTCTTGGCCCCGCGCCAGACCATATCCATGGGCACTTGGCCTACTCGGGCTCGTTCGAGAATTTCGCCGTTGGAGGCTTTGTGATGAATAACGGAAGCATCCGCCATGGCGGAAACAAAGAAGCTCTGATTGTCGGGGTGGATCAAGATTCGATACGGGCGCCGGCCAGTAGGGAAGCGTTCGATTACGCGACCGGACTGCGGATTGATTACGGCAATGAGGTTGCGGTGCAGCATGGCGACGTAAAGGAGACGGCCGTCGCTAGAGATCTGAACGTCACCCGTGAAGTCCTGGTGGACCGGCTCACCGTCAGTGAGCTTCCATTCCACGCCTTTCGAAAGTTGTCCCTCCGGGGAGATGGCGAAGCCAAAGACCATGGCTTTGGATCCGCCGCCGACGTAGATGGTCTTACCGTCCGGTGTAAAGGTGAGGCCGAGCCAGGCATCGGGAACCCCGATGCGAGAGATGACGTTGAGGCTCTGCGGATCGCGGATTTCGAGAGACGGTGGGTTGTAGCCCCCATAGAGGACGGCGAGGAACTTTCCGTTCGGAGAAAGGGCGCTCGCCATCGGGAATGTATCGACGTTGATCTGCGTTCCGGCGGGACGGATGCTCCAGCCGGTAGGGAGAAGAACACTGCCATCCTGTTGCGGGCCGATGCGCGGGCCCGTGGCCATCTGACTTTGGAGGCCCAGGGCGACGACTATGGCAAGTGCGGCGAGGGGCAGTGCGCGATTCCAAGATTTCATGTTGAGGATCTCCTTATTGATCGCGGTATCTCTGTGCGATGGGGATTCTGCGGCCCATGCCGAATGCCTTTGAGGTTACCTTGATTCCCGGCGCGGCCTGTTGGCGCTTGTACTCATTGAGGTCGACCTTTCGCGCGATCTCACGGACGAGGGCGAGGTCTATGTTGTCCATTTCGGCAATCTCTTGCGGACTGTGTTGCTGCTCCACGTATCCGGCGAGGATCTTGTCGAGAACGTCATAGGGCGGCAGTGAGTCTTGGTCTTTCTGATCTGGACGCAACTCGGCCGAAGGCGGCTTGATGAAGACGTTCTCCGGAATGGCATTGTTGAGGCGCTGGTTGGCGATGCGCGAGAGCTGATAAACGACGGTCTTCGGGACATCGCTGATAACCGCGAGCCCTCCGCACATGTCGCCGTATAACGTGCAATAGCCGACGGCGAGCTCGCTTTTATTGCCGGTGGTGAGCACCAGTGCTCCGAATTTATTGGAGAGCGCCATCAGCGTGAGGCCACGCAGACGGCTCTGGATGTTTTCTTCGGTGACGTCCGGGCGATAGCCGTGAAAGAGCGGGGCCAGCGCTTCAATCATCGTGTTGTACGCCGGAGTGATAGGGGAGACTTCGAAGCGAATCCGCAAGCGCTCCGCCATGGAACGGGCATCCGTCACCGAGTGGTCGCTCGAGTAAGGACCGGGCATGCCGATGCCGATGACATTGTCACGGCCCAGCGCATCCACGGCGACGCAGGCAACGATGGAAGAGTCGATGCCGCCCGACAGGCCGATCAGAACTTGCTTAAAGCCGCACTTCTTGACGTAATCGCGGGTGCCGAGGACGAGGGCATCGTAGACAGCTTCCAATTCATCCTTGTGCGAGGCTTGATGTTCGCCCGATTGCGATTCGAGGTTCACCATGATGAGGGCTTCGTCGAAGCTGGGCGCTTCCGCAATGATCTCGCCCGCGGCGTTCATGGCGAAGCTGGAGCCGTCAAAGACGAGATGGTCGTTGCCGCCTACGGAATTTACGTAGACGCAGGGGATCTTGTACTCCTGCGCGATGGCGGCGAAGTGTTGCCGGCGCAAGTCGCGCTTGTGCATTTCGTAGGGGCTGGCGTTAATGGAGAGCAAGGCGCGGGCGCCGCCGTGGAAGAGTTCGTCGATGGGGTCGCGCTGGTAGAGAGGGCGTTCGATGAAGTCGGCGGAATTCCAGGCGTCCTCGCAAACGGTGAGAGCGACGGTGTTCTGGCCCAGAACCAACGGCTCCTGTTTATCCGCAGGATAAAAGTAGCGTCCTTCATCAAAGACGTCATAGGTAGGGAGCAGCATCTTCGTTTGGCGGAAGACTTGTTGGCCTTGGTGCAGTACAACGGCCGTATTCAGCACACGTTTACCGAGATTCGATTGGGCGGGGGCGATGTTGCCGACTACGATGCGGAGAGGTAGTCCGGCGGTTTCCGCGGCCAGCGCTTGGAGTTCCGATTCGGCGCGGGCGACGAAGGACGGACGTTCTACGAGGTCGCGCGGAGGGTAGCCGGTAAGGGAGAGTTCCGGAAAAAGAACTATCTCGGCGCCGCGATCGGCGGCCTGGCGGGCGAAGGTGGTGATCTTGGCGCGGTTGGCAGTAAAGTCGCCGACGGTGGTGTTGATTTGCGCGAGGGCTATGCGCATGGGAATCGGATTTCCTGTGTCATGAATGTGCGCTGTAAGTATCTAGTCTAGACAGCAATCGCTTCGATGACCGTGAATTTCTGACTACCGCAGAAGGCCCCCCGCATGCTATGTTTGTATGTGCCTGCGGATAGCACGCGCCAGCGTGTTCTTGGCGTCATACCTGCTCGGTTTGCCTCAACCCGGTTTCCCGGAAAAGCCCTCGCCACCCTTAAAAATAAGCCAATCATCCAGCACGTTTATGAGCGTGCGAAGGATGCGGAACTGCTCGATGGCGTTCTGATCGCCACTGACGACCACCGCATCGCCGAAGTCGCCCGGCATTTTGGCGCGCCTGTCGTGATGACGCGCAGCGATCATCTCTCGGGAACCGATCGCGTCGCCGAAGCGGCTATGCCCAGCCCACACCAGATCGTAGTGAATATTCAGGGCGACGAACCATTGATCGAGGCCCACGCCATCGATACTGCCGTGCAGGCGCTGCTGGACGACCGGGACTTGGTAATGTCCACCTTGAAGCGCAAGATCGAACGGCCCGAAGAAGTGACGAATCCTAATGTCGTCAAGGTGGTGACCAACTTTAACGGCGACGCGATCTACTTTTCCCGCTGTCCAATTCCCTTCAATCGCGGCGGGGACCACGGCATCGACGAACCTTACTACAAACACATAGGGCTCTACGTCTACCGGCGCGACTTCCTGCTCGGATACTCCTCGCTGCCAGTCGGACCACTCGAGAAAGCGGAGTCGCTCGAACAATTGCGGGCGATGGAGAACGGCTACCGCATCCGGGTATTGGAAACCACCTACGAATCGCTCGGCGTCGATACGCCGGAAGACCTAGTCCGCGTTCAGGAACTCATCTCTCATCATGGCTAAGTACATATTCGTGACCGGCGGCGTCGTTTCCTCCCTGGGAAAAGGCATCGCCGCCGCCTCAATTGGATGTCTGCTCGAAAGCCGCGGCCTTCGTGTTTGCTTACAGAAATTCGATCCTTATCTCAATGTCGACCCGGGCACCATGAGCCCTTTCCAGCACGGCGAAGTCTTTGTTACGGATGACGGCGCGGAAACCGATCTCGATCTTGGCCACTATGAACGCTTCACGCACTCCCCGCTGAGCCAAGCCAACAACTTAACCTCCGGACGGATCTATGAACGGATCATCGCCCGAGAACGGCGCGGCGATTATCTGGGGAAGACGGTCCAGGTGATTCCCCACGTCACCGACGAAATTAAGGCGAACGCGCGCAAGGTAGCGGAAGGCGTGGATGTGGTGATCGTCGAAATTGGCGGCACGGTGGGCGATATCGAGTCCTTACCGTTCCTCGAAGCGATCCGTCAGTTGCGGCACGAATTGGGCCGCCAGAACGCGATCAACGTGCATCTAACGCTGGTCCCCTGGATCGCCGCGGCCCAGGAACTAAAGACCAAACCCACGCAACACAGCGTGAAGGAAATCCGCGCTATCGGCATTCAGCCGGATGTCCTCATTTGCCGCTCCGAGCGGCCCATCAACGATGAACTAAAGGGCAAAATCGCCCTCTTTTGCGATGTGGATCCGGAAGCCGTCGTGGCCGCCCAAGACGTCTCGACGATCTACGAAGTGCCGCTCGTACTGGCCGAACAGGATCTCGACACGAAGATCCTCTCCATGCTCAATCTCAAGGCCGGCGAACGTGACCTGACCAAGTGGAACGACATGCTCGACCGCATGCGTCACCCGGTGGATAGCGTCGACATTGGATTGGTAGGCAAGTACGTCGAGTACGAGGATTCCTACAAAAGCCTCAAGGAAGCCCTGCTCCACGGCGCGCTTGCGCATCGTTTGAAGATCAATTTCCATTGGATCGAAGCGCAGGATCTGGAGTGGCCGCGTTGCAAAGAAACGCTGGCGCAATACGACGGAATTCTGGTGCCGGGTGGATTTGGGTCGCGCGGCATTGAAGGCATGTTGCACGCCATTCGCTACGCGCGCGAAGAGCGAGTGCCCTACTTCGGGATTTGTTTGGGCATGCAAACGATGGTGATTGAATACGCGCGCAACGTATGTGGATTGTCGGGCGCGAATTCCACTGAGTTCGACGCGGCTCCACCGCATCGCGTCATTTATAAGCTTCGTGAGCTAAAAGGCGTGGATGAACTGGGTGGAACTATGCGCCTAGGCGCCTACGATTGCAAACTCGCGCCCAATAGTTTCGCCAAGCTGGCCTATGGCGAAACCACCATCAGCGAACGTCACCGCCATCGCTACGAGTTTAATCGCGAGTACCAGCAAATTCTGGAGCAGCATGGGCTGCGCATCACCGGCGAAAGCCCGGATGGCAGCTACGTCGAAATCTGCGAACTGCCCGGGCATCCCTGGTACTTGGGCTGCCAATTCCACCCCGAATTTAAGTCAAAGCCGCTCGAGCCGCATCCGCTGTTTACCGCCTTCATTGGCGCTTCTCACCAACACCGGCAGAAGCGCTTGGAGCGTTTGGAGCAGCCGCTCTTCAGTACCACGGCGCAGGCATGAATCTTTTCGCGCCAGGCAGTTTTACGCTGATCGCGGGCCCTTGCGTGATCGAAAGCGAAGAGCACTGCCATTTTCTCGCCAAGGAGATCGCGAGGGTAGCCGGAGACTTCGTGTTTAAGGCTAGCTTCGATAAAGCAAACCGTTCCAGCATTGCGTCCTATCGCGGCCCCGGCGTGGCCGAGGGTCTGCGCATCCTGGCGGGCATACGCGCTGCCGGTTATCCCGTCCTGACGGATGTCCACGAGGCGGCCCAAGCCGAAGCCGCGGCAGAGTCCGTGGATGTCCTGCAAATCCCCGCGTTTCTCTGCCGTCAAACGGATCTACTCTTGGCCGCGGGGCGGACGGGAAAGATCGTCAACGTGAAGAAAGGGCAGTTCGTGTCTCCATTGGACATGAAGCATGTCGTGGACAAGATCCGCTCCACGGGAAATGACAAAATCGTCCTGACCGAGCGCGGCACCACTTTCGGCTACAACAATTTGGTCGTGGACATGCGCGGATTAAAGACCATGCGGGACTTGGGAGTGCCAGTGGTTTTCGATGCAACGCACAGCGTGCAGACTCCGGGCGGCCAAGGTTCGACCTCGGGGGGCGCGCCGGAGTTTATTCCCACCCTCGCGCGCGCCGCTACGGCTGCGGGCATCGATGGACTATTCGTCGAAACACACGAGGAGCCCAAGCGGGCACTGAGCGATGGGGCGAACGCTCTCCACTTGGCCGAATTGGGCGGATTATTGGCCCAAGTGAGGGCGATCCGGGCCGCCCTGCACGGTTTGCCCGATGCAAACGTCAGATAATAGGAAGCGTATGCGGAACCCTGTCCTTTCGCGCCGGGCAATATTGCATGGCGGCCGTCGCGGCTTTTCGCTGACGGAATTGCTGATCGTGATCGCGATCATCCTGATCATCGTAGCGGCGGCATTGCCGCGCTTGACGCGGGCGCGTATGTTCGCCGAAGAGACGGCGGCGATTCGCGCGGTGAGCGTCATTCATACGGCGCAGACGCAGTACTACTCGCAATTCAATCGCTACGCCAGTTCGCTGCAAGAGTTAGGGCCGCCAGCTAGCGGCAATGCCGGCGCGGCCGGTGCCGATTTAATCGACCGGGAATTGGCGCAGGGTTCGCGCGGGGGATACAACTTCTCGCTCACGGTGAGCCCGACCGGTTACGCCATCAACGCGCAACCGAAGCAGTTTGGCGTCGGCGGCAGCCGTACCTTCTTCTCTGACCAAACCCAGATCATTCGCCATCGCTTTGCGAACGAAGCGGCAACGGCCACCGACCAGGAAATTACCGCCAGCGACAAGAAGGAAGCCACTGCCAAATAACAGCGCATGGCTGGGTATTGACGCCGCCGATTACGAAGTGCACATGGCCCGTATCGGGCAGGCGGAAGCGAATGCTCGCCTGACGGCAGATTGGATAGGCGCGCTTGGCGCCGCCGAGCCCCTACTGTTTGCAGGCTCCGGCCCCGGTCAGATGCTCGAATATCTGCCACCCGGAATTTTCCAGAATCGATCGCTTCAGTTTACGGACATCAACGCGGAATTTCTCAGGCACGCAGCAGGGCGACTGGATGCACTGGGCGTTGCGGGTGCATTCCATCTCGATGACATTGAAGACTCCACGCTCGAAGGCGAGCACCCGAACGTCGTGATCGTCTTGGTTCTAGAACACGTTGCCTGGCGGAAAGCCTTGCATTCTCTTCTGCGCTGGAACGCGCGACAGGTGCTCGTAATCATTCAGGAGAACCCTCCGCAGATCGATTCCGCCGTTACGCCGGGACGAGAAGTGCCAGGTACAATGCAGGTCTTTCGTGACGGTGCTCGGCCGCACTTGATTGCGAAGCCAGATTTGCAAGTTGCGATGAAGGAACTTGGCTTTCAGTTGTTGCAAGTCGACGTGGCGGAAGTGCTCGATGGCAAGAAAATGCTGGCCTGCCGCTTCATTGCCGCCTGAATCGCGACATGAACTACATCCAGAACTGCCACTGCTTCGTGTAAATCACGTAAAGGCTCAGCACCAGATTCGTCACTCCGTGCACGAAGATCAAATCCCCCAGACTCTTCGTCCGCACCATCCAAGCGTTGTAGATGATGCCCGTAAGCAGGCCGACTTCCCAAAATGGACCATGCTCCAAAGCAAAAAGCGCGGCGACGATCCAAAAGCTCTGTGTTTCGTAAGTCCCGAGTGGTACCTGCTCAAAGTCGCTCTTGATGAGCCAGCGCATCAACCAGCCACGCCAAAAGAGCTCTTCCAGGATCGGCACCATTACAGAGGCGCTTAGAGTGCGGAAGAGCAGCAGGAGCGGGCTTGCCAGTTGCGTTTCGTTGAGCGAGATTTTTACTTCGCCCAGCAGAGAATTTGTAAATAGCCAATGCTGGCGCCAACCCGGAAACAAAGTATCCGGTGCGATCCAGAGCGCGAATACGCCGATTCCGATAGCGAGACTGGGCACAAAGTGACGCACCTTGAAATCAAGCACCCGGCGGGAAAGCACAAAGACTACGGCTGCGACCATCACAACCCGGACGGCGTACTCCCACTCACCTAAGAACGACAGCGATTTCTGCACCGCCAACAGTGCAATGAATGTCAAGAAAGGGGCGACGTAGGGAACTGCGGGGTTTTGTAGCACTAGGGTTTTGCTCCGCGAATCCAGTTCAGGATCGTGTTGTATTCGGGCGAGTCCTTTTCAAATCGAACGCCGCCTCCGTGGGCGGTTGCCTTCGCGCCCACTACGCCTTCCGATTCGGCGCTTGAAGTGGGCTTCTTGAGAATGAGGCTTTCCTCGGCATTCTCCAGATTCACGACGCTGAGCGCCGACGCGAAGCTGCCTGTGAAGATTGCGTGGCTCGCGTGGCACTGCACGCAAGCATAACCGTCCTTGCCGCGTTTCTCCAGGATCGGTTGCACATAGCCCCGGAAGTAGGATTCGTCAGGGCGATCCAACTTCGCATGAGCGGCCGGCGCCTTGGAGCCGGTGAGCCCTGAAGGTTTGGGCGCTTCTTTCACTACAAAGGCGTTGCGTACCTCACTAGGTTGGCCGGCAATTCTCGTCACGGCGGCGAAGCGGGCGTCGCGCGTCATCAGTCCCGCTTGCATGGCTAGGCGGCGCAACTCCGCGTCCTGGGAATCCAGGAGCGGCAGAAGCGCCTTGGCGATCCGCGTATTCGCCTCGCCAAAGAAAACGATTTGTTCGATGTCGTTTCCGATGCGGCTGTAAACAGGCGGCGCAGGCACTCTGGGATCCGCTTTTACGTCGTAGGCGTCGGCGCGACGTAGATCGAATTGCGATAGTGCCGCGAGCAGCCGTTTCCGGTTGGCGTCGCTCGCCGTCTCCAGGAACCTGGCGAACTTCTCGGCCTGCCGCGACTCAATGGCCAAACGGCCGCGAATGACCTTCTCCTGGTCGCTCTCCTTCGCCAGCAGCGGTACCCAGTTGTTGTAAAGATAGCGGATGTTCTCATCGGCGATGTTGTAAATGCCTTCGGCGATATTGCGCTCCACCCAATCATTCTGCGGCGTCTGGAATGCCGCCAAATAGGCATCCTCAATCTGGCTCTTTACCTGAGTGTTCGGAGTCCAGAACCAGAATTGCCAAAGTCCCTTCCACGCCTGAATCGCCACGGCGGGATTATTGGCCTTGGTAGCTGCGATGAGTGCCGTTGCAAGTTTCGGTTCGCGGGCGAGCCGTTCGAAGTGCGTCGCGAAGACTCGCGTTGCGCCCCATTGTGTGCGCTGCTCATTGGAGCGCAGGGCCAGTGCCAGCCCATCCACGCTGATCTCGGGATGACGGCTATAGATCTGGCGTAGCGCCCAAGCCGCCGTTCGCTGAACGAGTTTGGAAGTATCTCCCAGTAACGAGAGTAGCCGGGGAAGGTCTTCGGGCAGCGCCAAGCGTCCCAAGGCCTCCGCCGCGCTCTGCCGGGCGAAGGCGTCTCGGCTACGGAGCATCGAACGCAATTGCGTCAATGTCGTGTTGTCTGGCTTGTCCCAGACTTGCTGCGCACCCAATAGCGCCTGTTCGGGATTTGAAGAGATCGATGGGCTTGTCAAGCCCCAGCCTCGCTGACGCTTGCCCTTCGAATAATAAGCGCTCAGAGCGAGCACCGCCATTTGTGTCTCGCGTAGCGGAGTGCGGAAATTTTCAAAGCTTTGGAGTGGATCCAGCCAGCCGCCGAAATCCTGCTGCCGGCTAAGGAGGTATTGCAGTCCTTTGGCGACCTGCGGATTGTCCCGGGGAACGCCAGCGGAAGCCAGCGCCCACAATGCATGGCCGGTTTGGAACTCGGCTTCCTTCTCCTTGATATCGAACTTCATCGACCACTGGCCGCTCTCGCGTTGCAGCGAAAGAATAAGCTTAGTGTTGGCGGCAATTTTTCCGGCGTATTTGTTTTTGTCGACTGCCGCCAGCGCCAACGTCTGGTAGCAGAGGTCGATCATGTCCGCGATGTCGTCCTGCTCCAGGAGCGCGGCGATCGCTGGGTCCTTCGTGTTTTCCCACGCATACCATGCGACCTCATATTTGCTCACCAGAGGTTGATTGCCATTGGTCTCATTCGCCGGGATCTTGGCGCGGCCCTGGTAGTAGATCTCCAGATATCGCTTCACGCCCTCGTGAAAGTGTTCGCGCCGTTCGCCTGTGACTTCGCGTTCGTAGATGTCGAGCAGATGCGACATGCGTCCTAGGACGTTCGCTGGAGCGGAGATCACCCGCGCCCAAACCGCCCCTTCTTCCTCAAAGCCAAAAAGCGGCCTCGGGTTGTTATAGAAGCGCTCAGTCAAGAATTGAAGAGAGTTCCTTTGTTCGACGGCGTAGCCTTGCCGCAACGCGTAGAGTTGTGCCCGCTGCGTAAAGTGTGTGACGTGGCAGGCCACGCAGAGACTGGTCTCCTGGTGGACATTGGCGACCCGAGTCATAATGCCACCCCGGCGCGGAGTGTTTGCATGCCACGAGTCGCCGGCGCCGATCAGATAATCCACCGCAGTCTGGACTGCTTGTTGTGGGTCCTTGTAAGGGGGGGGATTGTACACACGCGTTTGAAGCCGGTACTCGGGGTGCCGCGCCAGCACGCGCACATAATAAGTGCCTGGCTCTTTCAAGATTCGCGTAGTGAACTTATTGCCGGGAAGAGCCTGAACTTCGTGCGGAATGGAAACGGGGTCTTCGCCGTCGGTATACAGAACCGTTTTGCCGTCAACGACGCGAAACACGCTCAGGTCAACCGGAAGGTTGTCCCGCTCCATGAGCTCAATCTGAAAATGAGCCAGCTTGGCGGAGCCGGTTGGAAAGTCGAACTTATACCAGTCTTCGTCGCTGGGGTTGAACTCTGTGGTGGGCTTGCCTCGTTTGTCGCTGGGGCTCGGCAGGTAGGCCGAGTCATCTCCACTGGCCAGGACGAGGCCGCCGAAGGGGATGAGCGTGGCATGGCGCCAATCGTTGTTTGGCTCACGCTCAATGCGGGTTGTGGCCCCATAGGAATGGAGATCGAATCGAACAGCGTTACTGCCCTGGATCCGCGGCTGACAGTCGATATCCGTCCCCACAAAAAAGGTCCAGTCGTTGTCGCCGGAATGGAGTGTTTTGGCGGCTAGAGTCTTACCGCCACAAAGAAAACGGACCGATTCCTCGGGGCCCCCTTTTGTCCGGTATACGTGGACGCTATAAGTCTGCCCTCCGCGCAGCAAGTCTGGGGAGCCAGCCAGCGCGCTGAGCGCAGCCAAGACAAAGATTACCGGGCTGCGCATAGTCGAATTAACCGAGCTTGGACAGCAGGTCCTTGATTTTCATTTCCTCGTTCTTTGGAGGAGTTTTCGCGAGGGCGAGTTGCGCGCTCTTTTTGGCGTTCACTTTGTCGCCCTTCTGGTAGTAGGCGACAGCTAAGTGGTAGTGGTACAAGGCTCGATTGGGATCCTTCTTGGTCAGATCCAGGAAGATGTTGATCGCCTGATCCGAAAGGTTTTTCTTGATGTAAATCAAGCCCAATGTGTCGCTGATATCCGTATTGCCGGGGACCTTCTGCTTAGCGCGCTCAGCATAGGTAAGTGCCAGATCGAGATCCTGGCCGCTATCCGCCAGAATGTAAGCGACATTGTTCAACGCCAGCACGTTGCCGGGATCTACCTTCAACACTTGCTCGTAAATCGGCCGGGACTCTGCCGCTTTGCCTTGGCGGTCCAAGATCATTGCCAGATTCAACGGGCCGACGGGATCGTTGGGCAACAGGTCGCCGCCTTGCTTGAAGTACTTGATCGCGTTGGCGTCGTCGCCATTGCGCTTGTAGGTTTCCGCCAGACGCAAGACAAGAGAAGCGTCTTTCGGGTTGACTGCCAACAGTTTCTGGAACTCCTGTATGGCCCGGCCATACTGGCCAACGCGGACCGCCGTATTGGCGAAGGCGTTGCGCAAGTCATTCCGGTCTGGAGCCTTAGCGAGTTCGGCTTCGATTACTTTGAGGCCTTCATCGCCCTTGCCGCTCTGTAACAGCGTTTCCACTCGCCCCATCAAACCACGAGGATCGCTGGGATTCACCTGCATCATCTTCTCGAAAGTCGCTTGTGCCTGTGCCTGTTGGCTGGAATCCAACTGCACCCTAGCCATCATGTACAAGGCGTCCCCGAGATTGGGGAAACGCGCCAGGATCGCTTCCAGGTCCTTGCGGGCGCCAGCCAGGTCGCGAGTGCCATACAAAGCGCTCGCCCGCAGCAATAAGCCTCTTACATCGCCTGGATCGGTCGTGAGGATTTGCGAAGAATAATCGAGGGAGCGTGCGAAATCGCCCTTCTGCAATGCGATCTGAGCCAGCGCGATCTTTGCCATCGTGTAGTCGGGGCGAATCTTGAGCGCCTCCTGCAACTGCACCCGCGCTTGGTCGGAATCACCTTTGGCGAGATGAGCCTTCGCCAAGTTCAGCCTAAGTACGTGATTTTGAGGGGTGCGAGCGACAGCGGCTTGCAGATCTCCTACCGCTTCGGTGACTTGCTCTTTGCTGCCGCCCTGCAACAGCAAGCTTGCGCGCATCGCGGAAGCTTCGGTGTCCTTGGGGTTTTCCTTGATGATTTCTTCAATTAAGCGGACAGCGTCCGTTTTCTTGTTCATGAAGACGTAGGTTTCGGCTATGCGCTTCTGGTAATCGGACTTCCTCTCTTGATCTTCTTTCGTACCGGCCTCAAACTGCGTCAGCGCCCGGTCGAAATCGCGAATCTTGAAGTAAAAGTCTCCCACTACCATGCGTGGCTGTTTGACGTCCCCGCCCATCTTCAGCACTCCGTCTAAGGTCTGCTGCATCTTCTCGAACTGCCGCGAGGCAAAATAGTGCGCCGCCAGTTGCACGCGTACCGCCGGCGACTTGGGTAGTGCGCTTAGCTTCCGTTGCAGGATCTTTTCGGCACCCGCGATATCGTCTTTGGCCGCAAAGCCGGCATAGACAACGTCATACATCGGCTCGTACTCTTTATCCTTGGTCATCATCCTGTCGGCGTAAGCGGCTGCCTCCTCCGCCATGTTGTTTTGCAGATAGGTCTGGTAGAGCACGGTGGCGATTTCGCGTTGCAAGGGCTTGGCCTTGTCCGCCGCGACGAAAGTTTCTAAAGCGCCTGTGCGGTCGTTGTTCGCGAGGAGGACAAATCCTTTCAAACGAAGCCCTTCAAAACTGTTTGGATTCTTGTCAAGCAGCTTCTTTGAGATGTCTTCTATTTCTTTAAGGATGTTTTTGGGCTTATTCTCGCTGCCTGCATAGGCCATCAGGTAGAGTTCAGCCAGCTTGGTTGAGGCGTCGCTATTTTCCGGCTGCAACTCCACCGCCCGCTGGAGATTTCGCATAGCGTCGCGCACTTTGCCCAACTTCAGTTGCGTAAGCGAGATGCGATAGTATGCCTCTCCGAATCGTGGATCTTTTTGGATGGAACGACTGTAAAAGATCTCCGCCTGGCGATACTTGCCATTGCTAAAGTAGCGGTTCCCCGTGTCCAGGTACTTTTGGCGGGCTACTTTGGGATCGCTGTCGCAGGCCACAAAGCCCAACGCCATCAATAGGATCAAGACGCACTTCAGATTCTTCATCGCGATTTAATTCCGGGAAATTCCTCATACATAATAACCCGCGCCGCCTTTGTAAGAAATGAGGGAAAGCCCTCGTCTACGAATACAGATGACAATGGATACGGCAACCATGGTCCCCGCCGAATTCGAAACGCTCTACCGCGAGCACAGCGATGCGGTTTATCGATCCGCTTTCCGTATCCTAGGCAGCGCCGAAGACGCTGAAGACGTTCTACAGACCGTCTTTTTGCGATTTCTTCGCCGCGACCCGGGTCAGCAACAAGTCGACCAGCCTGAATACTATCTGCGCCGATCGGCGGTGAATGCCGCGCTGGACCTTATTCGCTCACGCCAAGCCAAGTCATCTCCCAAACTCTCTCTCGTCGATCTGCCAGCCGAACCCAGCCAGAATGCGCAACAAGAATTGCGAATTCGTCTGCGGGCCGCCCTTGCAACCTTGGAGCCCCGTTGGGCGGAGGTATTTACGCTCCGCTACATCGAAGGCTTCGGCAACAAGGAGATCGCCGCGCTACTCGACATGTCACAGGCCCTGGTGGCGGTGATTCTATTCCGTTCCCGACAGAAACTGCAAAAGGAACTCTAAGTCATGGACAACCAGAACGAACGCAAGCTCGATGAGGCCATCGAGGCAATGAAGCAAGACGAACCTCTCCCCGAACACCTGCAACACGCCCGTACCAAGGTTTGGGACCAAATCAGTGGTAACGCTCCCGCCGCGCCGGAACGCTTGCGCAGTGTCGAGGACTTTCAGGCGCTGTTGGTTCCTTACATGCGAGGTGAACTCAATGAAGCGCGCCGGATGCTGGTTGAAGACCACTTATCGAAGAATCCCGCTTCTCGCCGCAAACTCGAAGAGCTGCGCGGGAACCTGCGGATGATGCCGCCCGCGCCGGCTAAGCGATCCAGTGTCCGGCCATTTGTCCCTTGGGCGATTGCCGCTGCCGTTTTGATGGTGGCGGGATACATGAGCCTCGATGCCATCAACCGGATCATGGCGCCAGGCGGAGCGCGCGCAGAATTGGCGAGCGTCTCGGGCGACATCTACAAAGTGTCTGCCGCCGGCTTGGTGCCAGTGAAGGCGGGCGATAAGTTGGAAGAGAAGGAAGCGATTCGCACCGCGAAGGGCTCCTCGGCGGTTGTGCGGCTCCCGGACGGTTCGCTGATCGAAATGAATGAGCGCGCCGAATTGTCAATTTCCGGTGCCTATACCGGTTCTACGATCCGCTTGGAGCGTGGCAATATCCTTGTGCAGGCCGCTAAGCAGAAGCGGGGAACGCTCAAGGTGGCTACGCGTGAGAGCGTCGTGAACGTGAAGGGCACGATCTTTACCGTAGCTGCGGGCATGCTGGGCACGCAAGTAGCGGTAGTGGAAGGTCATGTTGTCGTCGACCAGAACGGAAAAACGGAAGACTTATTGCCTGGCCAGGTGACCGCTTCCGAATCGAATCTCAAGCGCACCACGGTTCGCGACCAGATTTCCTGGAGCAAGGACGAAGCGAAGTACCTCGCCATGCTGAGTGAGTTGAGCGAAATCTCCAAGCAGATCGCGGCACTTCCCATGCCCGCGCTGCGCACGCAATCCAGGATCCTGTCGGCCCTGCCCGCGGACACCGTTGTCTACGCAGCGATTCCAAACTTGACCACCACCATCGCCGATGCGACGAAGATTTTCGAATCGCGCTTGGCCGCTAACCCCGCGCTCGCGCAATGGTGGAAGAGCGAGGATGTTTCGAAAGTACGTGATTTTGCCGAACAATTGCGCACTGCGGGTTCTTTAATTGGCGACGAGATCGTCATCGGGGCGCGAGCAGGCGCCAAAGGTGAGCCCGGCGAACCCTTCGTTGTGGCTGAAGTGAAGGGTGCGGCGGGTCGCGAAGGTTTGTTGCGGTTGAAGGGCGAGATTCCCGTGGAGATCGGTGAGCGCTACTTGAGCGCAGGCACGAAGATCGACTTGAGCCAGGAAAATGGCGGCTTCGCGAATAGCGAACTCGGCAAGACCGTTCTCAAGAGTTACCAGAAAGGCGCTGGATGGATTTTGGCTATCGACTTGGAACAATTCGTACGCGGCAACGTATCGAACAACATGCGGCACTTGATGGTGGAACGGCGGGACACGGGTTTACACCCGGACACGCGCGCCACCGTCAGCTTCGATGGCGCACGGAAAGGCATCGCTTCCTGGCTGGCTTCTCCCGGCCCGATCGCTTCGCTGGACTACATTAGCCCGCAGGCGGGTTTCGCGATGGCGGCGGTAACAAAGGACGCTCGCGAAATGGGCGAAGAGTTCTTGGCTATGGCCAGCCCGGGAAACACGCAGGGCCTGAACCAAGTGGAAGCGAAGCTGGGCTTGAAGGTTTTGGACGATATCCTTGGCCCGATCGGCGGCGAAGTGACGCTCGCGTTGGATGGAGCTTTAGCACCTGTCCCCGCCATGGTGATTGTGGCCGAAGTCTATGACAGCGGCCGTCTGACCACGAGCCTGCGCCGCATCGCTCAGGAGTTGCAGCCACAAGGCGTGATTCTTAGCGAGGAGACTGTGTCCGGCCGGACGTGGTACCGTCTTAAGGCTGGAACCCTCCCGGTGGAGATGAACTTCACTTACGACAACGGCTACATGATCTCCGCTCCGAGCCGCGAGATCATCACCAAGGCGATTCAGAATCGCCAGACGGGTAATGGACTGCCGCGTTCGAACGGCTTCCGGCAGCTCATTCCAGCCGGAGCTCAAGTCAACATGTCCGGCGTCTTTTACTACAATCTGGGTCCCACGCTTCGAGGCGTATTCGACGCGGTAACGGGCACGATCCAAATGCCAAGCAACCAAAAGGAAGCTTTGGAGAAACTTGTGAATAACCAGGAGCCCGTGCTCATTGCGCTCTACGCCGAAGAAAATCAAATCACCGTGGCGAGTTCCAGCGGTTTCTTCGGCTTCGGCTTGGAGAACCTGCTAGCCGCGGGAAGCGGGGCACCGGTGCTGCCGTCCGTTCTCGGAAGCGTCATGCGTCAAGCGGCTCCCATCTACATGCAAGGGAATCAAAGAAGGTAAATGTCCAGCGTCATCGACCTCAAGGGGCTCACGGTTCAACTTGGCAAGCGCACCATTCTGAACAATCTTCAGGTGGAGCTGAAAGGAAGAACCATAGGTCTCTTGGGGCCGAATGGCGCTGGAAAGTCGACACTCATCAACACCCTTTTGGGTTTCTATGCGCCGGCCTCTGGGTCGGCGCATGTTTTTGGTCATGATGTTCGCGCGGAAATGCGTAAGGTCCGTTCCTTGATAGGCTACATGCCGGAGAACGATTCCTTTATCGCGGACATGAGCGCTGTGACTTACGTTCGCATGATGGGAGAGCTTTCCGGCCTAACTGCCGAGACCGCGCTCGAACGCGCGCACGAATGTCTTTTCTATGTCGGCCTAGGCGAGGCGCGCTACCGCAAACTCGGAACCTATTCGCTCGGTATGAAGCAACTCGCCAAACTCGCGCAAGCCATCGTGCATGGCCCGCGCCTGGTGATTTTGGACGAACCCACCAATGGGCTCGATCCACCCGCTCGCCGCCGCATGCTTCGCATGATCAAGGAGATGAAGGCGCAAGGCGAAATGCATATCGTGCTTTGCTCTCACCTTCTCCGCGACGTGGAAGATACTTGCGAAGAAGTCATTATCCTCAAACAAGGGGCTATCGTCCACTACGCCAACCTTGAGGAAGAACGCAGCGCGAACCGGCGCTTTGTCGAAATTGAAACCGTGGGCGATGAAGAGGGTTTTGCCGCGGCGCTTGAAGGCCTCGGCGCCGAATGCGCCAGTGTTGGCAAAGGCCGTTGGAAGATGGTCCTGCCGCCGGAGTTTGCCATGCGGGAGTTGTATCGCGTTGCCGCTGCCAAGGATCTCGAATTACGGCGCATCAACTATCGGAAAGACACGTTAGAAGATATTTTTCTCAAAGCCATGGAAAGGAACGGGTAGAAAAGCGTTGCTATGGCCGTTTACAAGCGAAGCTACAAGAGCTACACTGGCGCGCTGACCGATCCCCGCACGCGCTTCCTGATACTGCCGAAGTATTCTTATGAGCGCCTCTTCGCGAGCCGTTTCTTGACTGGCTTCCTCGTCGCCAGTTGCTTCTTTCCACTCGGATGCCTTGGGTATATCTACTTGGTGAACAACCTGAGCGTCTTCACCTCGATGGGCATTCCCGCGCCGGAGTTCTTAAAGATCGACGCGAATTTCTTCCACTTCTTCTTGAATTTCCAGGGCGTGCTGGCTTACATCCTCACCACCTTGATCGGCCCGAATCTGATCGCTCCCGACCTCGCCAATAACGCGCTGCCGACCTACTTCTCCCGGCCCTTTTCCCGCACTGAGTACGTTGTGGGCAAGATGAGCGTTTTGACGATTCTTCTTTCGCTGATCACCTGGGTTCCTGGGTTGCTCCTCTTTTTCATGCAGGCTTCGCAGGCCGGCTGGGATTGGACTTGGGCGAATCTCTTTATTCCTCGCGCTTTGTTCCTCGGCTCCATGGCGTGGATCCTGCTCCTCTCCTTGCTTGCGGTCGCGCTTTCCGCCTGGGTGAAATGGAAGGTAGTGGCCGGCGCGTTGATTCTCGGCGTCTTCGGTATCGGCGCCGGTCTCGCCGTAATGATCAACAATATTCTTGGCACCGACCTAGGCGCGATGGTCGACCTCTCCCGGATCATGAACACTATCTGGTCCACGCAGTTTGGGTTGGAACCCGCCACTGGTTTAGAGCCATTTGAGGCTTGGCTCGGATTCATCGCGGTTTGCGTTGTCTGCGTGCTTTTGCTCGAGCGGAAGATCCGCCCGAAGGAGATCGTGAAATGAGCGAGAACGTTGTATTTACAGACGTCTCGCGATTCTATGGCGAGGTGCTAGGTGTCAATCGCATCAACTTGTCCATCCCGCCGGGAATCACCAGTTTGGTCGGTCCTAACGGCAGCGGCAAGACGACTTTGATGAATTTGATGACAGGCTTGGTGAAGCCCAGCAAAGGCAGTATCGATATCCGCGGTGTCCGGCCGGATGAACCGGAAAAGCTATTTCGCCTTCTTGGCTACGCTACGCAGTTCGACTCATTCCCACGTGGCTATACCGGATTTCAATACGTACATTCAACGCTCCTGCTGCACGGCCTTTCGCCCTCTGAAGCGGAACGCAAGGCTTGGGCCGCGATTGAGCGCGTCAACCTAGTCGATGCCGCCAACCGAAAAGTGGACGCTTATTCCAAGGGCATGCGCCAGCGCATCCGTTTGGCGCAAGCCATCGCGCACGAGCCGATGGTGATGGTGCTCGACGAGCCCTTGAATGGTTTGGATCCACTGGTGCGCGCAGAAACCATCGCGCTCTTCCGGGATGCGGCGGCGCGGGGCGCGCACGTGATCGTTTCGAGTCATGTGCTCCATGAAGTCGACATGATTTCCGATCAGGTCATCTTACTAGCCAACGGGTATGTAGTCGCCGAAGGTGGAATTCGCGGTGTGCGTGAGGAAATTAGCGACAAGCCTTTAGAAATAGTGATCCGTTGCGACAAACCCAGCCTGATGGCTTCACGCATCTTTGCCTTCGATCATGTTGTGGAGGCTCGCATCCACGCCGATGGCATGGGAATCCTGGTGAAGACGAAAGACGCTTCGGCATTTCACAAGCTCCTGAATCGTTTGGCCCTAGATGGTATTGAGATTGACAGCGTTGCTCCGGCCGACGATGACGTGAATTCCTTGTACGAGTACCTGATTGGCGAAGAGGGGGGGGCGCGATGAACGGCTTTGATCTATGGCGGCGCCAGGCGATCACGATCGTCGCTTTGGAGTGGAAGAAAACACTGTTCGCGCGGCGTGGGCTTTGGATCTATGCGTTGGCATTGTTGCCGGCTCTGCTCCTAGGTATCAACTCCGTCCGCGTGAAGCGTCAGCATGAGGAAATGGCGCGTGTCGCCCAGAACAGCCCGAACGCACCTCAAGTCACGGCTAAGCTCCGCGATGGCATCAAATCCGAAGAAGTTTTGCAGCTTCTACGCGAGAGCAACGTTCCCTATACGCGCTTCAATCGAGGCCGCCGTGAGTTCATCCGCTTCAACGACGGGCAGAACTCCATGGAACTCATTTTCCGGGAAGGAGCGATGACTTCCAAGCGCAACCGGCAATCGGCTTCGCTCGGCAACGACATCCAAGCCTATGCCGGTATCTTTCAGTACTTCTACCTGCGTCTGGCGATCTTCTTCGGATGCGTGGGGATCTTCATGAATCTTTTCCGTGGCGAGATGCTCGACCAGAGCCTGCATTATTATTTGCTCGCTCCCGTGCGCCGCGAAGTCTTGTTGGTCGGCAAGTACTTGGCTGGTTTGGTGGCGACGATCGGCATATTCGGCTTCAGCGCACTCCTGCAAATTTGGCTGATGCTCAGCCCTCATCCCAGTGTTCAGGTGAATCAATATCTAAGCGACGGTGGCTGGGGTCACATCTTTAGTTATCTCGGTGTCGTCGCCATGGCCTGCATTGGCTACGGCAGCGTCTTCTTGGCGGCTGGACTTTTCATCAAAAATCCCCTTATCCCCGCAGCCTCCATTCTGGTCTGGGAAGGAATGAATTGGTTCCTCCCATCGGTCTTGAAAAAGATCAGTGTGATCTTCTATCTGCAAAGTCTATGTCCGGTCGTGGCGCCTCCGAATTCGGATATTCCGGAAGCGTTGAAGATGTTGATCACGACAGCCGCGCCCACGCCCGGGCCGATCGCCGTCGCGGGCATACTAGCGCTCGCAACGGCAATCTTATTCCTGGCGGCGCGCAAGGCGCGGCAGCTCGAGATCAATTATTCGTCCGATTAGGCGCGAATCTAATGGCAGTCAATCGAGTCTTCGTTCCGCGAGCGGAAGTAAGACCGCAAATCGTCACGCAGTCTCTGGCTGCGATCCGTTAAGCGGTAAAGCCCCTGGGAATCGCGCTGTAGGTCCGTCTCTGGGTTGTAGTCGTTATCCACAAGAATTCGCCATCGATCGGAGTATTGCCGGTCTGCCTTCTTGCCGTGCCAATGGTGGTTCACCAGCCCATCGACGTAGCCGATATTGCGGCGAATCTTCGACTCCGCGCGCTCCTGCCATTGCAGGACATGCCGCTTGTATTCGGGGTTTAAGTCACGGCCTAAGGTGCGTTCCGCTTCGCCGATCAGCGCTGCGGCCATGTGCCAGTCCGCTGAACCGGCGATGCAAGTGTCCAGGAGTTGACCCACGGAATCCAATGCGGAGCGGCGCGCGGCCCAGGCGAAGCCCGGGTGCCAATAGCCGCCCTTCGAGTAGCCATAGTATCCATTGGCTGTATTCATGGCGCCGAGATGACGGTTCCGCTTAGGCGTGGGTTCGTTGTAATACATCCAAATCCAACCGTTCTTGAGGTTGGAGAGTGGTTCGTATCTGGGGCCGAGATCCTGGCAATGCGAGAACATCTGAACCACCTCATAGTGCTGCAGTTGTTGGATTGTCTCGTAGGCCCAATCCGGTCGTGCAAAGGTGACGTCGGCGTCGACCCAGGCGAAGTACTCAGCGCTCGGCTCCTGCGTTAGCACATAGGCAAAGAGCAGGTTGAGTGCATTCTCCTTGTGCCAGATTTCGCTCTGGGTCCGAAGCTGAAGGTGGTGGCGATTGCCGGCTTCTGTGATGGCGAAGGGCCGATTGCCATAGGCGACTTCGACGGTCCAATGCTGTATGTGGGCCCCTTCGTTTTGGGCCTTGAAGGCTTCATAAAGACGGTAGCGGGAAGCGTATCGCACGGGATTGGAGATAACCGTGCAAACGTGTAAGGTAGAAACGCCTTGGAGCGAATTTGCGCTTGGGCGCGGAAAAACTGGGGGCTGCGGCTGCATCAGCATCGCGATCCTCGAACTGCAATTGATCTGGATAACGGCCGCACGGCGGCGGCCAAAGCTTGGGCGAGCACGGCGGCTCACCCATGAGTAGTTTCCTGTTGCGATTGCCCTAATTCCCACCTTGCTTATTCAAGTGGTTGAAAAATCGCGGAAGAAAAAGTTTTTCGCTCCGTGACTGATCGATCTCATCCGATTCTTGCGCCCGTATAAGTGAGCTGGATGTCGCGCAGAGTCGCTATACAGCTAACGAGATTTAAGAACGTGGAGAACGAACCCAATGATGAACCGGCGAATGATTCCCTTTTCGATTGCAGCCACCCTGACGGCTGGCATGGCTAGCGCCCAGAGCGGTGATCCGCTGCTTGGCGTTCTCAAGGCGAGCATGGAAGGCAAGAAAGGCGTAACGTTGCACGTGCGCGGGCAGAGTATCGCTTTGATCGTTACCGGCATTAGCGACCAATACGTTGAAGGGCGCAATCAGCAGTCGTCCCGTATCGTTGTGCGTCTCGCTTCCATCGACGCCGCGATAGCATCTTAGGATGCTTAGGTTTACTCTCTGTCTGGCTGCCGCCGCGTCTTTCCTCTGCGCGGCCAACCGGTCTGCCGACATCGTTGTTTACGGCTGCACCTCCGGCGCCATTACCGCTGCCATCCAAGCCAAGAAGATGAAGAAGTCCGTGCTGGTCGTCTGCCCCGAGAAGCATCTCGGTGGTCTGACCGCCGGTGGCTTGGGCTACACGGATACCGGGAACAAAGCTGTTATCGGGGGCCTTTCGCGGGAGTTCTATCATCGCGTGTGGCAACACTACGATAAGCCCGCTGCCTGGAATTGGCAGAAGAGAGTAGAGTTTGGCAACAAGGGGCAAGGAACCGTTGCGCTCGACCAAGGCATGCGCACAATGTGGATTTTTGAGCCGCATGTCGCCGAAGAAGCATATGAAGCCTGGGTGAAAGAGCACAAGATCGCCATCCACCGCGATTCCTGGCTGGACCGCGCCAAAGGTGTGACGAAGCAGGGCGAACGCATCGCCTCCATCACCATGCTAAATGGCGACAAGTACACGGCGAAAATGTTCATCGACGCGACATACGAAGGCGACTTGATGGCCGCCGCCGGCGTGAGCTATCACGTCGGCCGCGAATCCATGGCTCAGTACGGAGAGAAGTGGGCCGGCATCCAGACAGGCGTCCTGCACCACAAGCATCACTTTGGAGCGGTTAAGGAAAAGATCTCGCCTTATGTCGTGCCCGGTGATCCCAGTTCCGGTGTCCTGCCGCGCATCTCTACAGCCGATCCGGGTAAGTACGGCGAGGCTGACAAGAAGGTGCAGGCCTACTGCTTCCGTATGTGCTTGACCAACCATGAGCCGAATCGTGTTCCCTTCGCCAAGCCCGCCAACTACGATCCGAAGCAGTACGAACTCCTGCTGCGCATCTTTCTCGCCGGTTGGCGCGAGACCTTTGAAAAGTTCGACGACATCCCCAACTGGAAAACCGATACCAACAACCACGGTCCTTTCTCCACCGACAACATCGGCATGAGCTACGACTATCCGGAAGCCTCCTACGAGCGCCGCCGCGAGATTTGGAAGGAGCATGAGGACTATCAGCAAGGGCTCCTCTACTTCATCGCCAACGACCCGCGGGTGCCGGAAGACGTTCGCAGTGAATTCGCCAAGTGGGGTCTGGCCAAGGATGAATTCAAGGACAACAACAATTGGCCCCACCAAATGTATGTTCGAGAAGCGCGACGGATGGTTGGCGCCTATGTGATGACCGAGAATGAGCTAACCAAGAAGCGCCCGACTCCAGACTCGATCGGGATGGGTTCCTACGGCATCGACTCCCACAATATTCAGCGCTACATCACTCCAGAAGGCTATGTCCAAAACGAAGGTGACATCGGTGTCTCGACCAACGGCCCCTACCAGATTGCCTACGGTTCGATCGTTCCCAAGAAGGGCCAGACCTCGAACCTCTTCGTTCCCGTGGCAGTCTCCAGCAGCCACATCGCCTACGGTTCCATTCGCATGGAACCCGTCTTCATGATCCTCGGGCAATCCGCGGCGACGGCCGCCGCCATGGCAATTGACGCGAAGATTCCAGTGCAGGATGTCCCCTACGAGAAGCTTCGAGCCCGTCTGCTTGCCGACGGGCAAGTCCTGGAATTCAAGCCGTAGCCTTAACGTTTACTGCTTCTTGAGGCGCATGCGCACGGTTGGTACTTCGCGCCCGTCGATCAATTTGACAGTAGAGTTCTCCACCCACTCGCCTTCCCCGGAGAGGCGCATCACGTGTCGGATCTTTACCGGGCCAGTATCGAAGCCCCAAGCAAATCCCGCTCCATCGCTTTCGAAAACGGAATCTACCTTACGGCCTTCACTGTAAGCGCGTATCGTATATTCGCGCTTTTCGTTATCCCAGCTAACGATGCCAAAGGCTTCAAATGCAATCTTCCCCGTCGTTTTGTCGCGGCCCGTGCCCTCAATTACCAGGATCGTGTCGTTGTTGCGCAACTCAATTTTCTCGGTCTGAACCAGTTCGAGATTTTGTCCAGGTCCTCGCATCACTGTCGCTGAACCTTCCCATTGCCCAACGAGGAAGCTTAGCTTCTTCATTGCCACCTGCATCGCACTCAAATCAGGCGCAAAGGATTGCGCCGCCGCGGGCAGCGCTAGCAGCATGGTTAAGCTAAACGCCAAGCCACCGAATGAAGTCTTTGTAGAGTTTTCCATTCTCGTTGTAAACAGCATAGTGTCCTGCTATTGTCGTTGCCAAGTTGAACGTCAATTGCATGATGGCGGGAAATCGATCGCTACTGGCTTTCTCTTCCGGGCTTGCGGGTTCGATAACACTCAATGAATCTTTAAAGCTCAAATTGATATCGAGCGATTGCGTCGCCTGCTTGTAACGGCCCCTTATCTTGACGAAGGCGAAGGGCGGGACGATCCGTTCCTCCACCACCCAATTCCCGCCACGAAGCCGGTTCAATAATTGGGCCTCGCCTCTTTCGCCCTTGTCCGGAAGCCCCTTTAGAAGTTTCGCTTCCGCCTCTTCGGTGGCTATATCGCCTTCCCATTCGCCGCTTGAGCTTCCCACCAATAAGGCGGGATTAGAAATCAAGTCCCAACTGAGCTTTGGAGTCGGCCGCCATTTTCGGCTTAGGATGAACTTTGCCGTTTGCGGCAAGTACGCTTCTCCGCCGAATTTGGACACATCAAAGGCTTGTAAAGGCGCGAAGCCAGTTACTCTGATGCTTCCGTTATTCATGATCAGCGTGCAGTCACAGGCGTCCAGCCCTCTTAGCTGGCTTGCTGGCTGCCCGCCGCCCCCTGGGTCGGGGTTCTCGTTGGCGGATGTGATTTTGTACTCGTAGAGCAACGCATCCCTTTGACTGGCCGGCGCCTTTAGCGGTTGTCCAACTGCCTTCAGTCGGCCGCTTATCTGGATTGTGTCGCCGTCCTTCCAGGAGCCCATATCTGCCGCTTCCTTCTTCCAGCCCTGTAGGCGCTGTGGCAGTCCATAGATCCCCATGATGGAGAGCGCGACACCGAACGCTAGGCATGGCGCCAAAAGCGGAGCAAAGGGCAGTTGCATCGGTTCCAGCAAGCGAAGTTCCACGAAGTATGCTCCGGCAAGAATAATGATGGTGAGAAGACATCCCTTTAGCATTTCTTCGATCCTATTTGGGTAGCGATGCTTCCAAGCCTTGAATCCAAGCTTTGTAACGCGCGCCGCCATCCGAATGAATGGCCCACAAAGCCCATGCGCTGGCCGCCATGGCCAAGATTTGGAAAAACACACTCAATACAAACGAAACCGTCGCCCCTGCGCCTATCTTTCCGGGGCGGATCTCGTGCTCTGCCTTCATGACTCCACGTTGGATATCGATGCGCGGTGGATCTGCCCGGTATGTGCCAACGAGCGACACTTCCGCGAAGGGTGGAATAATGCGCTCCTCGTAGCGCCAATCCCCGCTGCCCGGGGATCTTGTGAGCAAGCGCTTCGCCTCTTCTGTCCAAATGTCGGTGGCGCTCCAAGTTTCTGCGCTGAAGACGGAAGGAATTGTCCATTGGGTTTTTGCGACGTGTTCCTTTACCGCTGCTGCGATATTTTCTCCGGCAAACCTATCTTGAGGAAACGCATCCAGCGGGGCAATTCCTTCCACACGGATTGCGCCGCTGCTCCATCCAAGTTCGCAAGAACCGGCCGCATTTCCCCGTATGCGTACTGAAGGTATATCGTCGCTCGCATTATGACGTTCCGGAATGTACGCGTAGTATTGGTACGCTACAGCGGGCCTCCCGCTAAAGGGGGCTTTTAAGGCTTGACCAAGCGGCTTCAGCCGCCCGCTCAACTGTACGATTTGTCCGTCCTGCCAAACCGAAAGGTCTGGCGGCGGGCCAGCCCATTTCCGGTAGGTGTTGGGCATTTCCAGGATGCCGCCGATGGCAATCGTCAGGACGAAAGCTATAATTCCCGCCGCGGCGGCAGGGAACGGCAACTGATTGACGTCGAAGTATCGCTTCTCGAGAAAATACGCAATCCCAAAGATTGCTAACGGGATCAGACAACCTCGGA
>VFQP010001171.1_pt1 | contig 37621 bp, 34 predicted proteins | sample 3512351 | NCBI WGS metagenome assembly VFQP01 (sample SAMN10412372, study PRJNA504923) | tailings metagenome | isolation source: Relicate 1 Philex TSF1 revegetated site | place: Philippines: Tuba, Benguet | collected 2017-08-29
AGACCTTCCAGACCGGCATCCGCAAAACCGTGCAGTGGTACCTGGACCATCCCGATTGGGTGGAGCGCGTGCAGAGCGGTGCCTACCGCCAGTGGGTGCAGACGCAGTATGGGGCGCCAGGCGGCACACATGTTCGCGATTCGTTGCAGAATTGATTCCAGTGCCAGGCCCGAGCAAAAGCCGTGCTCATCCCTTTAGTACCAAATGAACCGAGTAAATATTCCTTCCGAACCATCCACCGAAGGTACCCTTGACCTCGCAGACATCCTGCTCACGCTCGCCGAAAATATCAGGCTGCTGGTTATTGGCCCCCTCGTGTTGGGTTTGATAGCTTTCGGAATTGCACACCTACTGCCCCAAAAATTTGAAAGTGTGGCCATCCTCAACGCAGAACCTTCTATCGCGACCCTTTTGACATCGACCCCTGTGCTGGATGGAGCGCTGAAACGTCTAGGTCATCTCAAAAACCTGAATGAAACGGAGGTGGAAGAAGTCCGCCTTCGTTTCACTGGTCAGGTCTCCGCCCAAGTCGGCCGAAGTGACCAGTTGGTCACCCTTCGAGTAACGGAAAGATCACCTGAGGCGGCACAGCGCATGGCCACCGAGATCCTGAATCAGACCATGGAAATGGCCAAGCCCCGAGAAGTTGAACTTCAACGGCTTACCCTGGAAAGAGACACGCTCTCTCAGCAAGCCATTGAGTTGGCATCCGCCAGCAAGATTGCTCAACGCATATTGGAACGAGGAGACAAGTTAAATGACCTTGGCACGCTGGTCGAGTCGATTGCGGTCATTTCGCAGAACTTGATCAAGGTTCAAGAAAGCCTTCACAAGGTGGAACAGAAATTGATAGGCATGAGTGCTGCAGATGTGCTTCAGGCCCCGACTCTTCCCAAGGACTCCTTTGCGCCCAACAAACCATTGATCGCCATATTGGCCACCCTTGTTTCTGGCTTGTTCATTTTGGTCTTCGTTTTCGCCCGCCAAGCCTTGAAAACCTCGGTCCTTTCGGAAAGGCATGAGGCGCGTTGGAGTGCACTCAAAAACAAATACCACATCGGCCGATAGGTCCCTGATCCGTGGGAACTATTCTTCTTCTTGGAGTAAATGGTCAGATCGGCTGGGAACTTAGACGCAGCCTGGCCCCGCTCGGACAGGTGATAGCACTAGACCGCCACGGCGCGGATGGGCTCAGCGGCGATCTTCTTGATGCAGAAGGTTTGCAAGAATCCGTCCGTTTGTTGCGCCCCGCCGTGGTCGTGAACGCCGCCGCCTACACGGCCGTGGACAAGGCCGAGAGCGAGCCCGCCATCGCCCATGCGGTCAATGCCCTGGCGCCCGGCGTGCTGGCCGAAGCCGCCCACCAGGTCGGCGCCCTGCTGGTCCATTTCTCCACCGACTACGTGTTCGACGGCAGCGGCGACGCGCCGCGGACCGAGACCGCACCCACGGGTCCGCTCAGCGTGTACGGCCAGACCAAGCTGGAAGGGGAGCAGCGCATCCAGGCCGCCTGCGACCGCTACCTGATCCTGCGCACCAGCTGGGTCCATGCGGCGCGCGGCGGCAACTTTGCCAGGACCATGCTGCGCCTGGCCCAGGAGCGCGAGGAACTCAAGGTGATTGACGACCAGATCGGTGCGCCCACCGGCGCCGACCTGATCGCCGACGTGACGGCCCACGCCATCCGCCAGGCCGTGCGCGATACGGCAAGCCTGGGCATCCACCACCTGGCCGCCGCCGGCGAGACTTCCTGGCACGGCTACGCCCGCCTGGTGCTCGACACGGCGCGCGAACTGCAACCCGGACTGGTGCTGCGTGCACGCGAGGTGCTGCCCATCCCTACCAGCGCCTACCCCACGCCGGCCCGGCGTCCGCTCAACTCCCGGCTGGACACCAGCCGCCTGCGCCAGACCTTCGATCTCGCCCTGCCACACTGGGAAACGGGCGTGCGACGTATGCTTTCTGAAATCCTGGGACCCAAGGCAGCACCATGACCCTGCAACGCAAAGGCATCATCCTCGCCGGCGGCTCCGGCACCCGTCTGCACCCGGCCACGCTGGCCATCAGCAAGCAATTGCTGCCGGTGTACGACAAGCCCATGATCTATTACCCGCTGACCACGCTGATGCTCGCCGGCATCCGGGAGGTGCTGGTCATCAGCACGCCACAGGACACGCCGCGCTTCCAGCAGTTGCTGGGCGACGGCAGCGCCTGGGGAATGGAGCTGCAATACGCGGTGCAGCCCAGTCCGGACGGACTGGCGCAGGCCTTCATCATCGGCGCGGACTTCCTGGGCGACCACCCCAGCGCCCTGGTGCTGGGCGACAACATCTACTACGGCCACGACTTCACCACACTGCTGGCCGATGCCGACCGACAGGCGAGCGGTGCCACCGTCTTCGCCTACCACGTGAACGACCCGGAGCGCTATGGCGTGGTGGCTTTCGATGCCGCAGGCAAGGCCCGCAGCATCGAGGAAAAGCCGGCCGCCCCACAAAGCAACTACGCCGTGACCGGCCTGTACTTCTACGACGAACAGGTGGTCGACATCGCACGCGCGGTCAAGCCCAGCGCGCGCGGCGAACTGGAGATCACGGCTGTGAACCAGGCCTACCTGGATCGCGGCCAGCTGAGCGTGCAGATCATGCAACGCGGGTATGCGTGGCTCGATACAGGAACACACGCCAGTCTCCTAGAGGCAGGACAGTTCATCGCCACACTTGAACATCGACAAGGGCTCAAGATCGCTTGCCCGGAGGAAATTGCATGGCGAGCGGGCTGGATCAATGATGAACAACTGAATGCATTGGCCGCTCCTCTTCAGAAATCGGGATATGGGCACTATCTGCAGGGACTGCTAAGCGACAAGGTGTTCGGAGGCCAGGCATGAACTTGAAGGCAAGTCCCACAGAAATTGACGGCGTGCTGCTGCTGGAGCCGCGTGTATTCGGTGACGAGCGCGGGTTCTTCTTTGAGAGCTTCAATCAGAACGCATTCAACACAGCCACTGGCCAGGATGTGCAGTTCGTTCAGGACAACCACTCGCGGAGCGGCAGGGGTGTGCTGCGTGGCCTGCACTACCAAAGGATCCCTCATGCACAGGGGAAGCTGGTGCGTGTGGTACGTGGGAGCGTGTTCGATGTCGCCGTTGACATCCGTCGTGGCTCTCCCACGTATGGTCGCTGGGTTGGCGTGGAACTCAGTGCAGAAAACCACCGTCAGCTATGGATCCCACCTGGGCTCGCGCACGGGTTTCTAGTGGTCAGCGAGTCTGCCGATTTCCTCTATAAAACCACGGCCTACTACGCACCATCCGAAGAACGTTCCATTGCCTGGAACGACCCGCATCTCGCCATCGAATGGCCCATGACGAAGGATCTCATCATCTCTGAAAAGGATAGAGCGGCCCCCACATTGCTTCAGCAATCAGCCAACCTGGACGGGTGAAGACCGCGAACGTTTCTCTGCAGCTTCAAGGAAGGCGGGCACATTGTTGCTGAGAGGGCCCAGCAGACGGAGTTCTTCCTCCGGCCACGACCACCACTTGATCGCCTTAAGTCGCTGCACCGTCTCTTCATCAAAGCGGTAACGCAATACGCGAGCGGGGTTGCCGGCGACGATGGCATAGGGTGGCACGGATTTCGTCACGATCGCCCCAGCGCCAATTACAGCCCCGTTGCCCACTTCCACGCCTGGCAGCACGATGGCCGAATGGCCGATCCAAACATCGTGGCCTATCACGATTCGCTTCACAGGCTGGCGCGCATGCTCGGAGAACTTGGCCTTGACACTGTCGCGCCCTGCATAGAAGACGGGCGACATGCCCACCCAGTCCATGGGATGGTGTCCACCACCAATCACAACACGGTTGGCAATGGACGTAAATTCGCCAATGTCTGAATGCTGAATATCGCAGTCGTAACCACAGAAGCTGTGACGCCCCATCGTGGAGTGATAAAAAAGCGTGCCGGATTCGAGCTTTGAAGTGGGGTGAACGGAGCTCAAATGTACCGCCCGGAATCTTAGCTTCTTGAGCGCCTTGTATAGGAGCCGTTCCAGCATCGAAACGCCCCGGGACCACGGATTCGGCATCACACGCGTCCTTCTTAAGAACAACTCACCGTCGACAGCCGCGCTGTTTGTCGCGGCAGCGATTCAAAAAGGGGGCGATCCAGCAGCCAGATGTAGGTGACCACCATCCAGAAAAAGTAGTTGGTCACGATGGCTCCTGATTGGGAAAGACCCAACAGTGGAAAAGAAAGAATCGCCACAACTTTCAGTCGCTGGTTGGAGGTATTGCGTCCCCTGAACATTTTCATGCATGCCCAGCACATCGCCCATACATACCAGATCAACACGAGGAAACCAAAGTCCACGACGAACTGCAGAATTGCATTGTGGGGGCTTTCTGCCCCCCCAAGGCGGTATTCGGGCAGCGAAAGCACAAGCCAGGAGCCGCCGGCGCCCAGACCCATCCCCCAAGAGCGGAAGTACTCGATCAGAACAAAGATCGCAGCATCTGTCCGGTTGTTGATGGATCCCCACATTTCGGAGGATGCCTCCAGAGAAAAGATCCGATTCACAGGGGTAAACAACAAGTCGTCCAGCGTATAGCGCTCATTGGAGAAGCTGATTGGTACCTCTCTCAAGGTGTACAGCAGCAAAACGATCGCAATGAACAGCAAAGAAAACGCGATGCCCCATACGAATCCCGGCAATCGCATCCTGCGAACCACGCCGAACATGAGGAATGCTGGGATGGAAACCAGCAAAAACGACATCAAGGCCGCCTTAGAGTCGTTGATGTACAGAATCAGAATCACAAAACCCACGATCGCGATGCGCAACAGCGGAGACCACCGCTCCCTGACCAGAGCGAACCAACCCATCATGCACAGCACCACCGCCAGATCGTTCTGATTCCAGAAGAACGCGCGAACCGAACCATCACCACTTTCATCCACGTACAGATTCGGATAAACGTTGCCCCAGGCCATCTCGATCAGAAGGTTGGCCACGAGAAACCAGAACAGCGCCAAGATAAAACGCTCGAAACGCCACTCGAACCCCGTGTCGGTCTTTCGCAGGAACAACACCAACGCGAGCATGTTGAAGATGTAGAAGAAGTGAACCAAAGATGGATAGAGCTGGGAATAGTCACTGCGGTAAGCCGTCGCCAGGGCATAGGAGTGCACCGCGAAGAGCGCAAATGCAGCGAGCACCACGGACGCGATCTGAGGCGCTATCAGAATCACCAACAGCAGGCCCAGCGGTGCCAACATGCGGTAAAGCGTCCAGGGATTGCCCAGTTCGGGCCGCAGGACCGCATTGCCGATGCCGGCCAGGAACACGAGGTAGATAAACAGGCGGACGAAGGGCATGTGAAGTTCCGCTTTCGACTCAGGTGACTTGAGACACGGGCCTCGCTTCGCGAGCCCTGTCACCGATGAAGGCGATCAGGCCGTCAAGGTCCAGAATCGTCTCCTGCGCATCGAAGGCGATTTCAGGATGAATGCGCGCTCCCCGGATGAGCACCTTGCGCCCTTTGAACGTGGGGTCGATCTGACTCGTCGAAAAAAAAGAGCCGTAGACAGTGCCCGGCTGACCATTCACATCGTCCAAGCTGCCGAGTGGCTCGAATCCAGGTGGCGTGCTCAGTTTCTCGCAGTTCGGATGCCGTCGATAGAAGAGTTTCACATCTGGCGAATCTGAATAGACCTCTGCCATGCGGCGGACCAGAACGGTCTCGTTGCTGCCGATGATGTCGCTGACCCCCTCGAAGACCTGGCTCAGAAAGACGAAGCGAACGCCGTGCGCCAACACAGCGTTCGAGCCAGCGTCGTCGGCAGGATCCGCCATGGGCGCCTTGTCGTTGAGTTGTCGCAGGCGGTATTCACAGGGACGCGTGGCCAGGTAGTACTGTTGCTGGCGCCACGTCACCACGTCGAAAGCCTCATAGGCATGCACGGGATAGTACTTGCCCACACCATGCGCGCTGTTCACCACCGTCACCGGGTAGCGAGCCAGCATCCGGCAGAAATCCAGGCTGCCGATATCGAATTCATCGGACAGCTGCACACGCTTCACCCCCAAGCCGACGATGGCCCTGGCGTGTCGCAACTGGGCTCGAGCCTCCAGGCGCAACAGGGAGCGCATGTCGCGACGCACCAGCAACCGCCAGAGATCCTTGGGCAAATAGGGATTGCCGTCCAGTTTGAACCGACGCCCCATGGCACGGAGCTGCCGCAAGTAGCGCAGTTGTCGACGGATGTTGAGGGGAAAAGGATGGATGCCTCGAACGACATCGGGCTCATCGGGATCGAACACCAGCTCGATATCGTCCACGTAGCCTTTCCGGTAGATCTGGAACCCTTCGCGGCGAATGCGTCGGTTGGACATCCGACCCAACAGATTGAACAGCCAGTGGGCTGCGACCTTGAGAAGAGTCTGCACCAGTTGACGCGGACTCAATGGCCACGCCAGCACATTCTCGACATGCTCGGGCAAAGGCAACTGCCCTTGGAGATAGGCCACTGAGTCTTCATGAAACAGGGCTGCTTCGGTGGCATAAAAGCCCGAAGCATGGCGATAGGTCCAGTTGACCCGACGATAAAACCTGTATCGAGAATCGGCAAAGCCCCGGCAAGCGTGGATCAGCCGCTCTGCAAACACCCGGGATTCGCGCAGCAGTGGGATTTCGGTCATGACGGTGTGCTCCTCGCCAGGTTCCAGGGCATGGGCACCGCTCGGGAGGCGACCAGCCAGACCAGCAAGAACATGATCAGATTGTTGATCAGGAACGAGGCCCCGGCACCCTGCAAGCCATAGGCGCGCGTCAAGAGGGACGATATCAACACACCACAAACGGCGGTGGCTCCCGTGACCATGGACAGGCGGCCAGTGCGCTCGGCAAAGAAAAGGTAGTTGACCTGGGTGTAGTACATGCCCTGACACACGAACCCGCCCACCATCCAGGGAATCAACGCTTTGGCTGCGGCGTACTCTGGCGCAACGAGCAGGTCGAAGAGAAGGTTCGCGGCCAGCGTCAACAGCATGCCTCCCGCGATCAACAGCAGGAAGAGCTGATAGGTGCGTTTGACGATCACGCGCCGCACACTCTCATCGTTCTTCGACAACTGCCCGAACAACCAGGGCGCCAGCGCTTTGTTCAGGGGTTCGATGACGGCGATCATGGCCATGCCGAATTGCATGGCCACCATGTAGATGCCCAGGCGCTCCGTGCCCAGCATCGAAGTCACCACCAGACGGTCCATATAAGTGATGGCGGTGCCGGCCATGATGTGCGGCACCAGCGGCACCCCGAAGCGCAGCATGTCCCGCACCCCATCCCGCTCGACTCGCGCACCCACGCGACCCTGCCGCATGCAATACGCCCATCCCATCAGAGCGCTGGCAGCCAGGGCCACCGCGTAGGAATGCGTGCGCGCACCAGAACTGGCAACGACAAGGTACAGCAAGGCCAGGCACAGGCCCAGCTCCAGCGATCCTTGCAGGACACGCGCCTGAAGGTATCGCCAGGGTTGGGAAGACGACTGAAAGATCGCCAGGAAAACAAAGTTCAGGTTCAGAAAGAGCGCGGCCAGCACCGCGAGCCAGACCTGCGACAAGGACAGTCCCAGGGCGCTGGAGAGCAAGGGGTAGGCCAGGCTGACAAGTGCAAACGCGATCAGGTGCACAAGGGCAAGCACAGCAATGGCGCTGGACACCGTACCCTTGAACTGTTCGGCGGACACCTTGAAGAAACGCACAGCCACAAAACCATGTGCGCTCAAGCCAAGCAAGTTGCCAAGCAGCGTGACCAGAATCAGAAACGACGTCACCTCGCCAAACTCGGCCGGCGTGAGGTGATGCGTGAGTACAGGCAACAGCAGAAACGGGGTGGCACCGGCCACGGCGAACGCGCAGGCATAGATGACGAGGGCCCTGCGCACGGGTTGCGTCATACGCTGCTGTTCTGCTGGATGAATGCTCTCATGATGGCCATGCCCGCCTCGCCACTCTTCTCGGGATGGAACTGCAAGCCGGTGATGTTGTCCTTGCGGATGGCGGCCGTGATGCGGTTACCGGCGAATCCGTAACTGGCCAGTAAATGCATGGGGTCGTTCGGCACCACATGGTAGGAGTGCACCAGGTACACCGCCCGGTCACCCAGGTTCACCAGGCAACTGGCGGCATCGGCCTGTGCATCCGGCCTGTGCAATTGCGCCCAGCCGATGAAGGGCACCTTCAGCGCCTCGCCACTCGCGCCCGTGCGGGGAATGGCTTTGACCTCGCCAGGGATCAGGTCAAGGCCAGAATGATGGCCGAACTCATCGCTGGCCGTCGCCATCATCTGCATGCCCAGGCAGATGCCCAGTAACGGCTTGCCCGACCGGGCAAAGGCCAGCAGGGGCTCGACCATGCCCCGTTCCTGCAAGCCCCGCATGCCATCCTGGAATGCGCCTACACCAGGCAGGATCACCCTGTCTGCCCTGGCGAGGTCAGCAGGGTCGCTGCTGACCAGGATGTCTTCACCGCCATTGACCTCAACCGCCCGGCGCACGCTGTAAAGATTGCCCACGCCGTAGTCGATCACCATGATGCGATTGCTGCTCATCACGCCTCCCTCACAGGGATGCCGAGCTCCCCCGCGATGTTCCGAAGTTCGGCCAGCGTCGCCCGGTCGAAATGCAGGGCATCGGCAAAGGCCACCGCGTCGGCGCCCGCCCGCACGACATCTCCCAAGTGGGACTTCTGACCGTAGCCACCGCTGGCAATCACGGGCACATCGACCGCCTGCGAGATGGCTTCCACCAATTGGTTGTCAAAGCCCTTGCGGGTTCCTTCATTGTCGATCGAGGTCACCAGAAGCTCACCGGCGCCGAGCTCTACTCCACGGAGTGCCCATTCCACCGCATTCACGCCGGTCTTCTCCCGTCCGCAATCGGTATACACCTCCCATTGCCCGGTCGACTGACGCTTGGCTTCGATGGACAACACCATGCACTGGGAGCCGAAACGGCGTGCCACCTCCTCGATGAGCTGGGGGCGCTTGACCGCTGCCGTGTTGATGGCCACCTTGTCGGCGCCAGCGCGCAGCAGATCGCGTACGTCGTCAACACTGCGAATGCCGCCACCCACCGTCATCGGCACAAAAACGTCGTGTGCCGTGCGACGCACGATCTCCGTCAGTTTGGAGCGGCCATAGAGGCTGGCCACGATGTCCATGTAGATCAGTTCGTCAGCACCTTGTTCGTAGTAGCGGCGTGCGTAAGCCTGAGGATCACCCACCACCCGCAAACCCTCCAGGTGCACGCCCTTGATCAGGTTTTCCCCTTTGACGTCAAGTCGGGCAATCAGCCGAATCAGTTTCTTGTCCATTGATTCAATTGGTCATGGTTATTCGGCCTCACCGGACAGCATGCCGCTGCCCGGGGCGCTCTCCACCGATCGGCGAAAGGCTTCGAAATCATCGGCCGTGTCGATATCGATGGAGCGATCACGCGGCATGCGGTAGCCAACCGTGCCATCTCCCACGAAGCTTCCATTCATCAACAGCCAGTCCACACGAGCGATGTAGATGGCACCATTGAGAGCATGAACCACGGGAAGATCCTGTCGCCGTGTGGCGCCCGCGGGCATGGGCAGCAGGCTGGCAAGTTGATCATTGTCGCCGACGCGGTACATCCAGAAAGGCGATTGCTCGACCTCTGACACCGACACACAGCTCGGCGCCCCCCTTTCGCGCAGGAGGTCGAAGGCGGCGTCGATGTCGGCACCCGTGCGCAGCGGCGAGGTGGGTTGAAGCAGCAGCACGTGGTCGTACCCGGGCAGGCGGATCAGCGCATCACGCACCACATCCATCGACGTGGCAACGTCGGTCGCCAGATCAGCCGATCTCTGGAACGGAACCTCGCAGCCCCACGCCTCCGCGGTCTGCATGATCTCCTCGTCATCGGAAGAGAGCACGATCCGGTCCACCGATCGCGCGGCCTGCGCTGCGGCGATGGTCCACGCGATCAGTGGGCGGCCGCCTGCCATCAGCACGTTCTTGCGCGGCAGGCCCTTGGAGCCACCACGTGCCACGACGAGAGCAAGCAGGTGACGGCCGGGCGGGGTAGCGGACTGATTCATGGCGTTCGCGACCGAGGAGCCGCGCAGGATTTCACTCGGGCTTGAAACGCAGCACCCACTCCCCGTCCACCACTTTCCAGAGGTGAGGGGAACGAAAACGATCGCAGGTCTCCAGGAACTCCTCCTGCGTCATGCCGATGTATTCGAGGAACTCCTGCTCGTAGCGCTGCGGATACTCGCCCTCGTAGCGATTCATGAGCGCGATACCCTCTTCTTTGGTGATGTGGTGGTTGCGGATTTCCTGTGCTGAATCCATCATCGCGCGCCCAACGCCGAACTTGATCCAGCGGGTGTAATAGAAGAATCCGTCTACCTTGTCGTCCAGGCTGTTGTACTTGGAGTAGGTTCCTTCGGTGCGAACCGGATTGGCTTCAAAACCGGTGTGTTCGACTGCATAGTAGTAAGCTTCCTGGGGCACCCATTTCTTGTAGTAGCCCAGGTACTTGAAGTCGATGCCCTTGCGGCGCAGAACCTCAGGCTCCATGGGCAGGTAGCTCATGAGGTCCACTAGCGGCGTGCCCTCATCCAGGTAAGCGCCAATCTGCTTCCCGCCGAGGAATACGTCGCGAACATCCGTGGCGCCGAGGTAGTCCAGCGAATAGCCTTCGCTCTCCACCTTGCCCTCGCTGGCTGCGTAGGAAGAGGTTTTATGCGATACCTGTTCGCCGTATTCACCAGGCATTTCGCCATAGAAGATCAGCGGAATGTTCAGCCTAGCCGCCATCTTGGCCACAAAGGTCTTCTGACCAAGAATGAACGGCTGAAAGGGATGCAGAAGATTGATGGTCGCGTTGCGGGTCAGCAGACGGTGCGTCTTGCCGTTGGGGGTATAGAGGAAGTTGTCGAACCCGCCCACATGCACCCAATTCTGGAAGTTCTTCCAGCCGATGTCGGTGTACAGGTGGGGTGCCCACGTCACCGTCAGCGGATTCATGCCGTACTTGTACTTCAGCAGGTGTGACTGCATTGCACTATCCTTGCCGCCGCTACCGCCCACGATGCAGTCGTAGCTGCCATCGTTCTTTCGGTACTGGTTGCACAGCTCGATCAATTCGCGCTCGCGCTCTTCCCAGTCGATTTCACCGGTTTCCTTCAAAGCATTGAAGTTGCAGGCATGGCAAACGCCGTGCTCGTCGAATACCAGCGTCGTTTTCTTTGAGTTCTTGTTGTGTGTGTATTCGTTGCTCGACATGGGTTGCTGATTGGAGATGTTGCACTTCTTGCAGAAATGCACATAACGCGGCAGCGCGTACAACACCTCGAGTTCTTCCTGGGGCTTGTCGAAACGGGATAGGTCAACTGAGCTGCTAGGACCAATTTTCATAGGGGGCCTTGTGGGTTCGATCGGAGAAATGTGAAAGAGAGGGTGGCCATGCGAAAGGTTGTGCAGGCAACTCTTCAGGACTGCTGCTTCCTGGCCAGAGCCAGATCATCGATGCGCCCAACATCCAGCCAGGGTTCGTGCATCGGGTAGACGATGGTACGGCCTTGCCGGTCTTGAACCCGCGTGAACAGCGTAGGCATGTCGCAATGCGCGGCTGACTCAAGCACGTCCAGCGCTTCAGGGTCAAGAACATAGATGCCGGCATTGATGTGGTTGCGATAGATCGGCTTCTCCTCAAAGCCTACGATCTCCACGCCATCGGTCTTGACCACGCCAAACGGGTTCTGCAGTTCATGCAGGCGCACTGCCATTGTCGCCGTCGCATGATGGCGTGCATGGAACTCGAGGAGTTCGCCATAGCGAACATCGGTGAGAACGTCGCCATTGGTGACGATGAATGGATGCTGTGGTCGATGCTGCATCAGACTCAAGGCTCCGGCGGTGCCCAGCGGTGTCTCCTCGCGGAGGTACTCGATCTTGACGCCCCATCGGACGCCATCACCAAAATAGTCCTCGACCATTTCACCCAGGTAATGAATTGCCAGAACAAATCTGACAAAGCCCTCGCTTTTGGCCCTCTCGATAATGTGGGCCAGCATGGGCTTACCTCCCACCTCCAACATTGGCTTGGGGCAGTTCTCCGTATGCGGACGTAGCCTCGTGCCCTTGCCGCCTGCCATGATCACCATGAGGTTCTCACGCGCAGAGGGCGCGAGGATTTCATCCCAAAGGTGCAGGCCCACAACACGGCGCTCCGCGTCCACCACCGGAAGCTGATGGATGCGGTTTGCTTGCATGAGCTGCAACACCATATCGCGCCCCATCTCGGGCGGCGACACCAGGGGATTGACGAAGGCGATGTCGACGACGGGGTCATCCAGACCCATTTCCTTCAGCAACGCCCGGCGAATGTCGCCATCGGTCACCGTGCCCAGCAGGCGTCCTTCATTGGAAACAACCAGCGCAATCTGCAGGCCCGACTCGTCCAGGCACTTGATCGCCTGCCGGATGGTGGCATCGTCCTTCAGTAGCGCCTTGCGCCAGCCTTGCGCTTCGTGATAAGTGGTCATTTTGAGAAAGTGATCGATTCAGGCGTTCGGCTTCACACGAACACCCGCACCCAGGATGACCGTGCCCGCATCGACGTTGCGCACACAGGTCACACCGGCGCCGACAACGGCCGAAGCTCCAACGTGGAGGTTCTGGATGATAGTGGCGCCCGCCCCCACGTACACCTCACTGGCCACGCTCACGCCGCCGCAAAGTGTGGCACCGGGCGCGATATGCACATGCGATTCAATCGTGCAGTCGTGGTCCACGGTGGCCCCCGTGTTGATGGTGGTGTTGGCACCGAGGGTGCAGTGGGGCTGGATCACGGCGCCGGCCATCACCTGCACACCGTCGGCCAGCACCACGCTCGCATCCACCCAGGAAAAAGGATGCACCAGCACGGGAAACGCGAAGCCCTTCTCGCGGTGGCGCTCGTACAGGCGACGTCGGGTATCGCGGCCCGGCAAGGCGCCCACCCCGTTGACCAGCGCATGGCTCTGCGGGCTCATGCCTTCCAATGCCTCGTCGCCGCCCAAAACGGGTATGCCGCACCACATGGCGACCCCCTTCTGCTTCAGCACCGGATCGCACACGCCGGCCAGCGCATGTCCTGCGGCACGCGCCAGAGACAGCAGCACGCGAGCATGCCCGCCAGCACCGAGCAGCACGAGTGGCAACGTGGCCGCCGAGGTCATGGTTCGATCACCTCGCCTGCCGCGTAGGCCTTGCTGGCCACCTGCCCCACGAGCGCCCACAGTCCGGAAGCCAGGATGCCTCGACCACAACGGGCGGTGCCGAGGTCGTCGCGCGTGAACACGGCTCCGGCAGGCACCGGGCGCACAGCCACCACCTGTTGGCGCGCTGCGCGCCGGGTGTCCCACTCACTGGCCTGTGGCGCCTTGGCCCCATCTCCCAGTGCCAGGGAAATCGCCCGGATCTCCTGCACCATCTGGCGGAGTTGCCCCGGCTCAAGGGAAGCCTGGTGATCCGGTCCCGGCAGCGAGCGATCGAGTGTGAAATGCTTTTCGATCAGCCGCGCGCCGCGCGCGACGGCGGCCACCGGAATGAGGATGCCCTCGGTGTGATCCGAATAACCCACCGGCAGGTCGAAAGCACCGGCCAGGGTGTCCATGGCGCGCAGGTTGACCTCTGCCATCGGGGTGGGGTATTGAGACGTGCAATGGAGCAAGGTAACGCGCGACTGCAGACTCCGGCGCCAGTCCGGGTGGCTCCAGCCACGCCAGACTTCGTCCATGTCACGCGGTTCGTGTTCCCTGTTGAAAGCATGTGCCACCACCGCCAGACCTTGCTCGACCTCCGACAATGTGGCCATGCCCGTGGAGATCACCAGAGGCTTGCCTGTGCGTGCGAAGCGCCAGAGCAGAGGCGCGTTGGTCAATTCGCCGGAAGGCACCTTGAACAGCGGCATGTCAAGTTCGACCAGAAAATCGAGGCTGTCGGGGTCGAACGCGGTCGACAGGAATTCGATGCGGCGACCGTGGGCGTGAGCCTGCAGTTCGGCATGCCATTCACGGGACAGCTCCAGTTTGCGCAACATCTCCAGCTGGCTCTCACCCGCTTCCGTGACGTTCTTCTGGTAGGCCGCTTTGGGCGCCGATTTCGCGGCGAGCTTGGCGGCATCGAAGGTCTGGAACTTGACGGCATCGGCCCCCGCATCCGCCGCTGCGTCCACCAACGCAAAGGCCAGATCGCGCTGGCCGTTGTGATTCACGCCAGCTTCCGCAATGATGTAGACAGGGCCGTCTCTCACGATGCCTCCTTCAGGTCATGAAATCGCTTGCTGGTGCTGAGGTCGTGTCTTTCCAGCACGCTCACGATCTGCCGGGCCGCCTGGCCCTTGCCGTAGGGATGCGTGTCGGGATCGATGCGTCGGATGAATGCCGGATCGATGGCTTGCGCCAATGCCCGGCGAATCGAATCGCTGTCCGGTGCACAGGTCAACACCGAGTTCGCCGACAGACGACCTTGCTGGCGCGTGCCGATGTTCACCGTCGGCACGCCGAAGGCCGGCGCTTCGATGATCCCGCTGGAAGAGTTGCCGACCATGGCGGCCGCGGCGCTCAAGGCACCCAGGTAGCGGCGAAAGCCGAGAGACGGAGTGGCAAGCACGCGACCGGGTTGTCGGCGCGCATACGCCTCGAGCAAGGGGATGATGGCTCGGCCGCCATTGTCCGCATTCGGGTAGGTGAGCAACACCTGGTGTTGTGGAAAACCATCCAGCGCTTCCAGCATGGCCGCCACCGTGCTTGCGGGATCTTCGTCGCCAAGCGTCACCGGGTGGTAAGTGACCAGAAAGTAGGGGCGTCGAAGGGAAAAGCCCAGGCTGGCCGAGATGTCTTCGAGCGGCATAGGCGTCTCGTGAACAAGATGGTCCAGGCCCAGCGCCCCCACATTGAACACCGATGCAGGAGACTCTCCCATCTGGATGACCCGCTGACGATAAGCCTCGCATGCCGTGAAATGCAGGCTGGCCATCTTGGTCAAGGCATGGCGGAAAGCATCGTCGTAGGCGCCTTCGGTGATTTCGCCACCATGAAGGTGCACGACGGGAATGCGCATCACCAGCGCGGCTTGCGCCACGGCCAGAGCCTCGAAACGATCGCCCAGCACGACCAGCACATCGGGTCGCAACCGGTCCAGCGCGTCGGCAAATCCGATCAAACCCACGCCCATGGACTTGACCACGCCGACGGATGAATCGGACGACAACAGCATCTCGACCTTGGCATCGATGGAAAAACCATCCGCTTCGATCTGCTTCCAGGTGGCGCCGAACTCGGGTGACAGATGCATCGCGCTCACAACGGTCTGGAGGGTCAGAACGTCACTGGCATCGATGCCTTTCATCAGCCAGTACAGCAGCCCGTATTCAGCGCGAGTGCCCGTGAACACGGCGACCTTGCGGTTCATGCCGGCACCTCCGGCAGCACGCTGCTCGGCAGATTCACCACCCTGGCCTCCAGCCATTCGGCCTGGGCGAGCTCCCCCTTGCGGCATCGCTGGTACATGGGCAGGTGGTTCATGAGCGCCCAGACCGGGCGCGTCATCACGCCGCCGTCGTTGGTGGCCTTGAGCAGGGCGTCACGATGGGCTCGATCTTCGCAAATGACGACGTTGAGCCAGTAATTGGAACGGCAGTGCGCCGGCTCGGCGAAGAACTGCAGACTTGATCCCTGAAGCTCGGCCTGGTAGCGGAGAGCCAGCGCGCGCTTGCGCTCGATGAACGTCTCGAGTTGCTCGAGTTGCGCACAGCCCAGCGCCGCATTCAGATTGGGCAAACGGTAATTGAAGCCCAACTCGTCATGCACATATTCAAAGGAATGCGGGCGCTTGGCCGTGGTGGTGATGTGCTTGGCGCGTGCACCCAGAACCTCATCGGCCAGCACCATTCCACCGCCGCCGGTGGTAAGAATCTTGTTGCCGTTGAAACTCAGCGTACCCAACTGGCCGAAGGTGCCGGTGTGACGGCCCTTGTAGAAACTGCCGAGCGACTCCGCCGCGTCCTCCACCAGCATCAGCCGCCAGCGCGCGCAGACCTCGACGAGACCATCCAGCTCGGCGGGATGCCCGAAGGTGTGCATGGGAAGGCAAGCCCGTATCACCTTGCGGTCCGAGCGGGTACGACACAAACCATCGTCGCCCACCTCCGCATGTTCGCCCAGCCACGCGTCGAGGGCGACAGGCGACAGCCCGAGCGTATGGCGGTCCACGTCAACAAACACGGGTTCGGCCATGCAGTACGCGATGGCATTGCAGGTGGCCACAAAAGTCAGTGGCTGTGTGATCACCAGTTCGCCTGGCAGCACGCCCGCCAGGCGCAAGGCTGCGTGCAGTGCGGCGGTGCCATTGACGGCGGCAATGGCGCGAGGACTGCCGGTATACGCCGCCATATCCCGCTCGAACCGGTCCACGAAGGCGCCCACGCTTGAGACAAACGTCGACTCGATCGTCTCCAGCACGTAGTCCTTCTCGCGACCTTCAAAGATCGGTGCGTGCAACGGAACGAACTCGTTGGTCCGGTACTGCTCCCGCACGAAGCGGATCAAAGATTCAAACATACCGCTCAGACGTTGTAGATGTCGGCCTTGTACTTGGCCAGGTTCTTCGGTTCCACAAACCAGTCCACCGTGGCCCGCAAGCCCTCTCGCAGGCTGTAGGCGGGTTCATAACCGGTCAGGCGCTTGATTTTTGTGTTGTCGCACCACAGGCGGAACACCTCTGATTTCTCCGGGCGCATGCGCTGACTGTCCGTCAGGAATTCCACATCGCTGCCCATCAGCTCACGAATGAGGTGCAGTGTGTCCTCGACGCTGATCTCCTGGTTGGAACCGATGTTGACGATTTCACCGATGGTCGCGTCAGAGCGCGCCAGCGCCAGGAAACCACGACAAGTGTCTTCCACATAGTTGAAGTCGCGCGTCGGCGTCACGTCGCCGAGCTTGATCTGCTTCATTCCACTGGCAATCTGGCTGATGATGGTCGGAATGACCGCCCGCGCCGACTGCCTGGGCCCATAGGTGTTGAAGGGGCGGGCGATCGTGAGCGGCAGATCAAAGGCGTTGAAGAAGCTCATCGCCATGGCATCGGCACCGATCTTCGAAGCGCTGTAAGGCGATTGCGGCTGTACAGGATGTTTCTCGTCGATCGGGACATATTGGGCCGTTCCATACACCTCACTCGTGGAGGTGTGCACCACGCGACCCACGCCATTTTCCCTGGCCGCCTGGCAGATGTTCAGCGTGCCCTTGATGTTGGTGTCGACGTAGCTGTCGGGCGCCACATAGGAATAGGGAATGGCGATGAGAGCCGCCAGGTGGAACACCGTATCCACTCCCTTGGTGATGTGTTTGCAATAGTGCGGGTCCCTGATGTCGCCACTGAGAATTTCAATGGAATCCCGGCAATTCACATCCTCGAGCCACCCCCAATAATTGAACGAGTTGTATTGCGAGAGCGCACGGACTTGGAACCCCTCTTTAACCAGCATTTCAGTTAGGTGAGATCCAATGAATCCATCAGCGCCCGTCACGAGAATATGTTTCATCTTTTTACGAATTGTCTTTTCAGTTTGCGCATGAAGTCACCTGCAAAAAACAGACGATCACGGCTGCTTCACACGTTGGAGAGTCACGAACATGGGGTTTATGGCCTCTACCGCTGCTCAGAGCCCGGTGGCACCACGGATTCTAGGCGCACTCGGACCCGCGCCCATCTCCTCCACGCTCACGGCGCGAAAGGCCCCGGGGTTGCACTACAATGCGCCGCTGTGCCAGCCCGCAGAGATCCCAGGATTGCGAAGCACACGCTGAGCCGCGCAGGCTCAGGCGCGCATTTAACGATTGAGGCTCAGACGCCGAATTTCAACAATTACAGCAGAGTGAATTAGCCCATTCACTGGAGATTCTTGCGCTCAGGTCCATGAGCGACTCACAAGCAATGTTCAATGCAATCCACGGGTGCTCAGGTTTCATGAAAACGGAGTTTGTGGATCGCGCAGCGGACTTGCCCTTCAGGTTTGCCTCTCATCCCCATTTCAAGTGAATCCACTGACCCATTCAAATCACCGCGTCTGCGCCCGGTGTGTCATGGACACATCAGACAGCCAGATCGTCTTCGACCAAAACGGTGTTTGCGACCACTGCCTTACCTATGAGCGCGACGTCAAGCCGAACTGGCACACCGACGAGCGTGGGCACCAGGCCCTGCAGGCCCTGGTTGCCCAGATCAAGGCTCAGGGCAAGGGCAAGGAGTTCGACTGCATCATCGGTCTGAGCGGCGGCATCGACAGCTCCTACCTGACGCACATCGCCACCGAGTACGGGCTGCGCCCGCTGGTCTTTCATGTGGACGCCGGCTGGAACTCGCAGGTGGCGGTCAACAACATCGAGAAGCTGGTCGACAAGCTGGGACTGGATCTCTACACCGAGGTCATCGACTGGGAAGAGATGCGCGACCTTCAGCTCGCGTACTTCAAGTCGGGCGTGCCGCATATCGATTCGCCGCAGGACCATGCGTTCTTCGCGACGATGTACAAGTTCGCCGAGGAGCACGACGTCAAGTACATCCTGACGGGAGCCAACTTCTCCACCGAGTGCATCCGCAATCCGATCGAATGGATGTACTACCAGTCCGATGCGATCCAGCTCAAGGACATTCACCGGCATTTCGGTACCCGCCCGCTGGTCAACTACCCGACCACATCCATCCTGCGGCACAAGATCTGGTTGCCGTATGTCAAGGGCATCAAGGTGGTCAGGCCCTTGAATTTCGTGCCCTACGACAAGGCACAGGCGATGCAGTTGCTGGCCGATGTGTATGGCTGGCAGCCCTATCCCCAGAAGCACTTCGAGTCGCGCTTCACGCGCTTCTACGAAGGTTTCTGGTTGCCCCGCAAGTTCGGCTACGACACGCGCAAGGTGCAGTACTCCAGCCTGATCGTGACGAGGCAGATGACGCGCGAGGAGGCGCTCAGACTGCTGGAGCAACCTGCACTGGACGATGCCACCGTGCGGCAGGAGTTCGAGTACGTGGCGACCAAGCTGGGCATCTCGGTGGAAGAGCTTCAGGCTTATTTCGACGCGCCGAACAAGACCTACCGTGACTACCGGTCACAGGAGAGCATCTACAACTTCGGCGCGCGGATCATGAAGATGTTGGGACTGGAGCGGGGGGGCAAGCGTTGATTGCCATCGTCGACTATGGCCTGGGCAATGTGCAGGCCATCGCCAACATCTACAAGCGGCTCGATCTGCCCTGCTCGCTGGCGCGCCGGGCGGACGATCTTGCGCAGGCTTCACACATTGTGCTGCCGGGTGTGGGTGCTTTCGACTGGGCCATGGCCAGGCTCGAACAATCCGGCATGCGCGAGGCACTGGACGATGCCGTGCTCAAGCAGAAGAAGCCGGTGCTCGGCATCTGCGTCGGCATGCAGATGCTGGCCCGCCGCAGCGACGAAGGTTCCGCTGAAGGGCTGGGCTGGATCGACGCGGAAGTCAGGCGCCTGGACCCGGGACCCGCAGACCATCCCAGGCAACTGCCTCACATGGGCTGGAACGACGTCACGCCATTGAGCAACGAAGGCCTGTTCGCGGCGTTCGACGAAACGCCCAGGTTCTATTTTCTGCATTCGTACTATTTCGCGCCGAGCCATCGTGCGGACTGGCTGGCTGAGTCGGACTATGGCGTTCCGTTCGCCTGCGCGGTGCGTCACGAGCACGTTCATGGCGTGCAGTTTCATCCGGAAAAGAGCCACGCCTGGGGCATCCACCTGTTGAAGAATTTTGCCGGACTTTGACCCCATGCTCAGACCACGCATCATTCCCTTCCTGCTGGTCCACAAGGGTGGACTCGTCAAGACAGTGGGCTTCGACCAGCCGAAGTACGTCGGTGACCCCTTGAACGCGGTTCGCATCTTCAATGAAAAGGAAGTGGACGAACTGGTGGTGCTGGACATCGATGCCACTCGAGAGGGACGCGAGCCCGACTACAAGCTGATCGCCAGTCTGGCCGCCGAATGCCGCATGCCGCTGGCCTATGGGGGCGGCGTGCGAAGCGTCGAACAGTTCGAGCGCCTGGTCAGTCTGGGCGTGGAAAAGGTATCGATCGGCGCAGCGGCTGCGCTCACGCCCGACCTGATCTCCGAAGCGGCCAGCCGCGTCGGCAGCCAGAGCGTGGTCGTGGTGATCGATGTCAAGCAGCACGAGGGACGGTACCAGGCCTTGACCCACAACGGGACCCGGCCGGTCTCCATCGGTCCGGTCGAACTGGCACGCCAGGCGCAGGCCCAGGGAGCCGGCGAGATCGTGCTCAACGACATAGACCGTGACGGGCGCATGCAAGGCTACAACCTCGACCTGCTGCGCCAGGTTCGTGCGTCCGTCTCGCTGCCCATCACCTGCCTCGGCGGTGCCGGCTCGCTCACGGACATGGCCGGGCTCATCAGCGAGTTCGGTGTCATCGGTGCGGCAGCCGGCAGCCTGTTCGTGTTCAAGGGAAAGTACCGGGCGGTGCTGATCAACTACCCGTCCCGGGCCGACAAGGACGCCCTGGTCGCGGCCGCAAGGAAAACCGCATGAAGCAGGTGCTGCAAGACCTGTCCAACGGACAGACCACCGTGGTGGAAGCACCCACGCCGATGCCGGGCCCCGGGCAACTCCTGCTGCGGACCACGCGCACGCTCATTTCAGCGGGAACCGAGCGCATGCTGGTCGATTTCGGCCGGGCCTCCTACCTCGACAAGGCGCGCCAGCAGCCCGAAAAAGTGAAGCAGGTGCTGGACAAGGTGCGCACCGACGGGCTGCTCACCACATTCGAAGCCGTGCGCTCCAAGCTGGGCCAGCCGATCCCCCTGGGTTACTGCCATGTGGGCGTCGTCCATGCCCTGGGCGCCGGTGTCGATGGCTTCCAGGTCGGGGATCGCGTGGTTTCCAACGGACCGCACGCCGACATGGCGCTGGTGCCCAGGAACCTGTGTGCCCGCATTCCAGATGCCGTGAGCGACGACCAGGCCGCCTTCGTCGTGCTCTCGAGCATTGGCCTGCAGGGCATCCGGCTGGCCGAGCCGACGCTGGGTGAATCGGTGGCCGTGATCGGCGCAGGGCTCATCGGCCTCATGACGATCCAGTTGCTGGTGGCCCAGGGTTGCCGCGTGCTGGCCATCGACCTCGATGACAGCAAGCTGGCACTGGCGCGCGGGTTCGGCGCCGAGACCTGCAACGCCGGCAGCGGGGAAGACCCGATCGAAGCCGGAATGGCCTTCAGCCGGGGCCAGGGCATTGATGCCGTGCTGATCACGGCATCGACGTCATCGAACGACCCGGTCACGCAAGCCGCGCGCATGAGCCGCAAGCGGGGGCGCATCGTGCTCGTGGGCGTGACAGGCCTCGAACTCAATCGCGCGGACTTCTACAACAAGGAGCTGAGCTTCCAGGTCAGTTGCTCCTATGGCCCGGGTCGCTACGACCCCGTCTACGAGCAGCAGGGGCACGACTATCCGCTGCCCTTCGTGCGCTGGACGGAGCAGCGCAATTTCCAGGCGGTCCTGGATCTGATGGCCAGCCGCAGGCTGCAGGTGGAGCCGCTGATCTCGCACCGGTTTCCCTTCGAAGAGGCGCCGGCCGCCTACGCCGCCCTGACCGACGACCGGACCGTGCTGGGCATGTTGCTGGACTACGGGTCCGACCCCGCCACGCGCCTCACGAACCGCATCGCCGTGGCACCGGCGCCTGCCAGCCCTCGGGAAGGTGCGCCCGTGATCGGGTTCATCGGCGCCGGCAACTACGGCGCCCGCATCCTGATCCCCGCCTTCCAGGCGGCGCAGGCGCGCCTGCACACCGTCTGTTCGTCGGGTGGCGTCAGTGCCGTGGTGCACGGTCGCAAGTCCGGTTTCGAGGTCGCGTCCACCGATGTGCAGGCGATGCTGGACAACCCCCACATCAACATCGTCGTGATCGCCTCGCGGCACGACAGCCACGCCTCGCTGGTGGCGCGCGCCCTGCAGGCTGGCAAGTCGGTCTTTGTCGAAAAGCCGTTGTGCCTCAACCTTGCCGAACTGGAGCGCATCGAACACGCCCTCCAGGCGGCACCCGCCGGAAACAATGGCGTGTTGATGGTGGGCTTCAACCGCCGGTTCTCGCCGCATGTGGTGAAGCTCAAGTCGTTGCTCGACACCGTGCACGAGCCCAAATCGTTCGTGGTCACCGTGAATGCCGGGCGCATTCCAGCCGAGCACTGGACGCAGGACCCGGCGGTCGGGGGTGGTCGCCTGATCGGCGAGGCCTGCCACTTCATCGATCTGCTCCGGTTCCTGACAGGCCATCCCATCGCCGCCATCCGGGCCACCGGCATGGGCGTGCGGGCTGGCAAGGCCACCACGCGGGACACGTTCACCATCACCGTTGAATTCGAGGACGGCTCGCTCGGCTCGATCAACTACCTGGCCAACGGCTCGGCGGCCTACCCCAAGGAGCGCATCGAGGCGTTCGCCGCAGGTCGTGTGCTGCAGATCGACAACTTCCGATCGCTCAAGGGCTACGGCTGGCCAGGCTTCGGCTCGCGGAAAAGCTGGCGCCAGGACAAAGGACAGGACGCCTGCGTCGCAAGCTTCCTGGCGTCGTGGCGCCAGGGCCAGGCACCGATCCCGCAGGACCAGATCCTGGAAGTGGCTCGCAGGACCATCGAGGCCGCCCAGCAATTGCAGGGCGGTGGAGACGCGCCACTGGCCTGACATGCCGAACCTGCAGAAAGCCCGCCTCTACTGGGAAACCTTGCGCCATTTGCGATCGCCGCAAATCTGGGGTCGACTAGCCCATCGGTGGCACACGCCGCGCATCCCGCCGCAGATGCCCGCGCCGCCAAGGGTGCCACCGGGCCCATGGGCAGTTCCCGCCTGCCGCAAGCCCAGCGTCACCGGGGTCGGTCGCTTTGTCTTCCTCCACCAGGCCGGCGACCTGGCCAGCGACGGGTGGGACGGTCCGGGGCAGGAAAAGCTCTGGCGCTACAACCAGCACTATTTCGACGACCTCAACGCTCTGGAGGCGGATGCACGCCTGGCCTGGCATCAGGCCCTGGTGACCAGCTGGATCGAGCAGAACCCGCCTGCGAAGGGCACCGGCTGGGAGTCGTATCCCACTTCGCTGCGCATCGTGAACTGGATCAAGTGGTCGTTGCGCACGGGCATCTCGGACGGTGCCTTCCTCGACAGCCTCGCCACGCAGGCGCGCTGGCTCTCGCGGCGCCTGGAAACCCACTTGCTGGGCAACCACCTCTTCGTGAACGCCAAAGCGCTGGTGTTCGCAGGCGCCTATTTTTCCGGCGACGAGGCCGCTTCCTGGCGACGCACGGGCCTGGCGTTGTTGCGCCGCGAAATTCCGGAGCAGATCCTGGCGGACGGCGGCCAGTTCGAGCGCTCGCCGATGTACCACGCGCTGGCCTTCGAGGACATGCTCGATCTCTGCAACCTGGCCCGGTGTTTCACCCAGGGCGCGGGCTGGCCGGAGGGTGAAGGCTGCGATTTCGGACACGAGCAACTGGCGCGGATGTGGTCATGGCTTCACACCATGAGCCATCCCAATGGGGAGCTCGGGCTTTTCAACGACACGGCCGAAGACATCGCACCTTCGGTGAGCGAGCTCGACGCCTACGCAGGACGCCTGGGACTGGAGCCCCCACCCGAACCGCAAGCGATTCACCTGAAACCCAGCGGCTACATCCGCCTGCAACAAGGCAGCGCCGTGGTGCTTTTCGACGCAGCACCCGTCGGCCCCAACTACCTGCCGGCCCACGCGCACGCCGACACGCTGAGTCTGGAGCTGTCGCTGGGCCTCATGCGCGTGATTGTCAACTCCGGCACTTCGCTCTACGCCGAAGGTCCTGAACGCTCCCGTCAGAGGGGAACGGCGGCACACAGCACCGTGACGGTCGATGGGCAGGATTCCAGCGAGGTGTGGGGCAGCTTCCGCGTTGCCAGACGCGCCTACCCACACAATGTGAAACTGAAGCTGGGACCGGAGAGCCAGAATGCGTCTGCCCACCACGATGGCTACGAGCGACTGCCCGGCAGGGTCTCGCACACGAGAAGCCTGACCTTGCGATCCAACGGCTTGCTGGTCGAGGACTCGATCGACGGCGCCTTCGAGACAGCGCAATCGCGCCTCCATTTCCATCCCTCAGTGGCTGTTTCGGTCGACCCCGACGGCGCGCGCGGCACCTGCCGCCTTCCCGACGGCTGTGCGCTGACCTGGCATGCCGAGGGGCATCGGTCGGCCCAGGTCGAAGCGTCGACCTGGCATCCGGCCTTTGGCCAGAGCATGCCCAACAGCTGCCTGGTACTGGACTGGAACGCCCGACGATGCACCATCCAGTTCCACTGGCAAGACACCACTGCCACGTGACCCACATGCATGTGCTGCTGCTGAGCTTCTACTTCCCGCCCGATCTGTCGGCTGGCTCCTTCCGCATGGAGGCGCTGGTGGCTTCCTTGCAGGCGCGCCTCGGTGCGGGCTCTCGGATCACTGTGATCACCACCCGCCCGAATCGCTATGGGAGTTTCGAAGCACAGGCGCCCGCCACTGAGATAACCGGCCCCTTAACGGTCCATCGGATCGACCTGCCAACACACCAGAGTGGCATGCGCGACCAGGCGCGAGCCTTCGTCCGATTCGCCTGGAAGGCCCGGTCTCTGGTGGCGCGTGAAAGGCCCGATGTGGTGGTCGCGACCACCTCTCGTTTGATGACCGGCGTGCTCGGTGCCTGGGCCGCTCGACACCATGCGGTGCCGCTTTACCTCGACATCCGGGACATCTTCGTCGACACCATCGGCGACGTGCTGCCGCGCCGCGTCTCCCGGTTGCTGAAGCCTCTGCTCTCTTTAGTCGAGAAGTGGACGGTGCGATCTGCCACGCGGGTCAACCTGGTGTCGCCCGGCTTTCTGCCTTACTTCCAGCCCCGCTACCCCGATCTTACGTTTTCGCTGCTGAGCAATGGCGTCGACGACGCCTTCCTCGAACATCAACGCGGCCGACCAGCGGCTCCCATTCAGAAACCCAGCCAGGTGCATGTCCTGTACGCAGGCAACCTAGGAGAAGGACAGGGCTTGCATCACATCCTGCCGAAGCTGACGCAGAAGCTGGGGGACGAAGTGCGGTTCACGGTGGTGGGTGACGGTGGCAGAAGGGCCCAACTGGAGTCGGCCTTGGCCTTGTTGCCCACGCATTCGGTGAGCCTGATGAAACCAGTGAAGCGGGAAAAACTGATCGAACTCTACGAGGAGGCAGACGTGCTGTTCGTGCACCTCAACGACCTGCCTGCTTTTGAGAAGGTGTTGCCCTCGAAGCTCTTCGAATATGCCGCCACCGGCAAGCCGATCTGGGCCGGCCTGGCGGGATTCCCGGCGCAATTCACACACGAGGCGATCGAGAACGCCGCAGTGTTCAACCCCTGCGACGCTGAAGGCGCCGTGGCCGCCTTTCGCACACTGCGGCTGGGCATCTGCGACCGTGGTGCGTTCGTCGATAGATATCGGCGCACCCACATCATGAGCCGCATGGCCGATGAGATTGCCAGCCTTCCATCAGGAAGTCCCTCATGAACACCCTGAGAACCCTGGTAACCGGTGGCACCGGCTGGATTGGTGGGACCCTGCTCAAGGCCCTGCGCGAGCGGCACCCCGACACCATCGCTGGCGTGCGCGCAAGCTTGGGCGCGGCAGCGTCTCCCTGTGTGACACTCGGCGAGATCGACGGGTCGCTGGCTTGGCCGGCGGATCTGCGCGACCGCGAGGTGGTGGTGCATCTTGCCGCCCGCGTACACGTGATGAACGAGACCGCTTCCAATCCCCTGCAGGCGTTCCGAGCCGTGAACACGGCCGGAACCCTGCGCCTGGCCCGTTTGGCCGCACAGGCGGGGGTACGTCGATTCGTCTTCGTCAGCTCCATCAAGGTCAATGGCGAATCCACGCCACCCGGCAGGCCCTTCGTCCCTGAAGAAGCCGCAGCGCCCAACGACCCCTACGGCCGCTCCAAATGGGAAGCCGAGCAAGGACTTCGTCAACTGGCGATCAAGACCGGAATGGAAGTGGTCATCGTCCGCCCGCCTCTGGTCTACGGCCCTGGCGCCAAAGCCAACTTCCAGAGCTTGATGCGAGCTGTGTGTCGGGGCATTCCTCTTCCACTGGCATGCGTGACCGGGAACCGCCGCAGCCTGGTGGCGCTGGACAACCTGGTCGATCTGCTCGTCACCTGCATCGACCATCCGGCGGCGGCGAACCAGACCTTTCTCGTGAGCGACGGCGAGGACCTGTCCACCACCGCCTTGCTGCAACGCATGGGGCAGGCCCTGGGCAAGCCCGCGCGGCTGCTCCCGGTGCCGCCCGCTTGGCTTCGCTGGGGTGCGATGGCGCTGGGCAAGGCCGCCGTCGCAGAGCGCCTCCTCGGCAGCCTGCAGGTCGACATCACTCACACCCGCCAGACGCTGGGCTGGGCGCCCCCCATTTCGGTCGACGAAGGCCTGCGGCGCGCCGTCGCAGGCATGGCGCCATGAAACGGCTGTTCGACCTGGTGCTGGCCCTGTGCGCCGGGCTGGTGCTGCTCGTGCCCATCGTGCTCGTGGCGCTGGCGGTGCGGCTCACCTCGCGGGGCCCGGCGCTTTACTGGAGCGACCGCGTCGGTCGCCACAACCAGATCTTCAGGATGCCCAAGTTCCGCAGCATGCGCGTGGACACGCCGGCCGTAGCGACCCACCTGCTCAAGGACCCAGGCAGGTACCTCACGCCCATCGGACCTTTCCTGCGCAAGAGCAGCCTGGACGAACTGCCACAACTCTGGAGCATCCTTCGAGGCGACATGAGCTTCGTCGGCCCGCGTCCGGCATTGTTCAACCAGGACGACCTGATTGAGCAGCGCACCCGGCTGGGCGTGCACGAACTGGTGCCGGGGCTCACCGGCTGGGCGCAGGTGAATGGGCGCGACGAACTGCCGATTCCGCAGAAGGTGGCGCTCGACGCTGAATACATTCAGAAACAAAGTCTGACGTTTGATCTGCGCATACTCGTCATGACATTGGCCAAAGTGCTGCGCCGCGACGGCGTGGCCCATTAAAAGAATGAATCAACGAGACACTAGGGGGATTGCGGCGGTGGCGCTGCTGGACATGCCGCGCGAGGCCAAGCGCCTGATGGCGCTGGTGGTCGACATTGCGCTGTGTGTGCTGACGGTCTGGCTGGCGTTGTGCCTCCGGCTCGAGCATTGGGTCCAGCTGCGGCCGGAACATTGGTGGGCCATCCTGGGCTCCATCGCGATTGCCCTGCCGCTGTTCGTGCGCTTCGGCCTGTACCGCGCCATCTTCCGTTTCTCGGGCTGGAATGCCATGGTCAACCTGGCGCAGGCCATGGCGCTCTACAGCATCTTCTACGCCACCCTCTTCACGGGCGTGGGCGTGGCCGGCGTTCCGCGCACGGTGGGTGTGATCCAGCCCTTGCTGCTGCTGGTGACCGTGGGCCTGACGCGGGTGGTGGTGCGCTACTGGCTGGGCGGCCTGTACCGCACCATCCTGCAGAAGTCGCGCATGCCGGGCGTGCTGATCTATGGCGGGGGACAAGCCGGGCGGCAACTGGCGGCCGGCCTCGCGCGCAGCAGCGAACACCGGCTGCTGGGCTTCCTGGATGACGATGTGCAGCTGCAGGGCAACAGTCTGGATGGCCGCACCGTGTACCCCCCTGAAGAGTTGCCCTTCCTGATCCGGGAGCTGGGCGTGACCGACGTTTTGCTGGCGCTGCCCTCGATCACCCGGGAGCAGCGCAAGGAAATCCTCGCGGGGCTGAGCCACATGCCGGTGCACGTGCGCACATTGCCGGGCGTGGCCGACCTGGCCTCCGGCCGCGTGACCATGAACGACGTGCGCGAGCTCGACATCGAGGACCTGCTGGGCCGCGATCCGGTCTCGCCCGACGAGGCGTTGCTGCACCGCTTGATCCGCGACAAGGTGGTGATGGTCACCGGTGCGGGCGGCAGCATCGGCAGCGAGCTGTGCCGCCAGATCGCGGCCTGCGGCCCACGCTCGATGCTGCTGGTGGAGAACTCCGAGTTCGCGCTGTACCAGATCCATCGCGAGCTGGAGACCACCCACCCCCTGATTGCCTTGACGCCCCTGCTGGCCTCGGTCCAGGACCAGGCGCGCATGACGCAGATCCTGCAGACCGGGCGCCCCGACACGGTCTACCACGCCGCGGCCTACAAGCACGTGCCCCTCGTGGAACACAACCCGGTGCAGGGCCTGCGCAACAACGTCTGGGGCACCTGGGTGTGTGCCCGCGCCGCACAGGCGGCGGGCACCAGCCATTTCGTGCTGATCAGCACCGACAAGGCGGTACGTCCCACCAACGTGATGGGCGCCAGCAAGCGCCTGGCCGAGATGGTGCTCCAGGCCCTGGCGGCCGAGGGGAGCTCCAACACCACGTTCGCGATGGTGCGGTTCGGCAATGTGCTGGGCTCCAGCGGCTCGGTGGTCCCGCTGTTCCGGGAGCAGATCCAGAACGGCGGGCCGATCACGCTCACGCACCCGGACATCAACCGCTATTTCATGACCATTCCCGAGGCCGCGCAGCTGGTGATCCAGGCCGGCGCGATGGCCGAGGGCGGTGACGTGTTCGTGCTCGACATGGGCGAGCCGGTGCGCATCATCGACCTGGCCCGGCGCATGGTCGAGCTCTCGGGCCTGCGGGTGAAGGACGAGCAGAACCCCGGCGGCGACATCGAGATCCAGATCACCGGGCTGCGGCCGGGCGAGAAGCTCTATGAGGAACTGCTCATCGGGGACAACGCACAGCCCACCGCCCACGCGCGCATCATGCGGGCGCTGGAAGACAGCCTGCCCTGGGTCGATCTGCTGGAGGTGCTCAACACCCTCGACCAGGCCATGATGGCCAACGACGTGCACGCGCTGCGGGCGATGTTGCAGGTCTGCGTGCATGGCTATGAGCCCGCGGGCGAGGTGGTGGACTGGGTGCCGTCTTCACCCGCTCCCCTGCGCGAGCACGCCACCAACTGAGCCAAAAAAAAGCCACCTTGCGGTGGCTTTTGAAAGTCCTTGAAGGGACGTCGTTGGGAGACCTGGTTCAGACGCGGGGCCCGGCGCATCACCGGCTCGCCGCGTCGTCAATTGAAAGTTGTGACAGCAACGGGATGATTGTGCGCCGCCGCATCGGTTTCGAACATCCCCCATTTGGGGGAATGGCCCGGTTTGGCCTGGGTAATAAAACCCAAAAACCCCAATGAATTCAGGACCCTGCGTCGATCACCCGAAGCGAGGCGACTCGGCAGGCGGCGCTTTTTCGAGGATCGGCGGCATGCGCTCAGGCCGGCAACTCCACCACGAAGCGGGCGCCGCCACCCGGCCGGTCCTCGCAGCGCACCCGTCCTCCATGGCGCTCCACGATGGTCCTGACCAGCGAGAGCCCCAATCCCACGCCGCCCTCGCGCTCGCTCGCGCCTGGCAGTCGGTAGAACGGTTCGAAGATGCGTTCGCGCTGCTCGGCGGGTACGCCCGCGCCCCGGTCCTCCACCCACAGCACCACGCGCCCTGGCACGCCGGGGTTGGGCGCCGCGATGCGCAGTCGCACATCCGGCTCGCCGGCCTGGCCGGCCACCAGCGGTTTGCCGTAGCGCCTGGCGTTCTCCAGCAGGTTGCGCAACACGCGGCGCAGCAAGCGCGCATGGCCCTGTACCAGCGCCGGCGAGGCGCCCGGCGCAATGTCGAGGTCGGCGCCGGTGCGCGCGCATTCCTCGGCCGCCAGCCCCACCAGATCCACTTCCTCCTTGGGACCCAGGGCGGACGCGTCGCTGGCGTCGCGCAGGTCCAGCCGGCTGGCCAGCAAGATCTCGTCGATCAACTGGTCCAGCTCATCAATGCTGCGCGCGATCTCCGCGCGCTGCGCCGGGTTCTCGTTGCCCTGGCCGAGCAGCTCCAGGCCCATCCGGATGCGCGCCAGGGGCGAGCGCAGTTCGTGCGAGGCGTTGGCCAGCAGGGACTTGTGCGACTGCAGCAGCGTCTGCACACGCTCGGCCGCGGCATTGAAGCGCGTGGCCAGAAAGGCCACCTCGTCCTGCCCCTGCACCGGCAGGCGGGTGGAGAGGTCGCCCGCGCCCCAGCGTTCCACGCCCTTCTGCAACACCTCCAGCCGTTTGGTCAGGCGCCGCACGATGGGGTAGGCACCCAGCGCCACCGCCAGCGCCACCAGGCCCAGCAGCCAGGCAAAGCCGGTGGGGGTCTGCAGCCATTCGGGTGCGCGGCGGCCCGGGTTGTTCTGGTCCTGGTTGGGGCGTGGAATCAGCACGTACAGCGTGCGCCCGTCCTTCATGAGCACCTCGAACTCCCAACCTTCGCCGGGAATGCGCACCGCGCGCGCGGGCGCCTCGCCCACCACATCGCGCGCACCGTCCCTCACCACCACCGTGCGCATCACGCGCGCATCGCGCTCGGCCCGGTCCTGCTCCAGCGCCTGCTGCCACAACCAGCCCACCACCAGGGTGAGCACGGTCACGGCCGACACCACCGCCAGCCAGATGCGGACGTAGAGCCGGGAGCCGAAGAGGCTGACCATGGTTCAGGTCCTGTTCACAGACTTCAGTCCTGCTGCTTGGCGAACACGTAGCCCACGCCGCGCACCGTCAATATCCGTTTGGGGTCTTTGCTGTCGACTTCGATGGCGTTGCGAATGCGGCCGATGTGCACGTCGATCGAACGGTCGAAGGCCTCGAGCTCGCGGCCGCGCACGGCCTCCATGATCTGATCGCGCGTGAGCACGCGCCCGGCGCGTTCGGCCATGGCCACCAGCAGATCGAACTGGTAAGAGGTCAGCTCGCACGGCTTGCCGGCCACCTGCACGGTACGGGCGTCGCGGTCGATGTCGAGCGAGCCGAAGCGCAACACGGGTGTGGTGCGCGAGGCACTGGCCTGGCCGGCGTCGCTGCGCCGGCGCAGAACGGCGCGCACACGTGCCAGCAACTCGCGGGGCTCGAACGGCTTGGGCAGGTAGTCGTCGGCGCCGATCTCCAGGCCGATCACCCGGTCCATCGGATCGCCCTTGGCGGTGAGCATCAGCACCGGCACGCGCGAGGCCTGACCCGGCATCGCACGGATGCGCCGGCAGACCTCCAGCCCATCCATACCCGGCATCATGAGGTCGAGGATGACCAGTTCGGGCTGGATCAGCTGCAACTGCTCCAGGCCCTGCTCGCCATCGTTGGCGTGCGTGACGTCGAAACCCGACTGGCCCAGGTACTCGATCACCATCTGCGCCAGCCGCGCATCGTCTTCAATCATCAGCAAGGGAGAGGTCATGGTTTCAGTGTAGCGGTGTCCGGGGGACCGGACATGCTCGCACCGCCGTGTGAACGCCGCTGCGGACTCACGTAAAGTAATGTGAATGACGCCCCCGCCCGCCGCCTCGTTCGATGCCTTGCTCGGCCGCCTCGCGGCGCTGGCGCCCGAGCGGCCGGTGTTGCGCTGGTTCGAGCCCGGCGGCCCGGTGGCGGATGCGCATTGGAGCCCGCTGAGCGGGCCCGCCCTCGCGCGGCGCGTGCACGCCATCGCCGCCCACCTCGTCCGATCCGGCGTCCAGGCTGGCGACCGGATCGCCTGGCTGGGCCTGAACCACCCGGTCCAGATCGCTCTGCTGATGGCGCTGGCGCGCATCGGCGGCGTGCTGGTGCCGATCAACCACCGCCTCTCCCCCGCCGAATGGCAGGCCCTGCTCGACGACTGCCAACCCGCCTGGCTGGTGCACGACGGGCACTTCGCCGACGCCGCCGAGACGCTGATGGTGCGGCGGATGCCGGTGCACGCGCTCGATGCGCAGATCGACCTTGTCGCTCTCCCGGAAGTCCCCGGTACAGCAGACAGGCCCGTCCTGCTGGTCTACACCTCGGGCACCACGGGCCGGCCCAAGGGCGCCGTGCACACCCAGGGCAACCTGCTGGCCAACATGGCGATCGCCGCCGAGGTGCAGGCCATGACCCCGCAGGACGTGGTGCTCACCGCGCTGCCGCTGTTCCACGTGGGCGGCCTGTGCATCCAGACCCTGCCGGCGCTCTCGGTGGGCGCGCAGGTGCTGCTGTTCACCCGCTTCGACGCCCAGGCCACGCTGGCCTGCATCCACCACGAGCGGCCCACGCTCACCCTGCAGGTGCCGGCCACCTTGCAGGCCCTGGTCGGCCATCCGGCCTGGGCCGGGACCGACCTCGCCTGCCTGCGCGCCGTCTGGGCCGGCTCCAGCCTGCTGCCCACCCCGCTGGTCGAGGCCTGCCACGCCCGCGGCGTACCGGTGTGCAACGTGTACGGCAGCACCGAGACCGGCCCCTTCTCGATCGCGCTGCCCGGCGCGCACGCGTTCGACCACATCGGCTCCTGCGGCTGGCCCGCACCGGGCGTGGACATCCGGCTGCAGGACAGCGAAGGCCATGACGTGGCCCGGGGTGAGGTGGGTGAGGTGCTGGTGCGCGGGCCCAACGTGGTGCGCCACTACTGGCCCGACCTGCCTGCCTGCGACGCCGCGCATTTCTTCCACTCCGGCGATCTGGCCCTGCAGACACCCGACGGCAGCTACACCGTGGTGGGCCGCGCCAAGGACATGCTGATCTCCGGTGGGGAGAACATCTACCCGGCCGAGATCGAGAACCTGCTGGTTCAACACCCGCTGGTGGCCGAGTGCGCGGTGGTGGGCCAGGACGACGCGCGCTGGGGCGAGGTGGTGGTGGCGGTGGTGGTGCTGCGAGAGCCCGCGCCGAACGAATGGGCATCTGCCCTGCAGTCGTTCCTCGAGGGGAAGCTGGCGCGCTACAAGTGGCCGCGCCGCTGGCAGCGGGTCGACGCCCTGCCCAAGACGGCATTGGGCAAGGTGCAGAAATCCGAGCTCAAGGCCATGCTGGCGACCCCCGTCGCCGGCTGATTCAGGGCGCCGGCCTTTTCTCGACCGGGGCCAGGCGCGTGGCCAGCCAGATCAGCAGCAGCACCGGCACCCCCAGACAGGCCGTGGCAATGAAGAAGGTGGGGTAGTCGTATGCGTCGACGAAGGCGCCCGAGTAACCCGCCAGCCACTTGGGCGCGAGCAGCATCATGGAGCTGAACAGCGCGTACTGCGTCGCCGAGTACTGCACATTGGTGAGGCCGGACAGGTAGGCGATGAACGCCGCCGAGGCCACGCCGGCGCTCAGGTTGTCGGCCGAGATCACGAAGATCAGCGCCACCACGTCGTGCCCATGCCCGGCCAGCCAGGCGAACAGCAGGTTGCTCGCGGCCGAGAGGATGGCGCCCAGCATCAGCACGCGCATCACGCCCAGGCGCAAGGAGAGTGCGCCACCGATGAAGGCCCCCACCAGCGTCATGATCACGCCGTAGATCTTGGTCACGGCGGCCACCTCGTCCTTGGTGTAGCCCATGTCCACATAGAACGGGTTGGCCATGATGCCCATCACCACGTCGCTAATGCGGTAGACGCCGATCAGCGCCAGGATCAGCACCGCCTGCTTGCCGTAGCGCTTGAGGAAGTCGGCGAAGGGTTCGACCAGCGCGCCCTGCAGCCATTCGACGGCGTTGCGGGCGGCCGGCAGCGCCACGCGAGCGGGTTCGCGCGAGAACAGCACCGTGAGAACGCCCACCAGCATGCTCGCCGCCATCACCAGGTAGGCCGTGCTCCAGGCCGCCTGCTGGTAGAGCACGCCAGGTGCTGCTGCGCCCGCCGGTGCCACCGGCGCTACCTCGGCGCGCGCCGCGATCCACAGCACGCCGGCGCCGGCCCAGATCATCGCCAGCCGGTAGCCGGTCTGGTAGGTGGCGGCCAGCGCGCCCTGGTGCCGCACGTCGGCCGATTCGATGCGGAACGCGTCCAGCGCGATGTCCTGCGTGGCCGAGGCGAAGGCCACCGCCAGCGCGCACCAGACCACCAGCGTGAGCTCGGTGCGCGGGTCGGCCATGGCCATGCCCACCAGCGCGGCCATGATCGCGAGCTGCGACAGCAGCAGCCAGCTGCGCCGCCGCCCCATCCAGCGCGTGAGCAGCGGCAGCGGCAGCCGGTCGACCAGCGGCGCCCAGCACCACTTGAAGCCATACGCCAGGCCCACCCAGCTCAGGTAGCCGATGGTGGTGCGGTCCAACCCCGCCTCGCGCAGGCGAAAACTGAGCGTGCCCAGCACCAGCAGCAGCGGCAGCCCGGCTGAAAACCCCAGCGCGAACATGCGCAGGCTGGCCGGCTCCAGGTACACACGCAGCGTTTCGCCCCAGGTGGGCCGTGCCGGCGGCATTTCGTTGTCGGCAGGGGCCTGGCCGGTGAGAGGTGGTGGCATGGAGTGGGGGTCGACAAAGAAAGGGTTTGCTCGGGCGGGCGCAAACGCCCGGCTTTGACTATTATTCACGCATGTGCTTCATCTGCGACTTCAAGAATTCCCACGCGTCCCCGGACCGCCCGGCCCACGTGTGGTCGGCGCGACGGGCTTTCCTGCTGGCCGGAAGCGCCGCGGCGGCGGGTGCCGCGCTGCCCGCTGCCGCCCAGGTGGACGTGGGTCAGGCCTCCGCGCTGCGCAACCTGGTGCCCGCCGAGGAACTGGAAAACGCCGCCGGCAAGCAGTACAGCCAGATGATGGGCGAGGCCAACGCCAAGAAACTGCTGATGGGTGACAGCCACCCGCAGGTCATCCGGCTGCGCAACATCGCACGCCGCCTGATCCCGCACACGCCGCAATGGAACAAGCGCGCCCCGCAGTGGCGCTGGGAAGTCAACCTGATCCAGAGCGCGCAGGTCAACGCCTTCTGCATGCCCGGCGGCAAGATCGCCTTCTACACCGGCATCCTGGAAAAACTCAACCTCACCGACGACGAGACCGCCATGATCATGGGCCACGAAATGGCCCACGCGCTGCGCGAGCACGCCCGCTCGCGGGTGGCCAAGAGCAACGCCACCGGCATCGGCCTGTCGATCGCCGCGCAATTGTTCGGGCTGGGCCAGCTCGGCGACGTGGCGGCCAACCTGGGCACGCAGTTGCTCACGCTGAAGTTCAGCCGTGAGGATGAAACCGAGGCCGACCTGGTGGGCCTGGAGCTCGCGGCCCGCTCCGGCTACCAGCCGCGCGCCAGTGTGACGTTGTGGCAGAAGATGGCGGCCAACAGCGGCGGCTCGAACGCGAGCTTCCTCTCCACCCACCCCAGCGGTCCCGACCGCATTCGCGAGCTCGAGGCCAACGTGCCGCGCGTGCAGGGCCTGTACGAGCAGGCGCGCAAGAGCTGAAATCCCACGCGCGGGTGGGGATCCGGCGCCGGGCCGCCCCAAGCCGGATCAGCCCCCTCGGGGGGCAGCGACCCGCGAAGCGGCGGAGCGTGGGGGCTCAATCCCTTACATAGGGATTGCTTTTTCGTTCATCGCCAAACGTGCTCTCCGGCCCATGGCCCGGAATGAACACCGTGTCATCGCCCATGGGCCACAGGCGGCCCTTGATGCTGTCGAGCAGTTGCTGATGGTTGCCCTGCGGAAAATCGGTGCGGCCGATGCTGCCGGCAAACAGCACATCGCCCACGAAGGCGCGCTTGGCCTCCCGCGAATGGAACACCACATGGCCCGGTGTGTGGCCCGGACAGTGGCGCACGTCGAGCGTGCAGCGCCCGATCTGCACCGTGTCGCCATCGGCCAGCCAGCGCGTGGGCGTGAACGCCTCGGCCGGTGGAAAGCCGAACATCGCACCCTGCTGCGGCAGGCCGGTGATCCAGAACTGATCGCCCGGGTGCGGGCCGATGATGGGCAGGTCCAGGCGCCGCGCCAGTTCGGCCGTGCCGCCGGCATGGTCGATGTGCGCATGCGTCTGCCAGATGGCCTTGAGGTTCAGGCCCAGGCGTTTCACTTCGGCCAGCAGGCGATCGAGTTCGCCACCGGGGTCGATCACGGCGGCGTCCATGGTCTCGTCGCACCACACGAGCGAGCAGTTCTGGGCAAAGGCGGTGACGGGGACGGTGAGGTAGCGCAGCATTGGGGGGCCCGATGAAACGCGCCATTCTAGGTGGACCTGGTGTACAACCCGCACATGAAAAGAACCCTGCTCCTGCTCGCCTCGCACGGCCTGGTGGCCGTGCTGGGGTTTGCCGCCGGCATCTACTTCCTGCCCATCCTGATCGCGCCGCCCGCACCCGAGACGAGCGAGGTCAGCGCCCTCGCGGCCCAGGCGCGCTTCACCGGCCAGTTTCGCCGGGACCTCGCCGGCAGCGATGCACTGCACTGGGGTGAGGGCACGGTGTCCGTCGGTCCGGAGGCGATCTCGCTCAACGGACGCCTGGCCCCGGGGCCGGACTACAAGCTCTACCTCTCGCCCCGCTTTGTGCAGACCGAGGCCGAGTTCCTGCCGCTCAAGGCGCAGATGCTGCGCGTGGGCGATGTGAAGACCTTCGAGAACTTCGTCGTCGCACTGCCTGCTGGCGCGGACCCGGCAGCGTTCAACACCGTGGTGGTGTGGTGCGAGACCTTCAAGGAATTCATCTCGGCGGCGCAGTACCGCTGAGGCGCTAGCCGGAGTAACCCGCCAGCCTGGGGATGAACAACACCATGTCGGGCCACAGCGTGACGACGACCAGCGTGCCGATCATGATGCCGAGGAGGGGCACCATCTCGACCACGAGCGCGGTGAGGGAGACGTTGGCGATCTTGGTCATCATGAACAGCAGCAGGCCATAGGGCGGCGTGACCAGGCCGATCATGATGTTGAGCACCGCCACCACGCCGAAGTGCACCGGGTCCACGCCCAGCGCCACGGCCGTGGGCAGCAGCACCGGCAGGATCACCAGGATGATGGTGGAGCCTTCGAGGAAGCACCCAAGCCCCAGCAGCAGCAGGTTGACCAGCAGCAGGAAGCCCAGCGGCGACAGGTTGAAGGTGGCCAGCAGGTTGCTCAGGCTGGCCGGGATGTTCTCGACCGTGATCACGTAGTTGAAGACCAGCGCGCCGGCAATCAGGATGCCGATGGACACGCTGATGCGCGCGCTGCTCATGAGGGCGTCGTACATGTCGCGCCAGCCGATGCTGCGGTAGAGCAGCACCGAGATGAGCAAGGCGTAGGCGGCCGCCAGACCGGCAGCTTCGGTCGGCGTGGTGACGCCGCTGTAGAGGCAACCCAGCAGCACCACCGGCAGCATGAGCGCGGGAAAGGCTTGGCGCGTGATGCGCGGCATCTCCCGCAGCGGCACGGCCGGCTCGACCGGGAACTTCCGGCGCTTGGCCAGGTGGTGGATCAGGACCATCATCACCCCGCCCAGGATCAGCCCCGGCAGGATACCGGCCAGGAACAGGTAGCCGATGGAGGTGCCCGACACCAGGGCATACAGCACCAGCGGGATCGACGGCGGCAGGATGGGCCCGATAACGGACGACGCGGCGGTCAGCGCGGCGGCAAAGCTCGCGGTGTACTTGCCGTCCTTGGTCATCATGACCTGCATGAGCTTGCCCGAGCCCGCCGCATCGGCCAGCGCCGAGCCCGACATGCTGGCGAACACGATGCTCTGCAGCAC
>VFQP010001172.1_pt1 | contig 37617 bp, 31 predicted proteins | sample 3512351 | NCBI WGS metagenome assembly VFQP01 (sample SAMN10412372, study PRJNA504923) | tailings metagenome | isolation source: Relicate 1 Philex TSF1 revegetated site | place: Philippines: Tuba, Benguet | collected 2017-08-29
CAAGTGGTCATTATCCCCATTAATGCAGCCCGCATCACTACAGTTAAAGAAGTCGCCGAATCACTTTATCAGGCTTGCCAACGACGTGGAATAGAAGTCCTGTTAGATGATCGAGCGGAGCGACCAGGCGTTTTATTTGCCGATCATGATTTGATCGGAATTCCTCATCGCGTGGTGATCAGTGAGAGACATTTAAAAGACAACATGATAGAATACAAAGCAAGAAACGCATCAGAGGCTTGCCTAGTACCTCTGACAGAACTCTGGGATTACTTTAATATGTAAACCGCAGGAGCATGATGATAGAAACCATTGTATCATCATGGTAAAGGCGAGAATAAAGATCCATGAATACTTAAGAATATTCTTGCCTTTTTTGTAATCAATCAACTATTTTTAGACAGCACATGATGCCTTCACATGCCGGTAAATATTACCAAAAACTTCTAACTATTCTGGATGAAGCTCAAGCGGAAATTCAGAGCACTCTAAATTCGGAAGGCATACAGGTAAACAGGGAACAATTAAGTCGTGTTGAAGATATACTTAAAATGCAAAATGAGGTACAACGGGTAGGACATGCTCTTTGGAACCTAGTCTGTATTTTTTATCGCATTGGAAATTTTTATGGTCCTAAAGATAACTACCGTTCTATGTTTAAAGCAGCCGCGTTCTTGGCCATGTTGTACCAAAACATCGATTCACTCTGCGCTAATATTTTACTACTAGATGTAGATATAAAAGGTAACAATCAGAATGAACTTTTCAGCTTTCTTAATCAACAAAATCGTGACACATACAAACAAAAGTTTCATGTTAACCATCAGATTTTATTTAAATTTGGTGTGGTTTTCGTTCACACGCTAAATCAACTAAAAGCGGATGAAAGAACGGCTGCTTTATACCAAAAAATGGATCCTTTTTGGCAAAATACACTGAGACAATTACCAGATACCATTACAGAAAATCTATTAAACTATTTTAATCGACAAACTGTAGAGGAGCGTGAAAGTCTCACCAAGCTTATTCCAAAAACACCATTCAATGAATTATTAACACCATTGATTCACCGTAAGCCAGCAAAAGCAGAAGACGAGAAGCACAGTGACATCCAATCTTTTACAGTGAATGATGGAGAAATATTGAGAGCTGTTGATCCAAAATTAGCCCCACCAGCAGCTGCTATTCATGTATCGCCAACCACTTTATCGGACGCATTAAAAAACTGGGAAACACTAAAAAATAAATACTTCTCAAGCGAATCACCTAACCAATTTCATGCTTGCCTATCTCATTACAAATACAGCTTGTACAACATTTTTGAAATAGTAATCGCATATTTTTGGTTTATAAGGGGTTATGATTATGGTCAAACACGACAGGAAAGACGTATAAGCTTGATTGAGCAACTGTCTCAACAGATGGAGAAGATTACTGATGATATAAAGGAATTACAAAATCCTGAGCATTTAAAGGGTTTAGAGGATTTGTCAAACCTAAGAAAAACAATAAGCATGCATGTAAATTCCTTTAAAAGCATATTAGGGGACCGTATAACAGACTGTTTGGTCAATTTAGATCACGATATTTATCGTTTTATTAGGTTGAGTACTCACAAAAATCTCTCTCATCCGATAACTTTTGGCTTCCCAGTTCATCAGGATTACCCTAACAATAGACAAATCGATGATATCGGTTATTCATCGACACTCAGATTTATATAAAATAAAACCATATTGAAATTTTATGAAACCATTTAAAAAATTACTCACCACCAATCCACGCATTTGGCTAGTCGCCTCGTCGTTCGTCCTATTGCAGTTTTTTTTACAACTCTCTTCTGGAGTTGTGATCAGTGCCATCATGCAAGACATGGAAATTTCTTCCGTCACAGCGGGCTTTTTAGGCAGTTCTTTTTACATCATCTACACTGCACTGCAAATTCCGGTCGGATTGTTGTGTGATCGTAAAAACCTGCGTGTTCTTCTAACCGGAAGCGCTCTTTTGTGCGCATTAGGCTGTGTCATATTTGCGTCCAGTCACCAATTGGCTGGATTATACCTAGGCCGGATCACCATCGGTATTGGTTCTGCTTTTGCTTTTGTCAGTTTGACACATTTGGTACGTGAGAATTACCCAATTAAGCAATTCGCACTACTGATTGGCGTGACTGAAACTTTTAGCTTTCTTGTGACCGTATTGGGGATTGTTGGCTTAGGCCAGGTCATCAACTACTTAGGATGGCGTATTTTTATAGATGGTGCAGCATTGGTAGCGCTTTTTATCGCCTATTTATGCTGGAAAAGTGTGCCTGAAATAGACAAAACAGAGCCGAGATTAACCGCTTATCATCAAGAAATTTTTCAAGTTTTAACCAACGGCATGCTTTGGGTCAATGGACTCATTATTGGTCTTAGCTTTACCTTAGTTACCGTTTTTGGCGCACTTTGGGCGGTACCTTTTTTGCAAGCCAAGTTAAATTGTTCGTTGCAGCAAGCTAGTTTAGGTACAGCTTTGTTCTTTTTAGGAACAGGAATAAGTTGTCCTTTATTTGGTTGGTTGTCCGGTATTATTAAACAGCGTAAAGCGTTGATCGTCTGCTCTTATGTCACCACCACCCTATTTTTATTGATGACACTTTATATTCCCAGCCAATCAATTGAATTGGTTGGTGGTTTGATGTTCCTAACCGGTCTTTGTTGTGGAGCTTATCTATTGGCTTATCCCATTAGCAATGAACTGACATCACCACATCTCATGTCAACCGCTGCTGGCTTTACAAACACGTTGGCATTGGTCACCACCCCGCTTTTGCAACCATTGATTGGGTTTATACTAGCCGCTGTCAGCACCACAGACGTCTACACATTGGCGAATTATCAGGCTTCATTGACAATTTTACCAATCTGTTTGCTTTTGGCATGTTTATTGGTGGGGTTACTGCCGCCAACCCCATCTCGTCTCGGCTTAAAAGACAAAAGCCAGGATGTTCTTTCCCCATCATAAATCCAGCTATCATGCTATGGTCTTCTAATGATGGATAAATTTGTAACTGCATAGCGGGAGATTGCACGCGAACCAACCAAGCATGATCAGGCTTTTCTTCTACATGAATAAATTGCGAAATGGCAGAGGATTGGCCATCTTCACTCAATAAACCAGACACGGCACCGCGCGTCACACTTGCAGCGGATAGTCTCATGGAATAAAGCCCTCCGCCATCTTGAAAACGACATAATAAACCATCTAGTTGATGTGGTTCCACTGAAATGGCTGGCTGTGTTAGCCATATTTGGCGAAACCAGGCAGTTTTACTCATAACAAATTGTGTTTCATCAGCAGATAGTTTGATGTGACCATCTAATGCGCCGGTTTGCATGACAATAAATGATATACCCCGGCGAGAATAACGAGTCACCTTACGATGTTCGCGTTGATTTAACATGTCGACTTTAAAATTAAATCCACCTTGATGGTGAACGTCAAGTAAACCAAACACCCAACTATCGTTGATAGGATTAAAGCGTAAAAATGCACGGCCTATATTCCAATCATAGGTATCTGGATGCTCAATTTGCGCATCACTTTCTTCTGTAAAAATAGGCTTTTGATGCTGTGCCTCAAACAAAGCAACTTTGGCGTGGAATGTTTGTTCTTGACGTTGAATTTGAAAAAAATAAGTGTAAATTTCGCCATTTTCGTTGCTCACCATGCCGGAAAAAACAAAACTTGCTTTTGGCGCAGCAACAGGGAAAAAAAAGCCGTTGCTATCAGGTTGTGAAGCCTCTTTGATAACGTCTGCAGCGTAGACGGAAGCAGGAAGATAAACCATCATAGCAACCGTTATCAACCACTTTGAAGCACTGATGACGCGTTTTGATAACAACAATAAGATAGACATGCAGCGAAGATCCTTAACTCAGTGTTAAAGTTTTAAATTTTTTCAGTAAACGCTAAATTACTGACTTATTTTTTTTCAACCAATGCAAATTTAGCATAAAAGCGTTCCAAAAATCATCATCCAACTTGGCTTCGACTGGTAAATAATACATGGTATCGGTGGCAAATGCCGCACATTTTACCGCATCTTTTTCCGTCATCACCACTGTTTTTATAATTTTTTCAAAATCACATTCATGGTAAGCGTGATGATCTGGAAAAATATGCGGCTCGAACGTAATGTTTAACGCTTTTAGTGTAGAAAAAAATCGTTCTGGATGTCCTATACCAACAACCGCCGCTACAGGCGATTTTATGGAAGAAAAAGAAATAGCCTCATCAGTGCTAAGATGTTTTAGTTCACCGGGCTGAATACGCATCGGATAAATTCGATGATTGTCAGCTAAAGATATCTCTGATGGCTCATTAACGACAATTAAATCAACCTCATTTAACCGATTAGGTGGTTCTCGCAATGGCCCTGCCGGTAAACAAAAACGATTCCCCAATTGCCGTTGACCATCAATCACAACAATTTCAAGACTACGGCTCATTTTATAATGCTGTAGCCCATCATCACTGATGATAATTTGTGGTGGTAAAGATTGCTTTAAAAGCAGGTCAACAGCCCTCGTGCGTACAGGAGAAATCGCAACAGGACAACCAGTGCGTTTGAACATTAACAAAGGCTCATCACCCACAGATGCTGCGCTATCTTGTAAAGAAATCAAGTGAGGAAAGTGACAAATGTTAGCACCATAGCCCCGACTTACAATTCCAACACGCCACCCATTTGCTTTGAGCTTATTGGCCAAAGCAATCACCAAAGGTGTTTTGCCTACACCGCCTACAGTCAAATTACCAACAACTATAATCGGTACGTCTACTCGCTTTTGAAAGAATCGCTGCAGAATCTGACGCCGAATAGAGGTAATGCATTGATACACAAAAGCAATCGGTATGAATAGCCAACGAAAGATAACCAAATCGTCTGTGTACCATAAACGATTCAACCATTTCTCAATTCTGGCGCGAAAACTTGCTGACTGATGTTGTTTCAGCAACTTATCATCACGCAAAAACAGCTTCATGTTCATGTTTTATATCTTGTGTTTGATACAGTTGCGTATAATAGCCGCCCAAAGCCATCAGCTCTTCATGGCGCCCAGACTCAACTATTTTTCCTTGATGAAGCACGATAATTTTATTCGCGCGCTTAATGGTCGATAAGCGATGTGCGATGACCAGCGTCGTGCGATTTTTCATGATCCGCTCAAGTGCTACTTGAATATACTGCTCTGATTCGTTATCCAATGCAGAAGTTGCCTCATCCAAAATTAAAATAGGTGCATCTTTCAAAATGGCACGTGCGATAGCTAAGCGTTGCCGCTGCCCACCAGATAGTAAGACCCCATTTTCACCGATCTGGGTATCATATCCATTTTCCAAATTTTCAATAAAATCATGAGCATACGCTAAACGAGCAGCCTCTATAATTTGCTCGCGGGTTGCATGACAGCCATAAGCGATGTTATTTGCCACGCTATCATTAAACAACGTTACGTGTTGACTGACCAACGCCATCGTGGCTCGCAGAGAAGATAACGTGAGTGTCTGTGTGGACATATCATTAATAAGAATTTCACCTTCTGTTGGTTCATAAAACCGAGGCAATAAACTTGCCAGCGTTGTTTTGCCGCTCCCAGAGTGACCAACCAGAGCAACGGTCTCACCTTGGTTGATAGAAAAATTAATATCATTTAATACTCGAGGTCCGTGTCGGTAGGCAAACGAAATATTTTGAAATTGAATCTGACAAGGAGTTTTCAATGCCAGATCCAAGCCGCCTGAAGGTTCGGTCGGTTTATCTATTAGGGCAAACACACTTTCAGCCCCGGCCAAACCACGCTGAATCACTGCATTCAAGGTAGTTAGTGTTTTAAGCGGTTTAATCAACTGCAACATAGCCGCAATAATCGCAAGAAAAGAACCCGCTGAAACAATAATGACAGATTGTAGTTGAATGGCAACCCAAATAATGGTCGCAATACCGATAGCAATAATGATTTGAACAGACGATACATTCAAGGCTTTTGTTGCTGCCACTTTTAAATCATTTAAGCGAGAAGACTCTGTTGCTTGTTTAAATTTTTCCGTTTCGTACGATTCACCGCCAAATATTCGCACCACACGGTAGCCCTCAATGACTTCTGAAGCAATTTCAGTCACTTGCCCCATAGAGCGTTGCACGCGATGACTCATGCGACGAATGCGTTTATTAGTATAATTCACAACCATACCAATAAATGGAATCGTCACCAAAAACATTAAGGAAAGTTGCCAACAAATGACCATCATGACAGTTAACAACCCAATAACCAAGCATGTGTTTTGTATAAAATCGGTTAAAGCATCCGCACTGACCTGCGCAACTTGCTCAACATCATATAAAATTTTTGATAATAGCTCGCCTGATGTGGCACGGTCATATTCATCAGCCGGCAAGCGTATGATGTGCTGGAACACGCGTTGACGAAGCACATTGACCACTGAACGGGCTACCCACGTCATGCAATAACTCCCGGCGGAACTCACCAATCCACGACAAGAGATACCAATCAAAACAATCATGGGAATACGACGAACAAAATCCATATCAATATTGATAAAACCTTTATCTAAAAAAGGACGCAACATATAGGTCAGCCCCGCATCTACCAGGGTGTACACAACATTAGCAACAATTCCCAACATAAAAACGAACCAAAATGGCTTTACATCGCGAAAAATACGACAACTTAGAGGCCAAGCATGACCATGGAGCTTCGCAGTAGATGACTTCATAGCTTAAATACTCATTGTAAAAATGACGTGAATTGTACCTGCTATTTACTTAAAGTGCCAATCTAAGGCATTTTGCATCCCAAACTCATAGCAACTATACTATAGAAAAACGAGGTAAATTTTATGAATTTGAAATACAGTACAGTGTTTGTGTTTGCGCTTCTGCCCTGGGCTGCTCAAGCTCAAGACTCGTTTTATTGTCCTCAAAATCATCGTTACATTAATGTAGGTATGACCCAAGGCCAAGTTATTGAAGCATGTGGGCAGCCAACCGCTGTGCGCAATAGTAACAATCCTGTTTTACAACAAATACCTGTGACACAGTTGATATACACGACGCTAAACCAAGGCGCCATGTACTACAATCCAGGCATTAATCCTGTTTATAGCATGTGGTCACTACCCAGTGGTTCACAAGGGACTTCTGTGCAGTTTAATCTGATTGAGAATCAGGTCAACTCCATCCAACTCAACGGCTCTGAAACCAATGCCTTAAGCATTTGTCAGGGTGGTCGGGTTCAAGTAGGTGATAACATTAACGTCGTTTACAATGCCTGTGGCTCACCATCTCAGGTTAATAATACCTATATCAATAAACCTGTGCCTGGAAAAGAGAAACCCCAGGTTTGGATTTATACCATTGATCAGTATCAACCAAGCGTCACCTTGACATTTGTTAATGGTGTTTTGCAGTCCATTAATTAATGATTTATGATTGGCTGTACCTTAGCGCTCTATCTTGCGCGTCGCATTAAATACAACCCCAACACGGCAAAAAAAACTGTGGGCAATAGTGCAGCAGCCAGAGAAGAAAACTGATATATTTGGCTCAATGAACCTAAAAATCGATTGATGATGTAAAAGCCAAAACCAATGGTAGCGCCAAGTAAAAGTTTAGATCCCATGGTTGATGAACGCAGGGGACCAAAAATAAAAGGGATGGCTAAAAGCATCATGACCAACGTTGTAAAAGGTTGAACTAATCTTTGCCAATATCCCAGTTGATACTGCTGCATCGGTTGATGACTCTTTTTTTGTGCTTGAAGAAATTGGTATAGTTCTTGAAAAGTCATCTCATCTGGCTCACTTGACCCAATGCGTAACAGGCGTGGTTTAAGTGTCACATTCCATCTCATGCTGTCATGATGAACCACCTTTGTTGAGCGCTCAGCAAATCGCGTCTCATCAATACCTTCAGCAACCCATGTGCCGCGAATAAAATGAATCTGTTGAATCTGACGAATAAAGTCAATCTGATGTGCTCGGTTAAAATGAAATTGATGCACCTGAGTCAATTCACTGCCATTGGTTGAAATAGAACCTATCGCGATGAAATTATGTTGATGGCGTAACCAAACACCTTTAGCCGTCCGCAAGGTATCACCAGCATTCAATGCCTGTATTTTTTGCTCATTGGCCCATAGGACTAGCTTAGGCAATAATAATTCACCAAGTAATGTCATCACAACAATCAACACCAAGGCAATGCGTATAACGATCCCTGTCAATTGGGCGATAGACATCCCTGCCGCTCGCATCACCACCAACTCTCTATGGTTAGCCATCATACCTAAACCAATCAAGCAACCGAGCAAACTGGCCATTGGGAAAAACAAATACACTTGATAAGGCATCCCTAACAGAATAAATTTTACGGCTTGGCCTATGCCATAATCTCCTTTACCTAAATCACCTAATTGATTGACAAACAAAATAAAAATCTGCAATCCTGTCAGCATTAACAGCACTAAGCAAATGGAGCTTAAAATACTTTTTGTTACGTATTGATCGATTAATCGCATGTTTCTCTACATTTATTTGTTACGCCAGATCAAAAACAATCCAAGACTTGCCACCAAAATATGCAACCACCACATCCCAACCCAAGGCGGCACTTTACTCGCTGCAACCCAATCACGCATCACAAACATAAAATTGGCATACAGAACGCATAAAACCACCGCTGGTAAGAGCTTGGCATATTTCCCTGCACGAGGGTTAACTCGACTTAAAGGAATGCCAATTAAAGCCAAAGGGAATGCCATTAGAGGTATAGATAAACGCCATTGCAGCTCGGCTGCTTTTTTTCTATCTGGATTATTAAAAGGCAATAAGGTATGAAACGGTACGGTACGAATGTCATTTTTCACAGTGACCTCTGGATGCGGCAAACTGGCTGCATAACGTTTAAATGTGGCGACTTTGTAATCAGAGTGCCCAGGAGCCCCTTGGTAGTACTGCCCATCTAAAAAAGTTAGGGAGGCTTCGCCTGATGCCTTATCCGTCGTCACAGATGCTTGATCAGCCCACAATACGCCCCAAGCTTTATGACCATCTTGTTCCAGGGTGCGAACTAAAAATATATGTTTGGCCTTTGTATGCGAATTATTCATAGATTCAACATAAAAGGCATCTTGTCCGCCACGCATGGCACGAAAATGCCCGGGAACAATGGTTTGAATCAGGGTTTGTACACCCGTCGTTTGCAAAAGTTTTGCTCGCTGATATGCAATCGACGGATTGGTAAAAATCATCCCTGCTGTTATCGCAGCAACGACTGAAGCCATCAATAAACTACAACCAATTAATTGAGCAGAACCCCATCCACAAGCTTGTAAAACTGTCATTTCACTGTCAGCATATAAACGCCCATACGCTAAAAGCAATGCAAAATAAAAACCCAATGGCAAAAGCAAACTGAGCAGATTAGGTAGCTCAAGCATCATCAGTTTCATAACCAACATGCCAGGAATAATGCCACTCGCAGCACGATTCAAATAAATAACCACCTGATTGCTCATAAAAATCAAGACCAAAATACAAGTCAAAGCAACTAGGGTGATAAAAACTTCTTTTGCGAGATAGCGAAAAACTAACAAAATATTGAGCCTCTCATTTGGCGACAGATATATTTGTTCAATCGAGTTCAATTGGTCATTATCGCACATCAAACCACTGATGCAAAATACTAAGCGAACGAAGCAAGAATTTATAGGCTAACTTGATCTCAATATGACCCTCAACTATACTCGCTCGATAGCAAAGGACGAATGGGAGTAACAGTATGAATTATGGATTAGCCAACACATTTCCTCAAGGCAATGCGTGTTTGGTAATAGGCGTTTTTGATGATGAGCAAAAAAATTACTTTTCAAACACATTAAATACATCGCATCAACAAATCATTCAGCGACTGAAAGGCAAGCTGTCTGAAGTGGGCGATACAGTGTGGCAAGCCGATTACCAAGATCACGGATTATGTTTGATTCATTGCGGTGAGACTGAGCATTATGATGAAGCCACATTAGGTAAAATAATTGGCACGATAGCAAATTTTTTGCTTAAACAGCGGATTCAATCGGCTATAATTTCCATACCGCAATTATCCGCAAGAACACCGGATTGGCAACTACAATACATGTTACTGCAACTTGAAAATGCTCGATACCAGTGCCTAGAATTTAAAACCAAATCTAAAAAGCCCTATGCCCTGGAATCAGTATGGTTTGATGTTCCTGGCGCAAGCCTCGAAGGTCTAAAATCAGCTGAGGCGATCGCTCATGGTATCCAATTAACGAAAACGTTAGCAAATTTACCAGCGAATATCTGCACGCCATCATATCTCGCAGAACAAGCAACATTACTCGCCAAACAATTTGATACCATCACAACTAAAATCCACGACCATAATGCCTTGAAAGAAATGGGTATGGGTGCACTACTTGCTGTCGGACAAGGAAGCCAACAAACACCAAATCTTGTCGAGATTCAATACAAAGGTATTACCGATGGCGCACCAACTGTATTGGTTGGGAAAGGTATTACCTTTGATAGTGGCGGTATTTCACTTAAACCAGCTCCAGGCATGGAAGAAATGAAATTTGATATGGCTGGTGCCGCAACCGTTCTAGGCACCATAAAAGCTTGTGCGGCGCTCAAACTACCGATTCATGTTATTGGGATACTCGCTTGTGCAGAAAATATGCCGAGTGGATCCGCTATTAAACCAGGTGATGTGGTCACCAGTATGTCAGGACAAACCATCGAAATCACCAATACAGATGCTGAAGGACGCTTGGTTTTATGCGATGCACTGACCTATGTCGAACGCTTTCATCCTCAGTATGTGATTGACATTGCGACACTGACTGGAGCCGTGATCATTGCGCTTGGTCACGAATACACAGGGATGATGACAAAAGACAGCGAACTTGCCGACTATCTACTCCAAGCAGCAAACGAAAGCTTAGATAAAACATGGCGATTACCACTAGACTCGTCTTATCAAGAAATGCTGGAAAGCCCTATTGCTGACATACTCAACTCACCGGCTGATCGCATTGCAGGTAGCGTTATTGGTGGTAGCTTCTTGGCACGTTTCACAGAAAAATATCGTTGGGCTCATTTGGATATCGCTGGTACAGCATGGCAAAGTGGAAGAAATCGCTCTGCAACAGGCCGACCTGTTCCTCTGTTGGTACAATTCTTACAGAAGTTAGCCCATGCGCGTTGATTTCTATTTAATCAGTGATGAAAAACCTCAGGCAAACTGGTTGTTTGCCTGTAAATTATTAGAGAAAGCATACCATCGCGGACACCGAATTTTTGTGATATGTGAAGACCAACAGGACGCACACCAGTTAGATGAGCTTCTTTGGACTTATAAAGACGATAGCTTTATTCCACATAACCTGCAAGGAGAAGGGCCAGAGCCACCACCCGCAGTTCAAATTGGCTATCAACAAGAACCGCGTGGATTTGATGACATTTTAATGAACATGTCTTCAAGCATACCAATATTTCATCAAAAATTTAACCGACTAATTGAAATCATTGGCTTTGATGAACCATCAAAAGAAGCAGCTCGTCTGCGTTTTCGAGAATATAGAAAATTAGGATATGAAATTCATACGCATCAGATGTAGTCAACACACATGGTGTATCCATGATCGGTTTATCACAAGCAATCAAACACAAGAACGACACTAAGGCTGCATGAAAATACAAGCTTAAAGCCAATATCTAACAAAAGAGGGTAAGCGATATCTATCTTCTAAGCATTGATCCAATGAAAAATGATGCGCGCCCGTTAAACCAAAACTAAAAATGATGGTAGCCCACATGATGGAAAACTCCCAACCACCGCCATGATTAACCCATATAAATCCTAATGCAAAATGATTACCCAAATAAGTCGCGATTAGCAAATATAACGTTGCGCCAAAGGCCCCTAACCGAAGCATGAAGCCACATGCCAAACTGAATGCGGCAGCAAACTCGCATAAACCAGCTAGCCACACTAAAAAATCTGCGTGAGAAAGTCCTAAATTCATAAACGCATGAATATCAACCACACGGATAGCATAACCAGCAAAAAGTTTTTCAGTAAAATGGGGTATAAAATCCAGTCCGACATAGATGCGAATGAAGGTTAATTGCCATGTTAACATCTTGTTTTTATAGCATTCTATTTTACAATCGTGACATGATTTCCATACCCAATGGATGAATTGAATGAGCAGCAAGAAAAATACACCATTTAGAATAAGACTAACAAATTTAAAATGATGTAATTCCAATATTCGCCAAGCAATGAACAAGCTAAAAAGTCCAAGTAAAAAACCTACACTAAAATAGCGCGTCGCCAGGATTGTCGATATGGTCCCACAGATTAACCAAATACAACCCCATACAAAAACATCCACAGGAATAGCATGCGTTTTAGATTCAAAAATAAATGTTATAAGGGAAAAAACAAACAGAAAGATGACCAAAATTGACATGTAAAGACTTGGTTTGAGTTTAGCCATCTTCAGGGTCCTTTTGATTAATGATAGAGAACCATCTACTTTTCACTGTTCTCGCTTAAGTCATACACCAGCATAACGCCTAATGAGATATTCTCCAACAGCTAAAATGGCCATCGCTTCACCGCCCTCAGGTTTTCCTGGTCTAGTTCCAACATTCCAAGACATGATATCAAAATGAGCCCAAGGTATATTTGGCGCAACAAAAAACTGCAGAAATAACGCCGCAACAATTGCACCCGCATAAGGAGATGAACCAGAGTTAGCCATATCAGCCACTGTCGACGCAAATAAATTCGTGTATCCTTGATACAAGGGCATGCGCCAAATCGGGTCACCAACACGCTCGCCCTCAGCTGTAATCGCTGCAGCCAATGCATCATCATTGCAAAACATAGCAGAAATTTCCGTGCCAACTGCTGTCCTTGCCGCACCTGTCAGCGTCGCAAAATCTATTAGTAGTTCAGGCTTTTCTTCACATGCTTTAACCATTGCGTCGGCTAAAATCAATCGCCCTTCAGCATCTGTATTATCAATTTCTACCGTCATTTGATTACGCATACGCAGCACATCGCCTGGCCGATATGCATTTGAACTGACAGAATTTTCGACGGCAGGAATCAAAACGTGTAACCGAATTGGCACAAGGCTTGTCATCAGCCAGTCTGCTAATCCAATCACTTGTGCCGCGCCACCCATATCTTTTTTCATTAATCGCATGCCAGAAGAAGGCTTTAAATCCAAACCACCAGAATCAAAGCAAACGCCCTTACCTACCAACGTTACACGAGGATGCGTCTCATCACCCCATGTTAAGGACAGCAAACGTGGGGGGGACGACGCAGCCCTCCCCACAGCATGAATAGCCGGAAAACCCTCACGCAATAGCTCATCACCAACCCATTCTACAAAATGCGCCTGATGCTTCGTTGCCAGACCAGAGACCACTTCGGCCAGTGCATCAGGTCCCATATCGTTCGCAGGTGTATTAATTAAATCACGTACCATAAAAATCGCCGCAACTTTAGGAGAAAATCTTTGAAAACAAGATTCATCTACGCTAAGTGTTCGCGGCAACTGCACTGCTTTTTTATAGCGATCAAATTGGTATTGTGATAAGGCCCAACTCATCATCGCCTCATCAGATAACTGGTGATTCACGCGATAACAACCACTCGGAAGCTTGTTAACCACAAAAGCCAATGCAATCGCGTCAGATACTCCTCGCATACCAACATAGTAGCTATTGATAAGTCCTGTTGAATCAGTGATGACAGCGATTTGGCCTGGTTCTGCCGCAAACTGTTGTTGTTTTAACGTCTGTCGAATATTTTCAGGCCAAGTCTCATCAACTTGCTGGCACAACTCCAGCACAATTGAAGATGTATCTTTAACTTCATAAAACTGTGTGATTTGCATGTCGATTACCTATCAAAATTAAACCGTAGACTTCTTTCGAAACTCGCTGCTAAAAATGGCTGACGAGAAAAACGAAGTACAAAATAGAAGTGTACACGCAAGTACACCAGGATTCGAGCGCTGTATCACTCAAAAAAACAGGAATTTATCACCTTCAAATAAATACATTAAAATTAGCGTCCCTAAAGTTTTATATAATTTTCTCAATCTGAATCTAAACTCAAATTAAAATTAAAACTTTAGGAGCGTTACCTGAAGATATTTATAATTTAGAAGTTTTAGCGGGCGGTCACTCATCGATTTAAAGACGATTTTGTTATAAGTGTCTTATATATTTGATACCATTCGACAATCTATCCGTGAGCCTGGGAGCTGGTTCCCCCTTGTGAACAGTAAAAAATGAAAACTTATCTTGATATTGATTATGTTTTAAATAAAAATCTAGCCATTTACTAAAATTGTCTTTGTTTTGACTTTGGAAAATACCGCAATCCGAATCAAACCATTGGATCAATTCTTGGCTAAATTTACAAGCAACAGCATGAAAATGTCTGTGTCTAAAATGCGCGAATGTGATCAAAAAAAGTACGTTTTTGTTTTCTGAAAGCTCATCCAGCAAAGCCAGGAGCATCACGCCATTGGATAAGCGACGCAACCCCGTAACCAGGAAAAAAGTTAAAGCAATTTTTTTACGATGTTTTTCTAATTCGTACAGAAAATATAACTCTTCTTTTTGAAATTCAACCTTTTTTATAAAATTATCAAAGCAACCTCCTGCTATATTTGTCACAACAATATTAGGAGCATGGCTCATAAAATGGTTTGCTAGCCACGCCCGGGCAGCTATGGCACAAATACCTCGATGACCAGCAAGATACGCAGAGATTTGCTGACATAATGGCCTAACGACGGTTACACCAAATTGATAGCTTTCATGCATAAGTGGTTCGAGCTTTTTTTGAAATTTATTGATGTAAGTTGGATCAGAAAAAGACTCTAATTTTTGTGCAAAAAACACCAGAGCCATACAGATTGATTTTAGTTTTTTTCGGTGTTGCACTCTGAGCAATAGATGAGATTGTTCGTAAAGTGTAATGGCTATTTGCCGATATTCTTGGGCGATTATCACAGGGGAATACGCTGCTAAGTTCTGGTCTAAAAAATGTTGATTTAACTTTTTTAAACCAGATATTAGATCGTCTAACTGCTCTTTGTTTGACTCAAAAACCATGGCATCGATTAATCTTAATATGCGATATTGAGCATGATAGATGGTATATTTCAAACAGTACCTTCAGCGTTGTTCCCTTTAAACACGACAATCTGCCGCGACCTCACTTTCCTGAGTGCACTCGGCAAGCGTTACAGGCTGATTAATTTTACGATGATTAAAGAACCCAGTTGTTATTGTTCCAGAAGAGTTTTGTTCCAGAAATGCATCAGCGCGATTGACATCAACTGGCAAATCTTCTGTTTCTGAATCATGTGAATGTGAAGCGGAACACATGCCAATAGCGCAAATACAGCAACAAATTAAACCGACAAGACCGATATATAAACCTGTAATAGCCTGTCCCGTAACTTCCTCTCCTTTAAACCAAGCATCTCGAGTATGACTACCATGCACCCAAAAAATGATTCCTGCAGCAACAAGTAGAGTTGGAGCGATGGCAGTTTTTGAATTAACTTTCTCTCGAACGATCACGGTTTGTGTTGTCAATGCGTTAGGCTGTATGTATCTAATTGTAATGTCTCTTGTATCAACGAATGGCATAAAAAATTTCCTTATATATTTTAAACATGTATCCAATCATGCCCTTGGTTTTTTTTGGTGTCAACAGAGCAAAAGACATATGAACCATGTCGCGATAATTTAGTGTCTGTTGCACCCACACTATCTGCTTACATTTTCACTTGCCCACGAAAATGAGCGACCCGCATGCCACAGATGCCTAACATCAATACATAAATGCCACCAGCAGCAAAAACATGTAGTAACAATGTTCCTAGTCGAATTCCACGTGCCATCATCATCCAAGTTTCAGCATCACCACGCATCCACCATAAGTATCCTGTCATACATAGATTCGCAACCAACAGTTGTAATAAAAATCGCATCCATCCTGGGCGTACGGTATAAATGTGACGCCGAATTAATAAAAACAGTAACAGAAAACAATTCAGATACCCTGCCAACGTAGAGGCTAGGGTTAACCCAGCATGTGCCAGAGGCCCTACAAAAATGGCACAAAATATAGAGTTCACTAGCATAGCCACCGCCCCCACTTTTACAGGCGTTTTGATATTTTGTTTTGCATAAAATCCTGATGCTAAGACCTTCACCATCATAAATGCAGGAATCCCTAAACTTAAGGTGACCAGACTTTTTTGAGTTTGTAAGGCATCTATTAAAGTGAATTTTCCATAAGCAAAGCAACTCACAATCATAGGCATAGAAAACACAGCTAAACCAAGACCTGCTGGCACACCAATCAATAAAAGTAAACGCAATCCCCAATCCAAAGCCAAGGAGTAATGTGCTTGATTTTGTTCTGCATGACGCCTGGATAAATGCGGTAAAATAACCGTAGCAATCGCTACACCGAAAACACCTAACGGGAAATCAGCAAGCCGATCGGTATAGTATAGCCACGTCACACTGCTCACTTGTAAAAATGATGCAAAAATTGTATCGATCATTAAATTGATTTGTGCCACCGATACACCGAATAACGCAGGCACCATCAATTTCATCACCCGCTTCACGCCAGGATCACGCATGGTAAAGGCTGGTTTAACCAATAACCGATGTCGGAACAAAAAAGGTATCTGAAACAATAATTGAGCAACACCGGCAATGAGAACGCCATAAGCCAATGCCACTACAGGAACAGGAACATGAGGGCTCAAATAAACAGCACAAAGTATCATACTAATGTTCAATAATACTGGCGTGAAAGCAGGTACACCAAAATAACCATAAGTGTTTAAAACAGCACCTGCCATGGCTGTCAAAGAAACCAACATTAAATATGGAAAGGTTAATTGCAGCATGTGTGATGCCAAGGTAAATCTCGTAGAATCCTCACCAAAACCTGGTGCAAAGATATAGGTAATATAAGGAGCGCCAATCACACCGATTAAAGTCACCAAACTTAATATACCACTCAAACTTCCCGCCACTTTTGCCAAAAATGCACGAACCTCATCTATAGTTCGTGTTTTTTGATACTCAGCTAAAACAGGCACAAAAGCTTGTGAAAATGCGCCTTCGGCAAACAAACGGCGCATAAAATTAGGAATTCTAAATGCGACATAAAAAGCATCCATTCCCGCTTGCGCACCAAATAATTCAGCAATGATCATGTCCCGCATAAAACCGACAATCCGAGAAATAAACGTCATGACCGATACCAGTGACGTCGAGCGCAACAAACTTTGGCGTTTCAATTTGAGTCCTTACAGATGAGCTGATTTCTTTCCGGAATCGTAACGATAATATGAGCGATTGACAATCTATCTATCATCAAAGCATTCAAGAAATGCATAAATCATGATTTTCATGGCGAGCACCATCTAGAAAAAAATGTCTGAAATCAAAGATTAGACACGCCATTTAAATGGAAAGTTTCATATCATTGAGATTTTTAAAATTTATCTAAAAAAATATGCGCTCATCCGCTTAAAACCTTGACAAATACAGTAAATTTAGGCATCATCACCGCCTAAATTTATTTCAAAGAATTGGAGATCTACGTGGCTAATATTAAGTCTGCTATCAAACGGGCTCGGCAAAATATCAAGTTGCGCAAGCATAATGCCAGTGCTCGTTCAATGTATCGCACTTACGTTAAAAATGTTTTAAAATCAATCGATGCTGGTAATCTAGAAGCTGCTCGTGCTGCCTATGCCTCAGCTCAAACTGTACTTGACAAAGCAGCTGCAAAAGGGCTAATCCACAAGAACAAAGCTGCTCGTATTAAAAGCCGATTGAACACAAAACTTAAGTTAATGGCTGCTTAATACATTATCCCTTGATACATTATTCTTGGACAAATCTTCTAACACAAACGCTCGACCGATTTGTCCATCTATGTTTCAACAGACATCCCCTCATCTAAACCTTGATAAGAATCATCCGACGCAGTAGCGACTTTCGGTATACTCCTTCTGTTAAGAGAAAAAAAACAACATAGACCTATCATATACCAGGGCCTAGATTGAACGCTTTCTCTTGTTGAACCAACCATGGGTGATGCTTTTTGAGTCGCAACATTTACTTCTGTTTCATCTGGAAGCAAAATGTGTTCTGGTTTATTGATTGGTGTCAAGGCCGAACCGGTGCTTGCTTCTCGACTTGCTTGATAGTCTAACCAGTTTTCCTCAAGCCATCCCGCCATATCATTTTTATTCGCAGCAAAACCCCAAACAGATAGGTTTAAAACAAAGCCATTACATCTTTCTCCTCTAAAATTTTCGTACGCTGCCGTCATTTGACCAGCCATATATTGGTTAGCCACCTGACAACCTTCTGAAATTTGACTATAAGGAAATAGAAACAATGTACCACAAGGTTTTGCAGCACACAGCCTAACAATTTGATCAAATAACGGGGTGATATGCGGCAATCCTGGCGAGCCTAAATTTAAATCACCAAGTAAATGCCAACCAGCAGGATCCCATTCAAACACTGGATCGTTTTTTATTTGAAAAATTAGGTTTAAAAAGTGTTCTTTGCTTATCGAGCGGCCATCCAATTCATTTTGATCACAAAAATTTTGGTAGAAACCAATCAGATTTTTTTGAGCCTCTGATTTCGTCTCTGGTAGAAGTATGTCGAAACATTCATTTGACTTAAGCCACGCAAATAGAATCATATCGGTCTCAACGCCAACTCTTTTAAATTGGGCACACAACATTTTCATGCCAGAATAGCCAGCATGATCAACACAAATTAGAATAGATTTTTTACTTGACATGAATAATACATCCTACTGATTAAATAGACTACAACGACGATTATGTTTATCTCGATGAATAAAAAAATAATTTTTTGGATGCGAATTTCTAAACAATCGTCCCAACTCTTGATATTTTTCACATTTCAGTGCATCATCGCAAAGGCAGTCGTTTGCATGAATAAATGACAGACGCTCATCTAAATTCATTGAACTATAAACTGTTTTTTTAAACAGGGAGACTTATGTCAAAAGAAGATCACATTGAAATGCTTGGCACCGTTATCGACACTTTACCGAATACCATGTTTCGAGTTGAACTAGAAAATGGCCATATTATTACCGCCCATATCTCTGGTCGTATGCGAAAAAACTATATACGCATTCTCACTGGAGACAAAGTCAAAATCGAACTCACACCTTACGACTTGACAAAAGGCCGTATCATTTTTCGAGATAAAGACAAATAATGTCAGACTAAATTTTGATCATTATAAGCCAATAATGATCAAAATTCAAGCTTTATATCAAGTAAATCTGCATCTCAATATTTTTTTATTATAAAAAAAACAATATGTTCAAGCATTAATCTTAATGCCCAGCCACCATCATGCCGTTAATCAAAACTGATCCACATTGCGTGGAAATATTCGGGTTAATATCGGAACCGACCGCAACAATCTGTCGAAACATATCTTTTAAATTGCCAGCGATGGTTATTTCTTCGACGGGATGTTGGATCACACCCCCTTGTACCCAAAAACCTGTGGCTCCACGGGAATAATCACCTGTTAGGACATTCACGCCTTGTCCCATTAATTCAGTGACCAATAAACCTGTATCCATTTTTTTTAACAAAGCTTGCAGATCACCATCGGTTGCATCAACGGTCAAATTATAAACACCCCCACTGTTTGCGGTGGTTTTAAGACCCAACTTTCGAGCAGCATATGTACTCAATACATATTGGCACAGTACCCCGTTATCAATCAACAGGTTGTTCCTTGTTAAAACGCCTTCGCCATCAAATGGCGCACTACCTAATCCTCTGCGCAAATGTGGTTGCTCATGAACCCGAATCGAGCTTGGAAATACCTGCTCCCCCACTGCATCTAAAAGAAAAGAGTTTTTTCGATAGATATTATGGCCACTGATAGCTCCAATCAAATTGGCAAACAAACTGCTTGAGACCCGAGAAGAAAAAATCACTGGCATTTTTTGCGTTTTAATTTTTCTTGCGCCAAGCCGCTCAGTAGTTCGAGTCGCAGCACAATTTGCTAAATCAGAGATATCTCTCATATCTTCTGCCGAACGTGCCGTAGTATAGTCATAATCACGCTGCATGCTGGAACCACTTTGAGCTATCAAAGAACAGCTAATTGAATGCCGTGTGCTTTGCAAAAAGCCCTCAAAACCATGACTATTGGCATGACCCAGTGCAAATTGGTAGGTTGAAAGATGCACGCCATCTGAATTGGAGACGCGCTTATCTGCTGATAATGCTTCTTTTTCGCACAGCAATGCGCGCTCAATAGCCTGCTCTGGTGTTATATCCCACGGATGATACAAATCCAAATCAGTAAACTCTTGGCAAACCAACTCTTTATCAGGCAAACCAAAACACGGATCTTTTGCGCTTACCATAGCGATATCATACGCAGCCGAAACCATCGCCTCTAACGCTTTATCAGATATATCGCTGCTGCTCGCACTACCCTTCGCTTGACCTACATATACATTCAATCCAACGCCTCGATCTTCGCTAAAAGCTACTGTTTCAACTTGTCCCATCCGAACATCGACCGAAAAACCAGTGTCCCAATTTACAGCCACAGACGCTTCTGTTGCACCTTTTTGATGAGCCAAAGCAAGCACTTTATCCATGATCTGTTTTAATTCACTGGTTGACTTAAGGCCTACAGTGTTGCTATGTTGCGTTAATGTTTTCATTTTTCTTCCAAATCGACCCGAGCTTTAAGGATACATAGATTATCATGCGGCGAGCACGAGATAAACTGAGGTTATTTATCTTATTGAACCTAGCAGTCATTCAAGCTACAGCTAGCTCATGGACAAAAATTGCACCAGGCATCGAATATCAAGATCTAAATCGTCATGCCATTTCGCAATGGTCTCATATTCATGTCTTTCGAATTGACTTAAATCATAATGAACTCCATCTTATCATGGCAAACTCTTTATCGAATAATCATGCATTCGCTCATGAATTTGCTCATTATGCACATGGGTTAATTGCTATAAATGGTGGTTTTTTTGATCAAGAATATCACCCTTTGGGATTACGTATTAATCAGCAACAGGAGCATAATCCATTAAAATATATCAGCTGGTGGGGTGTCTTTTATGTCAAAGATCGCATCCCGCATATCAAGAGCGTTAAAGATTTTTCACAAGATAACCAAATAGATTTTGCCGTGCAAAGTGGACCCCGTCTATTAATTAATGGACAAATCCCCTCTTTAAAACCTGGTTATGCAGAGCGATCTGCGTTGGGCATTACCAGCACCAATAAAGTCATTATTCTTGTCACTGAAAATAATCCTGTCAGCACAACTTGGCTTGCCGAGCATATGAAACAACGCCCTTTAAATTGTGTGAATGCCCTGAATTTAGATGGCGGTAGCTCGAGTCAATTGTATGCTAAAATCGGTTCATTTCAATTAAATGCGCGTAGCTTTGCGAGTGTGAGCGATGCTATCGTCGTTAAGCCAATCAAAGCACCATAACGTGAAGCGCTTCAGATAAAGGCTTAGAAAAACTGACAACTTATCCACAGGATATTCTCATACTTATTCTCTTGCACTTTACCCTGCAACACATTATATTGTGTATATCGATGTAAAAAATAACTATATATTGTGTTTTGAAAACCGGAGGGAGCATGTCTGCAACGTTAGAGCCCGTACAATCGCACCACGCTACATCATCATTTGAATTAAACGCCAGTACTCCTGGTCTGCTGAAAATTATCAAACGTAATCGCAAAGTCGAAGCGTTTAATAGCAGTAAAATTCAAGTCGCTATCACAAAAGCTTTTATTGCTGTTGAGGGGTCAAATGCTGTTGCATCTGACCGTATTCGCGATCAAATCACGCAACTAACACAACAAGTGACACAAGCTTTCAAACGTCGATTACCCAGTGGCGGGACCATTCACATTGAAGATATTCAAGATCAAGTTGAATTGGCTTTGATGCGTAGTAGCGAAAATAAAGTAGCGCGTGCTTATGTTTTATATCGCGAAGAACGCCGTAAAGCTCGTGAAACTGAAATTCAAAAAACCAGCCAGGACAGTAAAGCTCGTCTAATTACCATGCCTGATGGCAGTGTGCAACCATTAGATATAGAGCGTGTGACTGTTATTGTTAAAGAAGCTTGTCGAGATTTAGAGCATGTGGCGGCTGAACCCGTCCTCAAAGATGCGTTACGTAATCTTTATAATCAAGCAAAATTAGAAGAAGTCCACAAAGCGCTGATCATGGCGGCGAGAGCGTTGATTGAAACAGAGCCTAATTACACGTATGTCAGTGCACGCTTACTACTAGACAGCTTTCGCACAGAAGCTTTGAATAAAACGGGCTTTCATCAAAATGCAACCTTTGATGAGATGACAGGGTTATATCCAGCATACTTTGAACGCTATATCGAACAAGGAATTCAACAAGGAATTTTAGACCCTAAATTAGCGGAATTTAATTTAGCTAAACTCGGTAAAGCTTTACTACCAGAACGAGATATGCAGTTCACGTATTTAAGCTTACAAACACTCTATGATCGTTATTTTATCCATGAGCATGGTGTGCGCTACGAACTACCCCAGGCATTTTTCATGCGGGTAGCTATGGGGCTTGCCATTCGTGAACAGGATAAAAACGCAAAAGCCATTGAGTTTTATACCCTTTTGTCTTCTTTTGATTATATGGCATCAACCCCAACACTTTTCAACTCCGGAACGGTTCGCCCTCAATTATCCAGTTGCTATTTAACCACGGTTCCAGATCATCTAGATGGCATATATAGTGCGCTCAAAGACAACGCCTTGTTATCAAAATTCGCGGGCGGATTAGGCAATGACTGGACACCTGTACGCGCCATGGGTTCTCATATCAAAGGCACCAATGGCAAATCGCAAGGTGTGGTACCATTCTTAAATGTAGCTGATGCCACTGCCGTAGCCGTCAATCAAGGCGGTAAACGTAAAGGCGCGGTGTGCGCATACCTAGAATGCTGGCATCGAGATGTTGAGGAGTTCTTGGAATTACGCAAAAATACAGGTGATGATCGTCGTCGAACCCATGATATGAATACGGCGCTATGGATACCTGATTTATTCATGAAACGTGTCCACGAGGAAACCGAATGGACGCTCTTTTCACCCGATGAAGTACCCGATTTACATGATCTCTATGGTAAAGCATTTGAAGCAGCCTATGTACAATACGAACAACAAGCTACCGAAGGTAAAATCAAAAATGTCAAAACAGTACCTGCCATTAAATTATGGCGTAAAATGCTCTCCATGCTATTTGAAACAGGACATCCCTGGTTAACATTCAAAGATGCTTGTAACGTACGCTCTCCTCAACAGCATGCTGGTGTCATTCATAGCTCAAATTTGTGCACCGAAATCACCCTCAATACGTCTGAGGATGAAATTGCAGTCTGTAACCTAGGTAGCATTAATTTACCAGCACACATTACCAATGGAAAATTAGATAGCAAGAAACTGCAACAAACCATTAATACAGCTGTTCGTATGTTAGATAACGTGATTGATATCAATTATTACTCAGTACCTCAAGCACGTAACTCCAATCTAAAACATCGCCCTGTTGGCTTAGGTTTGATGGGCTTTCAAGATGCATTGTTTGCGCTTAAATTAGACTATGCATCATCTGAGGCCATAGAGTTTGCAGATAACTCTATGGAGTTGATCAGTTACTATGCGATCGAGGCTTCTTGTGCCCTAGCTAAAGAGCGTGGTTGTTACTCGAGCTACGAGGGCTCATTATGGAGCAAAGGGATCCTACCGATTGATTCGATTAATTTATTGCAACAAACACGCGGTAAATTTTTAGAACAAGATCGGAGTCAAAAACTTGATTGGGAAGCATTACGGGTTAAAGTACGTACTCAAGGCATGCGAAATTCAAATGTCATGGCGATTGCTCCAACGGCAACAATTTCTAATATTTGTGGCGTATCGCAGTCAATTGAACCGACCTACCAAAACCTATATGTAAAATCTAATCTTTCAGGCGAGTTTACAGTCATTAATCCTTATTTGGTAGCCGATTTAAAAGCACTAAAATTATGGGATGAAGTGATGATCAATGACTTAAAGTATTACAATGGTAGCGTCCAACCCATTACACGCATACCGGCTGAACTAAAAAGGCGTTATGCCACTGCATTTGAGGTCGATCCGATCTGGCTGGTTGAAGCAGGCTCCAGACGTCAAAAATGGATTGACCAGGCGCAGTCATTAAACATCTACATGGCTCAACCTTCGGGCAAAAAACTAGATGATTTATATCGTCAAGCATGGACGCGTGGCCTAAAGACCACCTATTATTTGCGCAGTGTTGGTGCCAGTAACGCTGAAAAATCAACCATCACAGATGGTGCTTTAAACGCGGTAAAAATTGAAGAACCAAAAGTATGTTCGATACTTGACCCAGACTGTGAGGCGTGTCAATAAACGAACTGAGAAGAACGATCAACCTGAATAAAGCGAACAAACGCATGAGGAATAACCATGAGTGACATTGAAACGATGATTCGATCAACAAACTACAATGCTGGCGCAACTGGCTTAGAGCTTCTTGAAATGGGCGCTGGAAGGATTCAAGTCGATGATAAACAAATCATCAATTGCAGGGCTGATTTAAATCAATTGGTTCCTTTTAAATACAAATGGGCTTGGGAAAAATATTTAACCGCCTGCGCAAACCATTGGATGCCAAACGAAATCAGCATGAGTGCTGATTTAGCCCTTTGGTCCGATCCAAATGGCCTAACCCAGGACGAACGTTTAATTGTTCTACGTAATTTGGGCTTTTTCTCTACAGCTGATTCGTTGGTAGCCAATAACTTGGTGCTAGCTGTCTATCGACACATCACTAACCCTGAATGTCGTCAGTATTTGCTACGTCAAGCATTTGAAGAAGCATTGCACACGCATGCATATCAATACGTAATTGAAAGTTTGGGATTAGATGAAGCCGCTGTTTTTAACATGTATCGTGAAATTCCATCTGTTGCCATGAAAGCATCTTGGGCGCTGCCTTTCACACAAAGCTTGGGTGATCCAACGTTCCATACTGGCACACCAGAAAATGATCAGCGTTTATTGCGTGATTTGATCGCGTTCTATGTTGTGTTTGAAGGTATTTTCTTCTACGTTGGCTTCACTCAAATTTTGTCCATGGGTCGCCGAAATAAAATGGTTGGAACCTCAGAACAGTTTCAATATATCTTACGTGACGAATCCATGCACATGAATTTTGGTATCGATGTGATCAACCAAATTAAGATTGAAAATCCACATTTATGGACCGCTGAATTCAAACAAGATATCATCCAACTCATTCGAGAAGGCGTCGCGCTTGAATACCAATATGCTAAAGATACCATGCCACATGGTATCTTAGGTATGAATGCGGAAATGTTTGAGGAATATATCCATTTCATCGCTAATCGACGTTTATTGCAAATCGGTTTACCAGAGCAATACCCAGGCGCAGAAAATCCATTCCCATGGATGAGTGAAATGATGGATCTGAAAAAAGAGAAAAACTTCTTTGAGACACGGGTCATTGAGTATCAAGCTGGCGGTACACTCAGCTGGGATGATGAAACTTAAACATTCACTTTGGAGATGACACCTCTCCCTTGACCTAAAAAAACCTTATGGTTGATATCAACCATAAGGGAAGTCTCTTATAAAAACGATTCGTTAATTTGTATCACATAAGATTAAGGATTAAATGGCGCAGCACCATCTGTTGGCACTTCATTTACTTGTGGCAGATTGGGTGAAAACAGCATGATAGCAGCCGCGCCTCCCACACAAGCAAAGCCAGCCAAACTCAATGTACTTGAGAGAGAACCAGCTAATGCTAACAAGACAATACCTGCTACCAAAGAAGCACTGGACAATGCTATTAAGAACCAAATTGATGATGATATGGTTGGTCCAGGTGACGACAGGACAGTGCTCTTTTGATTGACGAAATCAGAATTATCCGTTGGTTGAAAGGGTTTAGAACTAGAGAACAACGGTGGTACTGGTGAAATTGAACCAGACGTCACCAGATCAACTTCAGATACATCGGTAACGCTTGGCGAAGTTGAACCAGGTGTCACGAGAACGGCCCCAGATGCTCTGGTAGGGCTAGGCGAAATAAATAAGCTGTTTGGTGAAGCTGAACTAGGCGTCACGAGAGCGGCTTCAGATGGCGTAAAGGGTGAAGTTATAGCAATACCAAAATTTGATTTTTCATTTTTATTTTTTTTATAAAGAGTGAATTTCTCGACTAAAGACTCTTTTAACGTATCTAAAAATTGCTGTTGCTGCACGGTGATATAATACGCATAATGAGAGATTAATTTATCCACTGATTGCAAAAGCGAATTGGCTATTTGTGTAAAATCAACGTTATCTACTGAAAGTCCACCAACTTCTTCCTGATATTGGCTTATTTTGTCTTCCAGCTCACGCATCATCAGGCTACGCTGAGACTCCATGGCAAGAAAGCACAAAATATCAGCTTGCTCTTGATTAAGCTCTAAATCAGCCAAAGTCTCACCTTTTTGAGGTGTATTTGGGGCGCTTTGAGCTGATTGATATAGCTTAAAATGCTCCAACATTTTAGCTAAGTTTTTAATGGGATTTTCTTTATACAAGGCTGTGATTACAGCGAGCAATCTAGCTTGATACTGAACACTTGATTCACTGCCGTTACTATCAAATGAGTTAGGTGTAATATTTTCTGGATCTTCAGATGCGTCACTATCTGATCTTTCATCATCAGATATTGCTTGCTGATGCTCACTGTCTTCGTGGGCGTCGTCAGATTGCAAGCTTTGATGATAAAATTGCTCTGCGAGACGAAAGGGAGGCGTTTTCGTTGCAAAAAATGTTTTTTGATCTTTATCTAGCCCATCAATAGCTCTCTTTAAGATAGTCTCATAACGATCATATGACGCACGGACTATATCGAATTCATCTTGTGTTGCAACTTTGCTTTGTGTGATTTTATCCATAAAATGAGTAAAATCTCTAAAATATTTAGAATAACTCAAAGCTAACTCAACATCTAAATCAATATTTTCTTCACGCTGTTGCATTTAAAAACCTTATCGATATACAAGCTTTCTATCGAACACGAAAAACAAATTGTTTTCAATTTAACATAACTGACTTATTTTATTCCATTTGATATGTCAACCGAGTGATGATTATTTAAAGCCCAAGATTAGCTATAAAAAAAATTATTCATAAATAAATTCGGTATTTTCTATGGCTATTAATATGGCTTATCTTCAAAAACAATATCGGAATAAAATAAATCAGTGCAATTTATACTTTACGCAAGTGAGGAAACAAAATCACATCACGTATAGATGGGGAGTTTGTGAAAAGCATCACCAAGCGATCAATTCCGATCCCTTCACCCGCTGTAGGCGGCATACCGTACTCTAATGCTTCGATGTAGTCACTGTCATAATGCATCGCTTCCAAATCACCTGCATCTTTTTCCTCAACCTGCTTACGAAAACGTGCAGCTTGATCTTCAGCATCATTTAACTCTGAAAAGCCATTAGCCATTTCTCTACCAGCGATAAAAAACTCAAATCGATCAGTAACACTCGGATCAGTCTTGGAGCGTCTCGCTAAAGGTGAAACCTCTGTCGGGTACTCAGTGACAAAAGTTGGTTGAATCAGTTGATGCTCGACGGTTTCTTCAAAAATAATCATACGTAATTTACCTAAACCATCTGTTTCTTTATAAGGTAGGTCGAAACGCTTGAGCACTTCACGACAACCAAATTCTGTAGCAATATCAGCCTCAGTCACATCAGAATTATATTGTAAAATAGCCTGTGGAATGGTTAATGTTGTGAATGGTTTATCAAAATCTATCACGATGTCTTGATATACCACTTGACGCGTACCAAGCACTTCATCGCATAAATAGCGCAGTAATTCTTCTGTCAAAACCATCAAATCGGTATAATCGGCATAGGCTTGATAAAACTCAACCATGGTAAATTCTGGATTGTGTCTTGGAGAAATACCTTCATTACGAAAATTTCGATTCATCTCATAGACCCGTTCAAATCCCCCGACAATCAAACGCTTCAAATAAAGCTCAGGTGCAATACGTAAGAACATTTGCATGTCTAAGGTATTGTGATGCGTGATAAATGGACGAGCGACCGCACCGCCTGGGATGGGATGCATCATTGGGGTTTCAACTTCTAGAAACTGGCGTTGATCCATAAACCGTCGAAAAGCCTGAATCAAACGTGAGCGAATTAAAAAGGTTTTGCGGCTCTCTTGATTGGCAATCAAATCAACATAACGACGACGATAACGGACCTCCTGATCAGCAAGGCCATGGAATTTATCAGGCAACGGACGTAACGACTTCGTTAATAACATCAATGAACGCGCATGGATTGTCAATTCCCCAGTATTCGTGATAAACAATTCCCCGGTCACGCCAACGATATCCCCAAGATCCCAATGTTTGAAACCTTCATACAAATCAGGAAACTCATTTTCTCGTACATATACTTGTATACGTCCAGACATATCCTGTAGATGCACAAAGCTTGCTTTACCCATTAAGCGTCGTAAAACTATTCGTCCAGCCACACTGACATGAACAGCATTCTCTGCAAGTTGCTCTTTGGTAAACCCTGCATACTGCGTTAATAAGTCCTCTGCCAAATTTTGACGTTTAAATTCATTTGGAAAATCAAAGCCTTGTTCGCGCAAGTGTGCCAACTTCTGCTTTCGAATTTGATACACTTCACTTTCATCTAAAGCTTCTTCAGTTACATTCATTCATGACTCCTACATTAACGCGAAAAATGATTCTGCCACAGCAAAACCATTCTAACCTCTGTGCTGTTGCCCCTGCTTCAGCCAAAACCAGTTGATTCTACGCTTCTGTATAGACAGCCCCTAAATCTCGACCATCAATGGCGGCTACTTACTACGAATCAATCTGTTTTTAGCTCAAACGAAGGTTCCTGATCTTTATGCATCCTCAACTTGTGATTTTAAACTGGCTTCAATAAATTGATCCAGATCACCATCCAATACCGCCTGAGTATTGCTTGTTTCAACGCCTGTACGTAAATCTTTAATGCGCGATTGATCTAACACATAAGATCGGATTTGGGAGCCCCAGCCAATATCTGATTTTGATTCTTCCAAGGCTTGTTGCGTGGCATTTTTTTTCTGCATCTCCATTTCATACAGCTTGGCACGCAGTTGTTTCATGGCTTGATCTTTATTTTTATGCTGGCTGCGATCGTTTTGGCATTGTACCACAATCCCCGAAGGCATGTGTGTAATCCGAACTGCCGAATCTGTCCTGTTCACATGCTGGCCCCCGGCACCTGAAGCACGATAGGTATCAATGCGTAAATCTGCTGGATTAATAGCAATTTCAATATCATCATCAACTTCTGGTGATACAAAAACTGAAGCAAATGAGGTGTGCCGACGATTACCTGAATCAAATGGTGATTTACGAACTAAACGGTGAACGCCAGTTTCGGTACGAAGCCAACCAAAAGCATAGTCACCTTGAATATGAATGGTAGCACTTTTAATACCGGCCACATCTCCAGCAGAACATTCAGCCAATTCAACTGTAAACCCATGTTGCTCAGCCCAGCGCAGATACATTCTTAGCAACATTTCAGCCCAATCCTGTGCTTCTGTGCCGCCAGAGCCAGATTGAATATCTACAAACGCATTGGCCTTATCCATCTTACCGGAGAACATACGCTGAAACTCCAGTGCCGCAACTTGTGTTTCCACTTGTTGCACATCGCGAGCAACATCATGCAATGTTGCATCATCCCCTTCCTCTCTTGCCATATCAAAAAGTTCAGAAAAATCTCTTATCGATTGGCTTAAATCGCGAAGTTGATGAACAACAGATTCTAACTGTGCTCGCTCTCGTCCCAAGGCTTGGGCACGTTCAGGATGATTCCAAATCGAGGGTTCTTCCAACTCTCGCACAACTTCTTCTAAACGCTCCTCTTTGACATCAAGGTCAAAGATACCCCCGAAGTGCTTGAAGGCGCTGATCTAAATCCTGCATCAATAAAATAGTTTGGTTGATTTCTAACATAAATAATAACTCGTTTTAATTTTCTAATTCTAATCTTGCCTTGATACGATGCGTTGCTTGGCTATGAATTTGTGACACACGGGATTCTGTTACACCCAAAATATCACCAATTTCCTTTAAATTTAGCTCATGCTCGTAATACAAAGACAAGACCATTTGCTCATTTTTAGGTAATCCACGGATGATATCGGCCAAATGATTGCGTGTATCTTTGGACAATACATCCAGATGAGGTTCATTTTTTGCTGCATCTGAATCAACTTTTAAAACATCATCTGTCACACCTAAGTCATCAAAACCATATAAATGAGCACCATTCACATCTTTCAACATATCATGATATTCGGTCAGGCTAACACCTAACTCTTTCGCAATTTCTTGATCAGATGCCTCGCGATTCAAGCGATTTTCTACGGTGCGTACTGCTGCAGAAATCATGCGAGAACTTCGATATACTGAACGAGGAACCCAATCGTTGCGCCTTACTTCATCTAGCATGTAGCCTCGTATGCGTATGCTTGCATAAGTTTCAAATGATGCGCCTTTGTTTTCATCATATGAACGCACTGCCTCCAATAACCCAAGCATACCTGCTTGTAATAAATCATCGAACTGGACCGAACGCGGCAAACGACCGGACAAATGATAAGCTATACGCTTCACCAAAACAGCATGCGTTTTGACCAATGCTTCCTGGGTTTGTTGCTTTATTTTACTTTTCATTAAAGCATCCACGCTATCTCCTTGCGTTGCATTGAGCGATGAATCTAACCGGTAATGAGTGAAGCGACACCCGCCAAACGTGATTCTAAATCAGCCGGAACCGGGCCTCCTCCCTGCGCCATATCCAAACGACCACCGCCTTTGCCACAAACTTGTTTTACAAATTCGGCCGCAGAAGGAACTTGACCTAAAATAGCGCGACTCACACCAGCAATCACTGAAATGCGTCCGTCTTTAACAGCATAAAGAACAATAACGGCGCGTTCTAAAGTAGATTTAAGTTGATCCAACAGATGACGTAAACCCTCTGTATCAAGCTGATCCAAGCGTTTAACCAACAATTGAATGTCACCAATTGTCTGACATTCTTTGATCAATTCGTTTCCAGACTGGACATTCATCGATTGACGCAATTGAGATAATTCTTTTTCATGATCTTTTATCAATTGCAATTGTTGAGAAATTTTTTCAACCAGACCAGTGGGTTTGGTTTTAAGCTTATTGGCCGCTTCTTGCAGCACGTTTAATTGCTCATTGACATACGCCAAAGCCTCGGCACCCGTTACAAACTCAATACGACGTACACCACTGGCAACACCGTATTCAGCAACAACTTTAAACACACCAATATCGCCGGTGCGTCTTGCATGTGTACCACCACAAAGCTCTCTAGAAAAATCTCCCATGGCAAGGACTCGGACCTGCTCGCCATATTTTTCATCGAATAAAGCCACAGCACCTTGTTTTTTTGCGGCATCAATATCTGTGACCGTTGTTTCAACCTTAAGATTGGCTCGAATTTGAGCGTTCACCAACATTTCAATTTGCTTTAATTCTTCAGTACCTATCGCTTGTGGGTGTGAAAAATCAAACCGAGCTCGTTGGGACTCAACCAAAGAGCCTTTTTGCTGAATATGATGACCCAAAATTTGCCTCAGCGCGGCATGCAGCAAATGTGTTGCCGTGTGGTTTAATCGAATGGTTTCTCGACGAGGTACGTCTATCATTGCATGAACAATTTGTGTTTTAATCAGGTCGCCTTTGATGAGCTCACCATGATGTAAAATAATTTGTCCTTGGCGCTGTGTGTTATCGACACGAAAGATACTACCTTGTCCATGTATTTGACCACGATCACCAACTTGCCCACCACTTTCAGCGTAGAATGGTGTATCTTTCAATATCACCACACCGGTATCCCCTTCAGCCAAACGTTCTACAGATTTCCCATCTCGTATCAAAGCAAGCACAGAACTAGGCCACTCGTCATGTTCATAACCATGAAACGCTGTTTCGGTTTCCACAGGCAAACTGATGGCGTAATCGACTTGAAATTGGCTGGCAGATTGCGACTGCTCTCGTTGTTGTTGCATACAACGCTGAAAACCCTCTACATCGACTGACACACCTTGCTCTCTAGCAATATCCACTGTCAAATCTAATGGGAATCCATATGTATCATATAATTTAAAAGCAATATCACCTGATAAATGTTGCTCACCTATTTGTTTAATCGCTTCTTGTAATAAATTTAAGCCTTGTTCTAAAGTACGCGCAAACTGTTGCTCTTCGCGCAACAAAGTTGCTTCAATCATAGCTTGATTCGTTTGTAACTGAGGGTAAGCTTCGCCCATTACCTCAACCAGAGGCTGAACCACTTGACTAAAAAAAGGCGAAGGCAAGCCCAATCGATGTCCATGCCGCACTGCACGACGAATGATACGGCGTAAAACATAACCGCGACCATCGTGAGATGGCAGAACCCCATCAGCAATCAGAAAAGAGCAGGCACGAATATGATCTGCGATGACTTTTAAAGATGGATGTTCTAGATCGATATCCTTTCCCATTGCTGCAATCGCGCGGATAATATGTTGAAAGCTATCAATATGGTAGTTGTTATGTACACCCTGAACCACTGCCGCAATCCGCTCTAGACCCATGCCTGTGTCCACAGAAGGTTTTGGCAAAGGATGCAACTGTCCTGTTTTATCACGATTAAATTGCATGAAAACCAAGTTCCAGATTTCAATATATCGATCACCATCGGCTTCCGCGCTGCCCGGTGGGCCACCAGCGATTTCTGGCCCATGATCATAAAAAATCTCGGTACAGGGGCCACAAGGGCCTGTATCACCCATAGACCAAAAATTATCGGCTTCACCACAACGTGAAAATCGTTCTGGCGAGACACCAACTTCATTTAACCAAATATTAGCCGCCTCATCATCATCTTGATAAACCGTTATCCATAGTTTTTCAGCTGGCAGATGTAGCACCTTGGTTAAAAATTCCCAAGCAAACTTTATGGCATCACGCTTAAAGTAGTCACCAAAACTAAAGTTACCCAACATTTCAAAAAATGTATGATGCCTAGCCGTATAACCAACATTATCCAAGTCGTTGTGCTTCCCGCCTGCACGAACACAACGCTGCGAAGAGCAAGCCCTTTGGTACGAGCGTGTTTCTTGTCCTAGGAAAGTATCTTTAAATTGCACCATACCCGCATTGGTAAATAAGAGGGTCGGATCATTCGTCGGTATCAAAGAACTACCCGTCACCACCTGATGTTGATGCGCTTTGAAATAATCCAAAAAAAGTTGTCTTATTGTAGAACTGTTCATCATAAATACATTACCTTTGCACAAATATAGTCATATAACGCGGTTTCAATCTGCGTTGTCTAAGATGATTCATCATTTAGCGCATTCAAAACCTGAGCAATCGTATCCATTGAAAACCCTCGATAATACAAAAACTGCCTTTGTTTTTGACGGATAATCCCAGAATCGACAAGATGACGACCATATTTTTTTTGCAGAACCGATCGAGCGGCAGCGCACCAATCATGTGATTCTGTCACCAAAATTTCATCTAGTATATCTCGCCTAATTCCCAGCTGCTGTAGCTCCAAACGAATACGCTCTGAGCCATAACCCTGAGCCATACGAGCCCGTATTTTTTGCTCAATAAAACGCTGATCATCTTGTAGTCCAAGTCGCTGGCAAGTCTCGATTGTCGCTTGTATTTCTTCTGCTGAATATCCTTTTTTGCTTAATTTTTTCGCTAACTCCACTGTACCATGCTCACGCCTTGCAAGCATGGCTACAGCGGCATGATAAACATCAAGCATCTATCTCATCCGATGTCGTTTCGATTGCGGGTGAGATTTTGGTTAGTAATTCAGCACGAATACGTTGCTCAAGTTCCTCGGCAATCGCTTTGTTTTCTTGAAGATATTGACGTACATTATCTTTACCCTGACCAATTTTTTCTTGATTATAACTATACCAAGCACCTGATTTCTCAATAAAACCCAATTGCACAGCTAAATTGATGATTTCACTTTCTCGGGAAATACCTTCGTTGTAATAAATATCAAACTCGGCCAATTTGAAAGGTGGAGCAACTTTGTTTTTCACAACCTTGACACGGGTTTCACTACCCATGATTTCTTCACCTTTTTTGATCGAACCAATACGACGAATATCTACACGGACAGAAGCATAAAACTTCAATGCATTTCCACCTGTGGTTGTCTCAGGACTTCCAAACATCACACCAATTTTCATTCGAATTTGATTAATGAAAATCACCAAAGTATTGGAACGTTTAATATTAGCTGTTAATTTACGTAATGCCTGCGACATTAAACGAGCTTGCAAACCGACGTGTGAATCGCCCATTTCACCTTCGATTTCAGCTTTAGGCGTCAACGCAGCAACAGAATCCACGACCACCACGTCTACCGCAGCAGAACGAACCAACATGTCTGTAATTTCTAATGCTTGTTCACCTGTATCAGGCTGAGAAATCAATAAATCCTCAACTTTAACCCCTAACTTCTCCGCATAACTCGGATCAAGTGCATGCTCAGCATCAATAAAAGCACATGTGCCCCCTGCTTTTTGGCATTCAGCGATCACTTGTAAAGTTAGGGTTGTCTTACCAGAAGACTCAGGCCCGTAAATTTCAACAATACGTCCTTTTGGTAAACCGCCGATACCTAATGCAATATCTAATCCCAGAGAACCTGTTGAAATCGCTTCAATATCACGATGAATACTACCATCGCTCATACGCATCACAGAACCTTTGCCAAATTGACGCTCAATTTGAGCCAATGCCGCACTTAATGCTTTTTGTTTATTATCATCCATTCGTGTTGCCATGATTCACCTATGTTTTGAGAGGAGGACTACATCGTTTATCGCGATGATTCGGGTTTAAAATTATCCCATAGATATGCTATCTTCACAATCCAGAGTATTCAAAACACATGAATAGACTTTGAACATTTTTGATGTTAAATCATATCAAAAACCACGAGTAACCAAAGTCTAGACAGAATCAATAGCGCGCTAATAACCTACTCTGATTTTTTTCTTAAAATTTATACCACCAGCGTCAAGGATTGATGATGAACAAACCTTTGTGGAAACCGAAACACCCAGAAACAAGCCAAATGTGGTATTTCATGCATTTTATTGCGCAAAAACACCAAAAAAGCTTCGAGAGCTATCAAGATTTATATGATTGGTCGATTCAGCATTTAGGTGATTTTTGGCAAGCGGTAGCGGATTTTTTTAAGGTTCAATTCGATAAGCCTGCCACAGAAATTTTAAACGATGCCACCAACATGCTTGATGCACGTTGGTTTACAGGCGCATCATTCAACTATGCAGAAAAATTATTATCACGCCGTGATCAGCATCCTGCCATTGTCAGCTTGGACGAAGCTGGACGACGCGAAACGCTTTCTTACGAATCTTTATACCAGCAAGTAAACCGTTGTGCTGCAGCGCTAAAAGCTGTTGGCGTTCAAGCAGGAGATAGGGTTGCAGGTGTTCTACCGAATGTTGCTTTTACCATCATTGCCATGTTAGCAACAGCCTCTATTGGCGCAATTTGGTCTTCTTGCTCACCTGATTTTGGCATCAAGGCTATTCTGGATCGCTTGGAGCAAATTCAACCAACTATCGTATTCATCTGCGATGGTCATTTCTACAACGGTAAAATTTACCCTGCCGATATCAAAATCCGCGAAGCACTTACTAAATTACCACAGACCAAACATCTGGTGGTTTACCCACATCTACCAACGCCTTCCGATCCTATTCCAAACACCCTTCTTCTTACTGATTTTTTAAACATAGCCTCGCCAAGCGAATTAATATTTACGTCGATGCCCTTTGCTCACCCGTTATATATTTTATTTTCATCCGGCACGACTGGTAAACCAAAATGTATCATGCATGGCGCAGGCGGGACACTGTTACAACACATGAAAGAGCTAGGATTACACTCAGATATTTGTGCCGAAGATAATTTACTATTTTATACCACCTGTGGCTGGATGATGTGGAATTGGATGGTTTCCACTTTGGCATTGGGTGCCACGCTAACACTGTACGAAGGATCACCTAACTACCCCCATGCCACCCACTTATTTGAAATCATTCATCAGGAAAACGTTTCGCATTTTGGCACTGGAGCTAAATTTTTATCCATGCTAGAAAAAGAATGCATTCAACCAAAGTCACTTTATACAATGCCGGCATTACGTGTTTTACTATCTACCGGCTCACCCCTTCTACCGCATCAATATACCTATGTTTACGAGCATATCAAATCAGACATACAACTTGCTTCTATTTCTGGCGGAACAGATATCATTTCTTGCTTCGCTTTAGGTAACCCATTATTACCTGTTTATGAAGGCGAGCTACAATGCATAGGGTTAGGAATGGGTGTACAAATATTTGACGAAAAAGGTCTTGCTCAACAACAAGCCCCAGGTGAGCTTGTGTGCACCAAACCATTTCCATCCATGCCTATTGGTTTTTGGCAAGACGCAGATCAAGCACGTTATAAAAGTGCTTATTTTGAGCAATTTCCAGGCGTCTGGACTCATGGTGATTTTGCAGAAATCACGGCTCATCATGGTTTAATTATTTATGGACGATCTGATGCGACATTAAACCCTGGTGGTGTCAGAATAGGTACAGCAGAATTATACAGACAGTTAGAAACAATTCCTGAGGTTATCGATAGTGTCGCCATTGATCAACATCATCAGGACGACACACGTATTGTTCTCTTTGTTAAGTTACAACCCGAACTTCAATTAGACGAAAAACTAAAATCGACCATCCGCCAAACCATTCGCAACAATACATCACCACGCCATGTGCCTGCTGTCATTCTACAAGTGCCAGATATTCCTCGAACTATTAATGGAAAATTAGTCGAAATTGCTGTCAAACAAACCATACACGGGGAGCGTGTTAAGAATATAGATTCATTAGCCAATCCAGAATCGCTCAACTATTTTAAAAATAGAGTTGAATTACAATGAAGCAGACAAATCGGCAAAGGCTAGCCCTTAAACGAGAGCAACCGAGATTTATAAACTTGAGAAGTTAACGATTGTTTCTTTCATTATCTTCGGTATAATTTGAGCCATTTCACGTTCCGCTTGAAACGGTAAGTAAAATGGTTATCTGATGATAGAACTCATCGACG
>VFQP010001173.1_pt1 | contig 37509 bp, 31 predicted proteins | sample 3512351 | NCBI WGS metagenome assembly VFQP01 (sample SAMN10412372, study PRJNA504923) | tailings metagenome | isolation source: Relicate 1 Philex TSF1 revegetated site | place: Philippines: Tuba, Benguet | collected 2017-08-29
GCCGCGCGCCGGGAGCGGGGGCACCACGGGCGCGGGTCCCCGCGACGGGTCGCGCAGCGGTCCGGGGCTCATTCCGCCGCGCCGCGGTAGCCGCCGTCGCGGAGCTGCTCGCGGGCAGCCTCCACGGCGCGGTCGGTCGCCGGGGCCTCCGCGGCCGGGGCGTCGAGGACAGGGGTGCCCGCTCCGGTCTCGCGCAGCGGCGCGAGGCGCGCGGCGCCGTCGGCGAGGAGCGCGTCGGCGACGCGGGCACCCAGCCCGCGCGCGACGTCGTCCCGGGCGGTCGCGGCGGCGGCGAGCGACCCGGTGCTCGGGGGGAGCGCCGCGCGCGCGGAGTGCGTGAGCTGCTCGGCGCCGTCGACCCGCGCGACGACGGCGGTCAGCGCCACGTCGCCGTCCTCGACGACGGCGTGCGCGCCGACGGGGGCCGCGCACCCGGCCTCGAGCCGGCCGAGCAGCGCGCGCTCGGCGAGCACGGCGAGGCGCGTGGGCTCGTGGTCGAGGTCGTGCAGGGCGCGGGCGAGGACCGGGTCGTCGAGCGACGACGTGCGGACCTCGACGGCGAGCGCGCCCTGCCCGGCGGCGGGGGCCATGATCGCGGTGTCGATGACCTCGGACACGGCCTCGAGCCGGCCGAGGCGGGCGAGCCCCGCGTACGCGAGCACGACGGCGTCGAGGTCGGCCTCCTCGCCGAGCGCCCGGGCGAGGCGCGTGTCGACGTTGCCGCGGATGTCGACGACGTCGAGGTCGGGGCGGACGGACCGGAGCTGAGCGGCGCGCCGCGGCGACCCGGTGCCGACGCGCGCGCCGCGCCGGAGCGTCGTGATGGTCAGGCCGCCGCGCGCGCACAGGACGTCGCGCGGGTTCTCGCGCTCGGGCGTGACGACGGTGAGCCCCGGCGCGGGCTCGGTCGGGAGGTCCTTGAGGGAGTGCACCGCGACGTCGCACCGGCCGTCGAGCAGCGCCTCGCGGAGCGCGGTCACGAAGACGCCCGTGCCGCCCATCTGGGCGAGCGAGCCGGTGAGCACGTCGCCGTCGGTGCGGATGCGCACGATCTCGACGTCGCGGCCGGTCAGCTCTTCGAGGCGGCGGGCGACGTGGCCGGTCTGGGTCGTCGCGAGGGCGCTGCCGCGCGTGCCCACGCGGAGGGGCGTCGTACCTGCAGGACTCACGGAACCAGTCTCTCCCCACTTCGGCATTCCACGAAAATGTGCACGTCACAGCGCGGGAATGATGCGGGGAGTGACGTGGTCCTGACGCCCGGTCAGGAAGTTGCGGACAATGTGTCAGGTCATTTCGCGGGGAATTCTCGGGACTATTCCGGCGCGCAATCCGGTGAGGATTCCCTCACCCCGCGGCCGCGAGGCTGCGGGCACATTCCTGTGCGTGGCCGACGATCGACGCGAGCCCCGTCCCGGCGATCCAGCCGCCGGTCACGGCCAGCCCGGGCACGGCGTCCACGCGCGCGACGAACGCCGCGACCTCGCGCCGGAACGCGGGCGTGGGCGGGGGCAGCGCGCCGTTCCACCGCGTGACGACGTGGCCCAGGACGCGCCCGTGCAGGTCGACGCCGAAGAGGCGCGACGCGTCCACGACGACGCGGTCGAGGTCCGGCTCCGTCGTCGCGCCGATGCGCCCGTAGCTCAGGCGTACCACGTGGTGCCCCGGCCCGGCGGCGGCGCGGACGCGGTCGCGCAGCCAGGGCCACTTGGCGGTCGAGTGCGTGAGCGCCTTGGCCTCGACGTCCGACGGCGGCGCCGCACGCCCGGCGTCGCGGTGCGGCGGGGCGACGAGCAGCCCGGTCCCGCGCGGGGCGTCGTCGAGCTCGGGCGCGCGCAGCAGGAGCGTCACGAGCCGCACGTCCGCGCCGGGCTCCGGGTCCGGCAGGAGGTCGGCCGCCGTCCCGACGAGCGGGCCGAGCACGTCGACGAGCGCCGGGGTCGTGACGACGAGGCGCGGCGCGGCGAGGTCGACCGGGCCGCCCGGGGTCTCGGCGCGCACGAGCCAGGTCCCGGGGCCGCCGTCCGGGGCCGCGGCGCGCGAGATCCCCGTGACCTCGTGGCGCAGCCGGACGTCGGTCCCCGCCACGAGCCCCTCGACGAGCCGGTGCATCCCGCCGTCGATGCCGCGCACGGCCGACCCGGCGGGGGCGAGGGCGCGCATCGACGCGACGGCGCGCGCGAGCGACCCCTCGCGCTCGAACGCCTCGCGCAGCCCGGGCGCGACCGCGGCGACGTCCAGCCGGTCGAGCGGGGCGGAGTGCACGCCGGAGGCGACCGGCGCGACGAGCCGCTCGGTCACGCGCGCCCCCATGCGGGACCGCGCGAACGTCTCGAGCGTCCGCAGGTCGGTGAACCGGCGGGGCAGCACCCGGTCGAGGCTCGCGCGCAGCGACCCGCCGAGGCCGACGGCGCGGCGCACGTCGCGCGACCACGGGTCCGCGGGGATGCCGAGGACGCCCGCGCGCGGCAGGGGGTAGGCGTGCCCGGCGGCGTAGCCCCACGCGCCCGCGCCCGACGGCTCGACGACGTCCAGCCCCAGCTCGTGCACGAGGTCGCCGACGGCCGTACCGCGGGCCGCGAACGACTCGGCCCCGAGGTCGACGCGCACGCCGTCGAGGCCGGGCAGCTCCCCGCCGCGGACCGGCCCGCCGGGCACCTCGGCGGCGTCCAGCACGACGACGCGCAGCCCCTGCGCGCGCAGGGTCCGCGCGGCGGTGAGCCCGGCGACGCCCGCGCCGACGACGACCGCGTCCGCGGTCTCGACCCCCTCCGGTGCGGCGGGTGCGGACGGGCGGGGCGTCGTCGGCTCGGTGCTCACCGTCGGGTCGCCTCCTCGGTGGCGGCGTCGGGGGCGCTGGTGGGAGCGTCGTCCGCGAGCGCGTGGACGAGCGCGACGACGCGCGTCAGCACGTCGGGGTCGGTGTCCGGCGGGACGCCGTGGCCGAGGTTGACCACGTGCCCCGGGGCCGTGCGCCCGCGGCGCACGACGTCCCGGACGTGCGCCTCGAGCACGTCCCACGGCGCGGCGAGCAGCGCGGGGTCGATGTTGCCCTGCACCGGCACGGGGGCGTGGCCCTTACCGAGGAGCCGGGCGGCGTCGTCGAGCGGCGTGCGGTAGTCGACGCCTACGGCGACGTCCTGCACCCCGGCCGCGGTCACGGCGTCACGCATCGCGGGGAGCAGGTGGCCCGTGCCCGTGCCGAAGTGGACGACGGGCACGCCGAGGTCCGCGACGTGCGTGAGCGCGCGCGTGCTCGCCGGGGCGGCGCCGGCCGCGTAGTCCGCGAGCGAGAGCGAACCGGCCCACGAGTCGAAGAGCTGCGCCGCGCTCGCGCCCGCCTCGACCTGCGTCCGCAGGAACGTGCCGGTGAGGTCGGCCGCCCAGTCGACGAGGCGCTGCCACGTCTCCGGGTCGCCGCGCAGCAGGGCGCGCGCCGCGAGGTGGTCGCGCGACGGCCGACCCTCCACGAGGTAGGCGGCGAGGGTGAACGGCGCCCCGGCGAACCCGATGAGGGGCGTCGTGCCGAGCGCGTCGACGGTCAGCGCGACGGCCTCGCGGACCGGGGCGAGCGCGTCCTCGGTGAGCTCGCTCTCCACGAGCCGGGCGACGTCGTCGGGCGTGCGGTACGCCTGGCCCATGACGGGGCCGACGCCCGGCGCGATCTCCACCTCGACGCCGGCGAGCCGCAGCGGGACCACGATGTCCGAGAAGAAGATGCCCGCGTCCACGCGGTGCCGGCGCACCGGCTGGAGCGTGATCTCGGACGCGAGGTCGGGGCGCAGGCACGAGTCGAGCATGCTCACGCCCTCGCGCGCGGCGCGGTACTCCGGCAGCGAGCGGCCGGCCTGGCGCATGAACCACACGGGTGTGATTTCCGGGCGCTTTCCGGTCGTGCCCGCGCGCAGGGCCTGCACGAGCGGGGAACGGTCCGTGCGGCCGTCGGTCAGGGGATGGCCCGGGGAAAGGGCGACAGGAATCACAGCTACCGATTCTGCCTCTCTCCCGGGGGAATGATTAAATCGGAGGCACTGTGGCTCTTCTCTCCCTCACGGCCAGCCACCACGAGCTGGACCTCGACGCCCTGGAACGACTCTCCACCGGGGCCCACTCGATCGGCGGCTCCGCGGTCGCGGCGTGCGACGTGATCACCGGTGCGGTCGTCCTCGCGACGTGCAACCGGTTCGAGCTGTACCTCGACGTGGACGCCCCCCTCGACGGCACCGGCGTGCAGCACGCCACCGAGCACGTCGCGCGCATGGTCGCCGAGGCGTCGGGCGTGGAGGTGGCCGAGGCGCTCGCGTCGTTCCGCACGCGCGCCGGGACCGAGGTCGCCGAGCACCTGTTCGCCGTCGCGTCGGGCCTGGACTCGATGGTCGTGGGGGAGCGCGAGATCGCCGGCCAGGTCAAGCGGGCGCTGGAGACCGCGCACGCCGACGGCGTGACGTCCTCGACGCTCGAGCTCCTCTTCCAGACGGCGTCGCGCACGTCCAAGAAGGTCAGCACGCACACGACGCTCGGCGGGGCCGGTCGCTCCGTCGTCGCGCTCGGGCTCGACCTCGCCGCGGCCGAGCTGCCGCCGTGGCCGCAGGTCCGCGCCGTCCTCATCGGCACCGGGTCGTACGCGGGCGCGAGCCTCGCCGCGCTGCGGGCGCTCGGGTGCGACGACGTGCGGGTCTACTCGCAGTCCGGCCGCGCCGAGGAGTTCGCCGCCGCGCGCGGCGTGGAGGCCGTGACGGACCTCGTCGCGGCACTCGAGGACGCGGACCTCGTGGTGTCGTGCAGCGGCGCGCGCGGGCGGGCGGACGCCGCGCGCCCGGGCGCCGAGCGGCGCGAGCAGGCGATCGAGCACGTGCTCGACGCCGCCGCGGTGGTGCGCGCGCGCGAGCGGGCTGCGGTGCGAGCGGGCGAGGAGCCCGTCGCGCGCCCCACGGTCGTGCTCGACCTCGCGCTGCACCGCGACGTCGACCCGCGCGTGGCCGACGTCGAGGGCGTGCTCCTGTACGACCTCGCGACGCTCGCGGCGCACTCGCCGTCGATCGCGTCCGAGCTCGTGACGCAGGCGCGCACGATCGTCGACGAGGCGACGCGGGCGTTCGAGGAGACGCGCCTCGGGCGGGCGGCGGACACGGCGGTCGTCGCCCTGCTGGCCGACGCCGAGCGGCGCGTCGCGCTCGAGGTGGCCGACGTCGTCGCGCTGCGCGAGGCGGACGGCGACCCGGTCGAGCCGGACGAGGCCGACGAGATCGCGCGCGGCGTGCGGCGCCGCGTGCACGCCGACCTGCACCGCGCGATCGTCGCGGCCCGTGCGGAGGCCGTCGCGGCTGCGCAGGCCGAGGAGCGCGCGGTCGTCGCGGACGCCCAGGCGCTCGTCCACGAGGCCGCCGGCGCGCGCTGACCCCCGTCCGCTCGACGGACCCGCTGCCTCGGGCACGCGATTGACAGCGCAGTCATAGCCGGGAGAGGGTGGCCGACGGACGCCCGTCGTCGACCAGGAGCACCGTCGCCCCGCCACGAGCGGCCCGGGCGGCACCTGACCGACGGCCCCGGGGCGCCCCGGGCGACGACGCCCGGTCGCACGTCGAAGAGGACATGGCATGAGACGACCACGACTCGCCCTGCTCGCCGCGGGGCTCGCGCTCGCCGTCGCGCCGGGCACGCTGCTGCCCGCCGCCGCGGGCGCCGCCCCCGCCGACGAGGGCACCGTCACCGCCGCCGCTCGCGACGACCTCACGCTCGAGGTCAACCCGTTCGTCGGCACCGAGAGCGAGGGCAACGCCTACCCGGGCGCGACCGTGCCGTTCGGCATGGTCCAGCTCAGCCCGGACAACACGAACTCCTACGCCTCGACGTCGTACAGCACGAACGCGGGGCGCGTGTGGGGCTTCAGCCACCGGCACGTGAACAGCGCGGGCTGCCCCGCGGCGGGCGAGCTGCTCGTCACGCCGGACACGAGCGCGACCCCGCGCACGGCGCGCTCCTTCATCGCGATCAAGGACCAGAAGAGCACCGAGCGCGCGTCGGCCGGGTTCTACGAGGTGACCCTCGCGAACGACGTGCACGCCGAGCTCACCGCGACCACGCGCGTCGGCGCGCACCGCTACACGTTCCCCGCCTCGACGACGTCGCACCTGTCGTTCAACGTGGGCCAGACCCTGCGCGACGCCGGCGCGAGCTCGGTGACGTGGGTCGACGACCGCACGCTCGAGGGCTGGGTCGACAACGGCGGCTTCTGCGGCGGCACGCCGGACAAGCAGCGGTACTTCTTCAGCGCGACGTTCGACCGCCCGGTCGCGTCGAGCGGCACGTGGGGGACCGATGCGCGCTACGTCGCGGGCTCCACGACGAGCGAGGTCGCGGGCGGCAACAACGGCGCCGTCGCGGTGTTCGACACCACGACCGACCGCGACGTCGAGGTGAGCGTGGGCGTGTCCTTCGTGAGCGTCGACGGCGCGCGCGCCAACCGCGAGGCCGAGGCCACCGACGAGGGCGGGCAGGTCGCGTTCGACACCGTGCGTGAGGAGGCCCGCGACGCGTGGAACGCGGAGCTGGGCCGTGCCGCGATCGACGCGTCGCCCGACCAGCGCCGGATCTTCTACACCCAGCTCTACAAGACGCTGCTGTCCCCGACGATCGGCAGCGACGTCGACGGCCGGTACCGCGGCATGGACCTCGAGGTCCACCAGGCCGACGGCTGGGACTACTACCAGAACTTCTCGCTCTGGGACACGTACCGCACGCAGGCGACGCTGCACGCCCTCCTGCTGCCCGAGCGCGCGCAGGACATCGTGCGCTCGATGTACCAGCACCGCGTCGAGGGCGGCTGGCTGCCGCGCTGGTCGCTCGGCGCGCTGGAGACCAACATCATGGCGGGCGACCCCGTGTCGCCGTGGCTCGCGGAGAACTTCGCGCTCGGCACCGTCCCCGACGACATCGCGGACGAGCTGTGGGACTACCTCGTCGAGAACGCCACGACGACCCCGCCGGACGACGTCGCGTCCGTCGGGCGGCGCAGCACCGAGTTCTACGCCGAGCACGGCCACGTGCCGTTCTACCCCGAGAACGAGGGCGGCCTCGGCGGCCAGTTCGAGGAGTACCGCCACGGCGGCTCGGCCACGCTGGAGCTCGCGCTCGCCGACGCGAGCCTCGGCGCTGCGGCCGAGCGCACGGGTCGCGAGGGCGGCCAGGCGTTCCTCGACAAGGGTCGCAACTGGCGCAACCTCTGGAACCCGGACGTCGAGCTCTCGGGTGGCTTCCAGGGCATGGTCAACGCGAAGCGCCCGACGGGCGAGTTCGTCACGCTGCCCGAGCTGACGGACGTCACGCGCTCCGGCTTCCACGAGGGCGTGCCGTGGCAGTACCAGTGGATGGTGCCGCAGGACGTCACGGGCCTCCAGGAGGTCATGGGCGGCGAGGACGGCTTCGTCGAGCGTCTCGACTACTACTTCGACCAGCCGGCGCTCGCCGCGAACCCCGGCGTCTCGCCGAGCACGTGGGCCAAGGGCGGCAGCTCGTACTACACGACCATCCGCTACAACCCGGGCAACGAGCCGACGATCATGAACGCGTGGCTCTACGGCTACGTGGGCCAGCCGTGGAAGACGAACGACGTCCTCGCCGCGAACCTCAACCGCTTCCCGGACACCCCGGGCGGCGGCGTCGGGAACGACGACCTCGGCACGCTTGCCGCCTGGTACGTCATGGCGTCGCTCGGGTTCGAGCCCGTCATGCCGGGCTCGGGGATCCTCGCGCTCAACGCGCCGAAGGTGCAGGCCGCGACGCTCACGACCGACGCCGGGGCGACGCTGCGCATCGACGCGGCGGGCGCGAACGAGAAGCTCCCGAGCTACGTCGCCGGCCTGGAGGTCGACGGCGTCGCGCACACCGCCGCGTGGCTCGACGTCGCGGCGCTGCAGGACGGCGGCACGCTCGACTTCGACCTGTCCGACACGAGCGCGGGCCTCACGTGGGGCACCGGCGCGGCCGACCGCATCCCGTCGGTCTCCGCCGTCGCCCCGCCCGCGCCGGTCGAGGTCGAGGCGAGCGCGCGCTGCCTCGGCGGCCGGGCGTTCGTCGCGGTCCGCGCGACCAGCACGGCCGACGCGCCGGTGGACGTGACCCTCACGACGCCGTTCGGCGAGCGGACGGTCCGGCACGTGCAGCCGGGCAGGAGCGCCTACCAGTCGTTCACGACGCGCGCGACGTCCGTCGAGGCCGGGACGGCGACCGTCACGGTCGTCGCCGCGGACGGCACGACGACGACGGTCGACGCGGCGTACGACGCGCTGGCCTGCGGCTGACCGCCGCGTCACCACGGGTGCGCGCCGCGCACCGGACGAGGGCCGTCGTCGGGCAGGACGCCCGACGGCGGCCCTCGCCGCGCCGCTAGGCTCGCCGCGTGAGCACCACCACGCGCCTGGGCGTCCTCGACATCGGCTCGAACACCGTGCACCTCGCCGTCGTCGACGCCGCGTACGCGGCGCGTCCCGTGCAGGCCGCGGGGGCGCGCACGGTCGTGCGCATCATGCGCTACCTCCGGCCCGACGGGTCGCTGTCCCCGGAGGGCGTCGCGGCGATGCTCGCCGCCGTCGACGACGCGATGGCGCTCGCGCGCGAGTCTGCCGTCGACGAGATGCTGCCCATGGCGACGTCGGCGCTGCGGGACGCGACCAACGGGCCCGAGGTGCTCGCGGCGATCGGCGAGCGCGTCGGGCAGCCGGTCCACGTGCTCTCCGGCGAGGACGAGTCGCGCCTGACGTTCCTCGCCGCGCGCCGCTGGCACGGCTGGGCGGCGGGCCGGCTGCTCGTCCTCGACATCGGGGGCGGGTCGCTCGAGATCGCGTCGGGCGTCGACGAGGAGCCCGACCTCGCCGTGTCCCTCCCGCTCGGCGCGGGGCGCATGACCATGGCCTTCCTGCCCGACGACCCGCCCGCACCCGAGCACGTCGAGGCGCTGCGGGAGCACGTGCGCACGACGCTCGCGCCCGCCGTCGCGCGGTTCGCCCGGCTCCCGCGCCCGGACCACGTCGTCGCGACGTCCAAGACGTTCCGCTCGCTCGCGCGGCTCGCGGGCATGCAGTCGGAGGCGGTCGGCCCCGACGACCGGTGGCGGATGCGCCGCGCGCAGCTCGCGGACTGGGTGCCGCGGCTCGCCCGCATCACGGCAGAGGGCCGCACCGCGCTGCCGGGCATCACGCCGGAGCGCACGTTCCAGATCGTCGCGGGCGGGGTGGTCGCGGTCGAGACGATGCGCGCGCTCGGTGTGGACGAGGTCGAGATCTGCCCGTGGGCGCTGCGCGAGGGCGCGATCCTGCGCCGCCTCGACCACGCCTGACGTCCGGCGACCCGCTCAGCCGTCGGCTCCGGGCGCGCCGGGCGGGGTCGCCCACCGCGGCGCGTCCGTGCCCCACGGCCGGGCCGGGGCCGGGTAGTCGTCGACGGGCTCGTCCGCGAGGCGGTCGAGCGCGGGCCGCGTCGTCGTCGCCTCGACGTTCCGGCCGTCGAGGCGCACCCGGTTCCCGACGACGCACCGCGCCCCCGGCGTCCGCGGCGGCCCGTGCGCGGGGTCGCGCCCGGGGGCGACGAGCAGCGCGTGCGCGGTGCGGGCGAGCGCGCCGTCGACGTCGCGCCCGCGGCCGTCGGCCGCGCGGTCGGCGAGGGCGTCCACGACGGCCGCGGCCAGGAGGTAGCCCGTCGCGTGGTCGAGCGCCTGGGCGGGCAGGGCGCCGGGCGCGGCGGTCGAGGCGTCGTTCACGGTTCCGTCCCGGGTGCCCTCCACGAGCGCGATCCCGCTGGCCGCCTGCACGATCGAGTCGAAGCCGCGGCGCGGGGCCCACGGGCCGTCGTCGCCCCACGCGCTGACGCGCGCGTGCACCGCGCCGCCCGGCAGGCGCAGGCCGAACGCCTCGACCGCGCCCGGGCGGTAGCCCGTCACGAGGACGTCGGCGGCGTCGAGCAGCTCCTGGGCCCGGACCCGACCGTCGGGGGTCGCGAGGTCGAGCAGCGCGGAGCGCTTGCCCTGCCCCGTGTCGAGGTGCTGGACCTCGATCTCGGGCAGGCCCGGCGGGTCGACGCGCAGGACGTCCGCGCCGAGCAGCCCGAGCGTCCGGGTCGCGACGGGCCCGGCGATGACGCGGGTCAGGTCCAGGACCCGGAGGCCCGCGAGCGGCCGGGGCCCGACGGCGAGCGGGCGCGGGGGAGCGGCGTCGTCGCGCACCGCGGTCCGCACGGGCGGGCCCGACGCCGCGGCCCGGCCCGGCGCGGACGCGCGCCACTCGTCCGCGGAGCGCACGCGCACGGCGATCGCGCCGACCGAGGCCGCGAGGTCCTCGACCTCCTGCGCCGACCGCGCGGCGAGCGCCGTCGCGACGTCGTCCCGGGACGGGTGGTCCGCGACCGTGGCGGGCAGGTCGAGGAGCGCGAGCAGCCGCGCGCGGTGGTGCGGGTAGTTCGCGTGCGTGCGGACCCAGCCGTCCGCCGTGCGGAAGAAGCCGGACAGCGGCGCGAACCCGTCCACCGGAGCGCCGTCGACCCGCAGCAGCCGGTCGCTCGCGAACGCCGCCGCGACGCGCTCGGGATCCGGGGCCGGTCCGGGGTGGAACCCGCCCGCCCGCGCCGCGGCGTCGCGCACGGCCGCGACCGACGCGAGCGCGAGGCCGAGCACGGGCAGCGTCGCGGCGAGGAGGTCGTCGTCCGCGCGTCCCGTCCCGACGGTCATGGCACGACGGTACGCCCCCGCGCCGTCCAGCCCTCGGCGCTGTTGGACGGTCGTCCATCTGGCGGTCCCCGCGGACTGGGCTTACCGTTCCTGAGGCGTGTCAACCCGACACGCCGGGTATGTCTGATTTCTTTTCAGGGGGCAGAGGATGGTTCGGAACGCGAGGCGCTGGTCGGGCGTGGCGAGCGTGGCGATGGCGACGGCGCTCGCCACGGGGCTCGGCGGGCTGCTCGTCGCCCCGAGCGCGAGCGCGGCGGCCGCCGTCGTGGCGCCGCTGGGGGCGCGCACCTACTCGGTCTCCTCCTACTACGGCCCGCGCTGCATGCCGGTCGCCAGCGCGTCGACCTGGCACCTCGGGCAGGACCTCGGCGCGACCTCCGGCACGCGGATCAACGCGATCGCCGACGGCACCGTCCTGCGCGCGGGCAGCGTCAGCGGGTTCGGGCAGTGGGTCGTCCTGCGGCACACCATCGGCGGGAAGACGGTCTCGAGCGTCTACGGGCACGTCATCGACGGCGACAAGTACGTCAAGGCCGGGCAGACGGTCAAGGCCGGCCAGCGCATCGCCGACGTCGGCTCCACCGGCATCTCCACCTCGCCGCACCTGCACCTCGAGGTCTGGAACGGCACCTACGGGTCGGGCGCGTCGCACACCGACCCGCTCGCCTACCTCAAGGGCAAGGGCGTCGACCTCGGGCGCGACGCGACGCGGGTGGCCGCCCGGTCGACCGCGACGTCGTGCACCTACTACACGAACGCCGCCGTGGACGTGCGCGCCGGGGCGGGCACCGGTGCCGTCGTCGCCCGGGTCGCGCGCGGGGCGACCGTCGTCGGCAAGCCCGGGGACGAGAGCGGCACGTGGCGCCGGGTCACGTCGGGGCGGACGACGGGCTGGGTCCCGGCCGCGAGCATCGGGCCGACGAAGCCCGCTCCGGTCAGCACGCCCCCGGCGACGAAGCCGCCGGCACCCCAGCCGGCGCCGAAGCCGTCGGCGCCCCAGCCGGCGACGCGGTACGTCACGGCCGCGTCGCTCAACCTGCGGGCCTCGGCGACGACGTCCTCGGCCGTGGTCGCACGCCTGCCGAAGGGCACGAAGCTCGCGGTCGCGTCGACCTCGGGCGGCTGGCTCAAGGTCACCGCGAACGGACGGACCGGCTGGGTCTCCGCCCAGTACACCTCGACGAGCGCACCGGCGGCTCCCGCGAAGCCGGCGCCCGCGAAGCCCGCACCGCCCAAGGCCGCGACGTCGTACGTCACCGCCTCGAGCCTCAACCTGCGGGCGTCGGCGTCGACCTCGTCCAAGGTCGTCGCACGGCTCGGGCGCGGGACCGCGGTGACGCACGCGGGCACCGCCTCGAAGGGGTGGCTCAAGGTGACCGCCGGGGGCCGGACGGGCTTCGTCTCGACCGCGTACCTCTCGGCGCAGAAGCCCCGCTGAGCCGACCCGGCGCCGCGCCCCTCCGGGCGGCGCGGCGTCAGCCCCCCGGCGTCACCGTGCCGGGGAACCGGGCGGCGGACCGGTCCGTGACCGAGCCGTCGCCCGCGGCGTTGATCTCGCTGATCATCATGACGAGGTCCAGGTCGGAGTCGGCCGCCCGGGCGAGGCTCGTGGCGAGCTGGTACGGGTCCGAGAGCGGCTGCATGTCGTAGTCGGTGACGACGGCCCGCGTCTGCATACCGAGGGCGTCGTTCTCGACGGCGGTCCGCACGCTGTCGGCGAGGCGGTTCATCTGCGACTCGGTGAGCGTCATCGTCACCTGCTGGCCGGGCGACACCTCGCCGGACGGCGAGAATCCGGAGAAGTCGCGCGTGTTGAAGTACTGCGACGACATGTCGTCGGCCGTGACGTCGAACGAGTACGTGCGCGCCGAGAGGTCCTCCGTGCCGGAGGCGTCGAACGACTGCGACAGGCGGAAGTCGCCCCGGTCGCCGTACGTCGCGGTCATGAGCTGCTCGGTGCTGCCGTCGGGGTAGGTCGTCGCGACGAGCGACCCGGTGTTCTGGCCGATCTGCCACTCGGCCCCGCCGACAGGCGTGTCGAAGCCGACGGTCGACGTCGAGTCGTAGTTGACGCGCTCGATGGTCGTCGTGCCGGAGATCCCGGTCGACGGGTCCCCGGGGATCTCGCCGGTGACGAGGTAGGTGTCGTAGGCGGCCTGGCCCTCGGGCGTCGACAGGTCGAACTCGGCGCTGCGCAGGGACGCGCCGTCGAGCGACGTCGTGTTGCCGAGCATGACCTTGACCGCGTCGAAGTCGAGGCCGAGGCCCGCGTGGTTCGCGATCGCCTCCGTCGGGCCCGCGGTGACGCGGACGGTGTCGTCGCCCGTGCGCTCGATGAGGCTGCTCACGCCCTCGGAGTCCTTGACGGACGACTCGAGCGCGATGTGCCGGAACGCGGCGTCGAGCTCGGTCTTGGCGTAGCTCCCGCCGTCCATCGTCACGGAGGATCCGACCGGCATGCTCCGCGGGTCGAACGGGTTGACGGACCCGGGGTCGACGTCGGTGCCGTCGGGCATCTTCAGGGTGTACTCGGACGTGACGCCGGTCGTGTACCCGCCGCTGACGCCCGTGCCGCCCTTCGAGACGCCGCCCTCGACGCCGATCGAGACGTCCGACTTCGACGTGTAGGTGGTGAAGCCGTCCTCAGACTTCTCCCCGACCGTGTACTCGGCGCCGCCGTTGACGCCGAACGAGACCTTGGAGCCGTCGGTCGTCTTGAACCAGTCGGCGAGCGACCCGTTGCCGGAGTACGTCGTCTCGCCGCTGTTCGGGTCGTGGGAGACGCCGAAGCCGACCTTCGAGTCCGTGCCCTCGGTCGCGGGGCTCCCGAGGCCACCGTTGTCGGTGCCGCCGCTCTGGCTGCCCTTCACCGAGACCGTCGGGCCGCCGGGGCCGTCACCGCTCTCGCCGCCGTCGCCCGACCCGCCGGAGCCCGACCCGCCGGAGCCCGACCCGGACCCGCCGGGGCCGCTGGCGCCCCCGCCCGTGCCGTCGGAGCTGGCGCTCTCCTGCTGGTCGGCGTTCGTGCGCACCTTGTCGGCCGCGTCGCGGAGCGTGGCTGCGGCCGCGGCGAGCGCGGGGCCGAGCTCCGAGGTCCAGCGGCCGCGCAGCTCGTCGCCGTCGGGCCCGGCCCAGCGGGCCCCGCTGACGGTGGACTGGAGGCCGCCGCGCGTCGTCTCGAGCGACTCCGACGCCGTCGTCAGGCTCTGCGCGAGCCTGCGCAGCTCGCCGATGTCGGCACCGTAGAACCCCATGGTCGTCCCTCTGTCGCGGCGGATCGTGCTCCCGGAGCGTACGTGGGCGGGCGCCCCCGCGTCTCGGGGTGCCCATGGGGCGAGGTCCCCATGCCGGGTGCGGGCGGCCTGCCGGCCGGGCGCGCGGTCAGGCCGAGAGGACGTCCGCGAGCCGCTCGAGGACGATGCGGCCGGCGGGCGGGACCCGGTCCGCGTCGGCCGGCGTGAGCCACGCGAGCTCGGCGATCTCGGCGTCCGGCGCCGGCTCGGGGGACCCGGGCAGCGGCTCGGCGTACAGGCAGTGCATCCGCACGACGCGCCCGCCCAGGCCGTGCCCCGGCGCCTCGGCGACGAACGCGGGCCGGACCGTCCCCGGGTCCAGGCGCACGCCGAGCTCCTCGTGGATCTCGCGCACCAGCGCCTCGGTGTCCGTCTCGCCGGGCTCCACCTTGCCGCCCGGCATGAAGAAGCGGTCCTTCCCGGTCGTCCGCACCGCGAGCAGGCGTCCGTCACGGACGTTCACCCACCCGACGGTGCGCAGGGGCGGGAGGTCGGACGGCGGGGCCGACGCTCCGGCGGTCGAGGGGTCGGCGGGGCGCAGGTCGGGCGTGCTCACGCGTCCCACTGTGCCACCCGGCACCCACGGCGGGGCGGCCGAGGAACCCCGACGGCGCGTGGCGCACCCAGCGAACCACGCGCCGTCGGGCCTGCCCCTCGCGCGGCCCCAGTTCCGGCGAAGGGCGATCGTGCCGGGCCGAGGCCCGGCACGACGATCGTCACACCGACCAGCGGACCCTGCTCGGTGCGGACTCGTTCCAGACGCGGTCGAGCGCGGTCACGGCGTACGTGTACCGGCGCCCGCGCACGGCGGTCGGGTCGAGGAAGTCCTGGACCACCCGGCCCTCGGCGCGCTGCGTCGCGACGAGGTTCGCGGGGTTCTCGGTGTCCACGTGCTGCACCCACCCGTCGGCACGGTAGATCGCGAACGACGTCGCCGCGAACCGGCGGCCGCCGGCGTCGGTCCAGTGCACGCGGACGCCGTCGTCGCGCCAGCCGGCCCACGCGAGCACGGGGGTGCGGACCTTCGTGCCCGGGAGGTGCGGCATGGCCGGGACGAGCGCCGGGTACCGGTAGTGGTCGTCGCGCACGCGCGTCATCGAGCCCTGCGGGTCGGCCGGGACGTGCTTGGCCGAGAAGTAGACGTTGCCGTGCACCGGGTGCTCCTGCTCCTGGCAGAACGTCAGGTGGTTCGACAGCTCCGCCGGGTCGGTGAAGACGCCCGACGTCACCTTGTACAGCGCCTCGCCGATGTACAGGTGCGTGCCGGACTGCGCGGCGACGTCGGCCCACCACGGGACGAGCTTCGCGTAGTCCGCGACGGCGAGCCCGAGCTGCCAGTAGATCTGCGGGTTGATGTAGTCGAGCCAGCCCTCGAGGACCCACTTGCGCGTGTCGGCGAACTGCATGTCGTACGACTGCGAGCCGCCCGTCTGCGAGCCGCGCGGGTCCGTCGAGGCGTTGCGCCAGATGCCGAACGGGCTGATGCCGAACTTGACCCACGGCTTCGCCTGCTTGATGCGCTGCGAGATGGACTGCACGAACGTGTCGACGTTGTGGCGCCGCCAGTCCTCGACCCGGTCGAAGCCAGCGCCGTGGGTCGCGAAGGTCGCGGCGTCCGGGATCGTCTCGCCCGCGACGGCGTAGGGGTAGAAGTAGTCGTCGAAGTGCACGCCGTCGATGTCGTAGTTCTCGACGCTGTGCAGGATCGCGTTCTTGATGTGCTCCTGCGCCGCGGGCAGGCCCGGGTCGAAGTAGAGCTTGCCCCCGTAGGCCCACACCCACTCCGGGTGCTGCCGGGCGGGGTGCTCGGGGACGAGCTGCGCCGGGTCGGCCTGCATCGACACGCGGTACGGGTTGTACCAGGCGTGGATCTCCAGGTTGCGCCGGTGGCACTCCTCGACGACGAACGCGAGGGGGTCGTAGCCGGGGTCCTGGCCCTGCACGCCCGTGAGGTACTGCGACCACGGCTCGTAGGGGCTGGGCCAGAACGCGTCGGCCGTCGGCCGGACCTGGACGAACACGGCGTTGAGGCGGAAGTCGCGCGCGACGTCGAGCCAGCCGAGGAGCTCGGCCTTCTGCTGCTCCGCCGAGAGCCCGGACGCCGACGGCCAGTCGATGTTCACGACGCTCGAGATCCACATCGCGCGCAGCTCGCGCTTGCGGGGCGCCGGGGCCGTGGTCGGTGCGGCGTGGGTCGTGCCGGGGGCGGTAAGCGCGGCGGCCGGGGTGAGCGAGCCGACCGTCACGGTGAGCGTGCTCGCCGCGACGCCCGCCGTGGCGATGGTGAGGAACTGTCGTCGTCCGACGCCGGCCGGGGCCGAGGCGGGGGACGTGGGGGAGCCGTCGAGCGTCATTGCTGATCCTCCGGGTCGTCGAGTATATGGCAGATAGTTTCACAGAACGTCGTGACTGTGAAGGTTTGCGCCACGCGCTCCCGGCGGCGGCGCCGAGCGTGGGGTCGTCGGTGCTCCGGGGCCCGGCGCGGTGCGGTCGCCCGGTGGACCCTCCCGGCCCGTGCCCGGCGGGCCGCGACGCGCCGTGCACTGCGGGTCCTGCCCATGCCTTCGCGGCGAGAGTATGGTCGCCACCATGGCATCGAAACCGCTCCAGGAACCCGCGTTCCTCGTGCTGTCCGCGCTCGCCGCCGGGCCGCTGCACGGGTACGGCATCGCGCAGGACGTCGAGTCCAGCTCCGACGGGCGCGTGACCCTGCGCGCCGGCACGCTCTACGGCGCGATCGACCGGCTCGTCGCCGCCGGGCTCGTCGAGGTCGACCACGAGGAGGTCGTCGACTCGCGGCTGCGCCGGTACTACCGGCTCACCAGCGAGGGCGGCTCGCGCCTCGCCGCCGAGGCCGAGCGCGCCGAGGCCCAGGCACGCCGCGCGCTCGAGCGTCTCGGTGCCCGACGCCGCACGGCCGCCCCGGCGGGCGACCGCACCGCGGCCCGGCCCGCGCGCAGGCTCGACGGGGGAGTCGTCGACGGCGGGGCGGTGCCCGCATGAGCGGCCACGACGGCCACCACGACACGGACGCCGCCGGCCCGGTGCTCGTGGCGCCGGTCCTCGTGCGGGACTACCGGCGGCTGCTGCGCCTGTTCCCGTACACCTACCGGCGGGCGCACGAGGCCGAGATGCTCGGGCACCTGGTCGACGGCGCGCGGCCCGGGCAGTCGCGGCCGACGCGGGCCGAGCGGTGGGACCTGCTGCGCGCCGCCGCGCGCGAGTGGCTGCTCGCGCCGCTGGGCCCGACGGAGCGCCAGCGCGCCTCGGCCTCGGTGGTCGTGCTCGTCGTGCTGACCGCCGTGCTCGCGGCCCCCGCGGCGTACGACCTCGTGCGCGCCGTCCAGGCGGTGACGGACGACTCGGCGCGAGAGGCGCTCGGGTCGCTCTCCTCCCCGGTGCTGCTGGCGACCGTGGCGGCACTGGTCGCGGCGCCCCTCGCGCCGGCCTGGCTGGCGTGGCTCTCCGCGCTCGTCGCCGTCGCCGTGGGAGCACGGCGGACGGCGCTCGTGCTCGCCGCGCTCGCCGCGACGGCGGGAGTCGTGGCCGTCGGGGCTCTCGTCTCCGCGGAACGGGCGTTCGTCGCGTTCCAGGCGGTCGGCTGGGTCGTCGTCCTCCTGGCCTTCCTCCTGACCTTCGTCGCGCGGGCACGGCAGGAGGCGCCCGTCTTCGGCGCGCGAGCGGGAGCGGTGGCGTTCTGGATGACGGCGGCCACCCTCGCGCTCTCGGCACGGGGCGGTGCCTCGGCGGTCTCGCAGGAGCACGTCTGGGTGTCCGTGTCGGTGAGCCCTTCCCAACAGGCCATCGGCCTGGGCTCCCTGGGTGTCGTGGCGCTGCTCGTGCTCGTCCGCCCGGTCCGGCAGGCCGCTCCCGTCCTCGGTGGCGCGCTCCTCGCCATGACCCTGAGCCGGTCGGACGTCTTCTGGTCCGGCGCGCTCGACACGACGGTCGTGAACCTCGGCAACGTGCTGGGCGTGGTCGGGCTGTCGGTAGCGCTGACCCTCGCGACCCGCTGGGTCGTCAACCGCCTCGACGAGCTCGCCGCCGCCCGCGCCGCGCACCGCGCGTTCCTGGCGGCGGCGGCCGACGGCACGGCGGCTGCCGCGTGACCGGGGTGGCGGCATCGCCCGCGGACTCGCTCCTGCCGGTGACGCCGGTCCTCGTGCGGGACTACCGGCGGCTGCTGCGCCTGTTCCCGTACACCTACCGGCGGGCGCACGAGGCCGAGATGCTCGGGCACCTGGTCGACGGCGCGCGGCCCGGGCAGTCGCGGCCGACGCGGGCCGAGCGGTGGGACCTGCTGCGCGCCGCCGCGCGCGAGTGGCTGCTCGCGCCGCTGGGCCCGTCCCCACGGCAGCGGCGCGCGGGGACGGGGCTCCTGCTCGTGGTCCTGCCCGCCGTGCTCGTGGTCATGGCAGCGCGCGTCCTCGCGTTCGCCGCGGCGATCGTCGGGGCCGTGCTCGGCCCGAGCGGGCACGCACCGCTCCTGACGACCGTCCCGACGGCGTCGATGTGGACCCTCTGGCTCGCGGCGGTGGCCCTCACGCTCGCCGGGGCGCAGCGCGTCGGCCTCGCTGCTGCGGTGCTCGCCGCTGTCGCCGGGGTGGGCGGGCTCGCGGTCTCGCTCGGCGCGGGGAGCAGCTATGCGGCGTACCTCGACGCGCCGTGGGTCGCGGCGGTGTCCGTCTACGCGGGCGTGCTCGCCGCACGTCGGGCGTGCCGGGTCGGGCCTGAGCCGTGGACGCTCCGGGCCGCGACCCTCGGGGCGATGGCTCTGGCCGTCGGCGGGTTCGCCGCGGCGACCGCTGCCGACGCGGCGAGCTTCGGGGTGCCGTGGTGGTCGGGTGTCGCGCTGAGCCCGTGGACGCCTCCCGCGCTGGCTGCGCCGGTCGTCCTGCTCCTCGGGGTCGCGCTGCTGTGGCGCCGGACGCGGCCGGCCGTCCCGGTGCTCGGCGGTCTCGCCCTCGCAGGCGTGCTGAGCCGCTCGACCTTCTTCTGGTCGGGGACCGTGAACGTCCAGACCGCGGACCTCGGCAACGTGCTCGGGCTGCTCGCGCTCGCGGCCGCCGCGATGCTCGTCCTGACCTGGGTCGTCAACCGCCTCGACGAGCTCGCCGAAGTGCGCGCGGCGCACCGCTCCCAGCTCGCGGCCGCGGGTGGGATGCCGGGCCGGGGCGGCCCCCGCCCGGGCGCGCCGACCGCCGTCTGACCCGGGCGCCGTCGAGCACGACGGTGCGTGCGGACGAGAACGGGGCTGCTGTCGTCATCCGTCGGACGACGACAGCAGCCCCGTTCTCGGCGCCGGCCGGTCAGTCCAGGTAGTCCTCGACCAGGCGGGAGGCGAGGCCCGTGTACGTCGCGGGGGTGAGGTCCGCGAGGCGCTGCGCGACGTCGTCGGGCAGGCCGAGGCCCGCGACGAACTCGCGGAGCCGCGCCGCGTCGACGCGCTGGCCGCGCGTGAGGTCCTTGAGGCGCTCGTACGGGTTCTCCATGCCGGGGACGCCCGCGACCGACGCCGCGCGCATGGCCGACTGGATGGGCTCGCCGAGCACCTCCCAGTTCTCGTCGAGGTCCGCCGCCATGAGGTCGGCGTTCGCGGCGAGGGCCTTCAGGCCGCGGCGCACGTTGTCGATCGCGAGGAGCGAGTGACCGAACGCGGGGCCGACGTTGCGCTGCGTCGTCGAGTCCGTGAGGTCGCGCTGGAGGCGCGACGTCACGAGCGTCGCGCCGAGCGTGTCGAGCAGCGCGGACGAGATCTCGAGGTTCGCCTCGGCGTTCTCGAACCGGATCGGGTTGACCTTGTGCGGCATGGTCGACGACCCGGTCGCGCCCGGGACGGGGATCTGCGTGAAGAACCCGAGCGAGATGTACGTCCACACGTCGGTCGCGAGGTTGTGGAGGATCCGGTTGAACCGCGCGACGTCCGCGTACAGCTCGGCCTGCCAGTCGTGCGACTCGATCTGCGTCGTCAGCGGGTTCCACGTGAGACCGAGGCCCTCGACGAAGTGCTTCGAGACCGCCGGCCAGTCCACGCCCGGGACGGCGACGGTGTGCGCGCCGTACGTGCCCGTCGCGCCGTTGAGCTTGCCCAGGTACTCGGCCGCGCCGACGCGGCGGAGCTGGCGGCGCAGCCGGTGCGCGAGGACGGCGAGCTCCTTGCCGAGCGTCGTCGGCGTCGCGGGCTGGCCGTGCGTGCGCGAGAGCATCGGCACGTCGGCGTGCTCGCGCGCCATGTCCGCGAGCTGGTCGGCGAGCGCCGTCGCGGCGGGCAGCCACACGTGCTCGACGGCGCCGCGCACCATGAGCGCGTAGGACAGGTTGTTGACGTCCTCGCTCGTGCACGCGAAGTGCACGAGCTCGCCGACGCCGGGCAGCACCGTGTCGGGGCCCAGCGTGTCGGGCGCCGCGGCGAGGCGGCGCTTGACGAAGTACTCGACCGCCTTGACGTCGTGCACCGTCTCGCGCTCGATCGCGGCGAGCTCGGCGATCTCGTCGCCCCCGAACGTCGCGGGGATGCGGCGCAGGTAGGCGACCTCGGCGTCGGAGAGCTGGGGCGCGCCGGGCACGACCGGGCGGACCGCGTTCTCGTCGACCGCCTGGACGCCGTTGCACAGCGTGATGAGCCACTCGACCTCGACGTGGATGCGCTCGCGGTTGAGCGCGGCCTCGCTGAGGTGGTCGACGAGCGGGGCGACCGCGGCGCGGTAGCGGCCGTCGAGCGGACCGAGCGCGATCGGCGGGGTCACCTCGGCGAGGCTCACGCGGGCAGGGGCGGCTGCGGCAGGGTTCTCGGGCACGCCCCTGATTCTCCCACGCGTGCCCGACGGCGGTCGGTGCCGCCCGCAGTCCGGGCAACGGAGCCGTCGCGCGGCCCGTGGCCGTCCCCAGCGTCCGGGCGCGAGGGTTCGGTCCACAGCCTGGCGACCTGCCGCGCCGTCGGCCGACGGGGCTCCGTACGGTCGCCGCCATGCCGACCCCGCCACCACCGCCGTGCCTCGCCGCACCCTTCGGGATCACGCGCGCCCGCGACCAGGTCCTCACCGCGACCGACGACGCCGCGCGCGCCGGCGCCGCCCTCGAGACCCCCGACCTCCCGTGGGCCGGGCAGGCGCGGCACGCGTACGACGACGCGACGGCGGAGGTGCGGGCAGCCCTGCTCCGGCTCGACGAGACGCTCGGGACGTGCCTCGTGCGGCTGGACGCGCTCACCGTGCTCGCGGAGGCGGACGTCGCGAGCATGCGGGCGGGGCTGGCCGCGGGGCTCGCCGCGGGGGGCGGCTCGTGAGCGGGTCGCCGCCCGGCCCGTCCGTCGTGATCCGTGGCGGGACGGAGCCGACGGTCGTCGAGACGGCGGGGGTCGTCGCGCAGGCCGCGGTGCTCGCGGCCCGTGCGGACCTCCTGGCGGGAGCGGCAGGGGCGCTGCGGGACGCGCGGCACGCGGTGGAGGTCACGACGGCCACGCCGACGGCGTTCGCCGGGCGGCTCGTCCCGGCCGAGCCGCTCGGGGCGGCCGCGGGCGCGAACCTGACGACGACGCCGTTCTGGTCGGCGGAGGTCCGGGCCGCGCGTGCGGCCCTCCTCGACGGCCTCGACGCGGCGGCCCTGCTCACCGGGCGGGAGGAGCAGCGGCTGCGCGGGCTCGCCGGGCGGCTGCACCAGGCGGTCCGGGTGTACGACGACGCGGACGCCGCGGCCGCCGCCGGGTGGTCCGACACCGCGCTGGTCGTGACGGGACGGCACTACGGGCTGGCGGGGGCGGGCGTCGCCGGGCTCGGGATGATCGTCGCGCAGGGCCTCGCCGGGCTCGCGCAGTCCCTGCTGCAGGGAGGGCCCGCTCTCGGTCGGCTTGTCACGACGGGCGAGGCGCTGCACCCCGCGACCGTCCGCGCGCTGGGTCGCACGATCGGCATGCTCGACCCGGACCGCCCCTGGTACGCCGTGCCGACGGTCGGGAACGCGGCGGCGGTGCTGCGGGCGTCCGTCCAGCCGCTGCGCGACCGGTTCCTGCCCGACCCGGAGGTGCGGCGGGTCGACGCGGCGCCCTACGACCTGCCGACCCCCACGGACACGCGGTCCGCCCTCGGCGCCGTGGCGGCGCTCGGGAGCACGGACTCGGTGCTGAGCGTCCAGCGCATCGTCAAGGACGGCGGGGCGCCCACGTGGGTCGTCGCGATCCCGGGCACCCAGCCCGGCAACCTCCGGACGGTGTGGAACATGACGTCCAACTACGACCTCATGTCCGACGACGAGTCCCAGCGCGCGCGGGCGGACAGCGTGCGGGCGGTGCTCGACGCGATGGGCCAGTCGGGCATCGAGCCCGAGGACGACGTCGTGCTCGTCGGGCACAGCCAGGGCGGCATGGTCGCGGCCACGATCGCGGCGGCGACGGTCGGGACCTACCAGGTGCGCCACGTCGTGACCGCCGGGTCACCGGTCGGGGGGCACGGCCTCCCGCCCGGCGTGCGCGCCACGCACCTCGAGACCAGCGGGGAGGGGGTCTCCGGCCTCGACGGGAAGCCGAACCCGGCGACGCCCGAGCGCGTGACGGTGACCGGTACCGTCTCCGCGCCCGGCGGCGGGCCGCCGCTCGACGTGCCGCACTCCGTCGGCTACCACCAGGACGTGCTCGACGCCGCGGTCGAGGTGGGCGACCGCGGCCTCGAGGAGCACCTCGCCGACGTGGAGCACTGGCTCGACGGAGAGGCGGAGGACCCGCTCGTCTACGAGGCGCGTCTCGTCCCGGACCCCGAGACGACGTTCTGCGTCGGTGAGCTCGCGGTGCCGAGGCCGCCGTGGCCCCCGTGGCCGGCTCCGGACGGCGTCGTGACGGCGCCGGGCCCGTCGCTCGGCACGCCGGGTCCGTCCGGGACGACCGGTGGCTCCGGCACGCTCGGCGGCACGGGCACGCTCGGGGGCACCGGGACGGGTGGTGGCGAGGACGATGCGCGGTGACGGCCCGGTGCCGTCCCGCGGCGGGCCGGTCGGGAGGGCGGGCAGCGGCGCGCGCGGTGGAGCGCTCGGGTCAGCGGTCCTGGGCCTTCGGCACGACGGCCGAGACGAGGAAGTTGATCACGGCGATGATGAGGGCCGCGAGCAGCGCCCACCAGAACCCGCCGATGATGCGGATGCCCCAGTCCGTCTGCTCGGTGATCCACGCGGTGAGCATGAGCATGAGCGCGTTGACCACGAGCGAGAACAGCCCCAGCGTGAGGATGTAGAGCGGGATCGAGAGGACCTGCACGATCGGCTTGATCACGGCGTTCACCAGCGAGTAGAGCAGCGCCACGACGAGGACGATCACGACCTTCCCGCCGGCCGTGTCGGAGCCGACGATCTGGAAGTGCTCGTCCATGAACAGGCTCGTGAGCCAGATCGCGAGACCGGTGATGAGGACGCGGACGACGAAGCTCATACCCGGCATCCTGCCATCCGGGCGGTCGTGCGGCACGGGCGCCGCGCGTGGCGCGCCGTCGTCCGCCACGGACCGCGGTGCACGAGTGGCATGATCGAGGACCGTGGCCCACGAACCCCGCGTCCCCCTGCGTCCTGCCGTCGCCGCCCTGCCGGCCTACGTCCCGGGGGCGCGCGTCGCCCCGGGTGCGGCGGCGTTCAAGCTCTCCTCGAACGAGAACCCGTACCCGCCGCTGCCCTCGGTCGTGGCGGCGATCGCCGACGCCGCGGCGGACGCGAACCGCTACCCGGACATGTACGCGACCGAGCTCACCGAGGCGCTCGCGGCGGACCTCGGGGTCGGGGCCGACGAGGTCGTGGTGGGCAACGGGTCGGTCGCGGTCCTCGCGCACGTGCTCCAGGCGGTCGTCGAGCCGGGCGACGAGGTCGTCTACCCGTGGCGCTCGTTCGAGGCGTACCCGATCGCGGTCGCCGTCGCGGGCGGCACGTCGGTGCGGGTCCCGCTCCGGACGGGGGAGCACCGCGGGCGCCTCGACCTGCCCGCGATGGCCGCGGCGGTCACCGAGCGCACGCGCGTCGTCATGGTGTGCACGCCCAACAACCCGACCGGTCCGGCGGTGCACCGCGACGAGCTCGAGACGTTCCTCGCGGCGGTGCCGTCGGACGTGCTCGTGGTGCTCGACGAGGCGTACCTCGAGTTCGTGCGCGACCCGGAGGCCCCCGACGGTCTCGCGGTGTACGCGCAGCACCCGAACGTCGTGCTGCTGCGCACGTTCTCCAAGGCGTACGGGCTCGCGGGCCTGCGCGTCGGGTACGCCGTCGCGCGTCCGCGCCTCGCGGCGGGCATCCGTGCCGTCTCCACGCCGTTCGGGGTCTCGCACGTGGCGCAGCGGGCCGCGATCGCGTCGCTCGGGGCGCGAGGCGAGCTCCTGCAGCGGGTCGAGCACCTCGTGGCGGACCGCACCCGCCTCGTCGAGGGTCTGCGCGACCAGGGCTGGTCCCTGCCGGAGTCGCAGGCGAACTTCGTGTGGTTCGACCTGGGGGAGCGCACGGCCCAGCGCGCCGAGGAGGCGCGTGCTGCCGGCGCGATCGTGCGCCCGTTCGCGGGCGAGGGCCTGCGCGTGAGCGTGGGCGAGCCCGAGGCGACCGACCTCTTCCTGCGCGTCAGCGCGACCTGGCTGTAGCCCTTCCTCGACGGCCCCTCTGCGTTCCGGCAACGGAACTTCCCCAGATCGACCGAACCCCTGGTGCTCGCGTCTCCGGATTGCTACTTTTACGTAGCAATCACTTCCGAAGGGGGAGATATGAGGTTTGGTCGAGTACTGACGACGGCGATGGTCGCCGGGGTCCTGGCCTTCACACCGGCGGCGGCGTTCGCCGGCTCGCAGCTCGTGGGCGGCGGGATCTGGAACTACGGGACCAGTGCGGGCGCGATCTACTCGCACTACCTGCACAACACCCAGTGCCACGGCGCGTCCGTGCACAACGGGAAGCTCTACCGGGTGACCAACATCAAGCCCGGGGTCTGGGCGAAGGTGCACGCCAAGGACTGGCCCATGCGCGTGGACCACGCCTACTGGCACAAGTGCGCGTAGCACGGACGCAGGGCAGGGGCGGCGCCGTGCCGCCCCTGCCCGGTCCGGCGCGGAGCCTCCATGCCGAACAGAAGCCTCAGCCTGGCCTACGCCCTCGCGGTGGTCGTCAGCCTCTTCCTCGCCTTCTTCACGGTGCAGGCGTACAGCGAGTTCGCGGTCCGCGGGTTCGACGCCCAGCTCCGCGTCGACTCCCTCGGCACGACCGCGTCGAGCGCCGAGGCGTACGGCACGATCGCGACCTTCGCGACCTCCCGCGACTGCACCGTCGCCAAGGTGACCTTCGACCTCACCGACGTCTCGACGCGGCACCTCTCCGTCCTCGGTGACGGCTCGGCCGACCCGGGCGGGCGGTGGCTCGACCACGGCGTGGCCGACTTCAGCCGCGGCGTCACCACGCAGGTGCACCCCGGCGCCGAGCTCGGGGCCACGAGCCCGGTGGGCTCCTACGGGCTCTCGTGCGGCACGGCGGAGGCCGAGGCGCTGGCCGCCGCGCTGCGGGAGGCCGGGGTGACGGCGTCGGCCGACTCCTACCCGACGATCCTCTCGTGGCACCGCTACCTCGCGGGCACGCCGATCCCGGCGGGCTACGCCATCGCGGCGGTCGCCGTCGTGCTCCTCGCGGGGTGCGGCGCGCTCCTCAACGCCCGGGCGTACGCGGTCCAGCGCCTCCAGGGCGCGCCGTTCTCCAGCATCCTGCGGCGCGACCTCGCCCCGATCGGCCGACGCCTCGCCCTCCACCTGGGTGGTGCTGCCGTCGTGTGCGCGATCGTGCTCGGCGCCTACAACGGGTTCGCGCAGGCGACGACGTTCCTCGGCCTGGCAGGCGCCGTCCTCGCCGGGCTGCTGCTCGTCACCGTGACCGCCCACGCCGTCTCGACGGCCGCCGCGCAGCGCATCCCGCTCGCGGCCGCGATCAAGGGCGAGTCCGTGGGGGCCTGGGTCGTCCCCGCCGCGTTCGGCGTGCGGTTCTGCGCCCTCGTCATCCTCGTCGCGTCGATCTTCTCCGCCGTGCACGCGGGCCAGCTCATCGCGGGTCAGCAGGCCGCCCGCTCCGCCTGGCAGCGCGCGGGCGGCGCGACCTCCGTGGGCGTCGGCGGCGACGACCAGGCCCGCGCGGGCGAGTTCGCGCAGCGCCTCGGCGAGGTCGTCGTGCGGGCGCTCGACGACCGCGAGGCGGTGCTCGCCGCGCGGCAGCCCGTCTCGGCGTTCGGCACGGTGACGGTCGCGCCCGAGGACCAGCCGGTCCTCCTCGTCAGCCCGTCGTACCTGGAGGAGCAGGACGTCCGCGACGCGACCGGGTCGCGGCTCGTCCCGGCGCCGGGGTCGTGCCTCACGATCCACCTGCCCACCACGCTGCGGGCGGACCAGCAGGACGACGTCGTGGCCGCCGTCGGCTCGTGGGCGGACTACTTCGGTGCGACGTGCGCCGTCGAGCGCGGTGCGCCGCTCGCCGAGGGCAGCACGCTGTTCGACTACGGCAACGCCGCGGACCCGAGCGCGTCACCGCTCGTGGACGAGCCGGTCGTGCTCGTCGTGGACCCGGCCTCGGAGGTCGTGAGCGCCGACGGGTACGGCGCGTACACCTCGACGGGGGACGTCGTCTTCCTCGACCCGGCGTACGTGCTGGAGGAGAGCCGCGCGGCGGGCATCCGCGACTACGTCCTCTCGGTCACGCCGATCGCGGACGCCGCGGCCGAGGAGTACCAGAAGCTCGTCCGGAGCTTCCGGCTCGGCCTCGCGAACATCGCGGCGGCGGCCGGCGTCGTGCTCCTCACCGCGGTCGTGGTGTCGAGCGCGTACACGCGGCGGTACGCGCAGAGCGTGTTCGTCCGCTACATCGCGGGGTGGTCGTTCGCCGCGCGGTACCGCGCGGGGTTCCTCGCCGAGGCCGCCTCGGCGGTGCTGCTCGTCGCGTACGTGGCGGCGAACCCGCCGCGCACGCCGCCGGCCCTCGGCGCCGTCGTCGCGGCCGCCGCACCGCGGCTGCTCGGGGGAGCGGAGCCGCTCGTCGCGGTGGCGGTGTGCCTCGTGTCGTCCGCCCTGCTGGTGACCGCGCTCGCGGTGGCCCAGCGCAGCCTCCTGCGGACGCGATCCAGTGACAGCTGAACGAAGGGGGATGGCGATGATCGAGGTCGTGGGTGCGGCCAAGTTCTACGGGGCGCGGACGGTCTGGACGGGCCTCACGCTGAGCGTGGAGGCGGGCTCGATGGCGGGCCTCGTGGGGTCGAGCGGCTCGGGGAAGACGACGCTGCTCAACTGCGTGGGCCTGCTCGACCGGCTGGACGCGGGGACGCTGTTCGTGGACGGGCGCGACGTCACCGCGCTGAGCCCGCACGGGCGACGCCTGTTCCGACGGGACGAGCTCGGGTACCTGTTCCAGAACTACGCGCTCATCGACAACGCGACGGTCGCGGCGAACCTCGACGTCGCGTTCGTGAGCAGGGGCGTCCGGCGGGCGGACCGCGCGCGCCGGCGCGAGGAGGTGCTCGAGCGCGTGGGGCTCGGCGGGTACGAGCGCGCGGCCGTCTACGAGCTGTCGGGCGGCGAGCAGCAGCGCGTCGCCGTGGCGCGGCTGCTCCTCAAGCGGCCGCGCGTCGTGCTCGCCGACGAGCCCACGGGGGCGCTCGACGAGGGGAACGCCGACGCGATCGTCGGGCTCCTGCGCGAGCTCGCGGACGAGGGGCGTGCCGTGGTCGTCGCGACGCACAACCCGCGCGTCGAGCAGGCCTGCGACACCGTCCTCGAGCTCGGCGCCTCGACCCAGCACGTGGCCCGCGCGTTCGTCGGCGCGGACGACGACGGCGCGGCGTAGCGGCGGGCGACGGCGGCGCGGTTGCCGGGTCCTGGTCACGCGAGAAGACTCGCGGCATGGACAACCAGGAGTGGGAGCAGTTCGTCGAGGACAACGGCTGGCTCTTCGGGGGCGCGGCCCTGGTCCTCTACGTCGCGGTCGCGGTGATCTTCTTCATCGCCTACGTCCGGATCATCCAGAAGGCCGGCTACTCCGGCTGGTGGGTGCTCGTGGGCCTCGTGCCGATCCTCAACGTCGTCATGTTCCTCGTGTTCGCGTTCTCGCGCTGGCCGGTCCTGCGCGAGCGCGACGCGCTGCGCTCGGGCGGCGTCTACCCGCGGTAGGGGCAGCCCTCCCGGGGCCGGGGGTGCGCCGGTGGGGATTGGAGGTTCTCTACAGCCGGTCGTGACGGACGTTGGGCGACACGTCGGAGGCGCTACCTACGGGGTCGTAGCCTACGCTTGCGTAGGCTACGGAGACGTAGGTTCCGACGGCGCCCCGCACCGGGCGCCTCCTGCCCCCGAGCGGGCCGGCCGCCGGCCGGGCCGCACCGAAGGAGAGTCGCGTGACCGAGAACGACGCGAGAACCGGCGTGCGGGACGCTGCGAGCACGCACCCCGACCTCCCCGACGTCGCGGGCGGTCCCGACGACGCACCCCTGCTCCAGCTCGTGACGCCCGCCGGCGCCCGCGTCACGACCCCGGAGACCGACGGCTACCGCGAGCGCGTCGCCCACCTCGACGCCGCGGCGCTGCGCGGTCTCTACCGCGACATGGTGCTCACGCGCCGCTTCGACGACGAGGCGACGTCGCTCCAGCGCCAGGGCGAGCTCGGGCTGTTCGCGCAGGCGAAGGGCCAGGAGGCCGCGCAGATCGGCTCCGGCCGCGCGCTCGCCCCCCAGGACTACGTCTTCCCGTCGTACCGCGAGCACGGCGTCTCGCACGTGCGCGGCATCGACCCGACGGCACGCCTGCGCCTCTTCCGCGGCGTGGACCACGGCGGTTGGGACCCGACGGCGCACAACGTCCACCTCTACACGCTCGTCATCGGGTCGCACGCGCTGCACGCGACGGGGTACGCCATGGGCGTCCAGCGCGACGGCCTCGTCGGGTCGGGCGACCCGGAGCGCGACGCGGCCGTCGTCACGTACTTCGGCGACGGCGCGACGTCGCAGGGCGACGTCAACGAGGCGCTCGTCTTCGCGGCCGTGAACAACGCGCCGGTCGTCTTCTTCTGCCAGAACAACCAGTGGGCGATCTCGGAGCCGACGTCCCGGCAGACCCGCGTGCCGCTCTACCGCCGCGGCGGCGGGTTCGGCATCCCCAGCGTCCGGGTCGACGGCAACGACGTGCTCGCGTGCTACGCCGTGACCGCGGAGGCGCTCGAGCGTGCCCGCTCCGGCGGCGGCCCGACGTTCGTCGAGGCGTTCACCTACCGCATGGGCGCGCACACGACGTCCGACGACCCGACGAAGTACCGGTCGCGCGCCCAGGAGGACTACTGGCGCCGTCGGGACCCGATCGACCGGCTCGAGAACCTGCTCCGCGCCGAGGGCGCGTGGGACGACGCGTTCGCCGCCGACCTGGCCGCCGAGGCCGACGCGCTGGGCGAGCGGCTGCGCGAGGAGGTCCGCGCGCTCGCCGCGCCGGACCCGGCGAGCATGTTCGACCACGTCTACGCGACCCCGAACGCCGTGGTCGAGCGCGAGAAGGCGTGGTTCGCCGAGTACCAGCAGTCCTTCGAGGAGCCGACCGCGGAGGTGGCGCGATGAGCGACAGCAAGACCCTGACCCTGGCCCGCGCCATCAACGAGGGGCTGCGCCGGTCGCTGGAGAACGACCCCAAGGTCCTGCTCATGGGCGAGGACATCGGCGCGCTCGGCGGCGTCTTCCGCGTGACGGACGGCCTGCAGAAGGACTTCGGCGAGGACCGTGTCGTCGACACGCCGCTCGCGGAGTCCGGCATCCTCGGCACGGCCATCGGTCTCGCGCTGCGCGGCTACCGGCCGGTGTGCGAGATCCAGTTCGACGGGTTCATCTTCCCCGCCTACGACCAGATCACGACGCAGCTCGCGAAGATGGGCTACCGCTCGGGCGGGAAGCTCCAGGTGCCCGTCGTGATCCGCGTGCCGTACGGCGGCGGGATCGGTGCGGTCGAGCACCACAGCGAGAGCCCCGAGGCGCTGTTCGCGCACACGGCCGGCCTGCGCGTCGTGTCGCCGTCCACGCCGCAGGACGCGTACACGATGATCCAGGAGGCCGTCGCCTCGCCCGACCCGGTGCTCTACTTCGAGCCCAAGGGCCGCTACTGGGAGAAGGGACCGGTCGACGTCGCGGGCCGCGGCGAGGGCGCGACCGTGCTCGACCGGGCGCGCGTCGTCCGCCCCGGCACGGACCTCACGCTCGTCGCCTACGGGCCGACGGTCGCGACCGCGCTCCGCGTCGCCGCGGCGGCCGAGCAGGAGGGCCGCAGCATCGAGGTCGTGGACCTGCGCAGCATCTCGCCGCTCGACACCGCGACCGTCGTCGAGTCCGTCCGCCGGACGGGACGCTGCGTCGTCGTGCACGAGGCCCCGACCTACCTCGGCTCGGGCGCCGAGGTCGCGGCCCGCGTGACCGAGGAGTGCTTCTACTCGCTCGAGGCGCCCGTGCTGCGCGTCGGCGGGTTCCACACGCCGTACCCCGTCGCGAAGATCGAGCACGACTACCTGCCGAGCCTCGACCGCGTGCTCGACGCCGTCGACCGCGCGTTCGCGTTCTGACGCGCGTCCGCCGCGACCTCGACAGCGCCGACCGGGACCACCAGGAGGACCACGCAGTGCCCACCTTCGAGAAGTTCAACCTCCCCGACGCGGGCGAGGGCCTCACCGAGGCCGAGATCGTGCACTGGCACGTCGCCGTCGGCGACGCCGTCACGGTCAACCAGACGATCGTCGAGATCGAGACGGCGAAGTCGCTCGTCGAGCTGCCGTCGCCGTACACGGGCGTCGTCACGGAGATCCTCACGCCCGAGGGGACGACGGTCGAGGTCGGCGTGCCGATCATCGTCGTGGACACGGACCCGGGCGGCACCGCACCGGCCGGCGTCGTGCCCGACGGCGCGGACGCCCCCGCAGCGGCCCCGTCGCCGCAGACCGGCACCGGGGACGTGACGCCCGCCGCGAGCGAGGGCTCCGGCTCGGTGCTCGTCGGGTACGGCACCGTCGAGCCGGGCACGGCCCGACGGCGTCGCCGCGCGGCCGAGCCCGCCGCCGCAGCGCCCGCGGCCGAGCCCACCGCCGCAGCACCCGCGACCGACCGCCCCGGCCCGGCGACCCCGGACCGGACGGCCCCGGCGGCGAGCACCGCGCCGTCGGCCCCGGCCCCGGCCTCGACCTCCGCCCCGCGGGCGAGCGCGCCGGCCGCCGTCGGGCACGCGACCCTGCCGGTGCTGGCCAAGCCGCCGGTGCGCAAGCTCGCGAAGGACCTGGGCGTCGACCTGGCGAGCGTCGCGGGCACCGGCCCGGGCGGGATCGTCACGCGCGAGGACGTGCAGGCCTACCACGAGCAGGCGAAGGCGCAGCCGCTCGCGACGTACGCCGACGACGACCAGCCGTGGCTCGCGACGGGCGCCGTCACGGCCGACGGCCGCCAGACGCGCGTGCCCGTGAAGTCGGTGCGCAAGCGCACGGCCGAGGCGATGGTCACGAGCGCGTTCACCGCCCCCCACGTGACGGTCTTCCACACGGTCGACGTCACGCGCACCATGAAGCTCGTCCGCACCCTGCGGGAGGACCGCGAGTTCGCGGACGTGCGCGTCACGCCCCTGCTCGTCACCGCCAAGGCGCTGCTCCTCGCGGTGCGCCGCCACCCGGAGATCAACGCGAGCTGGGACGACGCCGCGCAGGAGATCGTCTACAAGCACTACGTGAACCTGGGGATCGCGGCGGCGACGCCGCGCGGGCTCGTCGTGCCGAACATCAAGGACGCGCACCGCCTCGACCTGCACGGCCTCGCCGGCGGGATCGCGGACCTCACCGCGACCGCGCGGGCCGGGCGCACGTCGCCCACCGACATGTCCGACGGCACGATCACGATCACCAACGTCGGGGTGTTCGGCATCGACACGGGCACGCCCATCCTCAACCCCGGCGAGGCCGCGATCCTCGCGTTCGGCGCGATCCGCGAGCAGCCCTGGGTCCACAAGGGCAAGATCCGCAAGCGCTGGGTCACGCAGCTCGCGCTGAGCTTCGACCACCGCCTCGTCGACGGCGAGCTCGGCGCGCGCGTGCTGGCCGACGTCGCGCGGATCCTCGAGGACCCGGCGCGCGGTCTCGTCTGGGGCTGAGCCCACCCGTCGGCACGCGGGACGCGCGTCGGCACACGCTGCGCCGCTCGGCACCTCGAGGTGCCGAGCGGGCACGCTCCGTGCCGAACCGTGCCCGGGGCCACTGCTTGCGAGCGCATCGAGAACCGCAAGCATGAGGCTCAGCGCCGGCGACCCGGTCGGCGCGGTGCCGCCACAGGAGGGTCGTGTGCTCGGGAGTGCTGGTCGGGGGTCACGGACAGGTCCGGGCGTCGGGCTCGCGGCCCTCGCGCTCGTGACGGCCACGCTCGCGGGGTGCGCGGGACCCGGCGCGGCAGAGGCGCAGGACGTCGTCGAGGACCTCGCGGGCGCGCTCGCCGTGGGGGACGGCGACGCCGCGTGCGCCCTGATCCTGCCCGCCGCGGCCGACGCGCTCGCCGCCGACGAGGGCGAGCCGTGCGCGGACGTCGTCACCGCGCCGGACGGCCCCCTCGCCGGGCTGACCGCGGCCGGAACCGAGGTCGTCGTCGAGGACGTGCACGTCGCGGGGCGTCAGGCGCAGGTCGTCACGGCGACGGACACCGTCTTCCTCGCGCTCTCCGGCGACGCGTGGGTCGTCACCGCAGCAGGCTGCACGCCCCGCGACGACCGCCCCTACGACTGCGAGGTGGAGGCATGAGGGTCCCGCGGCTGATGTTCTGGGCCACGCTCGTGCTCGTCGTCGCGGGCCTCGCGGTCACGTTCGTGCTGGCGGCGGTGCACCGATGAGCGCCGGCAGCGGGAAGGGCGGCGTCCTCGGCGGGCTGCGCGCGAGCTCGCTGAGCCTGTTCTTCGCGCTCGCGTTCCTCGCGTCGCTCGTCGCGCAGGCCGTGAGCGGCGTCGCCGTCTTCAACACCGACCAGCGGGCGGCGGGCCTCGACCCGGTGACGTTCGGCCAGTACGTGCTGTCGTCGGCCTTCTGGGTCGACGTCACCGAGAACTGGCAGTCCGAGTACCTGCAGTTCCTCCTCTTCATCACCGCGACGGTGTGGTTCGTGCAGCGGGGCTCGCCCGAGTCGAAGAAGCTCGACCAGGCGGGCCGCGAGTCCGACGAGGACCAGAAGGTCGACGAGCACGCGACCGACGACTCCCCGGCGTGGGCCCGCGCCCGGGGCTGGCGGCTCGCCGTCTACTCGCGCTCCCTGTCGCTCGTCATGGGCGCGATCTTCGTCGGGTCGTGGGCCGCGCAGTCGGCGGCGGGCGCGGTCGCGTTCAGCGAGGAGCAGCTGCGCGACCTCCAGGACCCCGTGCCGGGGACGGAGTACCTGTCCATGCCGGACTTCTGGAGCCGCACGTTCCAGAACTGGCAGTCCGAGATGCTGGCCGTCCTCAGCATGGTCGTCCTCGCGATCTACCTGCGCGAGCGCGGGTCGCCCGAGTCCAAGCCGGTGGGCTCGTCCCACGAGGCGACCGGCGTCGAGGGCTGACGGCGACCGCACGGACGGCCGCTCACAGCGGCCGCCGAGCGGGTGTGCGGAAGACCTCACACGGGCTTAACGGGGGTCGCGCGCGGGGGAAACACGGCGTTCCTAGCGTCCTGGTCACTGACCGGGACCTGCTGAAGGAGCCGCCATGCCCGCGCCCACGAGCCCCACCACCCACGAGGGTGAGCAGTCCGCAGCCCGCCCGTCCGGTGTCGTGCCCGCGACGCCGCCCGCCCCGGGACTCGCCCCGGCACCACCGAGGACGCCGCACCGCCGCTCCGGGCGGTGGATCGACCGCTGGGACCCGGAGGACCCGACGTTCTGGCGCGACGGCGGCCGCCGGGTCGCGACCCGCAACCTGGGGATCTCGGTGTTCGCGGAGTTCCTCGGCTTCGCGGTCTGGGCGCTGTGGTCGATCGTCGTGCCGCAGCTCCCCGCCGCCGGGTTCACCTTCACCGTGGACCAGCAGTTCTGGCTCATCGCCGTGCCGAGCCTCGTCGGCGCGACGCTGCGCATCCCGTACACGTTCGCCGTGCCCCTGTTCGGCGGGCGCAACTGGACGGTCGTGTCCGCCCTCCTCCTGCTGCTCCCGACGGCGGCGCTCGCGGCCGTCGTGCAGGACCCCGGCACGTCGTTCGGCGTGATGCTGGCCGTCGCGGCGCTCGCCGGCTTCGGCGGCGGCAACTTCGCGTCCTCGATGGCGAACATCTCGTTCTTCTACCCGGAGCGGGAGAAGGGCAAGGCGCTGGGCCTCAACGCCGCGGGCGGCAACCTGGGGACGGCGGTCGTGCAGCTCGCGGTGCCGCTCGTCATCGTCGCCGGGGCGGGTGTCGCGCTCGAGCGCGCGGGCCTCATGATGATCCCGTTCGTCCTGCTCGCGGCGTTCCTCGCGTGGCGGTTCATGGACAACCTCGCCACGGCGAAGGCGGACCTGCGGTCGTTCGCCGTCGCGACGCGGAACCGGCACACGTGGATCATCTCGTTCCTCTACATCGGGACGTTCGGGTCGTTCATCGGCTACGCCGGTGCGTTCCCGACGCTCCTCGCGGGCCAGTTCCCGGAGGTCACGCTCTCGATCGCGTTCCTCGGCGCGCTGGTCGGCTCGGTGTCCCGGCCGCTGGGCGGCATCGTCGCGGACCGCCTGGGCGGCGCGCGCGTGACGATCGCGTCGTACGGGGTCATGGCGCTCGGCGCGGTCGGCGCGATCCGGGCGCTGGAGACGCACAGCTTCGGCCTCTTCTTCGCGTCGTTCCTCGTCCTGTTCGTCGCGACGGGCGTCGGGAACGGGTCGACCTACCGGATGATCCCGGCCGTCTTCCAGGCGAGCGCGGCCCACGACCTCGACGGCCCGACGGCGAGCGACCCCGCGGCTCTGGCCGCAGCCCCGGTCCGCGCCCGCCAGGCCGCGGCCGGGTGCATCGGGATCGCGGGCGCCGTCGGCGCGTTCGGCGGGTTCCTCATCCCGCGCGGGTTCGCCGCGTCGACGAGCCTCTCCGGCTCGCTCGTCCCCGCCCTGTGGACGTTCGTGGGGATGTACGCGGTGATGGCGGTCGTCGCGTGGGCGGTCTACCTGCGCAAGGGCTCGGCCCTCGCGGCGGCCGGGATCTGAGCGTGGACACCCACTGCCCCTACTGCGCGCTCCAGTGCGGCATGACGCTCACCCCCGCGCGCGGCCCGCTGCCGGTCGCGGTCGCCCCGCGCGACTTCCCGACCAACCGGGGTGGGCTGTGCCAGAAGGGCTGGACGAGCGCCACGGTCCTGCGCGCACCCGACCGGTTGACGAGCCCGCTCCTGCGCGGGCCCGACGGCGAGCTCCGGCCCACCCCGTGGGACGAGGCCCTCGACGTGGTCGCGGCCGGGATCGAGCGGGTCCAGGCCGCGCACGGCCGCGACGCCGTCGCGGTGTTCGGGGGCGGCGGCCTGACGAACGAGAAGGCGTACGCGCTCGGGAAGTTCGCGCGCACGGTGCTGCGGACCGCGAACATCGACTACAACGGGCGGTTCTGCATGGCGTCCGCCGCGGCGGGGGCGAACCGCGCGTTCGGCGCCGACCGCGGGCTCCCGTTCCCGCTCGCCGACCTCGGCGGCGCGGACGCCGTGCTGCTGCTCGGGTCGAACGTCGCCGAGACGATGCCGCCGTCCGTCCAGCACCTCGCCGGCGTGCGGGCACGGGGCGGGCTCGTCGTCGTGGACCCGCGCCGCAGCGCGACGGCGGCGCTCACGGGGGAGGCGGGGGACGCCGTCGGGCAGGGGGTGCACCTGCAGCCGGTCCCGGGCACCGACCTCGTGGTGCTGCTCGCGCTGCTGCACGTCGTGGTCGCGGAGGGGCTCGCGGACACGGCCTACCTCGACGCGCGCACGACCGGGTTCGACGACGTCCGCCGGTCCGTCGCCGGGTGGTGGCCCGAGCGCGCGGAGACGGTGTGCGGGGTGCCGGCGGGACGGCTGCGGCACGTCGCCCGGCTGCTCGCGGCGGCGTCGCCCGTCCACGGGGGCGCGGGTGCGTACGTGCTCACGGGCCGCGGCGTCGAGCAGTCCGCGCAGGGTACGGCGACCGTGACCGCGGCGATCGACCTCGCGCTCGCCCTCGGCCTGCCCGGCCGCGTGGGGTCCGGGTACGGCGCGATCACCGGCCAGGGCAACGGGCAGGGCGGACGCGAGCACGGGCAGAAGGCGGACCAGCTCCCCGGGTACCGCAGGATCGACGACCCGGCGGCCCGCACGCACGTCGCCGCGGTGTGGGGCGTCGACCCGGAGTCGCTCCCCGGTCCTGGGATGCCCGCCGTCGAGCTCCTGCGGTCGCTCGGCGCGCGGCCCGGACCGGGCGGTGCGACCACGACCTACGCCGAGGACGGGCGCCCGCGCGCCTTGCTCGTGCACGGGTCGAACGTCGTGGTCAGCGCCCCGGACGCGGACCGGGTCGCGGCGAACCTGCGCGCGCTCGACCTGCTCGTCGTGTGCGACCTCGTGCCGTCGGAGACGGCGCTGCTCGCGGACGTCGTGCTGCCCGTGACGCAGTGGGCCGAGGAGGAGGGCACCATGACGTCGCTCGAGGGACGCGTGATCCGACGGCGCCGCGCGGTCGACGCGCCGGGCGACGCACGGTCGGAGCTGTGGATCCTGGCGGAGCTCGCGCGTCGGCTGGGATCGCCGGTCTCCTTCCCGACCGACCCGGCCGTCGTCTTCGACGAGCTCGCGCGCGCGTCCGCGGGCGGCGTCGCGGACTACGCCGGGCTCAGCCACGCGCGCCTCGACGCGGACGAGGCGGACGGCGGCCCGGGCCTGCACTGGCCGGTGCCGTCCCCCGACCACCCGGGCACCCCGCGGATGTTCCTCGACCGGTTCCCGACGCCGGACGGTCGTGCCCGCCTGGTCGCGGTCGACCACACGGGCCCGAGCGACGACGTGCGGCCCGACGCGCCGCTCTACCTCGTCACGGGCCGCGTGCTCCAGCACTACCAGTCGGGCGCGCAGACCCGGCGCGTGCCGGAGCTCGACCGACTCGTCCCGGAGCCGTTCGTCGAGGTCCACCCGGTCCTGGGCACGCGCCTCGGCATCGACGACGGAGACCGGGCGCGCCTCACGACCGCGCGCGGCGCGATCGAGGCGGTCGTGCGGTGGACGGACCGCGTCCGGCCGGACACGGTCTTCATGCCCTTCCACTGGGGCGGCGAGGGCAGCGTCAACCGCGTGACGACCGACGCGACCGACCCCGTCTCCGGGATGCCGGAGTTCAAGGTCTGCGCCGTGGACGTGCGACGCGCCCCTGCGCTCCAGGAGGTCGTGGGATGACGCGCGTCGTCGTGGTCGGTCACGGCATGGTCGGGTCGCGGTTCGCGGGCGACCTCGCGGCGCGGTGCGGGGGGTCCGCCGACGTCGAGGTCACCGTGCTCGGCGCGGAGGAGCACGAGCCGTACAACCGCGTGCTGCTCAGCGAGGTCGTCGCGGGCCGGGCCGAC
>VFQP010001174.1_pt1 | contig 37495 bp, 66 predicted proteins | sample 3512351 | NCBI WGS metagenome assembly VFQP01 (sample SAMN10412372, study PRJNA504923) | tailings metagenome | isolation source: Relicate 1 Philex TSF1 revegetated site | place: Philippines: Tuba, Benguet | collected 2017-08-29
CACACACACACACACACACACACACACACACACACACACACACACACACACACACCAAGGTCTTGGAGCTGCGACGTGAGCAGCATCGTCTGCAAACAGGCCTTGCCAATGTGGATGTACTGAAACGGGAAGTGCATCACTTGGGATGCGAGCTGCTGGCAGAACGCAGCCGTGTGAGAGCAATGGCTGATGAGCTGGAAACACCCCTCAACGTGCACAGGTCTGGGAAAACACAATGAGGGGCATTGGGGGATTGGAAAACACCAAAAAAAACACCAAAAAAACACCAAAAAACACAAGAAAACAACACAAGACATAAACACCATGTGGTGATAGCAACGGGTATCACAGTGGGCACCCTCCCCACTCCATTCTACCCCCCACACACACAGGTGGCGCACCTTGGAAGCCAGTGACCCACCCCTCTTTGAAATGATCGTCAAGGTACAAATCCTGCAGCGGCGGCTCATTGCCAAGACGGAGCAAGTGGCTGAAAAGGACTTGATGCTTGCTGAAAAGGAACGACTGTATACCGACCTGAAAGCAGTGTTGGCACGGCACCCTGGGCCCGAGGTGGCCGAGCAGTTGAGCGAGTACCGGGTATGGTGCTTTGTGTGTTGTTGTGTATTGTTGTGTATTGTGTTGTTGTGTATTGTGTTGTTGTGTATTGTGTTGTTGTGTATTGTGTTGTTGTGTATTGTGTTGTTGTGTATTGTGTTGTTGTGTATTGTGTTGTTGTGTATTGTGTTGTATGTGCAGGTACAGCAATGCCCACACCCCACAGGCTGCGCTGCGTGACAAGAGCAAGCAGATGAAGGCCCTGGGCGCCGAGGTGTCAATGCATGCCGCCCAGTGTGACGCCCTTCGCACTGAAATTGCAAGCATGGGGCGGGAAATGGATGCACTGAAAAAGCGTTACTTTGCATTGAAAAAGCAGCAGCGACAGGGGTCAGAAGAGTAACATCACGCACTGCTACCTAGCAACATTGATCATGTGCGATATCCAGGTATCCGCACAAGGAAAATAAAGATATTTGGAAAATAGAGATTATCAATAAACTACCATAATAAAAGGAAATAACAATAAAACAAGAGATTATGTGATGATGATGGCACCACACACACGGCGTGTACTTGGTTTCCAGATAGCAGCAAAAGTTTGGGTTTCGCGAGCAGTGCACATCAATAAAGAATGCATGAGGCACTGTGTTCATCAGCTGTGAACAAGTTTTGGATGACAAATACGATGAAAACATCGTACTTGGGTAGCGCCATTGACAGCACTTGGAAGAGACACACGAACACACACACACACACACACACACACACACACACACACATACACACACATCAACACACACACACACTGTAACACACTGTAACACAATACCATCCCTTGGAATCACCCCACCACATGTCACCCCTCTGTCAATCTGAGCAATACCGCAGGCATGGCTGCACCACACACCAGAAATACAACCATGCTCACCACGATGGAGTACATTGGTCCTGTGTAGCCTTCAATGCAGAGGCGGTAAAACCACACAACCCCTTGCGAACACACCATGCAGGGGAGTACATCATACAGAAACACCTTGCATGGCAGCTGTGTGTGAAAAGGCGGCCAGTCATATACGTGTCTCGCTGGCTGATATATATATATATATATATATACATGGTATATATATACCAAAAAAAAACCACGCACACCATCATACCCGTTCAATGACAAGTAGTGCACCAAACAGAGCCTGTGCAACCTCGAGTCGCATAAAACACAAGTAGCGCTCAATGAGGCAAAATGTGCTCATGGTCAACATTGACAAGTACTGATACACCAAAATCTGCTGCCACTGCACCAAGGCCGCCCCCCTGTGGTTGGTGTTGGCGCGGTGTGTGCGTGTTGAACCACGTGGAGATGCCTGCATCAAAACGACGACATACTGCGGTGTGTGCCACATGTGCATCAGGATGTGGCCACCCCACAACTCTATGGCAGCACCAATGCATGTAGTGGTCATCACATATCCAATCTGGTGTGCCAGGGATAGGTTGTGTGGCCTGTGTGGTGGACGATGGGTCATGAAAGTGCTGCCTTATTGGCTCCTCAACAAGCACTGCACACATACGATGCAGCATTCCACCCTTGACGATCCAGTTGGTCAATGAGCATTACAGTGCATCGCAAGCCCCTGTGGATGTAAACACACGATCGTACAAGTTGACACAGTTCATTGCTCAACCGTAGTAGTCACACCATAAAAGCCACGCTGCTAAGTAAAATCTCCTAAGATGTTGAAGGGTTTCCCTTCGTGCTCGCGTGAGGGGCTGTGCGATGGAAGGACAGAGCAATTGCGACGGGCGAAACATGACGTGTGTCGTAGCGAGGGCGTGTTGGGGTTATTGCAATGCTACTTAACAGAAGGAGGATATTTGGGGAGCTGAATTGTTGGTGGATAAAAGGTGAGCTCAGCACACCCAAGCCACATCATCGGGGCATGTCATCAAGTTATGTATCAAGCTTGTCTAATTCTGCCAAACGATCCAAAATGACTTGAATAGCAGTCTCTTGCAGCTCCCCACCAATGATAAACTCATCCAGTATTAGATATGCCTGTGTGGTCGCATGCCCTTGTGGTGACCTGCTCCCCCTAGTTGTTGTGTCACACCTGCACAACACACACACACAATCGTCATCATCATTATCATCCCACAACCATCGCCTCCTCACACCTTGTGGAAGAAAAACACCAAATCCAGCTCACACACGTTGCTAAAATAGCGGTCGAGGATTTCAACAAACAAGTGAATGGCTTCCAAATAGGCAAGCTCGTTGTCTGTGACATCAACACACATGGAAAAGTACAGGCCTGCATATCGACGGTAGATTATCTTGTATGTGCGAAACTGTGGTTGGTGGGGGGGGGTTGACGTGGGTGTTGTGGTTGGGGTGTTGGCCACACGCAACCCCCACGCGTGCCCACACTACATGGCCCACCCCTATTCTTGCGGCACACCCTCAATCCCCCTCAACACACCTCGATAAAGTTGGTGAGCTTGGCGTCACGGTTGACAGTGAGCTTGAAGACCTCATCTTCCACTTTGCGCTTTTCCTTGTCATCCATGGGCACATAGTATTTGGCAAGGCGTGTTTTGCCTGCCCTATTTTGCATCAACATAAACCGGATCATGTGCTGCTCTGTTGTTGCTGGGTGGGATGATGGCAGTGATGCTCTTTGGCAGGCTTTCGTGCGTTGTACGTGTTGCTTTTAGGTTGATGTTGGGTTGATCCTTATACTTTGTTGCACTACGATGTAGATCAGGTTGTGGGAACACGGTTGGTATGGCACTAGGGATGCAGGGGTGATGTAGTTGTGGTTGCTGTACTGTGACAGTCTGTTGTTACAAGTTGTAAGTGTCACAATTTTTGATGCACAAGGTCGAAAACATTGAGCAATTTTCCTTGCAAGTCCTCCAGTCCGGTGAGCAAGTCCTCCACACCCTCCTCAAGCGCAAGACGAGACTCCAGTGCCATTGCACACTTTACCAGCTCCTTGACACCCTTGCGCAGGACATCGTGCTCACCCTTGATTCTGCTCGCAGATTCTCCCACCTGTTTCACTGGTGATGCTGGTAGTGCCTCAGCAGGGGTTGTAGAGGGTGTCGGGGTGGATTGCAGGGGTGGTGCAGGGGCTGTTGGTGCAGAGCGCTGTGCATCTACCCATGCCCTCCAGTCTGTTTCAGGTTCCGGCCCACCTTGGGCTCTTGTCAACAGTGCATCAAGCTCTGCGCTGCTCTGCATGTTGCTTGGCAAGGGCTCATCCATGGTGGGACATGATGGGTTGAGTATCTGATCAACACGGCTTGGGAGTCCAACACGAAACCATTCATTCTGGGTTTTTTGATGTTGATAATGATTGCGTGTGCATGCACGTCTGCCCTGTACACAATCACCCCTCACCCCCCCCCCCCCTCACCCCAAAAAACACACACACCGTGCGAATATCTTCAATAGTCATCCTCCTGCCAGGATCCACCCTCAACAGCCCCTGCAACAGCGCCCAACACGCATCAGGTATATCATCCGGTCGTGCAAGCGCACCACGCTCCATGCGAGACACCATCAACGGCACCAGCGCCATGGGGTTTTTGTGTTGCTCCTCACGCGTTGTCCATGGGTACGATCTTGCCAACATGATGAACAGACACACCCCCATGCAGTACAGGTCGGCACGCTTGGGATCCATTACAACACGATGAGGGTCGGCATTGGGTGTAGATGTGGTGATGAGCACCTCTGGTGGGAGGTATTCGAGTGTACCCAGACGTGTGTGTGCTGCTTCTGCCGTGACATCCTGTGTGTGTACAAAAGGGGAGATTTGTATGCATTGTCAACAAGAATGAGTCTGTTCATCATGGTGTACAGCACACCACATACACAGCATAACAGGGCATCACACCTTGGATGCTTGAAAGTCTGTGAGCTTGAGTAGGGGCAAGCGCCCAGGTGTTGGGTGGGGGATGAGCATGCATGTGTCGAGCTTGATGTCGCGTGCAGCAATGGAATGGGTGTGCAAAAAATGCACTGCGACAACAAGCTGCTGGAAAAACCAGCGTGCCTCTGCAGGGGGCAGGGGGGCCTTGTTGTGAAGGACTCTGGAGTACAAGCTGCCCTGTGTGGTGTGGGTGGATGCATCGTATTATATTGCATGAGCATATACATAGTATCATATTGCATGAGCAATAAAAGTGAGCAAACTTGTTGTGAGTTACAACCCAAACATACCAGTGGTGCATGCTCTGTGACAAGCCCAAGATGTGTGGGTGTGAGAAAGGCGTGCCTGAAGCACAACACATGTGCGCACCCTACCAACACGCGCATGTGCTGCACGTGGCGGCGCACTGTGTGGTCTATCAAGGGTCCACGTGGCAGTAGGCGCAGCTTGACAAGTTCTTTGGTGTTATGGTACAGGGTGTCATATGCAAGGATTGTATGTTGTTGGGGGGTGTTGTCGATGATCTGTGCCTGGGTTTTTGTGGTGGGGTATTGTGGTGTGGACGAGACAGAGAAGATACACCACGAGCAGAACACCTACCAATGTGTATCTTGGAGCATACTTGGCAAGGTGCTGGGTGATGTGAGCTGCATCCATCTTGGGAATTACGATTTGCTATTCCTCTGTACGATACACCGTTTCAACCATCATACACTGCGTTCGTGTTCATATACTATGTTGAATGAGGTCATATATACTGTGTGCCCAACTACTATAGTTTAATGCAAGGGTTGCTCAGTACCAACCGCTGTACATGCCAAGTACACCCATAATAGCAACCATTACACACCATGTGTACCCAAAACAAAGAGCATACAAACGCTCAGTCGACACACAACAATCAAGCAGGGGGTGCCGGAGGTGGGCGACGCCTGGGCTTGGGGGAGGGGTTGGCGCCAGGTGTGGTGCCTGCACCGGGAGGGGTGGGGGGGCGCACGGTGTCCCCTGCTGACGATGCCGGGGAGGGCTCCTTGGGTGATGCAGAAGAAGGGCCCGGTGCACTTGGTGCGGGGGGGACGGCCACAGACGGCTTGGCCTTGGGTGGGGGACCTTGCGTCGGAGAGGATGAGGTTATGTTGGGGAGGGTGGTGTGGCGCGCCCGACAACATGTAATCACGACAACATGTAATCACGGCAATATGTTATTATAATCAACACATTGTTTGCAACACCCCCACGGCACGCCTTTCTCCCCAACCAACCTGCAAGATTGCCCGAGTGGGTACGTAGCGCAGCAGGTGTGTATTCCCCATACATGTCTCGCCCCTCTGCAGTATCCTGGGGGCGCTCCACAACGTCCCACATGTCTGCCATGTCGAGAAACTTGAGGGGAAGCACAATTTTGCCTTTTTTGGGAGCATTTGACTGTTGGACATGTGATGGGGACATGGTGGGGAACATAGTGGGAACGGTGGGGGATGGTATAAACGGATGGTGATGACAAGGATGTGTGGACATAGATACCCTACACACAACAGCATACCAATACACCAACACCACCATACCAATACACCAACATTACCATACCATTGCATTTTCAGTACCCAGCACAGCACCATCAAGCTCCTTGATAGCATTGGTGGTCGCTGCCCTACGTTGTACCACAGTGTGATCTTCCTCCATGATGCTGCTGACCTGTTGTGTGTATTGTAATGTGTTGTGTATTGATTTTTTGTGTGTGCTGTGTGTTGGAGCATCATATATATGTATGTGTGTGTGTGTGTGTGTGTGCTCGCAGGTATGTGTTTGCAGGTATCATGATGATCTTGTCTACACACCACACGTTTGTCTACACACCACACGTTTGTCTACACACCACTTGTACACACATACCTCCCAGGGTTGCAGGGATGTGATGTGGTTGTACAGCTTTGCCAGCATCTGCTCTTTTGCCCTACGCACCATACAGTGCACCACACTTTTGGGCACCTCTGTTTGTATGGTGTCCAGTATGACACGAGTATACTCATTGCAATCCTGGGGGTGACAGGGGTGTGTGTTGGGGTGTGTGTGTGTGTACACGACTTGTTTTCACCCACACAGCACACCGATATATACACATACACACACCATTACAATAATCCCCACAAGCTTGCCCCTCCCACCCAGTGCAACCCATGCACACACTATTGACCCACCCACCCATGCATACCCCCACCCACCCATGCATACCCCCACCCACCCACCCATACATACCCTGCCCAACTGCTCCAGGTATGCCTCATATCTATCTTGTGCATCAGAATCAAACCCCAGGTACTTCCAGGGTGGAATGGGTGCAAGTGTGAGTGCTGTCTCATTAAAGGGGAGGGCTGTACCAATACCAATGTTGAATGTGTCACGACCAGCAATGGTGAGCTGTGGGTGTGGGGGGCGGATGTATAGTTGTAGGTGGGTGCTTGCAAGAAAAAAAGGGGATATGTGAGTGTACGTGTGCTGTATGTGTGTGTGTTGGGGGAGTATAGAGGGTGTGTCACTGCAAGATGATGAGGTACTGGAAAAAACAACCACCACCACACATGCACACCACATGGTGCTGGTACATGCACCCCCAAACCCTTGTTCAACCAACAACACACCCCCAATCAACAACATACCCCCGATCAACAATACACCCCCGATCAACAACATACCATAGGACGTGCACCCAACCCAGAGTACTTGTACGTGTCCTCATCCTCCTCCTCATCATCATCACCGCGGCCACCACGACGACCTGCAGCACTGCCGGGGCGGGCAGAAGGAGGGGGGGGGCGACGACCTGGTTGTGGGGTGTGTGTGTTTAATGTGTGTGTGTGTTTCATTTATAGGTAGAATAGAAAAACAGCAATGCATATGTGTGTACATAAAAATCTCTTCATGTTGGCATGTACAGGTGCACCCATCCTCTACACACACATGTACCCACAAACACAATTACTCCACTCCCACACCCATCCACACACATCACCCCCACACCCACGGTTCCACACCCATCCACACACACGTACCAGAAACACCACTCGCTTTACGCAACCGCTGCAGCCACTCATTCTTCTCCCCCACATTGGGTGCCTTGAGCACCAGTGAGTGGTGTTTCTTGATGATGGGTTTGTTGGGGTCTTTACTGCTGATGCGAATCAGTAAAGAGGTGCTGGCATCATCAGCACGGCCCCTGCTCTCAGTGCGGGGGTGCCCCTTGGCGTCCAGATCCTCTACAATGCACTCACTGGAGTGTGTGTTGGTGGGTGTGTTTGGTGGGTGGGTGTTTGTTGGTGGGGGTTTGGTGCACGTGTGTGTATTGGATGTATTGGATGTGTGTGTGTGTGTTGGGTGTGTGTCTGCATGCACATGTTGACACTCTCACAAGTGCATTATGCACACATGCAGTATTGCACACGTGTATGCACACATGTAGTATGCCACAAGTACAGCATACATGTGCAGGCACGTGCGCATATGGGTCCCACAGCAACAATCGCCCCCCCCCCCACACACACAAACAGCCTACCGTATATTGATGGCCCCACGATAGTTGGGAGGGTCATCAGGTGACTTGAAGTAATACAACATGGCCTTGGTATCTGTGAAAATAAACCAACGCTTTTGCCACTTCCATGCCTCCACAGGAATGGCACCACGACCACTGCCTTCACCAATGCGTTTCTCCAAGTAGCCTGCCTTGAGGTCATTTGGGTCAAAATCACCTTGAGCTACTTTGCGACTGGGGGCTCGGCGGGGTTTGGGCTCATCATCCTCATCATCTAGTGTATTGTTGAAGGGGGGGGGGGGGGGGTGAGCAGTGTGGAAGGGGTGTGGAAAGAGTTTGAGGGGTGTGGAGAGAGAGGAGGGAGTGTGGAAAGAGTGTGGAAAGAATGTGGAGGGTATGTGGAAAGAGTGTGAAGAGAGCAGAGGCATGTGGGGTGTAGTGTGATGCTTTTCACCTTTCACTTATTATGCAGTGTGCTGCTCGATGGAAAACAACATTGAGAACATGTGCATCAACCATGCCCCACCCTCCCCCAGGCATAATGATATCTCCACACCACCATGGCCATGGACCACCACACCCCACACATACCAGTGGAGTCATCATCATCATCATCATCATCCTCTTCATCATCCTCCTCCTCCTCTTCATCCTCGCTGCCCTTGACTGGGGAGGCATATGCTTCCTGTTCTTCATACACCATGGCTCTGTTGGCAATAGCACGTCGAAAGTAGGCAGAGGTGATGTAATCAGATTCCATCTCTACCAATGCTGTTGCAACTGTGTGTGTGTGGGGGGGGGGTGTTGAAGGGTGTTGTGTGTGGGAGTAGGTAGAGTTAAGTGCATGAGCTCACACTGCTATCACTATGTACAGTCAACCACCACCACCACCACCACCATCATCATCATCATCACACTCCCTCCGTGATCATACCCATCATTGCTTCCTTTTTCCATTCCTCCAAAGCAACAGCAGCAGCCTGTGTGACGGTGCGTTCAAAGGCAGGCATACGTGGGCTCTTCATGTCAACAGCCTCTACAGTGTTGAGGCTAGACAATGCCTTGCGAGATGCCTCCCTGAGTTGTGAGTGTGTGTGATGTGTGATGTGTGTGATGTGTGCTGTGTGTGTATGTTGTGTGAGAGAAAAGAAATGAAAGGGAATGTGTGCAGGAGATGAGGGTGCATTGTGTTGTATATTGTTGATGTACATTGTTGATGATGTACACAGGTTGTGCAGGTGGATATACACCCTGCATTACCACCGCACGCATCATCCTCACCCACACCCCATCCCACATCATTATCCCACATCATCACATCCCACATCATCCTACACGCACCCTGCAGCAGACACCATGAGCGAATACACACGCTCCACACATGTTTGCACAGGGTCCTTGGCCATTTGGATGCACTCATCAATCAGGCGACGAAGACCACGTTCTGGGGACACCAAGTGTGGCTGATACCCATCTGCCTCTCGTACAATCTGCATAGAAAGTGGTATTGTGTGATGATAGGTTGTATGGTTGTGTGATGGTTGACCAAGCGCGTAAAAACACTCAATATACAGCGATGGGTATGTGTACAATGAACAATGATGTATTTGTGTGCGCAGGGGTGATACCACTCTTGGACACACACAAAGACCATACAACAAGAGCATTATATTTCCCCGTTCCACACAGTTCCCTGTTCCATCACACAGCTCCCCGTTGATACATACCGCCTTGATGACTTCCAGTCGAAATTTTTTTTCCACTGGCAACTTGCGAAGGGTGCCTGCAAGCCCAGTTTCACCCAGGAATGCCTCTTTGATGTAGAACGCAGTTTCCAACGACTGTGTGGTGTGTGTGTGTGTGTGTTATAAAATAGCTTGTATGAACAGGGCAATGACCAAGCACGTACAACAACAACACCCGACCACCATCGCAACACACATACGCTGACGGAAGAGGAAAAGGCGCGCTCAAAGCCCTGACACAAACGCAACAGCTCACTCAGCTCGGCAGGAGCGGTACCCAGTTCCCCAAGCTCCTTTTCTACGAGCTGGCGCTTTTCCTTGAGGCGCTTGAGGAGCTGTGTGCATCATGGGGGGTGGAAGTACATGATGCATCCCAAGTTCCTCTTATCATACAGCCCATCAGAATACACTCCCAAATACATCGTTTCATCAGCCATAAAGATCACTACAACAATCACTACAACTGTTGCACAAATTGCACAGATTGCACAACAAAATCCCCTCCCCAGCAACCCTACCTCTGGAAGGTGGCCAATCTCCACCTCCATATTGCCCTCCATGTTGGCAACAAACAGTGATGATTGGTGCGGAGCGCAAGATCACTCAACGGTGCATATGGTGAGAAAGAAGTTGATCAGATGCGATGGCACTGAAAGAAAGGTTTGCTGTGCCTAGCGTGCCCTAGATGAAGGGTCCTTTGCTGTATTACGTTCACTGCAAACAGTTTCTGTTTTTTTTCAGTTTTGTGTTTGCACACACAACCATCATGATGCATCATTACATATAGAGATCCCTACACATGGTCAACATGGTACTCCTGAAAAAGCAATAGACAATGCAGATGTAGAAGCACCGCAAAACATGGGGGCAGGCACTGCCATCACAGGGTATGCTTTGATCGCATGCGGTCCCCTAGCTGCTGTTGCTTTACAGCTCCTCCAGCGACCATTGCTGCTGCTACTTGCTTTTGCCAGGTATGCTATTTATTCAGATGTTAAATGCTTCAGATGGTAAATGGTGCTCACATCAGTGCGACCATCACCATCAGCGCGTTTTACTGGCTCTTGTGTGTCGTGGGCATATCCACCCTGGCAACAGGTATGCAGGCTCAACATACAACCTCCACAGCATCCAACACCTCTGCACTTACTCAAATCCCAGTATTGGTGCCCATCGCGAGCAGTCGCATCAAGTTGGTGCTGTTTTGTGCCACAGCAAGTGGCCTTCAAGAATATGCACGATGGGTATTGTGCAGGGCGCACAGGTATACATACAACATCCTTGTATGTGAACATGCCCCCCTCTGCCACACACCCCACCCTCACCATGTCCAATACAGTGTCATGGTGCAAGTCATCCAGCAAATGACAACATCCCCTGTGCCCCGCACGCCGCAGCTTTCTCAGGCCGACAGACTGTGCATGTACGCCACCCATGGCATTGCACAAGCTGCGGTGATGGCCATGTGCCTGTTTGCTAGGTATGCGCTCCTGATGGCCATCCTGGTGATGATCATCATCACAGCACCTCACTCAACACAACCGCCACAGTTGGCTTCCACTGCTCAGTGGCGGTGCAACCTACTACCATGCATCGTGCACATGCATGTCATGGTTTGCACTTGCAGGTATGGAATCATACGTGTGCACTGAGATCCACTGATGTCGTCATTATGGTTACACACCCACAAACCCCACACAGCGTGGTTGTCATTGGGCTATGCAGCGTTTCTCGTGGGAGCAGCAGTGGTGGCAATGGACGCAGTGCAGCGGGGCATCTTGAAAACGGCGAGAATAGTGGGGGGGTGCCACATTGCACTGGTGTGCGTGGTACGTGGTGATTGATGGGCACGGGGAGCTGTGTAAGACCCAGACTCAACCCCCAACCATCCCGAAACAGGTTTCCTCTGCTGGAGCATCCCAATGTGTTTTTGCAATTGTTACAACACTATGCACGGGGCTGATATTCTCATTGTGGGCCCTGCACGTGTCATTCGTCCTTATCCAACACGAGACCCGTGCACAAGAGGTGGCACGCTTGGTACACAATCCAGTTGGCTGATGTTTTGTATATGTTGCCTTATAATGTTACAACCGATCGTCGTCATGTGTAAGGTCATCGAAGGTTGCAACAACAGCAAAAAGTCACGACAAAGTCACCACACACTGATCATGTGTCCACGACGACACAAACGTACTGGTGCACTTACAACATGCACAGCACAGCGGCAACGCCAGCCACTGCCATGAGCAGGCCGTTGACGCCAGAGGCAAAGGCAGCGTTGGGGGTCACGGGCTCAATCACCAAGGTAGGTGCGGGAGCGGGCGCCTCCACGACCACAGCCAAGGGGTCGAGGTTCATCACGGCCTCCACATCATAGCCCAACTCCTTGGACAAGCTCTTGCTCATGTCACCGGAGAGCACGGCAGCCTTGAGCAAATCATTGCCGGCCTTGCCCAAGCGGTGGAGCACGGACACGTTGGCCACCATGTCCCAGGTGTTGAGGCGCATGAGCTGCTGCTGAAAGTACTCTGCAATGCTGTCGGGCACACCCAAGAGCTCTGCAGTGTTGTTTTCAATGTTGCGCAGGGTCTGGGACACCAACAAGTCAAAGGTGGGCAGGGCAGCAGCAATGTCCATGGCAGTCTGGGGCTCGTCGTTGGGCTGGATGCGCACATCGGCAGTCAACGATTGGCTGGGCTCAGTGATGGAGGCGGTGCTCACGCCACCCTGCACACCACGTACACGGATGGCACGAGGGTCAACGTCGGAGAAGGAGTTGATGAAAAAGCCCTGGAGGCCGGTCTCGATGTTTTGCAGGGTGCTGGGGGTGAGGGGCTGGTTGAAGTCGTTCAAGCCGAGCTCCATGTCGATCAAGTAGTTGATGCTGTTGACAGCAGTCACGGCGGCACCGGTGCCGTTGAAGATGGCGTTGATAATGTCAGCCTCGGTAATGTCCAAGACCTCACCATCGAGTGACTTGACGAAAAACACAAAGTTGGTGAGGCCCTTGGTATTGGGGAGAACAGGGCGGGTGGGGCGAACACGGGGGCGGCGGACGATGTCTTGGGGACGGAAGACGGGCAAGAGTGGCAGGTCACGCACGCGGGGAATGGAGGGGACCACGTTGCTGGGGGCACCAGTGGCGGTGATGCAGCTCAGCAATTGGGTGCTCCAGGTGGTTGCGGGAGGGCATGCGGTGGGGATGGAAACCTCGTTCAAGCAGTAGATAAAGGATGTGGCAAAGCCAGTGGTGCGGCAGTCCAAGGGGTTGGGCAGGCGCATGCCGTTGGGCATGTTGAGGCACAAGTCCTTGGCTGCAGAGTAGTCCTTGCATGCAGCCTATGGATAATGAGAAGGGGTGGTGGGTCATGCTGAACAGCAACACATTGTCTTTGCAACCACCACACACATACCGGGCAGTTGCCGGGGCCATCTGCAACGTTGATGCAGGTCTTGTTGCTTTGGCTCCACACGGTCTCGTTGGGGCAAGACAATTGTGTTGGCAAGCCGTTGGTGCAGACAATGTATGAGGAGTGGCAAAAGGGAGTGTCGCTGTGTGTGATGAGGTGCATCGTGATGCATAGGATGATCACGGACGAGGATCACCGCGAAAGCTAGGTCGATCGCACAAACATACAATAAGATACACGTACATACACGCCCAAAGGCACACACATAGGCACGACTCAACGATCACTCATCGCGTACCAAGAGCTAATGTCCTCCCAGGTTGTGCCGTCGGGTGAGTCTACGCACACGGTGGCGTTGAACTCGGCGCAGCTAGTTCCCTGTGCGTGGCGAGCAAGCAAGTGTCACAGTGTGCGATATGCCCGTTTGACCAGCGCCATGATGCATACCAGTGGGACGCCTGCCTGTGCATTGCAGGCCACCACAAGGCCCAAGACCAGTGCAATCATGAGTGTAGACTTCATCGTGATCTGTAGTGCGCGCAGAGAAAGTGTCGGTCAGTCGTGATCACACATCAAACACGCGGTCCTTGACCAATACGGTACCTGTCGCTCTAGCACGTAACGCTCGCAATGGGATACACGTTACTGATTTATGCAATGGAATGATTGTGACGAAATTGTTGTGAGCAGACAAAAGAAAATCATCATTTGAAAAATCTAGGCGGGCACGAAAAACATCACGACTCATCGCCCACATTCATCCTGCTTCCAACTACCATCAAGGGTACCCCCCATCAACTTCTGATATTGTCCCAACACATTCACCAACATTCTGACCATGCCCATGGGTGCTCCTGAAGGTAGACATGGATTGCTGCACGGAGGGCGACGTTGGGCACCAGCTGTGTAGTCGACAGTGGAGTGCGAGTCACTGGATCAAACTTGCCCACCTGTGTGTTGTGTGTCATATATATGGCGTCGCAACATGACAGGTCATAACAACGCAACACATGACAACTAGCATACCTTGGCAAGATGCTCAAGCAACACCGAGCGCTCATACGTCATGCCACTCTCGCATGTCACCGGGTCACGATAGATTGACATTGTCAGGGGACACATAAAGCAGGAGGGTGGCTCTGATTGTTGATCCTGGAATGTTTTTGATGCATTGGGAAACAAGTACGCATGGAACAAACATCTCATCAACACACGCACCTTGCGCAGTGCACCATCAAACACCTCGTGCAGCAACTCTCTTTCTGATGACGATGCATCCTCCTCCACAAGCAGTCGTTCCAAACGCGCACAAAGGCTGTTGTATGCTGCTATGCGTTGTGCACTTTGCTGCTCCCACAGCGTGTATTGGACCTGTGCCAATTCCCTCCAAATGTCTTCCTGTGTGATCAGATACGTGTGAGCGGTGTCATGACATGCCCTACAGTCAACACACACCTTGATGGTGTCCCCTTGCTCCCGGGCAAAATGCAGGGCCCTTTCCAGATGGTTGCGAGCAGCTTGCAATCGCGGTGGATTGCCATGGTGACACGCCAAGCCCAGGTAGTAGTGGGCTTTCACAGACTCGGCATCAATGCGCAAGACAGTGTTGCATCCATCCTCAACTGCCTCCCACTTTTCCAGTTTGCGGAAGCAAAGTGCTCTGTTGAGCAAGAGAATTGTCCTGAGTTCTTTATTATCAGCCCCGATAAAGACAAGCGCTTCTGTGTACAAATCTGCTGCTGCTGCAAACTTCCCCTTTCCAAACAACGTGTTTCCCTTTGCTTTGAGCTCTGCAGCAGCGACTGTCATCCACGTGCCAATTGCCGATTGTCCGTAGATTGGGAATGGGAGCTTGGGAATGTGCAGAAGAAATTTATTGACAATGAAGTTCCACCCACTTTGGGTGTACTGGTTGAGGTCATCATCTCATCATGCAAGACACATGCACGACACTCACTCCACAGCTACACAATCTAGTGGCCACAACAACCCAAGGCTATGTGCGCCTCAGTGATGGTGGCAAGTACAAGGGAGAGCTGCTTGGGATGGTGCCCCATGGCATGGGCACCTGCATTTTTGCAAACGGTGACCGCTACAAGGGCCAGTGGTGCAAGGGACAGCGCCATGGCATTGGAACCCTACACACTGCAGAGGGCTTTCAATATATCCACGGAGAGTGGCGTGAGGGTGTTGCATGCGGGTATGATTTGGTGTGTGGGGGTGGTCATGCATACACACTCCATGTACATACACACCATGTGTACACACAATCATATCCAGCCAAGGTGTTGTTGCAGTCTACAAAGAAGTTGGTACATACACTGGCGACTTTCACAACAACCAGCGCTGCGGCTGGGGCGTGCTCGAATTGCTCGACGGCTCGCGTGTGGAGGGCGAATGGGCACACGACACCATTCACGGCCAGGCAGTCTTCACCCATGCCGACCAGAGCGTCTTTGTGGGAACATTTGCGCATGGACAACGTGTGTATGGCACATTGACGATGGGCGGCTCGCGTTGGCAGGGTAACTTTGTGGAAGGCGTACTGCAAGGGACCGGCTGCCACTGCATTGTGGAAGGCCAGTATGAATACACGGGTGGTTTTGTGCGTGGGTTGCGTGAGGGGTCCCAGGGGCGCTGTGTGTATGCAGACGGCAGCGTGTACGAGGGTGGGTGGGTGCAGGACAAGCGCGTGGGGTGTGGGGTGTTGTGCGGGGTGCCCGATGGAGGGGCATGGGAGCGCTATGCGGGGGAATGGGTGGACGATGCACCTCATGGGCAAGGTACCTCCAATGGCGTTTGATGTGCGTGTTTGGTGTGCACTCTTGCCGCGCCACCCCACCTCACACCAAACACACACAATACAAGGAACAATTACCTATCATGACGGCAGCACATACGAAGGTGCACTGCAGCATGGCCTCGCTGATGGATGGGGTGTACAGACCGATGTTGATGGCACGATGGTGCGTGGTTTGTGGAGCAAGGGCGTGCGGCAACGCGGAAATGTGGCACCGGTACTGACACGCTGGCACCTGAGCCAAGGTCTGTACTATGCAGTTGCTGGACAACCGACAATGGTGGAGTTTCAACTGCGTGACGCACTGTGCAACGCAGTGGACGACGCGCATGTGGTCGTGCGGCTGATGGATGCACATGGATCAGCATTCTATGCACATCATGTGCAGTACAATAGCGGCGGTTGGTATGCCGCAACATACACACTGCAACGGGCTGGACAATACCAAATGAATGTGCTGGTGGATGGCATGGCAATATGTGCGCCCGGGCATGTTGTGGTGGTTGCGGGGCGCTGTGACACCACCCGCAGCCATGTTGAGGTGGAAGAAGGTGGTGGTGCAGAGGTTGCATGGCGGATGGTATTGCATGATGCATATGGCAACATTGTGGAGGATGCGCTTGATGACGATGTGCAAGTGCAAGCAATGTCCCAAGGCACGGTGCTCGATGTGTGGATGGTTGCTCCATGCCAGTATCAGTGCACGTTGCCTGAAGCGGGGTTGTGCACCATAGACGTGCTGGTCGATGGTGCTCGTGTGCGGGGGTGCCCTGTTGGTGTTGACAGGCGGCGCACGCGCTGTGCTGACGAGCCGGTGCAGGACGTCGTGGCACGGTGGGCTGCCATTTGCACTGCAGAGGGGGGCGAGGAGGACGCGGAGGACAGCACGTCAGCATGCGTGCCGCCGGATGTGCCAGTCATCCAGGACCTTGCTGATTTGTGGCTACTGCCTAGGCTGCTGGCAGGGAGCAAGTGAGGGCATGTGAAGCTGATGAACTTTTGGAACCAGAGCAAGAAGTGGTCGTTGGGTATTTAAAGCCTCGCTGCGTAGTTGATTTCATAACATCTTCATCTCGACACAAGAGCAACTAACAAGAGCAATCACATCGAACAAACACAAACGTCTCAAAACAAACCTTCGTTCCCCCACTCATCGATCATGCCTGAGCAAACAACAGCAGCTCCCGCGGCAACCCCACCCCCCGTCGACACCAAGGACTCCACGGAGCAACCACAGAAGCCAGAGGGCAAGGTACGTGCAGACACATCGCGTACGCAGATCATATGCAACCGATGAGACCCCCCACACACAAACACACACTACCTCGTCGCTACACACAGTTGGTCAAACTCTTGGGCAAGATCTCACCAGGACTGGCACGCAAAATTGCAGAAAAGGGCGCCAAAAAGTGTGGGATGGATTACAAGACAGCCGGGTATGTCGGCAAAGCTGTTGAGAAGGGCGTGCAGAAGAAGCAGTCGGAGGACTTGGCTGCCAAGACAGCAGCAGAAGGTGGGGCTGTCCCACCCACTGCACCACCCAAGGCTTAGGGATAATGCTCGTGACCGTTTATTTTTACGCCATGCTCTTTTTTTCGGTGCCCTTTTTTTACATGCACATTGATGCACATAGCTTTGTAAGCTGCTTGCTGTACAGAGCTCAATCATGTACCAAGCATTTCTCTGTTTATGGTGCTACAGGAACAACACAGCGCATGAAAAACACACCACTGTAAAAACACAATTGACACAGTACTGGCCAATAAACCACCACGGTGCATCCATGGTGAACAAGTACAATTTTTCATGGGCAGCTGTGTGCATGGTCCGTGTAAGACATATTCAATGTGTGTGTGCATCAGCACGGTAATGCACACCTCAGTGAACAGCACTCGGTTGTATAGCAACCCGTGTGGATGAACAAGGACACGCATAGCATGCCCATGTAAGTGCACCTACAAGCACAAAAGATGAAGAGGGTGACAAGGGTACAACTTGACCACAATCATCTGACAAAAAACTCTGTCCATGGTCACCCCTGCTCTAGGCAGATACGAGGACGCTGGCAAGCATGGTAAATTGATACGACAGAAAAACAAACACGCCCACCCACCGCAACAGCACGAGGTAGATGGCGTATGGTGTGGTGGGTATGGCACGTTGGGCAAGAAACGTCTTGCGCAGATGCAGTTCCCACCTGTGTATGGTGGATATTCATGATTTTAATGTTTATTTCATAAACACCTGTTCATGTTCATTACCCACATACAAACATCTCACATAACAACCTACCACAACAAGATTGTAGACACCAAGGTCATCAGCACCCCCTGGATGCCGATTACCATCCTGGCACACGTCCCTCGCAGCACTGCCTCCCCTGCCTCTTTTCCAACACCAGCCATGACCCAGTTGTACAGTGTGGAGCAGGAATCAGATGAATCGCTCGTGAGCATGGCACAGCAGCCACCAGGGGCTGCAATGAGCAACGATGACGTCACAAACCCCACAATTGCGCATGGTGCGTGATAGTAAAACGGCAAATGGTGTGTGAGGGCGTACACAAGGCTGTTTCCCACCACAGCCACAATGAAGGAACGTGGGCACTTGTCTGGCATCCACCCCTGACGCATTGCATAGAGCAGCACCAGGGGCAAGGCGGCAAACCACATGCGAAGCGACAACAGGACACTCGTGCGCCAGGTTCTGTAGGCTGCTGCAGTGGACAGGCCAGCCCATGCACACAGAGTTGCCCGCAAAACAATGTCTGCAGTGTTGGTGAGTGTGCTGCGAGGGAGATGGGAGACGAGGGCACTGAGTCCAAGGGTCATTGTGTCATATGGTTTGGAAGTGGCCGTGTATTCGTTCTGAAACGCTGTTTCTAGGTAAGGAGATGTAAAAGCACATGAGATTTGCTGCATTGGGTTCCTGTGTGGTTGTGGTAGGATAGAAGCCAAATGGGATTTAAATGAGGTTTAAACAGCACCCCGTGTATATGACACGCACCATAGCTGGGCAACCATTGGGCGTGACAGGCGACCCTCGTCGTCCTGCTGTGGGCTTGCCATAGCAGGCACATAAAAGGCGGATATGGAGCTCCACTCGAGCGGGTGAGTGTTTTAATCCGTGAGTATTGCAAGTCATGGACACGTAAACACGGCGTGGAATTTGCGTACATAGTGTTACATACAAGCACATACAAAGCACAAGCAGCCTACACCAGCAGCAACAGTCAACAGTGTACAGCTCCATGGATGCAGTGTACAGCTCCATGGATGGCACTCAAAGCGAGCTGGACGAGCTTGTGCGTGTATTGAGGGTGCGTGTGTGGTGTTTGGGCGTCGTGGTTACGATGTGAAAAGCTACTTTCGCATGCAACTTGCCATCATCTTGCCCTCATACATGCCACCCTCCATGCACAGCATGCAGCAGAAAAGCAGCTCGAGCACAGCATGGCATGCTGCAAAACATGTCGTGACAGCATACATTGTGCATCATGGTTGCAGCCCACACAACACCAAGAAGTTGGTATCACAACAGCGGAGCCAGTCAATCCACCAGCATGTGATACTCACACCACTGCCCACCCTCAACAAGTTGACCCACCACATGCAGCAGATGACATACGGCAAATGATGTACCAGCATTGCTGTCATGGTATGCCTGGCAAACATTATTGCACACACATATACGTTCACATGGTCGGGTATTACGTTGACCAATCACTCGTGTTGACCATCACCTTCGTTGCCCACCACACAGGGAAGTATGATGAGATACGCAACTTACTGCACACGGTATGTCATGTGGTAGTTGCACACAATAGCCATTGTGGGACACACACACGCACACGCACACACACACACAGGGTGCCCTGCCAGACATTAACACCCTACTGGACACCAGCGGCAACACACTGCTGATGCTTGCTGCACAACATGGACATGGTCGCATTGTCAAACTCTGCATGCGCAAGGTGTTGTTGAGAGACATGAGGAAACAACATGGATTATATATTATATGTTATGTGTGCTTGCATGGTTTGGGGTACACAGCCTGATTCATGCACGTACACACATCCACCATGACCATGCACATCATTCACCACGCCCATGCCCACTAATGCAACAACAAATATGCACACAATGCAGGGTGCCTCACTCACTGTATGCAATGCACAAGGCAACACTGCTGCAGAGGTGGCGAGGCTTGCTGGGCGCCGCAGCGTGTATCAATACCTGACCAGTATACCAGGGAATGCAGGAGGTGAAACAGAAGCAAAGGGGGAAACAGGAGCAGCGCAACGTAGCATGGAGAAAGTAGAGGGCACTGCTGACATGTGACCTGCATCAACAGACGTATTACTGGAGCGTTGCTGTGTGTATGTGCGTTTCTGGTTTTCCTCATGGATGTCACCGTCCTCGTTACAACCAACTGTTTTCTACGCCCATACAACAATGTGCATCATCCATGCAAGTATACCACCTGCTTGGGGAAAAACAAGGGGGTAAAAAAACAACACGTCCTCATACACATTCTCCTCACCCATCAGTCAGCCCCGCCTCCTTGAGCACTGTGACATACGCATCCTCATCATCCCATGTGACTGGGGGTATGGGGTGGTTGAAGTACCTGCTGATGTCATCATAGGCATCTGCCTCCTGTGTGGTGTGTGACAGTAAGGGGGGTGATGGGTGTGACACAAAAAGGGGGGTGATGGGTGTGACAGTGGGGGGGGTGATGGTGATGATACACAAAGAGTGGGGTGATGAACACACATGCTGTTGAACACACCCCACCTACTGAACACACCCCACCTACTGAACACACCCCACCTACTGAACACACCCCACCTACCGCTGGTCCACATGTCAAGTTGAATGCAGCACCCTTGCGCCCAAAGCGCCCACTGCGGCCAATACGATGCAAGTATGTTTCATATGCCGGTGTGCGTTGATCCTTCTCAGTAGGCACATCATAGTTGACCACCAGGGTGACCTGTGTGTGTGTGTGTGTGTGTGAATATTTGGTGCCGTGAGGTGGGTGTTTGCGCCAACGTATTGTTTTGTTGTTATTCATTCCATATACACACACACAAACACCCTCCATACACACTCATACACTATACATATACCCACACCCATATATAAACATATATGAATATGTATACACACACACACACACATATATATATATATATATACGCATATATATCTATACGTATATACACTCACACTATGCAAACACACGCACTTGTGTCACATCAAAGCCACGTGACAGCACATCAGTGGCAATGAGAATCTTTGTTGTGCCATCCCTAAACTCTTTAACCACTTTGTCGCGGGCCTCCATGTCCATGCTGCCCTCAATGGACGTGCACTTGTGACCATCACTCTCCAACTACAGGGGGGGGTGCGGGGGGATGTGATGGGGGACGTGATGGGGGGGAGGGAGAGGGGGAGGGTAGGTGTGGTGTGTGGAAATGGTGTGCGAATGGAGAGGGGAGACAAGTACACACCTGCATGCAGTACACATCAGAGAACATGCTTATATGGTTCTTATGAAGAGAAAAATATATATTCTGTTTGCATACACACACCACACATGCACATGCACTCACACACATACACACATGCATACACACAAACATACACACACGCACACGCACACACACACTCTCTCTCACACACACACACTCCTTACCTCTTTATGCAAGCGGCGACACATCTCTCGTGTACGCACAAATATGATGGTCTGCCCCAATTTCTCACACTGTGGGAAGATCATATCCTTGAGCACAGTGATCTTATCAGGGGGTGTGGGTACTGCCTGTGTGTGTGTGTGTGTGTTGGGATTGTGTTGGGGTTGTGTTGGAATTGTGTTGGAATGTGTGAAGCATTGTTGCTGGTGTGGGTGGTGGGTGTGTGGGTTGTGGGTGTCATGCATGCACCCACCTGCACACCATAATACACCCACCACCACCACCCAGTCAAATGTCATGTATTCACTCAAATGTCAACCATTCACTGTCAACTCCCCACATCCCATACACTCCCCCCATACCCCCCCCCCATACCACACGATACTGCTTGATCACATCCAATGACAGCTTCTCCTTGGGAACAAACACCTCATTCGCACCAGGTACAATCTTTGTGGCAAACCGCTTGACACGTTCGTTAAAGGTGGCTGAAAACAACAAAATTTGAAGGTTGGGGTTGACACGGCGTAGTTCTTTAATCATGCGTACAGAGTCATCAGCAAACCCATCCGCCTGGTTTGGAAAATGTGGTTTGTTTTGGGACAAAGGAAAGGGTGGGGTGTGTTGTCTTGGCAAGGGTGGGGTGTGTTTGGGACAAGGGAAAGGGTGGGTGTTAGAATTGAGAGGGGAATGGGGGGTGGCAAACATGGAGAGGGTGCATGGGTTGTGTATGGAGAGGGATGTGTGTGTGGGTGAAAATAGTGTCCGATTGTATGCATAGGGCTGATTGTATGCATATGTGTATTGACAACAATGTAGCACACCACACATGCAGGTGCAACACCACACACACGAAAACCCCTTGAAAGCACTTGAAAGCACTTGACAGCACCAAAAACCAAAGCACCTTGAGCATTTCATCAGCTTCATCAAACACAAGAATCTTGATGTGTTGTATAGGCATGATGCGTTTGCCTATCCAGGTCTTGAGGCGACCATGTGTGCCACATACCACCTGCTCATCAACACGCATACGCCTGGGGGGGGGTATGTGATGATGATGATGATGATGATGATGATGATGATGATGATGATTGTTGACACATACCATGCCCACACACATGCATAGACATGACATGCCCACACACTTGCACACACACGCAAAAATGTTACAATATGAATGGTGATGATGGTACGACACAGCCAGCTACTGTTGACAATCCCCCTCCCCTTCCCCACCCCCCCCCACAAACCACACACACCACAAACACACCACACACACCACACACACACCGAGTAGGTGCTCCTGGTTCATCAATGGTACTGGTGGAGGAGATGCCAGTGAATTTGCCTATACGCTGCACCACTGCTAGGTTTTGCGCTGCAAGCTCACGTGTGGGGCATACACACAATGCCTGTGTAGGGCGTGTAGGTGGTGTGGGGTGTGTGTGTGTGAGAGAGAGGGTGGGGTGATGCGTGTGTGCATGAGGGTGGGGTGATGTGCGTGTGTGAGGGTGGGGTGATGCGTGCGTGTGAGAAGCAGTACACTTGTAACACACTCATGCTGTGCACTTGTAATACATTCATGCAGCACACATACTTGTGGTTGTCTCAACGTGGGCTCCACTCTGCTCAACATGGACACAACAAAGCATGTGGTCTTACCACTACCATTATGCGCCTGTTGTAATATGTGATGAATACATTGTTATGTGTGATGATGATAGCAATGGGTGGGTAATGCTCATACACCCCTTTTGCTCCTTGTCTTACACCCCTTACAATCACCATTACACAATAATACACCACCAACAAACACCACCAACAAACACCATCACCATCCACCACCCCCAGCCCCCACCACACCCCCCACCGCACCTGTGCAATCATGGATTTAAAAGGTGGTGTCAAAATCATAGGCAACGTCTTGGCCTGAATCTTCGACGGCTTCTCAAACTTCATTTCCGTATACAACCCCTGCAGCAGCTCTGGTGACAACCCCAGCTCCTCAAAACTATGTGCAGAGGAATAGGGGGTGTCTGACTTGGCTGTGATCTCTGTCTCTGGGTCTTGTAGTGTGCCTGTTTTCAGTGCCAGGTCTGGGTCATCCACAGTACCCTCTTTCACCTATTTGGGGGAAAGGAGTCGTGTATGTACAGGGGGGTACCATCCAAAAAGAAAAGGAATTGTGGTTGGAGAAAAGGAGGGGGGGAGTGTATAGGGGGTGCATAGGATGATGAAAACGTGCTGCCTGCTCGTCCAGTGGGTGGTTGAGGTGCATGTGGATGAGGTGCGTGGATGTTGCACATGGATGTTGCACCACGGTGCTACATAGTGGTGACATACCGTGACGCTGGCAACTTGTGCAGTGAGTGCCTCAAATCCAGGTGGTGGCTCCAAGCCTGGTGGTGCATCAGACGATGGCGGTGCAGCAGTGGAGGTTGATGAGATGGATGGTGCACCTGCGTGGATGTGTGTGGTGGCAATCTCAATATGTGATTGATTTATTTGGAATGAAAGGACAATAAACACACCATTGGTGGCTGTTGTAGTGGTGTCTTTGCTTGCTGCCTCCACATCATCAGCCCATGACTGCCCCTGTTGATGTGTGTGCAAGATGGTGGTGCATGAGTGCACGCAATGAAGTAATGATAGATAATGATAGGCACCTACCCCTAGCAAACTCATGTTGGAGCGAACGATTGTCTTTGTGATGTGCTTGCGTTGCTATTTGTATGTAGTTATCTTGGTTGCGTACGTTCCATCAACGCTGTGAACGAGAGTGTTGTTTCTGTTTGAGGGCAAAACAATAACAAAATCAGCATAAAAACCCACCCATTTCCCACACCCATTTCATTGACCATGTAGCTGCACACATGATCTCGACTGCATACGTACATTCACATGCCTAAACCCTGCCTGAATCATTGGTGTACCAAATGAAGCGTGCATTACGTGGGTTGCTTTGCAGTGTTTTGCCTGCTGAAACATCCTGCCATGCCGCATCGCCCACCCAACCAGGTGTGGTGGTGGTGCGCCCTGGTTGCACATGTGGCATATCCACGCAGCATACACACCACAGTCTACTCTTCATACCCTTGTTCATCATCACAGTATGTGCACTCGTCCTGCATGAGCACGGCGCATTGCGGCCCCCTGCGCCATGTATGACATCCCCCAATACGCGATACTTTACCAACAAACCAGAGCACACTGTGTACAGTGGACCAACCGCACAATCACCATCACGCATAACACTGCGTACCATTGCTGAAAAGCACAAACGTGGGGAGCGAATCAGCATGGTGACTGCATATGACTATCCATCTGCCGTCCATGTATGTAAAGGGAAATGTGTATGTGTGGGAAACAGATATGTGTATGTAGGGGAACATGTGTATGTAGGGGAACAGATATGTGCATGTAGGGAAACAAATATGTGTATGTACATGTAGGGAAACAGATATGTGCCTGTTGAGTTCATCCCCAACACCCCCTTTTTCAAAACACACCCCTTTTTTAAACACACACCCTTCCAAAACACCACCACCAGGTGGATCGTGCTGGTATAGACATGCTGCTTGTGGGTGACTCTGTTGGCATGGTGGTGCATGGACACGACACCACCCTCCCCGTCACACTCGACGATATGCTCCTGCACTGCAAGGCTGTCTCTCGTGGTGCACAACGTGCTTTTGTTGTTGCGGATTTGCCATTTGGTACGTATGAGGCAGACACGCGTGATGCAGTGCACGCTGCTGTGCGGCTGCTCAAGGAGGGGCATGTTGATGCTGTGAAAATGGAAGGTATGATGGGGGTGGTGTGTGTGTAGTGTGTGAGCATTGTGATTGCTGTGAGTATTGTGATTCCTGTGATACACAAACCATGCTTTCATAAACATTCCAACACACCATTGCATGTACACATACCCACACATCCTCGGTGTCTTGGGTCTTGGGGTCTTGTTGTCTTCACCTCCACAACACACACACACAAATACATACAAAATAACCCCACCCCCCCCTATCAACCCCCCCTCCTCCTCAGGTGGTGGCCCCAGTCGTGTACGTTCGGCAGCTGCCCTGGTAGATGCGGGCATAGCAGTCATGGGTCACTGTGGGCTGTTGCCTCAGTCAATAAGTGCATTGGGTGGGTTTCGGCCACAGGGGCAACATGCACACAGTGCGCTACAGGTGTTGCAACAAGCCAAGGTGGGTGTTATTGTGGGGGGTGGGGGTGTGTAGTGTGCATGAGTGTAGTGTGGGTGTGTGTAGTGTGTGGGTGTAGTGTAGTGTGTGGGTATAGTGTGTGGGTGTAGTGTGGGTGTGTTGTTGTTTGGTGCTACAGTGCATCAGTAGGAATGTGGTTGTGGGGGTGCATGGAGTGCGTGTCGTGTTTTCATTACACCCCCCTCCATTCTTGTTCCGACGCATGCACTGTGTACATACCCCCCCCCTTCTTGTTCCTTTTCCTGCTCTGTGTACGTACCCCCCTACTGCTCTGTGTACATACCCCCCTCCCGCACACCCCTCACCTCCCCCACCCCCCGCCCTTCCAATAGGCACTTGAAGCAGCAGGGTGTATGGGTGTCGTATTGGAATGTGTGCCCCCCGCAGTGGGTGCCCTTGTCACAGCAGAGCTCACCATCCCCACCATTGGTATTGGAGCAGGGCCCCACACCAGTGGCCAGGTGTTGGTCTACCATGATTTGTTAGGCATGATGACGCACCCTCATTACACAGCCGTGACGCCCAAGTTTTGCAAGCGGTTTGCTCATATTGGTGCTGCTATTAATGAGGCATTGCAGGAGTATGATGCTGAGGTCAAGGGGGGGGGGTTTCCGGGGCCCGCGCATTCTCCATACAAGTATGATTGTATTGGGATTTGTGATGTGCAGGGTGTGGGCTTTGTGATGTTGGTGATGGTGGGGCTTGGGGCTGCGTTGTTTGGGTGTTGTTGGGTGTGCTGACCTTGTTGGGTGTACATACCACCACCATCAACACCATGATCACCATGATCATGAGCAATGTCATTGTAATGCAGGATGGATGGCCAGCAGGTAGATTTGCTCAAGCAGCTCCTCAAGGAACAGGGGTATGACAAGGGGCTTGCTGCCACTGAACAAGTGCTTACGGGGGGATGATGAAGGAGAGGGGTGAGGAAGAGAGAGAGGGGGTGATGAATAGAGAGAGGGGGGTGAGGAAGAGAAAGAGGGGTGAGGAAGAGAGAGAGGGGTGAGGAAGAGAAAGAGGGGTGAGGAAGAGAAAGAGGGGTGAGGAAGAGAAAGAGGGGGACGTGTGCAACGTGATGCTATGCACAAGCAGTGCAGCGTGTTGGTGTGATGTCCAGTTGATGATAAGTGTGAGTTTGAAGTCTGGGCTGCAGCTATTTTGCGCACCTGCGGTTATATTCGTTTTTTTCCATTCGTGCTGCTGGGCATATTTCTTCGTTTTTCTTTGCCCCCTGCACGTGCAAGGCGAGTTGGATTTGCCCTTTACCGTGCAACCTACAAGTAACAAGCGAAAACCAAGACACACTGAAAAGCATGTTGTGTTGATGGGTTTGAAAGGTGATAGACCAAAAGAAATACGTGGTAGGCGTGCGTGTGGGCATCAACACAACACCCGGCACAGGCACACAAGTCCTAGACCTGCAGACAAAAAGACATACAGGGTTGAAAACACACACATACACTTGGTTGAAAACACACACATAAAACGGGTTGAAAAACAAGAGGGGCCCACACATGCGCAGGCAGTGTACAGAGCAACACACAAATATGGGTGTTTCTTGTGTTGGCAGTAATGCAAGCTATGATATGATGATGATGGTACAGGTATGCAGTGCGTATCAACTGCAGGTGGTGCACGAGGCACATAACCATGTTATTGGGGGGCGTACACAACAAGGGCAAGGTATCAAGGGCAAGACACACACAGAAACACACACACACACACACACACACACAGAAAGACACGTCCAAGGGAAAAAAACCACTCAAGCATGGACACAGTGCAAACATGCCATGCACCTCCCTTGTCCATGCATAGTCTACCCATATTGTCTACCAATCTACAACAAATACAAAACCATTCTTACGCACAGTACATGGTGACACACACACCATGGTGACACCCACAACCGTTCGGAAACACATCACCCATCCAGCCCATCCATCCCATCCCCATCCCCCACCAAGTGGCTCAAGCTTGCACAGCTGGCACTGCGAAACTGCAAGCTGGCAACATGTGCACTCGGCTTTGCTTGTGCAAATGCGTCTTGCAGTGCCCTCATGACTTCCACGCTGCCGTGCACGCTGTGCATGCAACTGCAGCGTACCTCAAAGCGTGTGAGGTGGGGAAGCCCTGCCAACACCGCCAACTGTGTGGAGGTGGTTGTGAAACCATGTGGTATACAAGCAATGGACCATATACACACATGGTCTGATTGTGCTGATCACCATGGGGATCTCCAACCCACCACCGACATACCTGTTGCCCCTCCACATGCAGCTCGCGTCCAGATCCACTCAATTCCACCTCACGCAGGGCTTTCAATGGTGCCAATGTGTCCAATGACAATGACAACACATGCTGTTGCCCTTCGTGATGATGATGATGCTCACCATCATGTGGCACTTCATCCCCATCCATCAGGGGGATGTCATCACCATGATGCTCCGCAGCATCTTCTCGCAGACAGAGCACCTCCAGTTTGCACAGCTGCATGAGTACCTGCGGCAGCATCTCTGCTCTCCCCGATGCACTCACACGCAACACCCTCAACTCATGCAAGCGCCCCACCAGCGCCGCCAACCCTCCCAACCATCGCACACCATCTGTGTGCAACACGTGTAGGCCATTGGGCACGTGCACGAGCCCCTCCACCCTCTTTACACGCAGGAGCCTCATTTCAGTCAACGCGGTCAACGTGGTCAATGTGGATGGCAACGCCACCATGTCCATGCCATGCAAGTGGAGACTGGACAAGCGCTGCAGGGTTGAGATATCATCATCAGGGACCTGCCAATGGGCACCGGGGGCAGCAAGGGAGATGAAGGCGAGGTGCTGCAATGTTGACAAAAACATCGGCCATGATGGCATGACAACTCCATCAGGTGCGTGCAGCGTGAGCGACGTGAGTTGATGACAACGCACGTCGGCGGCCGTAAGTGTGCGCAATTCTGGGTCGTTGCAGGCGGCACCAGTGAGGTTGGCATGGATCAACCCAGGGGCACCCATCAACAGGCGCCCCGCTGCAAAGGGCTCCACATGCTGTACGTCCACGCGCTGCAGCCCATTCAACAACCCATGGATGTGGTTGATGAGTGATGTGCGTTGCAAGCGTACACGATACTGGGGGGAGCCCAGCTGCAGGTGATGCACGGTGCGGATGCCTGTACGCTGCGTAAGCCATGTGTCAATTTTTGTTTCCTTGAGGGTGGACCATCGTGACGTGCATATGCTGATGGAACGCCACGCAGGGGTGGTGGAGAGCACGGATGCCATGCGGTGACACACCAGGGCGCAGCGAGCACGCTCGCTGGTGGGGAGATGGGCGAGCACCGCCACGAGCAGTTCATCAGGGAGCTCCAGAAGACTGTGTTGATTTGTTGGAGGGGGGTGAATGCAGGGGGAGTGTCTGTGTGTGTGTGTGTGTGTGGCATACATTGCGCAACTACATACCGAAACCAAGCGCTTGCTTCTCCAGGCGTTCCATCGTTGGTGATCGCCCCACTGGATGGGACTGGCAGTGATGTCGTGCGGTTGATCGCTGTTTGAAATGAAAAGCCAGAAATGTAAAGCCAAAGGGGCGTCGCCCACACGTTTGTATACAGCTGCCATGAGTGTTCAAGACAGATGTACCAATGCTTGGTGGAAGTTGAAATGACATCCATTACATAGGTGCACAGATGGTACGTGTATGATGTGAACACTGCCGTTGTGGGGACGGCTTTATGTACAGCTCCTGCGGGAGCAATTGCTGTGGTCATGTCGGGAGTGCTTTATGTATAGCTCCTGTGGGAGCAATTGCAGTCATACTTGGTGCATGGTGAGACGAGTGATTTCGGAGGATGGTTTCGTGTTTGGTTGCAATGCAGGAATGAACTGGAACAATTATAGCATGTGCAAAACAAAACACAAAACACACACCACGCAGCGCATCCCCCGCGTCTGCATCACATTGACTACTGCGCGTATATCCAACTGTTCTCCTGTGCCAACTCCCCCCCAAAACAACATCACATGGCTGCTGCGAATGGGTTTTACTGCTCGACATCTGGCACAGTGTTTACCACAAAAGATGAACTGAATGAGCACTACCGCAGCGACTTTCACCGGTACAATTTGAGGCGCAAGGTGGCTGGATTGCCCCCCGTGTCGGTCGAGTGGTTTGAGGCCCGCAAGGAACAGCTTCGAAGCAGCAGCACTGCAGCCCAAAAGGGCACGCGGCAGTGGGTGGAACCACTCACGAAGAAGAAATTTGCATCAGAAGCCACATACCAGGCGTTTGTAAGCAGCAAAAAGTATGAAAAGCTGCTGCGCGATGCTGGCCTGACGGGGGCTCCCGATCCGGTGGTGGTTGTCAAGCAGCAGCAGCATTCCGTGGATGCAGGTAGGCAAGCATGTGGTTGTGTGTGTCTGTGTGTGTGCTTCACGTAACACGAGATACATGTGTATGTTTTATGTTTTTTCCCTGTGAATAATGTGATTGTATGTGTCATGCACCCCTCACAGCACCTGCAACACCAAGTGGCGGTGCACCTATTGAGGTTGAGGAGGAGGATGAGGATGATGGAAGTGGTTGGGAGACAGCATCAGATGATGACCAGCAAGGTATGTTGATGCGTTGTATTGATGCGTATATGTTGAGTATACACTGTTACCATCATGTAGGGGTGGTACACTGTGACATGGTGGTGCATGCCAACACACGCCTGCGTAAAAAATAAACCCCACAGATGAATGGGAGCAGTGGGATATACGTCGCAGCTTGTTTGACAACCACATGTCCAGCACGTTTGCAGACAACCTGGAGTACATGTTTAAGAAATATGGCTTTTATCTACCTGATGCTGAATACCTGACAGATGCAGAGGGGCTCTTGCAATACTTGGTATGAAGTATTGTATAGGGGTATGAAATGACACACACACCTACAAACACCTACAAACACACCCCTACACAGGGTCAAAAGCTGCAATATGGGCATGTGCCACTGTACGCCTCTGGTGACGATGCCAACGCCAAGTCATTCCGTAGCCTCCATGCGGTACAGCGACACATGGTGGATGCGGGCAAGTGCAAGATGCTGTACGATGGCAATGAGGAGGAATATGCCGAGTTTTACGATTATGAGGAAACAAACGAGGAGGAGATGATGGACATGGATGCAGCATCTTCAGAACGCGGTATATTGTGTGCGCGGGGTGTTAATGCAATGACAGATGGAACGACATCATGCCATCACCACTTGCACCCCCCTCTCCTCGTCTAACACACAGGTTTGACAACAAATACCACCCCTGCACCAGCACACATAACGCCCAGTGGGTATGAGCTTGTGTTGCCGGCAGAAAACGGGGTCCCTGGCAAATTGCTCGGCAGCAGGGACCTGGCAGTGTATTACAAGCAGCGCCACCGCCCAGAAGACACGCGGGCGAGCACCAGTGCCACTGCGTTGGTGGCTGCGTATCGACGGCTGGGTGTGGCGACAGCGCACAAGAGCGACGACGTGGACGCAGCAAGGGCACGCAAGGCGCTGGCATCGCAAAACAAGCTTCGTCTCAAGACAGAAATGCGCAACGCGGTGATCAACAAGCTGCCCAAAAACTGCACGTTTTAGTGTTCCGTACGGTGTGTTTTTCTTGACTGCTTTTTCACCACTTGCACGTTGTCATCATCTTCATCAGTTACACACATTGGTACAAGACACGTTGTTGAGAACAGCAGTACAGGGTGCGCATCAACAGCACCAACCTTGAGGAAAACGGCAATGAGAAGAAAACAAAACAACAACACAGTATATCGTCGCCCAAGTGGGATCATCAACAAAATGCATCATCGTCAGTGGTGGCCAAAACAAAATCAGAAACACGCAGCCTACAACAAGCACGTACTGGTGGTACAAAGAATTGCAGTGGTGAGTGCTGAATCATTGCCACAACATGTTACTCTCGTGGTGGCAAGCGGCTGCCGCGGTTGTACAGCTTGGACGTGATGGGGACAGCACGCCCACCGCCACCGCATGAACTGCAGCGCATCATCCCCGACCCCTGGCATGAACTGCACCCCACATCCTTGTCACTCCACTTGTTGCACATGCATTCTACATAGCCAGTGCCGTTGCAGGTTGGGCACTCACGTGTGTTTTCGCCACCCACTGGTTCCTGATGGTGATGAGGGGTTGATGCTCTGTGATGTTCCACTCCCAACATGCCATACACACCCCGTACGCTACAAATCGTACAGAAAGCATCACCCCACCATCAAATCCCCCGTCCATCACAACAACAGTTTCTGTCGTCCACGATTCCCATCAACAAACGCCAACATACCTCTTCACGAAGCAGCTCGTTGCTCAACCACCAAGCCCCAATGGCAAGGCCAGCAGCTGATGCCAGGTTGGAGAGTGTCTGCAGGTTACTGACTTGTCCTCCAACGATGAAACCTGCTCCAGCGACGCACTTGCACCGAGAGCGCCCTCGTGTCACACGTGGGGATACTGATGTTATTGCATGCGGCTGTGTGTTTTTCGGGGCAAGGGAAGGTCTGTTGCAGTGGCCATGCATGGTGGATGCTGAGTGGGCTGGTGAGTGCGTGGCTGAAGGTCGACGTGGGCGATTGTGGGACTGCTTGAAAGTCAAACAAGGGGGTGGTGCTTTTGTTTGTGAATGGCAGTGCGATGTTTGAGTTGAGGAAAAATACCTTGGAACAGGCTTTCCACACACTCCACGCACGCACGCTCATCAGCTGTCCTCATATCCCAGATATCTTCATGCTGGTCAGGCTATTTGTGTGTACTGTGTGTAGAATGTATGGAATATGTGTGTGGAGAAGTGGTGCGTGATGCAGCAGATGACCAGGGTCTGTACACCAACGTGAGGGTGGAAATTTCCATGACAATCAATATACACCCACACAACACCACATAATATATTACACCAAACAACATCACCAGCAATCAACACATCACCAGCAGTCAACACCATGCCCACTGGATCAAGCCATGCATCGTTGACCATGGCAGTTTTTGTGGCTGGTGGAGGAGTATATGGTTACATCAAAGCAAGATCAGTACCCAGCGTATGTTGTGCAACGTACTATAACGCAACGCTCGTTTGTGAGGCAACATTTACACGATATCATACAACATCATCCAACATCATCCCCCCACAGCTGGTTGCAGGATTGACGTTTGGAGCCCTTTTTGCCGGCAGCGGGTATATGATTGCGGTATGGTATTATCAGATTTGGTGCTATGAGGTGCACTTGTTGCGAATGTCAACACCTCGTAACACAGCGTGGGGACGCCCAAGCTGGGCATGATCTGGGCGCCCTCTCCTCTGTGGCCTTGGCAGGTGCCATGGCATCACGTGCTGCCAAGACAAAAAAGATGATGCCAGCGGGGATACTTGCTGCCTTGGGCACTGTCAGTGCTGCGTATCACATACAAAAGTCACTCGAGTGGCGAGGGTGGACATTGTGATGATGTTACATGCCAAACAATCTATTCCCAATCATGCATTATCACAGTTTGTAACATTACTTTTTCTTCTCAACACCCCCCCCCCACACTGTATACAGCACAAACCCCCCCACCGACAGCGCATACCCCGCCAACTCCATCCACCCCACCTCCTCCCCCATCATCACCCCCACCCACACCACAAGCGCATTCTTCACACACCCCACAACCTTGAGCATCAGCGCCCCACTGGTGCGAATGGCCATGTACGACGTCCAGTTGAGCGCACAGCTGCCTGCCATGGCCACCGCAAACAGCCCTGCATGTTCCCCCAGCACATGCATGCGGGCCACCAGCGCCTGCCGCTCCCACACGCCCGCCCCCAGCAGCAGCAGCGCCGCAGTGGGCAACCCCAACACCCACGAGGCCTCGCTGGGGGTCATGCGGTGCCCAGCCAGGAGCTGCTGGACCACCAACACCCGTGTGGCTTCAGTAAAGACCGATGCCATGAATGCAGCAAATCCCACCCAATGGAAATCGGGGCTGCCTTGCTCCACGAGGGTGCTGATGCATGTGCCCAGGGCAATGGCGAGGACAGACAGAAATTGAGTGGGTCGGAGTGATTCTATGCGCAGAATGACGCCGATTACAAAGGTACATGCTGGTGTAAACGCCTTGAGGATTTGAATAAATGCCTGAGTTTAGGTGGGTTGCGTGGATGAATATGTGTTGCAACCGCGATGGGACCCATCCATACCATGGACAGAAACAGGTATGCATAGTTGCCAAGAAACAGTGTTGATGCTGCACAAAATGCAACCGGCCACACGTGGACCACATTCCATTGCCAGCCATGTTGCTTGGTTTTATCTGCCGCTTGTGATGACGGGAACAGCTGCATGGAAAACCAACCTGTTGTGCAAGGGATGGTGTGCAGGCAAGGGGGGTGCAGGCATGTCCATCCCAACACCAAACCTGCACATGCCGATGCAAGCTGCCCACACGCTGAGAGGAAAAAGGGAAAGGGAAAGCCCTTGTCCACCATGAGCATCTTGTTGACAACTATGACCCCTGATGATGCTGCCGTAAACAGCACCAGGGGGAACAATGCCCCCATCACAGTGCGCCATCGCATTCTGGTTAGTTATCAGCCATGTGCGGCCCACGTGCTGTGTGTGAACAACGTGCGTGCTCAAGAAAAGCCACGGGAGTGCCAGTGCCACCACCCACATACTCTTCAACACCCACTCGGCGTCTTGGCGGCCACGCTGGATTAGCTGCTCAATACGTGCAGGATCTAGTTCATCTGAAAAGTTGACAAAACTCTGTCGTAGGTAGCGAGTATAGTATTGATGGCTCTCCCTGTGATCATCAACCATCAATGGTTGCTTCCTGCCGCACCATATACATGGTGCATATATGCTTGCACAACGTACCTTGGCAATTGGGTACGAATTTTGCGAAGCAACTCACGGTACAATGCACGTCCTGGGTTGTTTACCATCAAGTTACTGCCATGAACGCACCCCACCCACAACTCAACTGAGTTGCATAGACAGAAACAGCAATGGCGATATGCAATGATAGAAAGCACCAATGAAAACAAAAACATGAAAACACCACGCAATATCCCATGCATATGCAATATTGCATCATCACCACCTTTTTGCGTACCACAATCATCTTTTCCTCTTTCCTTGTACCCCTTGTTACCCCTTGTGTTTCGCTTCCGGTTTCACAGCCGTTGTTTGCTATAGGGCTGGTGTGTTTGCGCGCAATGAGCCATGTAAAGGGGAATGTGCTCGACCCCAGCGATCTGCAAAGCATTCTCGGGGTGCACAATGACAGATACCAGATGGTAATGGGGTCTGTATGTGATGATGCCCTGTGGCATCAGCATCGTCACCACCACCACCACCACCAAGTGTTTTATGGTCACCCCCGCAGGTGGAATTATTGGGTGCCGGTACATTTGGGAGTGTATTCCTGGCAAAGGACATTGCTTCTGGCCAGTTTGTCGCCATCAAATGCATAGGTAAGATGCGATAAGATGCGACATGCACGACACTTGATCGTACTTTTACCTCGCTCAACGCTGCTTTCACGCCTCTTTTTCAAATCCCCTATATACACAGAGCGCGGAGTCAAGGTAGTTTGATGTGTTTTTTGGTTTCTAGTGGACCTTTGGCATGTCAAACCTGCATCAATTCGCACAGGTCACCAAGTATGTCCAGCGCGAAGTGCTCAACCATCGACGTTTATTGCATGCTCACATTGTACAACTGTTACAAGTGCTCCTTACCCCCACCCACCTCGCGCTTGTCATGGAGTATTGCCCCGGCGGTGATTTGTTTGGGTATGTCGTGAAAAAACGAGGCCTGCAAGAAGATGAAGGTGCGTTTGACATGGTGGTGTGTCCAACGCCTGGCAGCAAAACACGTGTGCACCCGCCACAACAGTGCGCTGGTTTTTCCAGCAGCTTATTATCGCGGTCGACTATTTGCATAAACGGGTATGTGTTTTGCTGGGTGGGTGTGTATCAACGATTTTCAATACCCCTTGCGGATCATCCACAACAGAATATTGTGTCGCGCGATATTAAACTTGAAAACACACTTTTAGACAATAGCCCACGTCCCCTATTGAAGCTGTGTGATTTTGGATACTCCAAGGTATGTTTTTGCTGTGTGTGTGTGGTGTACACGCAGCAGATGTATTGCCCGTCCAACACGCATGCGTGCACTCTCCCAGCATGACATATTTGACTCGGCACCCCGCTCCCGAGTGGGTACCCCTGCATATTTGGCACCTGAAGTGGTTATTGCTGGTGCCAACACAGTGTATGATGCCAAGAAAAGCGATTTGTGGAGTTGTGGAGTGATGCTGTACATCATGCTGGCAGGTGTGTGTTGCTTTTCTTCATCGTTGGTCAAGCCTTTGTGTTCCATTGGCTTGTGCACAAACCTGTCCACCTGCGTGTCCCACCCCCATACACCCTCACAGGCAGCTACCCATTTGAACGCCCTGAAGACCGCCTGCAACCCCATTGCAAGCTGCAACACATGATTAGCCGAATTATCAATGTGGATTACATTATACCGAGCACTGTGAGCCCCAGTGCACAAGACCTGCTGCGTGAGCTGCTGGTGGCAGACCCCAACGCACGCCTGAGCATAGAAGGGGTGATGCGCCACCCATGGTTTAATATTGGCCTACCTGCAGGCGTGCTTGAGATGAACGATGCATTGTTGGAACCCAATGCACTTCAAGTAGGTTTTTGTATGATTTTTGACTGGTGTTTTGTATGCGTATGTGTATCACCCCTGTTCCCACACATGCAGTCGGAGCAAGAGGTGTACTCCATCCTGGCAGCAGCCACACGGGAACCCGAGTCCAATCCGCTAGTGCATGCACCGTACGATGCTATGCTAGAGCAGGCCATCAGCCATGCCCAACACAGTATGGACAACTATGACAGCCTGCAGCTATGATTTTCTTCTTTTTTTCCTGTACATAGCCGCCTGCCACAATTTGTTCGCATTCACCATTACCATTCTCTTTTGGGTCTCCGCACTATCTCTTATTCTTGGTCCTTCCTGCAGTAGACATGCATATGTGACCAGTGGGCCAATACTGCATTTTTCGGAGAATCAGTACACACTGGTGCTGCGCTGCTCGCGCTGATCTGAGATGATTTTCGTTAATGCCACGTGCCACAACGTACCTAATGCGTTCACCCTTGCGTGGTTTCCCACACTCTGGCAAGCAAGTGAGGAATGTGTGGTGTTTTGTAACTTGTTTTGTTGTCATCGTGCTGCCATTTGGTTGTGTAATACACCATGATGATTTTGTACAGACCCAACAACCTGGTGGCTTCTCCTTCTGGAGTCGCAATTGCGGTACAACTGCCCTGGTCCGGAATAATTCAACCAGATTCACAGGCATATTTTTCCATCGCACAAATAAGTGCATAGACTTTACCTTTGCTGCAACTTCAATTTCAAACGGCCGTTCATTATTACTACCGCACAATCTGATCGATGGCATCCATCTCGGCGGGAATGTTCACTGTGTTCCTCCTCTTGGTCCACTCCCCGCCATGCGCGCGTGCTATTATTCCGTC
>VFQP010001175.1_pt1 | contig 37490 bp, 28 predicted proteins | sample 3512351 | NCBI WGS metagenome assembly VFQP01 (sample SAMN10412372, study PRJNA504923) | tailings metagenome | isolation source: Relicate 1 Philex TSF1 revegetated site | place: Philippines: Tuba, Benguet | collected 2017-08-29
TGAGCTACCCACAGGCCAGGTCAATTGAGGCGCACATCAAGAAGATGAAGAGTAGGGTTTATATCATGAATTTAAAGAAGTATCCAGAAATGAGGGAGAAGCTGATTGCAAAAACAATTGAATAATAAGTTGTTTTTTCGTTTCAAATGATATATTTGCAGCATAAATACCCGGGTGGCGAAATTGGTAGACGCACCATCTTGAGGGGGTGGCGCTGGCAACGGCGTGGCAGTTCGAATCTGCTTCCGGGTACACTTTTTAATAGATAAAAACCTGATTGTTAGTTATTTGTGTTTTAAAAATCGTTCTTTTTTAAGCTCTTTTTGTTGTGTTTTTTAGAGTTTGATTTCGCAATTTTTTGATTCTCAAATACTTCAAAATCGCAGATTTTGGAGATATATTTTAACTGTTTTTGCATTATTTTGACTACCAATTCATTAAGATTTGGCCTGTTTTTCATAAAAATAGATAGAGCTCCAATACCATGAGCAGATTAGCTTAGAACATTTTTTTAGTTTTGTCTCTACTTTTTACAATTTCTGTTATGAATTTAGTTATCAATTTGATAAACTTTTCGTCAATGCTTGATTTGATCTCCATTTCTTTTTCGAACTCACCGCGTTAAATCAACGTGGTTCTAGATCTAGTTTCAAACAGAATGCAACCTTTTATTAACTTAGTTGTCTAATGTCCCTTGAAAAAGCAATATTAATTGGAAGATCAAGAACTTGTTAAAAGACTACTCAACGGAGATAATTCCGCATTTACACTATTGGTTAAGAATACCGAAGGATTGGTGGCCCAAATTGTGTTCAAGATGGTAGACAGCCTTGAAGACAGGAGGGATCTTGTACAGGATGTTTATCTAAATGCATATAAATATATTAGAAATTTCAAGTCCAATTCGAAGTTGAGTACTTGGGTGGGCAGCATTGCCTACCATGCCTGCTATAACTACCTGAAAAAGAAAAAGCTTTTACTGCCTGAGAAACAATTGGAGGATGAAAATGAAGATGTACTGGAAACTATGACAAATCGCTTTATAGACCATTCCAGTAGTGAAATCATGGAGTATATAATCAAAAAGGAGCTTCGTTCTGTACTTCAGATTGGTATTGATCAGTTACCACCCATCTATGCTACCTTAATTGCCTTATACCATTTTCAGGAAATGAGCTATCAAGAGATTTCCGAAATTACTAGCTTGCCAGAAGGAACGCTAAAGAATTACCTATTTAGGGCAAGAAAGAAACTCAAAGACTATGTTGTTTTAAATTATAAAAAGGAAGATCTATGAAAAATTCACATCTTTTAGAAGAAGAAATTCAAGCGATTGTATTTGAACAAAAGGATTTTAGTGGCCTTAACGAACATGTACAGTATTGTAATCGTTGCAAAAATAGCATCGAAGCTTATAAGCTAATGTTCAAAGACCTTGAGGATTTCCCTCAACCCATGTTCGATTTCCATGTACAAGCTCCCGTAAAGATGTATAGTCAGAAAATTATACGAAATCATTTTCATTTTCCAATATTTCTAACAGCCCTTTTAGGGTTTTTAGGGTTGTCTTTTGGAGTGATTAGCTATCTGTCTAACAACAAATCTGTAAAACTGGAGAGTACATGGCTATCAACTTGGTTAGTTATCTGCACTGGAGGAATATTGCTTACTGTACTGGTGATAGATGTAGTGATCAGCTACGAAAAAAAAATAAAAGCCCTAAATCGCATTTTTATGCAACATTAAATTAAACTGGCGTTCTAATCCATCATAAATAAAAATCACATGAAAACACCCATCATTGCTATGCAAGCACAAACTAACAGCTATATCAACGAAGACATATTCAATATATGTGCTACCATTCTAGTAGTTGCACTAACCATGATCTTTATACTTTCTTTTGTTAAAAGAATATTTGACCAACGCCTTAAGAAGAAAATTATTGAAGAGGGCATAACAGAAAGCTTAGCAGAATCGGTACTTAGATCCAGTAGTACCGATGATGGAGATGTCAACCTAAAATGGAGCCTAATCCTCATTGGATTGGGATTAGGGCTCATTATTGTTCATTATACCACCCCATTGGGTCTGCATTCACTCGCTATCCTCTCTCTATCAATAGCCTCGGGGTTTTTCGGCTATTTTATCTATACCAAAAAAACTCGAAAATAGAACTTTAAAATTTTAACGAAATGAAAGATATAAAAATTAGCCCTAAATGGGCAGGGGCTTGTATTGCCCTAGTTTTCGCCCTCTTCTGCCAAATCCTAGCTGCCCAGCAGCCGCTAAAATTGATTAGGGCAAATTCCAACGCAGTTACCATCAGAGATGGATATGTAATTCTTAACGATACTTGGAACCTCTCTCCTGAAGTAAAACCAGACCGTTATCATGCGTTGAAGTCTGCTACAGAAAAAATCATTACGTTCTATACAGATATCGACTCTATATCTTTTAAAACTGCGCCTGGCAATACATATTTATTTGCGGTACTACTTAAAGGAAAGGATACCTGTTATACGCAAATTGTGACCAGTGAAGGTATTTCTCCAGTAAAACAAGATAAACTGATCAGCCCTGAATTGTTGGCCATGGATTTTATGGTCTTTCGAGACTATATGGAACGGGAACATGCTGGGCTTTACCGATACCGTACCAAACCCGAAATAGAACGTTTATTTGATGAAGGTATGAAATCGATCAAAGGACCAATGCAAAGGCTTGATTTTGGAAAGAAATTGATGCATATCATTAGCGAAGTACGTGACGGGCATACGGGTACCAATCTATCCTCTATGATTCTCAATGCTTATCGAGACAGCGTAAAGCTATTCCCATTGATGCTCTATTTTGATAAGCAGAGTGCTTTTGTACGCTGCAGTAAATTACGTGAATTTCCAACTGGAACAGAGATCTTATCAATCAATGGCAAAAAAATGGAAGAAATTAAGGAAGTATTATTTTCCTACCTCCCCAGTGATGGCCAAATTAAGTCTAAGAAACGGCATACGCTGAATAATGGTTCATTTGCATTCCTATATCATCTTGTTTTTGGAGCAGGTGATTCCTTCTCTATTGATTATAGGAAGCCTAATGGCCAACGAAAAACAGCAAGTGTCGAAGCTTCATTGTCCAAGGATTTTGACTGCGAGTTAGGTAGTTTCAGTCGGCCAGCAAAAGATTTGCAATTAGATTATTTACCCGGGGATATCGCTCTGCTTACTATCAAAACCTTTGATCAGGGCAGACTAAAGCGGTCGAAACTTGATTATTCGAGATTCCTCGAAAATACTTTTAATGAGCTTAAAGATAGAAAAGCCGATAAGCTTATCATCGATCTTCGTGGTAATGGTGGCGGCTTTGATGAATACGGGTCGATGTTATATTCTTATGTAGCAGAAAGGGATTTTGGTTATCTAGCAGCAGTCTATAGGGCGAATGATCCTGAACCTCTTTCCAATAATAGGAATTTGGGGATAAAACAATCCAAATTTAATACTTTCAAAGGTGAAATCGTTTTTCTTATCGATGGACTTTGCTTTTCTGCAGCAGCTGATTTTTGCGCTATTGCAAAGAGTAACAAACGCGGAAAATTTGTTGGAGAAGAAACTGCTGGTGCCTATTATGGCAATAACTCAGGCAAAACAATAAGACTTGAATTACCAAATACCAAGATTGCGATTATAATTCCAAAGTTTAAGTACCTAAATGATGTTAAAAAAACAAGATATACAGACAGAGGGGTAATGCCAGATTATGAAATTATACAAAGCTTAAATGAAGTTGTTACGGGGAGAGATGTGCAAATGGATTTTGCTTTAACATTATTGCAGAGTAAAAAGCAATAGTCTTTGTAGTTTCTTTAATCAAATTTAATCTTAAATTTATGATAGTTAATGTCTTTGCATAGTCATGGACCGAATACTATTCTCTCCTTAAATACTAACTTCAGCATTTGCCAACTTTTTTGTTCTAATATAATCTGCTCAAGGTATGCTTGATGAAAATGAGAAAAATTTTCATGCCATTTTTATACAAATCCTTTTCGTTCCAAATCCTCAATTATAGGCTCAATAAGTCGTAAAAAGCTTCTTAAATGTTCAAAGTACTCCTCCAAATCGGTACTAACAAGATTCTTGTTTCGAATTTCTAAAGGGTTGCTCATCAAAAAGCAACCTTTTTTTTGTTGACTTTCAATAAGTTATCGTGGAAGGTTCTCTCCAAAAATTTTGTTCTAAATGAACCTTGACCCCATACAAGATTATCTTTGAACAAACCTTTAATCAAAGTATGCTTTTGGGTTACAGTTCCTTTACGGAGTTGCAATTCCAATCTGGTCTGTTAAAGTTAGAATGGACAACTCTTAGCGAAACCGATAATGATAGATTTGTGGTGCAGGGCTCTGCAAAATGGCGTAGATTGGACAGACCTGGGTACAGTAGTTTCAAAAGTAACCGAATTAACTTCCGGGGATGCACTAAGCTATAGTTTTAGCACGCCAATTGGAGTTGCACATTTGCTGGCTTTGGGCTCTTAGGTTTGTTACTGCTGCCGACTGGCAAAAACAGATGGTTTCGAATAGCTTGGTAATAAAACTCTCCATATTCTTTATCTCTTGCGCTAAAGAAACAAATGGTTTAAAGCAACTAAAAATGAAGGCACTGCGACACCTAAAGTAGCTCAGGTACGCCTAGCCCGGATAGATAAGGATGGAAAAACAACCTACAGCGATGCCGTAGCAGCTAAAAAGTAAGAAAGATTTTCAATATAAAAAGACTCGTAGCGATATGGGCCTTTTTATATGCTATCAACAGTAGTCCTCTGTAAAAATAACCTGCCCTAAATAACCAAAAATGCAAACAGCCAACAAAGTACAACTAAACATATTTCCTACTCGTTTGTTAGATTGATAGTTAAAACATACACAATGAACAATACAACGCACAAAATTACCAACCCTCCTTCTCCTCAAGATGGGCTAGACAATACAGGCACACAAGGTTATGATTCTTTAAACGACGACGCCTATATCGGTTCTATAAACACCGCTGAACCAAGCGGCAATCAGCCCGATAAACGTACTCCAATTACCATTAGCTCACCAACTAATGAAGGCGAGAAAATTATTGTCGATGTGCTGATTAATGAGAAATTAGCCCATGTGATTGTCACAAAGAACGGATCGTGCTTCCATATCAACCTAGATGGTAAAGATATAGGGCAGTTCGAACTAGCTAAGGATGGTAAAATTAGCCGTTTCTCACAACCCAGCAGTGCCAATATAGACGACGATATTTATTTTGGCCCTATTGAGGAAAAACTAAAGGCGTTAAATAAATTAAATTAAGATCTTTCGACTTATAATTGGATTCCGAATTAACTTCTTGTGCACCCAGTAATAATCAGGCCGTCGTGTGTGGTCGCCGTTATCATTTTGTGACCTTGTAAATAATCAACAATCGCTCTTTAATTATCATTCCAGATTAAAACCGCTTAGATATTACGCTATTCGTATATTTTCGTCATGCTTCCTATTGGTTTAAAATTGTGAGATAAAGGATTTTACCTGTCAAAAAAGAAATTATTTAAGACCTTTTACGCTTTCCGGTAGCCATAGAATTTATTTAGCCTAAATCGCAAACGCATCCAACCCAAACAACTCATTAATTTGCTCTAAAAGTACGCCAAAAACCTTTGCACACCCTAAAGAGGAGGTGCCAAAATTGGTGTAGCACAGCATAAACCTATATTGCTGTTAACCCTTATCGAGCTCATCGAAAAAGATATCGTAACTAATAAGTGTTTTTGAGTTTATAGGTTTAGGCTATTGCTATCAACCTACGTTTTCTTATTATTGTACTCAAATGTAAATTTTAAGACTGTGGTTTAAATGCAGATACGGAAAAGTTGCTTTCTGTTTTTTTTATTATTGATGGGTGCAGGTCAAGCTTTTTCGCAACTTTCATTCGATCACCTCACGGTATCCAACGGTTTGTCTCAAAGCACGGTGCTTTCTATAGCTAAAGATAGTCGAGGTTATCTATGGTTTGGCACTAGAGATGGCCTTAACCGATATAATGGGAAAAACATTAAAGTGTACAGGCACGACGATCAGAAAAACACCTCTATCAGTGCCGACGATTACATCTACACCATCGTAAAATCAAAAGACAACAACCTTTGGATAGGCACTCAACGCGGACTAAACTACTACCAGCCTAAAACAGATGCCTTCGAAAAAATATACCACAATCCCAAAGATCCTTCTAGCCTTAGTAGCAATGCCGTGTTAAGCGTTTGCGAGACAAAAAACGGCCAAGTATGGTTTGGTACCAACCAAGGCTTAAGCATGTTGGCCAATGCCAAATCCCGTAAATTCAAAAACTTTAAACTTAAAGATGGGCTGGCGGGTAACGAGATCTATTGCGTTTTTGAAGATAGCAAAAACAACATCTGGTTGGGTACCACTACTGGCTTAACCAGAATTAAACCTGTAGGTCAAAACAAATATCAGTTTGTCAATTTTTTTTACAAAGCCAATGATCTTAATAGCTTAAGCGGAAATTCGATCAAGACAATAGTAGAAGATAAGGAGGGAAAGATTTGGATTGGCACCGAGCGCAACGGCATCAGTATTTACGATCCTGAGCAGCGTACCTTTTCGCATATCCAGCAAAGCTCATTGGCAGTGCATGGCTTAAGCAATAACTTCATCAGAAAAATCATCATCAGTAAAGAGGGTAAGTTTTGGATTGCCACCATGAACGGGCTAAATATTTATGATCCGAACACTAGAAGATTTACCGTTTACAAGCACGATTCTGAAAACAGAAAAAGCTTGATTGATAATTCTATCAAAGACCTTTATGAAGATGAGCATGGCTCGGTATGGATTGGAACCAATTTTGGCGGCATTAGCGTAGCCCATAAAAATGCCGTACCGTTTGAGGTGTATAAATATAGCAAGTACCGCAACAGCATCAGCAATGATATCATTAGCGTAATTGGTGGGGTAGATAGCCAGCATATTTTGGCAGGTACAGAAGGCTCAGGTATAGATTATATGAATACCCAAACCGGTACGTTTAAAAACTTTAGCAACCAACCCAATAACCCTACAAGTATCAACTCTAACAACGTAAAAGCCATTTTTAAAGATCAAAAAGGCTTGTTATGGATTGGCCTTTACGAAGGAGGTTTAGAACAATTTGATTTGGCCAGTGGTACCTTTAAACACTTTAAGCCTAACCCAAAAGACAGTACCAGCATTAGCCACGGCTATGTGAGCAGCATTGCACAAGATCAACAGGGTAGGCTGTGGATTGGCACCTCATCAAAAGGAATTAACCTTTACCATTACGATAAGCAAAACTTTACCAAGGTAAACACCAAGTCTGAAGGATTAAAAATTAGCAGCGATTACATACGCGTAATGTTGGGCGATACCAAAGGCAACCTTTGGGTAGGGGCGGCCGATGGACTAAGCATTTTAAGAAAAGGTAAAAACCGGTTCGAGCGGTTTTATAAACGTAAAGATGGTCTGCAATCAGACTATATCAATTGCATTTTAGAAGATAACCAGCATCAAATATGGATTGGTTCGCACCGAGGTGGTTTGGCCAAATACCTGCCAAAGCAAAATAAATTCGTTACTTACAACACTAAAAACGGGCTGCCGAGCAACAACATTGCGGCAATGGCGCAAGATGATGAAGGCAATTTATGGATCAGCACCGACCGTGGCCTATCAAAGTTTGATGTGAAGCGGGGCAATTTTAAGAATTACTATGTAAGCGATGGACTGCCAAGTAACGAGTTTAGCTACAATGCAGCTTATAAAGCACCCAATGGCACCTTGTACTTTGGTAGCTACAATGGTTTGGTAGCTTTTAAACCGCAAAATATATCAATTAACCAAACCGCACCTAAAATTGTATTTACCGCTCTGCGTTTGTTTAACAAAGATGTAGCTGTAGGTGGCGACGACGGCTTGCTGGAAGAAGACATTTCATTTGCGCCAAAAATTACTTTTAGTGCCAACCAGAATATTTTTACGGTAGATTTTGTGGCTCTCAATTACATTAAACCAGAGCGCAACAAATATGCCTACAAATTGGAAGGATTTGAAGATAACTGGAACGAAGTCGGCATCCCATCTGCAACCTATACCAACCTGCCCGCCGGAACTTACCATTTATTGGTAAAGGGCAGTAACAACGATGGATATTGGAATAAAACCCCGGCAAGGCTAGAAATAAAAATATTGCCGCCGCTATGGCAAACTTGGTGGGCATACGTGTTGTACGCCATTGCGCTTGCCTTGATTTGGTATTACATCAATAGGTTTTTAAGACGGCAAGAACGTTTAGAAACCGAACTGTATTACGAGCACCTCAATTATGAACAACAGCAGCAATTACATCAGCATAAGTTAGAGTTCTTTACCAGGATTTCTCATGAAATTCGCACGCCGCTAACCTTGATCTCGGCACCCATAGAGAAATTAATTCATTTAACGCAAGACAATACTTTGCTAAACGCCCCTTTGAAAGGGATCAAGAGCAATACTGATAGGTTGTTAAGATTGATTAAGGAACTGCTAGATTTTAGGAAAATAGAAACCGGAAATTTGCAATTAAAGGTTGCAGAGGTAGATTTGGTAGCTTTTGGCAGTGCCATTTGCCAAGCCTTTAAAAGTCAAACTGCTGATAAGGAAATCAATTTTAGATTTGACCATCCATCACAGCCTGTTACAGCATTTATAGATGCTTCGCAGATGGAAAAAGTACTGTTTAATTTGCTGGCCAATGCATTAAAGTACACTCCTAATCATGGCAGTATTACGCTCAGCTTGGAAGAATTGGCCAACCACATTCAAATTAAGGTTCATGATACCGGTACCGGCATTTCTTCGGAGCATTTAGCTCACATCTTTTCAGATTTTTATCAGATAAAAGGCGAAAATGCCCAAACTGGCTGGGGCATAGGTTTGGCCTTAGTTAAGGATATTGTTGACATGCACCGGGCCCAAATCAGCGTTCAAAGTAAAGTGGCAACAGCAGATGAAGAAGGATATACCGAGTTTCGCATTTCGATGTTAAAGGGGAGTGCGCATTTCTCTGCCCAAGAGTTGGCGGCAGCAAGTATGACCGAGCACAATGAAGTTACAGCCATGGAATTGCCTTTGGCAGAAAGTAATGCCGTAACTACTTCGGTTGATGACCTACCTCCGCATGCAAAGCACATTTTGGTAGTAGAAGATAACGATGAGCTACGCGAATTCATTGTACAGTCGTTACAGCACAGCTATAAAATAATAGGCTGTGCCAATGGTTTGGTGGGTTTGGAATACGCCGTAGAAAACCTGCCAGATTTAATCATCAGCGATGTAACCATGCCTATAATGAACGGCAATGAGCTTTGCAAGCAGATCAAGACCGAAGAGCGCACCAACCATATTCCGGTAATTATGCTTACGGCTATGGCTGCCCACAACCACCAAATAGAAGGTTTGGAAGCCGGCGCCGATGTTTACATTACCAAGCCGTTTAGCGTACAGGTTTTAGAGTTAAACATTAGAAATATATTGCTATCAAAAGAAGTGCTTAGGGCTAAGCTTCATAAGCAACTGCTGTTAACACCTGCTAAAGTAGAGGGTAAATCGCCCGAAGAAAAGTTTTTAGCCAGACTAATGCAGATTATAGAAAACAAGATGGAAGATCCCGACTTTAACGTCACTGCTTTGGTAGATGACATTGGAATGAGCCAAACGGTGCTCTACAAAAAAATAAAGGCATTAACCGATCTTTCCATTACCGATTTCATTAAGTCTATTAGATTAAAACGAGCAGCACAATTGTTAACTGCCGGTCAGTTGAGTATTGCAGAGGTGGCTTATTCGGTTGGTTTTAATGATAGAAAGTACTTTAGCAAAGAGTTTAAGAAACAGTTTGGTGTGGTCCCGTCTGATTATAAAACTTAAAAATACAGACAATTAAAATGTTACCCCTCTAAAACCAATTTGGCCTCCCATTTTATTACTGATTTGAAGAATATTTGAATTCGGGAAACCCCGAAAGTATTTTGAAGCGCACATGAGAAAATTGATATGTCTAATTGTTTTGGGTTCGTTGTTTCCTTTGTGGGTAAATGCACAGGCAACTTATCCCTTTGGTACCATCCTAAAAAGAGTATACGCAGACCAAGGTAAAAATGCAAACAATGTAAATAAACCTGCCCAAGTGGCATTTGCCAGTATCCAAGCTGATGGCGCCTGGGCTGATATCAACTATGAGGATAAATCTACTACAGCTTGGGCACCGAGTACACACCTAGATAGGATAAGCGATTTGGTTTATGCCTACACTACCGCCGGGAGCACTTATCGCCAAAACGATAAAGTGTATCAGGCCATTGTAAATGCCTTGAAGCTGTGGTATGCAAAAGATCCAAAAAGCAGCAACTGGTGGCATAACGAAATTAGTGTGCCACAAAAATTAGGGCTTTTGTTGGTAATAATGACTTCGGCAGCGCAACAATTGCCGGATGATTTGCGAAGCCAACTAATAGAGCGTATGAAACGCGGCGATATGATCAGTAAAACCGGCGCAAATAAAACTGATATCGCCATGCATTATTTCTACAGAGCTTTGCTAACAGAAGATACGAAGCTCTTGGCCGAATCGTTGACCGAGTTTTTTAAACCTGTGAGCTTGGTAGAGGGAGAAGAAGGGCTACAATACGATTTTTCTTATTTGCAGCACGGCCCGCAGTTATATATTGGTGGTTATGGCAATGTTTTTTTAGGTGGAGTAATTAAGATTGCCAATTATGTGGCAGGTACGCCTTATGCGTTAAGCAAAGAGAAATTGGCGTTGCTATCCACGTTTTATCAAAGTACTTATTTAAAGACTTTTAGAAATAGATATGTAGATTTTAATGTAGAAGGACGTGGGGTTTCTAGGCCCAATAATTTACGTAAACCTTCAGAAAAATATCGTTTAAACACCATGAAAGCTATAGATGCGGGCAATGCATCGCTATGGGAAAACGAGCGGTTAAGGGTAGATAGCGCTGAGGGTGCTGTAATTACACCTTATCATCAACATTTCTGGAAAGGAGATTACACCATTCATGTACGCCCTGAGTATAATTTTAATGTACGTATAAACAGCAAGCGCACCAAAAGGGCAGAGGCTGGAAATAATGAGAATTTGTTTGGTAGGTATTTATCTGATGGTGCAACCAATTTGCAGCTTAATGGGCCAGAGTACTATAACATTATGCCTGTTTGGGAATGGGATAAAATTCCGGGGGTTACAGCGGCAGACCATGCCGAAGATGTGAAAATGACAGTAAATTGGGGCGAAACAGGTACCAACGAATTTGCAGGAGGGGTGTCTGATGGCGTTTATGGCGCAACAGCCTATCAGCTAGATTATGATGGGGTTTTGGCAAAAAAAGCTTGGTTTTTCTTCGACAAGGAAATTGTGGCGCTAGGTGCCGATATCAAATCAGAAAGCGCAGCACCCATTGCTACTACTATTAACCAAACCTGGTTGTCGGGGTCGGTTAACACATCGGCTGGTGCCGTAAAAAAAGGAGAGTTGAAAAATTTAGAACTGCCCGCTGCAAGTTGGGTACAACATAATGGAGTATTTTATTACTTCCCACAGCAAAGCAAAGTAACGATAAGTACACAGTTACAGCAGGGCAACTGGAATAAAATTAATCAAACACATAGCAAAGAGAATGTTGCTGGCGATGTTTTTAAACTATGGATAGCACATGGGGCACAACCCGACACGGCAAGTTACCAATACATTGTGTTACCTGCCGCTAAAAACAGCAAAAGCGTTGATCCTAAAACCATAGCTATTGTGAGTAATAGCACTCAAAACCAGGTAGTGTATCACGAGCAGTTAAAAATATTACAAGCGGTGTTTTACAGTGCTTCAACGGTGGTTGCTAATGGTTACGAGATAAAAGCCGCACAGCCTTGCATCATCATGTGGAGAGAGGGTAAAGGCAAGGAAAAGAAGTTGTATGTGGCAGATCCGCTTCAAACAGAAAGTGCAATTCAGCTACAGTTCAAAAATATCAAAACAGGAAAGTCAACTGAGGTAGAGGTTTCACTGCCCCTTGGCCCATATAAAGGTTCATCAAAGGAAGTGGTGGTTTCACTATAACCAATTATTACCCCTCTTTACACTAAAATCTGCCCTATTATAAATGCGGTAAATAGCCATTTTTGGTTAAATATTTAACCAAAAAAAAAGCTATATGAAAAGAAAACTACTATTACTAACCGCTAGTATGTTGCTAAGCGTAGGGTTTGTAAAAGCTCAATTTGCACCTTATAACAAATCAGTAAATATTAAGTTGGATACTACCGCTGTATACAATTACAGCACTACACAATCTGTCACTTCTTTTTTAGAGTCGAAACCTGGTGTAAGTGCAACGCAGTTTTTTCCTTACCCTACCACATATACCGCTAGGGCGCTGTTTGCTGCGGGGGCAACAGCTGATGCACAGTTTGCTGCAGCAAGTAACGTGTTGACAATGAAAAATCCTACGACAACGCTCATCAAATCATCTTTTTATAATATTCAAAACGCTTCTGCAATAGCCAGTTTTGCTTTTGATCTTGATTTGACGAACTATACAGGAGCTGCCCCTTTTGCAATCTATTTTGGTAATGACAACACTCCCTCTAGGTTAATTAGCGCTAGCTCGGGCTATGCTAATGCCAGTACCGATATTTTTGGGTCGTTTAGAATTGTATTGAGCGGAGGCACATTGGTAACACAATACAGAGATGCCGCTGGCTCATCTAGTGTAGCCATACCGGCAGCCAATTCTTTAATTAAGGCGGGTGTTTCACAACGCGTAGAAATATTTGCCAATAGTACAGCTAGCGCAACTTCTTATACTTATAACGCAAGTGCGGTAACTTTAGCAGCAAACACTTACCATGTTTATGTTGGTGGGGTAAAATATTCGGTAGACTTTCCTAAAAACGGTAGCAGTTATAGCCAAACTGTTTTAGATGGGTTAACGTTTGAGTTCGCAAATAATGCTACGTTAGAAACTATTGCAATATCAAATGTTTCTGTAACTTATCCGTCTAGTGTTGATCCCACACTCCCAGTTTCTTTAACCTATTTTACAGGAAAAGTATTGAGTAATGGTGTTGAGCTAAATTGGATCACCGCCTCTGAGCAAAATAACGATTACTTTGAACTGTTAAGGGCTAGCGATGGAAAAAACTATACCTCGTTAGGTAAAATTACTGGTAAAGGAAACTCAAACGAAATGAGTAAATATGCTTTTACAGATCGTAACCCAAATGTTGGCTACAATTACTACCAGCTAAAACAAGTAGACAAAGATGGTACAGCTCATCAAATAGAAGAAACAGTAGCCTTAAAATATAGCTTAAACCAGCAAGATGATTTTAAGGTGTTTTCTAAAGGTAATGTTTTGACTGTGGCTATTAATGCTGCTAATGCTAGCGTAGCCGATTTTTACGTGTATGATACCAATGGTAAAAAATTAACCCAAACCAAGCTACAATTAAATACCGGTAACCATACCTATTCGGTAGATGCAAGTAATTTGCCTAAGGGCATATTGGTTGCTAGACTAAGCAGTAACGATGGTGTTCAAACCGTCAAGTTCTTGAGATAGACTGCTGTCTTCTAGCTAAAAGAGGCTGTCTCAAAAGTAAAATAGTGCCGTCATTTCGACGATCAAAGGAGGAGAATTGAAAATCAACGAAGTTAAATCTCTTTCAGAAGCCCTTTTGAAGCAGATCCCTCTCTAACGTTCGAGATGACGAGCGACTTTTGAGACAGCCTTTTTTTGTTTAATAATTCCCAGATTGATTGATGCCTGCCTTTAAATTTATCAGCCCGTAATCGTTATTGTAAACACCGCCACCAAGGGCGTTAAAATTACTTACATTCAAATTGGCACCATTAAAGCTAATTGTCCCGTTGGGAACAATGTTCCCTTCAATTCTTATCGAGTATTCTGAACCTGTTGTATTATTTCGATAATAGCCGATACCATGATAAATGTCATTTACTGGTGCTGCAATATTGATTTGATTGTTCAGTACCTTCACAACATCTAAATAGGGGAAGGCCGGGGTATTGTCGTACTCGTACAATAAAATGCCAGAGGTATTTAACGTGTTGTTAGAAATGATGATGTTTTGTCCATTGCGGGCTTTAATAGCACCCCCATCTGCGTTGGTGGGCCATCCAGTGATGGTGTTGTTATTTATGGTTACGCCGTTAAAACTATGGGCATAAATACCATGGTCGGTTTGCAACAGGTCCGAATTAAGTGCCGTGTTTCGGTTAATGGTATTGGCTTCAATTAACGAATTGGTTTGGCTGTTATCGTTAATTGCCGTAACAAAATATCCGGTACTGCCGCCATTCCCGAAAGTGCAATTGGTGATTTTGCTATTGGTGGTTCCGCTGCCTATCCAAATGCCTCGGCCGCTATTGCTTACCCTGCGAGAGAAAACACAATTGTTGATGAGAGGTAAATCTGCATTGTTGAATTGCAGATAAGCATCAGAATAGTAATTTTCATCTGTACCGGCTTTGCGTACTCCATAATCAAAGATGCAATATTTGAATGTTGTTTTAGACGAGCCATTGATTACAAAACGGATGTTCCAAAAGGTAATTCCAGAAAAGGTGCTGTTGCTTAAATCTGTAGTATAGCTAAGCGCTAAAAGTTGTGCCGTGGTTCCAGTGGCATCAAAAATTGGATTGGTGCTGGTTTTCTTTGCCATAGTTACACCAGCTTTCATATTAATTCTGCCAGTAATGTTGTACGTGCCAGCTTCTACCCAAACGGTATCTCCTGTATTGGCAGCAGCAATTACCTGGTTCATTTGGGCCAAAGTCATTCCAGTGTTAATGGTAAGGTTAGCCACAGTTTTAGTTGTATTTAATATTTTGGCACTTTCGGTAGCCACATTTTCTGTCAATACGCTTTTGGTACAAGCGGTTATGCCAAAGCCCAAGCAGGCCGTTGCCATAAGTAATTTCATGTTATTCATTTTTTTAGTTTATAGGTTGGTTTTAGTTAGAATTAAATTTACAACACTACGGGAAGCGTAAGGGGATATAAATCAGCTTAAAAGGGGAGACTATTTAGCTGCTAGACTAATGACCAATAACCAACATCAAATCATCCAATATCAGCGGTAAAATCTGCGAACATCTGCGGGAGAACCAATTATCAGTTAACAGTTGCCAGTTGCCAGTTATCAATACTCAATGACCAAAAAAACAATGAACCGAAATATGCGGGATATAGACAAATGAACCAATGACAAATGAACCAATAAACCATATTCATCAATATAAATTAATTATTACCCTTATTTTAACTGATTGTTACCCCCTACAAACCTTAGCCTTATTCATAAATTTGAAAAGATGATTTAGCACAATTAAAACCATGCTAATTGATCTGACCAAATAATATAAACTATAAACAATATGAGGAAAGTCTTTATTTTTCTTTTGGTACTATTCACAAGCACGCAGCTTTTTGGGCAGGCCACCAGACAGGTAACGGGTACGGTAAAAGATTTCGAAACCGGTGAGCCACTTGTGGGTGCAAGTGTTACCATTAAAGGAAAAACCCTGGGAGCCGTTACAGATTTGAACGGAAAATTCTCCATTAAATTGGCCGATAATGATGAATTTTTGATATTCAAGTACATCAGCTATGTGGCCCAAGAAGTACCAATAAAAGGAAAATCTACTGTAGAGGTAAAATTAAAACCAGACAATGTATCACTAAACCAAGTGGTAGTAGTAGGTTATGGCGAGGTACAGCGTAAAGACCTAACGGGTGCTGTGGGTTCAGTAAAAATAGAAGATTTACAAAAGGCCCCCGTAGGTTCGGCAATAGAAGCATTGGCGGGTAGGGTTGCAGGTGTGCAAGTATCTTCAGAAAGTGGCAAGCCAGGTTCGGGGATCAACATTGTGGTACGTGGTGCCAATTCGCTTACCCAAGATAATTCTCCTTTGTACGTTATCGATGGTTTCCCAATGGAAGAGGCCAACGCCAGTATTTTAAATCCTGCAGAAATAGAATCTATTGAAGTTTTAAAAGACGCTTCTTCTACGGCTATTTACGGCGCCAGAGGTGCCAACGGTGTAATCATGATTACCACCAAACGCGGTAAAGAGGGAGCGCCAACCATCAGTTACAACGCTTATGCGGGTGTGCAAAAAATCATCAACAAAATAGAATTGATGGACTCTTACGAGTATGTGAAACTACAGGCCGAAAGAGATCCGATAGGTATTTTAACCAATTATTTAAGAGATGGCAGAACGCTAGATTATTATCGTAACGTAGAGCAAATAGATTGGCAAGACAAGCTTTTTCAAACTTCGCCTATGCAAAGCCATTCCATTTCGGTAATGGGCGGTACTAAAAACACCAAATATTCAGCTTCTGGCAATATATTCGATCAAGAAGGGATTTTGATAAACTCTGGTTTTAACCGTAAACAATTCAAATTTACTTTAGACCAAACCTTTACAGATAAATTTAAAGTGGGCTCTTCGGTAATGTACACGGGTGCTAAAACCTACGGCGCTAATCCGGCAACGCCCGACCAAAATTACTCGGCAATGAATTATCTGATGTATAGTGTTTGGGGCTACCGACCTATTTCTTTTAGTGGATTAGAATTGGAAGATTTATTGACCGACCCAGACTTGAGCGCCGACGACGGTAGAAACGATTTCCGTATCAACCCTATTCTTTCTGCAAAAAACGAACTTCGACAAACCTTCGAAAACCGTTTGGTAGCCAATGGCTTTGCAGAGTACGCATTTACCAAAAGCTTAAAATTTAAAGTTACTGGTGGTATTAACAATGCCGCTTACCGACAAGAAACCTTTAATAACTCGCAAACCAGGTACGGCTATTTCGGTAGTACTGAGAAAGTAAATGGAGGTTTGCTGTACACCAATAGCAACACATGGCAAAACGAAAATTTATTAACCTATAACAAAAGAATTGGTCAACATAATTTAAATGCGGTTGGTGGATTGATTTTTCAGGAAAGCAATTACAAAAGATATGGCTTAAGAGCTACCCAATTGCCCAACGAAGTTTTAGGTTTGGCGGGTTTAAGTCAAGGTGTTTCGCAACCCGTAACGGCTATCAATAGCGAATGGTCGTTGATGTCTTATTTGGGCCGTATCAACTATAACTACAAGTACAAATATTACATCACGGCATCATTTAGGGCTGATGGCTCTTCTAAATTTAGAGACGGCAATAGGTGGGGATATTTTCCTTCTACAGCCCTGTCTTGGAGAATTATCAACGAAGATTTCATTAAAAAATACAAGTTCATTTCTGATGCCAAATTAAGAGTAGGTTATGGGGTAACAGGAAATAACAGAGTAACCGATTATGCCACTTATGCACAAATGAATTTCGACAATACCAATGGAAACTTTAATGGCTATTATTCTTTCAATAACAGTTTAGCGCAGGGCGTGTTCTTAAGTTCATTGGCCAATCCAGATTTGAAATGGGAAACCACAGGGCAAAGCAACATTGGTTTAGATTTAGGTTTTTTTAAGCAACGCCTTACCATCACGGCAGATTATTACAAGAAAATCACCTCTAATTTGCTGTTAAACGCACAACTTCCTTATTCTACAGGGTATTCGGCCGCATTTAAAAACATTGGAAAAACTTCTAACGAGGGTTTTGAGTTGAGTTTTACTACAGCAAATATCAGCACTGCCAATTTCAATTGGACCAGCTCTTTCAATATCGCCTTTAATAAAAATAAGGTGTTAGAATTAACAGAAAACCAAGAGAGTTTAATCAGTACGGTAGGCTGGGATCAAAACTACCGTGAATTGCCAGGCTACATTGCCAAAGTGGGGCAGCCTTTAGGCCAAATGTATGGCTTTATTTGGGAGGGCGTTTATCCTTATTCAGATTTTGATCAATTGCCCAGCGGCGCTTATCAGCTCAAATCAAATGTAGCCACTAATGGTAACACCAGGTCGCTAATACAACCGGGAGATATCAAGTACAGAGACTTAAATGGCGATGGCGTGGTAGATGACCTAGACCGTACCGTAATTGGAAGAGCTTATCCAATCCATCAGGGTGGGTTTAGCAATAATTTCAGGTACAAAAACTTCGATTTGAATATCTTTTTGCAGTGGTCTTACGGTAACGACGTAATGAATGCCAACCGCTTATTGTTCGAAGCTGGAAACAAACCCTACCTTAACCAGTATGCTACTTTTTCTGATAGATGGACCCCTGAAAATACCAATACCACCATGTTTAGGGTAAATGGGCAAGGACCTAATGCATACTCAAGCCGCATTGTAGAAGATGGTTCTTACCTAAGGCTTAAAACGGTTGATTTAGGCTACAGGTTACCTTCGGAATTGGTAAAACGCATCAAGTTAAAATCGGCGAGGTTTTATGTATCGGCACAAAACTTATTTACACTTACCAACTATTCTGGTTACGATCCAGAAGTGGCGGTGTATTATACGCCTCTCACCCCAGGATTTGATTATTCATCTTATCCTCGCCCTAAAACATTTGTCTTTGGTTTAAATGTAACCTTATAAGCAGCCAATCATGAAAAAATATAAAAATATTCATCAATCAAGATCTCAAATGAATAACATTGATCAAAAAGGTTGGAAAATTAAACTACTCGTCATGCTATCATTAGCGATGTTTTTTGCGATGAGCGGATGTAAAAAGTTTTTAGATAAAGAACCAACTTTTATTGTAAAAGAAAACTACTATAATAACGAAACAGACGTAAATGCGGGCGTGGCCGGAGTTTACGATGTGTTAGGGAAAGAAGAAATATATGGAGGTAATTATCAACTTTTGTTATCGGTAGCAGATGATGGTTTTTACTCTAGAAGTTCTTACACCTTTGGTCCGGCTGTTTATAACTTTGATGCCTCAGATCCTGCAGTAGCCAATTTTTGGAGGTTTTTATACGAAGGAATAGAACGTGCAAACGTATTTTTAACCCGTATTGATGGGGTAAACATGGGGCAGGCAGCCAAAGATGCAGCCAAAGGCGAAGTAAAATTTTTAAGAGCCTACTATTATTTCCTATTGGTAGATAACTGGGGAAATGTGCCACTAAAAACTACACCTACAGTTTCGGTAAACGATGTAAATATCAAAGCTACTCCTCAAAAAGAGATTTATGATTTTATTACCAAGGAAATGGAAGAGGCCGAAGGTTTGGTAAAAACAGCTACCGCTATAGGCTTTGGCGGTAGGGTTTCTAAATCTACGGTGCGTGGTATTTTAGCCAGGGTTTATCTAAAAATGGCGGGTGCGCCACTTAGAGATCAAACTAAATATGCCGAAGCTTTGAAATGGGCAAGAAAAATAGTTTTCCCCGATGCAGGTCCAAAAGAACACCGTTTGTTGCCAAGCTATCAGCAGATTTTTACCAACTACGCTGGCGATAAATATGATGTTGGCGAAACCATTTGGGAGGTAGAATTATACGGTAACAGAGGTGGCGATTTCGAATCTGGTCGTGTAGGTAACACCTTTGGCTTGCAATGTAACGATGAGGTGCATGGCTACAGCTACGGTTTGGTAAATGCAACCAAAAAACTGTTCGATAGCTACGAAAATCAGGATGTGAGAAAAAATTGGGCCATAGCTCCCTATCAATATGTATATCAAACGGTAAATACGCTGGTAACGGTAACCGATTCTACCAATTGGACATCGGCGCAGATCTACAACAGAAACGTAGGTAAATTTCGCAGAGCTTACGAAAAACTGAAGCCCAAAAATAAAAACTATACCCCACAAAACTTTCCGTTGTTACGCTATGCGGATGTATTGTTGATGTTTGCCGAAGCCGAAAACGAAGTAAACGGTGCAAGCTCTTTGGCAAAGCAGGCCCTAAAAGAAGTAAGAGATAGAGCCAATGCTTCTGATGTAATTCCTAGCATTTCTTCTTATGAGGATATGAAAACAGCCATCCGCAAGGAGCGTTTCTTAGAATTATCGTTCGAGAGTTTACGGAAATTTGATTTGGTAAGATGGGATATGTTTGTATCAGAAATGAACCAATTGGGCACATCGATACAGGCAGATGCACCGGCAGCTTGGAGTTTTGCGGCAATGGCCGCCAAGAATGTGAGCAGTAGAAACAATTTATTGCCAATTCCGGTGCTAGAACTCTCGTTAAATAAAGCAATGTCTCAAAATACAGGTTGGTAAATGATGAATAACATGATGAAGAAACTATATGTACTTCCGTTATTGCTGGTTAGCTTATTCGGTTGTAATAAAAAAGAAGTGATTGTGCTTGATTTTGATGTAAAGCCAGAGAAATCGAGTTACAAGGTAGGAGAGGCCGTAAACTTTTTAATTACTGGTAACCCAGATCAAATACTCTTCTACTCGGGAGCCGAAGGTCATAAATACATTTATAAAGACAGAACAGAGGCCCAAAGTGATCAAATTAGCTTAGAGTTTGCAACGAATAGACGCTACGGTTCTGATGCGCAACAACCACAATCTTTACGCTTATTGGCTTCGCAAACTTTTGCGGGCTCGTACACCACAGCGGGCGTAAATCCGGCAGATTGGACAGACATTACCCCGGCCTTTACCTTGTCGGGCATCCAATCTACAGATTTGGCTTATGTATCATCTGGCGTAGTAAATTTAACTACATTAACTAGTTTGGGTTTTACTTTAGATAAGGCAAAGCCGATTTATTTTGCCTTTAAATACACAGGCACAACTGGTACAACGCAACCACGTTGGTGGGTAAATAAATTCGATATCAAAACCACCACTACTGATGGTCAGGTGCTTCCCGTGGCGAACATTACAACTGCTGGTTTTACTTCGGTAAAAGTGTTGGCTACATCGCCCGTTAGCTGGACTTTTGGTACAGACAATATCTTGAAATACCAAGGTGGCGCCGGCACAGTAGGCAGCAACCAGGTGTGGGCCATTTCTGGTGGACTATCGTTAACTAAAGTACAACCCGATACTGGGGTAGCCCTGAAAAATATGAGCACTCGGATGGATAATTACAAAAACACCTACACAACGGCAGGTACCTATACCGCAACTTTTGTGGCTTCGAATGTAAACGTTTATGGCGAAAGCAAAACCATTAAGGAAGTACAGGTAACCATTGTGCCCTAATTAACTAGTGGATTAACAATTAATCCTTATCAAATTTATTACCGAAGTTAACATTTGGAAGTTCGAGTGACTGCCAGAAGGAGACCTTTTTATCTCAAAAAAATGATTAAACAAATAAGTTTGGGCTTTAAAAATACAAAGTTCGTTGCCTTAGCTACCTTATTTTTAACCACTGCCACAGTAAATGCCCAAATGGTTAAAAAAGATTTTGAAGTGGCAGACAAGCAGTACAAAATGATGCTACAAACACAGCATGATTTAACTAGTTTTCCGCGGAGTACAGACGAAAATGGCAAAGTTAAAGGCGTAGGTGTGTTCGATTGGACCGGTGGATTTTTTCCAGGCGTAATGTGGTATATCTATGAGTACACTAAAAACCCAACCTGGAAGACTTTAGCTACCAAATGGACTACAGCGCTAGAAAAAGGGAAAGACCTTAACCAACATCACGATATTGGTTTCGTAATGTACTGTTCTTATGGCAATGCCGTAAGGTTAGAGAAAGACTCAGCAAAAATTAAGGCTTATCAAGATATCCTCGTCCATTCGGCAAAAACGGCATTAACTCGCTTTGATCCAAAGGTTGGCTTAATCAAATCTTGGAATACCAAAGCCTCTTGGGATGGAAAAACGGTATGGCAATATCCCGTGATTATTGACAACATGATGAATTTGGAAATGCTTTGCTATGTTTCTAAAATTACCGGAGATCCTATATATAAAAATGTAGCTATTAGTCATGCCGAAAATACCATGAAAAACCACTTTAGGAAAGATTTTAGTACTTACCACGTGGTAGATTACGATCCTGAAACGGGCAAGGTGCTCCATCAGCAAACTAACCAAGGTTTTTCAGATAATTCTACTTGGGCTAGGGGACAAGGCTGGGCTATATATGGTTTTACCATGATGTACAGAGAAACTGGCGACAAACGTTTTTTAGAAACAGCTAAAAAGGCAGCCGATTTTTACCTTAACCATGCCAATTTACCTAAAGACAAAATTCCCTATTGGGATTTCAACGTAGGGCAAAAAGGTTATCGTGCAGATTGGCAAACGGAGGGCAGAATTAACCTCAAAGCCATTCCTCGCGATGCTTCTGCGGGTGCATTGGTCGCTTCGGGCTTGTTAGAGTTAAGCACTTATGTAACAGGCAAACAAAAAGAGTTTTACTTCAAAAACGCAGAAATCATGTTACAATCGCTTTCTAGCGATAAGTATTTGGCCAAACCTGGTACCAATGCAGGCTTTATCTTGAAAAATTCTGTAGGCAGCTTTCCACATAATTTTGAAGTAGGTACACCTTTGGTTTACGCCGATTATTATTTTTTAGAAGCCTTGCTAAGATATCAGAAAGCAGTAAATTAGTCCATTAAATTTTTTATGAATTACAGAAAAATAGCCCTATCGCTCGCAACCTTGTTCATTGGTTCATCTTGTTTAGCTCAAACCAGCAAAATTTATAAAAAAGACTGGATCGATCTGAATAAAAACGGCAAAAAAGATATTTACGAAGATGCTTCACGCCCTACAAAAGAGCGTGTTGCCGATTTGATTTCGCAAATGAACCTCAATGAGAAGACCGCTCAAATGGCCACTTTGTATGGTTGGAAACGTATTTTGAAAGACTCGCTGCCTACATCCTCATGGAAAAATGAAATTTGGAAAGATGGTATCGCCAATATAGACGAACATTTGAATGGTTTTATCAATTGGAACGTGGTAGAAACCAAGTTAGATTTAGTTACTGATATAAAGCGCCACGTTTGGGCAATGAACGAAACCCAGCGTTTTTTCATAGAACAAACTCGTTTGGGTATTCCGGTAGATTTTTCTAACGAAGGCATTAGAGGCATTGAAGCTTATCAGGCAACAGGTTTCCCTACGCAATTAAACATGGGAATGACCTGGAACCGCTCATTGGTGCGTGCCATGGGCCAAATTACAGGGAAGGAAGCCAGAGCTTTAGGCTACACCAACGTGTATGCACCCATTTTAGATGTAGCAAGAGACCAACGTTGGGGCAGGTTAGAAGAAGTATATGGCGAAGATCCCTACTTAACTGCTCGCTTGGGCGTAGAAATGGCCAAAGGTATTCAAGAAATGGGGGCGGCTTCTACACCCAAACATTTCGCCGTTTACAGCGCTAACAAAGGTGCCAGAGAAGGTTTGGCCCGTACCGATCCGCAGGTTTCGCCACGTGAGGTAGAAGATGTGTTGCTTTATCCGTTTAAAAAGGTAATCAAAGAAGCAAACATCATGGGCATCATGAGTTCTTATAACGATTACAATGGTATCCCGGTTACGGGAAGTAGCTATTGGTTAACCGATCGTTTGCGTACCGAAATGGGCTTTACAGGCTATGTGGTAAGTGACAGTGATGCCTTAGAATATCTTTACAACAAACATCATGTTGCGGCAAATTTAAAAGAAGCTGTTTACCAAGCTTTTACTGCCGGTCTAAATGTGCGCACAACTTTTAGAAGGCCAGATAGTATCATCATCTTCTTGAGAGAGTTAGTGAATGAAAAAAGAATTCCAATCGAAACCATTAACAGCCGCGTAGCGGATGTGTTGAATGTAAAGTTCAGGTTAGGTTTGTTCGATAGCCCTTATGTAAAAGATGCCGAGGCAAGTAAAAAGTTAGTCAACAGCGCAGCCAACCAACAGGTAGCTTTACAAGCATCATTAGAAAGTATCGTTTTACTAAAAAACACTAAAAATGCCTTGCCTTTAGCTAAAACCGGATTAAAAGTTGCCGTTATTGGACCAAATGCTACCGACGCCGATTATGCGCATTCGCATTATGGCCCCTTAATGTCGCCTAGCGTAAATGTATTGGAAGGTATTAAGCAAAAAATTGGAGCGCAAAATGTAAGCTATGCCAAAGGCAGCGAACTGATAGACAAAAACTGGCCAAACAGCGAAATTTTGCCCGAAGAACCGAATGCGGAAGAGCTAGCTTTAATTAATGAAGCGGTAGAAACAGCTAAAAAATCTGATGTGGTCATATTGGCAATTGGTGGCAATACCAAAACTGCTGGCGAAAACAAAAGCCGCACTTCTTTAGATTTGCCCGGACATCAGTTGGCCTTGGTAAAAGCTATCCACCAAACCGGAAAACCTTATGTAGTGGTGTTAATTGGTTCTCAACCTATGTCTGTCAATTATGTTGATTTGCATGCACCAGCAATTATTTATGCAGGTTATCCGGGGGTTAAAGGTGGTTTGGCAGTGGCCGATGTGTTGTTTGGAGACTATAACCCAGGCGGCAAATTGACCTTGACATTCCCAAAATCTGTGGGGCAGTTGCCGTTAAATTTTCCAACTAAACCCAATGCCCAAACCGACGAAGGCGAAACGGCTAGAATAAAAGGTTTGTTGTATCCTTTTGGGCATGGCTTAAGTTACACCACGTTCAGTTACGAAAACCTTTCGGTTAACAATAAACTTAACCAAAATGGAGAAGTAGAAGTAACGCTAGATCTCAAAAACACAGGAACTAAAGACGGCGATGAAGTGGTGCAATTGTACATTCGCGATGTGCTAAGTTCGGTAACTACTTACGAGAAACTGTTAAAAGGCTTTGAGCGTGTAAAATTGAAAGCAGGCGAGACCAAAAAAGTGAGCTTTACCTTGGTGCCAGATGATTTGATGCTTTGGAACCGAGAGATGAAACAGGTGGTAGAGCCTGGAGATTTTAAAGTGATGGTGGGTTCTTCATCTGAAGATATTAGGCAAACAGCTGTTTTTACGGTAAAATAAAATTTAAACATTTCGTCATTGCGAGCTTGAGAAGCAATCTTTTTGCAAGTTACGATAGAACATAATATGAAAATTACATTTATAGCATTTGCACTTTTATTTGCCGTCTTTGGAACCAAAGCACAAGAAATTGCACTAATTCCAAAACCAGTGAAGGCCGTCAAGCAATCTTCGGCTTTCTCGCTTAATCAGCAAACGCAAATCACAGCCAATAAAGAAGCTTTAAAGATAGCAGCATATTTACAGACTGAGCTGTTAAAGCATCAAGGTATCGCTCTGCGCAATGCGGATAAGGCCAGCAAAAATGTTATTGATCTACAAATACAACCCAATGCGAAACAAGCTTTGGAAGCTTATCAATTAGCTATAACAGCAAATAAAATCGAAATTAAAGCGGCATATACGCAAGGCTTATTTGCGGGAGTAAACTCATTGCTTCAACTTGTAAGGCAACAAAAGGCGATAAACAATCAAATTCTAATTCCTTCTTGGTCTATCGAAGATCAACCGCTTTATGCTTGGCGGGGTGTAATGTTGGATGAATCCAGGCACTTTTTTGGAAAAGAAAAAGTAAAGCAAATTTTAGATTGGATGGCTTTTTACAAACTCAACAAGTTTCACTGGCATTTAACAGACCAACCCGGATGGCGCATCGAGATCAAAAAATACCCAAAGTTAACTTTAGTAGGAGGGCTGGGTACTTTTACCGACTCGCTAGCAAAACCAAAATATTATACCCAGGAAGAAATTAAGGAAATTGTTAGTTATGCCGCAGAGCGATTTATAGACGTAATTCCAGAGATAGATATGCCTGGCCACGCAACGGCAGCCAACAAAGCCTATCCCGAATTTAGTGGGGGTGGTTCGCCCAAATATCCCGAGTTTACGTTTAATCCGGGTAAGGATGGTACTTACCAATATCTCACTAATATTTTAAAAGAAGTAGATGCACTTTTTCCTTCTCAGATGATCCATATTGGTGCAGATGAAGTGCATTTTGGTAACCAACATTGGAACAAGGATGCTGCGGTGCAAGCGTTAATGAAAGCTCGCAATTTTAAAGATTTACCAGCTGTGGAAGCCTACTTCGTGAAAAGAATGGCAGATAGTATCAAAAGTTTAAACAACGAAGTGTTAGCTTGGGACGAAATTGTGAGTGGTAACTTACCTGCAGAGAAAACTACCGTTTTTTGGTGGAGACACGATAAACCAGAGATTTTGAGACAAGCCTTAGCAAAAGGATTTAAAGTGGTTTTATGCCCACGTTTACCCTTGTATTTCGATTTTGTACAAGACTCCGCACATGTGGTTGGTCGTAAATGGGCTGGTAAATTTGTCCCTGTGCAAAGTGTTTATGATTTTCCCACTAAAGAAATTACAGATTTGCCAAATGCTTCGTCGTTAATTAGAGGTATACAGGCTAACATCTGGACTGAAGTAATTGTAGATGAGCAGCAGTTAGATTTTAAACTTTTTCCTCGTATTGCGGCTCTAGCAGAAGCAGCTTGGACAAAAGCAGAAGCTAAGGACGTTGTTGAATTCAACGGCAGAATAAAGAAACATTTTGAGCTTTATACTGATGATGGATTATATTTTTTTAACCCTTTCAATACTAAAGCATCGCCAGAATTGCTAACACCAGCTCAAAGAAAAGGTTTGTTGCCAGATCATGAAGCGCAAACGGCGCAAGAAAAAGGCATCATCAAATAATAATGTTAAGCATAAAGACGATGTCTCAAAAGTAAAATAATGCCGTCATTTCGACGATCGAGGAGCTTGCCCCGAAATTTTCGGGGAGGAGAAATCTTTTTCAGAAGTACTTCTGAAGAGGGATCTCTCTCTAACGTTCGAGATGACGAGTGAATTTGAGACAGCCTCTTTTCATTAATGCGCATCGTAAATGATCACTTTTTCGAAGAAAACTCTAAATTCTTCCAAAAAAGCCTTATGAATTGGATGAACTTGATAGACATCGTGAGCTGCTAAATCTTCAAAAAATAAGATTAAGCTAAAAGTGTAAGTGGTATCTACTACTGCACGCTCAATTGGCGCTGGTGTGCCTACGTGGAAGTTCTTTACAACTTCAATGTTTTCTAAACTTTTTAATCCCCCTAAAAAGGCTTCTTTTTGGGCAAGTGTGGTGTCGGTTTTTAGCCAAAATAATACGTGGTGTGCAATCATTATATTTTTTTTGCTGGCGAAGATATATAAATTGATTTATTGTTGTGAGTCTTTATCCCAAATCGCTTCTCCTGTAGTTTCAAGGGTAGCGCAGTTTGCAGCTGCGCAGCAGAAGGACGCTTTAGTTTTTATAGGAAACAAACAAACTTTACCAATGAAACTTTGCACATTCCGTTGTTAATAACTGCTTTTTTTGAGTTCTCTAGCCGTCTTTTTAATGAATCCTTCTTTATCCTTTTTTACTTCATTTAAACTCGCCTTTCTGTCGGCAGGCAAATCATAATATTTTTCGGCCCACAAGTTTATTTCAACCATTAAAGGCAATAAATCAATTCCTTTTTGCGTGAGCTGGTATAAAACTTTCGCTTTACTATCCGGATGGTCTGATTTTGTAATAATTCCGTTCTCTTCCAATGTCTGTAGTCGGGATGCTAAAATATTGGTGGCGATCTTTTCCGCTGATTTCAAAAAATCGCCATAAGTGCATTGTTTTGCAAACATTAAGTCCCTTACAATTAACAACGACCACTTGTCTCCCCAAACCTCAAGAGAACTACTAATTGGGCAATCTGATCTTTTTTTATTATCTGGCATAATTTTTTTTAAAAAAACACTTGCAAAATGAAAGTTGATTTCTATATTTGCACTTGCAAAGTGCAAGCAAAAATAAAGAATTTTTAAAACAAAAAAAATGAAAACAACAGGAAATACCATTTTTATCAGCGGCGGTAGTGCCGGAATAGGTCTAGCAATCGCCAAAAAATTTAATGCGGCAGGTAATAAAGTCATCATTAACGGCCGTAGTGCAGAACGACTTGAAAAAGCACTGGAGATGCTTGATAACGCAGTTGCTATCCAAGGCGATTTATCAGTAGAAGCGGATAGAATTCGCATTGCGGAAGATTTAAAAGCCAATTATCCGGAGGTTAATGTCATCGTAAACAATGCCGGCGCAGCATTTGGTTATTTATTGAGCGAAACGACCAACGCACACGAAAAAGCTGCCATTGAGATGAATACGAATTATCTGGCTATTATCCATTTTACCGAGCTAATGCTGCCCCATCTATCACAAAAAGAAGCTTCAGCAATTGCCAACGTTTCTTCGCTGGCGGTGTTTGGTAGCCACAAATTTTTGCCAACTTACGGCGCTACTAAGGCAGCATTGCATTCTTACACGGTTGCTTTAAGAATGACCTATGAAGAGCAGAAAAATCTACAGATCTATGAAATCTACCCACCTTTGGTAAATACAGAGTTTTCAACAGAAATAGGCGGTGCAAATGGCATTCCACCTTCTGAAGTAGCTGATGAATTTTTCGCTGCGCTTGAAAACAATCAATTTGATGTACCCGTGGGCGAAACGAAAAAGTATGCAGCGGCAGTGGCAGAAGCCCTATCAAAAATTTCATAAATTAATTACTATCGATATGAAAGCATATAGTATTTCGAAATATAGTAAAAGCGATAAAATGCAGCTGGTTGATATGCCAGAACCGAACATCGGGGATAACGAAGTTTTGGTAGCCATACACGCCACAGCTCTAAATCAGTTAGACAACAAGCTAAAAGAAGGCGAGTTTAAATTGTTGTTGCCCTACAAATTCCCCTTGGTTTTGGGCCACGATTTTGCAGGAGTAATAACAAGAGTTGGCTCGAAAGTCAATCGTTTCAAAGTAGGCGATGAAGTATTTGCCCGTCCTACCGATTTTCACATTGGTACATTTGCCGAGTACATCGCTGTAAATGAAAATGATCTGGCGTTGAAGCCTAAAAACATTTCAATGGAAGAAGCCGCTTCTATTCCTCTGGTGGCTTTAACGGTTTGGCAGGCATTTGTAGAGAAAGCGCAACTTAAAAAAGGGCAAAAGGTTTTTATACAGGCAGGTTCCGGCGGTGTAGGAACCATCGCTATTCAGCTGGCAAAACATTTGGGTGCCACTGTTGCCACAACTGCAAGTGCTAATAATTTTGAATTGCTCAAAAGTTTAGGTGCTGATGTGTTGATTGATTATAAAACACAAGACTTTGAAACTATTTTGAAAGATTATGATTTGGTACTGCACAGCCAAGATGAAAAAACACTTTCAAAATCGTTACGCATTTTAAAAAGAGGAGGAAAAGTTATCTCCATATCAGGACCTCCAGATGTAGCTTTTGGCAAGGAATTAGGCTTGTCTTGGTTGATGAAAATGGTTATTTCGTTTTTAAGCAGAAAAGTAAGGAAGCAAGCCCAACAACTTGGTGTTGATTACGCTTTTCTTTTTATGCGAGCCAATGGTAAACAATTGGCGGCAATTGCAGATTTGATTGAGGCTAGAGTTATTAGTCCAGTTATCGATAAAGTATTCCCATTTACAGCAATGAACGAGGCGATGGATTACGTGGCAAGTGGCAGGGCAAAAGGAAAAGTGGTGGTAAAGATCTAATTTTAATATAAATTGATTTTATAGCGTTTTTTCTATTTTCAATCGGTCCAATTTCGGGGAAGCGCACACCAAGGGGAAAGTGGTGGTTTTTCGAAAACAGGATTGATTTGGCTTACCTATCTTCGAATTGAGCCCTTCTAAAAAAAAAACAATAATTTTCTGTCATCAAAAAAAAACAAACACGCTTAAATCGCTCTAAAAGAGGTTGGTTTTTAAGATGACGGCGAAATGTGGGGTTGTGCAACAGTTACCATTGTTAGCTGTGGTTTTTTATTTCACGTTCATTGTCATTGTTAAATTGTCAAAATATTTTCCATCTTGTTTAAAAAAGTTTTTCATTATTCCGTTTTCTACAAATCCAAGTTTACGATACAAACCTAAACCTAATTCGTTTTCTGTATAAACTTGAAGCCAAAGTAATTCAAGAATTGGATTTTCTTTTGCCCATTGAATTGCTAATTTCAATAATGCTGTTCCAAGTCCTGTATTTCTCCATTCTTCTAGCATTCCCATTCCAATAACTGCGGTATGTTCCATAATCTTTCTTCGGTTGCCTGTTAAATCAACATTTCCGATTATTTCATTGTCAAATTCACCAATTAAAAGCAAAGAATTTTCGTTTGCTAGAAAGTAATTAATCCACTCTTTTTCTTGTTCAATTGTCAGTTTAATTTCTTGTTCAAGTTTTGGAATATATTCACTTTGTGGAACATATGTTTTTATACAATTTAGTAGTTTTTCCGCATCATCAATTTCTGCTTGTCTAATTATTACAGTTTTTTGATTTTTTAGTGTCAATATTTGTCGTTTGAATTTTTGCATCGTTGTTGGTTAAAATCACAGCTAGCGGGCCGCGTATTTGCGAAGGGCGGGGTTTTAAGCACTTACGCTGATACGAAGCCGTTCAGCCCGCCTATTGCCAATACGATGTTGGTGGCTGGCATTCTTATTTCCATTCTATTGTCAGTTTAGCGTTGTCTTTTGTAAAATAGTTTGATGTGTTTTTGAATGATATTTCGATGCTTGTTTTCATCAAACGTATTTCAAATTTTTGGGTAGCTTGTAAGTGCCGTCTTTCTATGATATAAATTTCGTTTTGGTTATTGTAAAGTATATAATCGCTTGCGGAAAATTCAGATTGAATAAAGACTTTTGGCGCCGATTTTTTATCCCAAGACATGATACAGGCATGGTGGTCGGGGTCGTTAATGGGGTTTATGTAAGACCAAAGGACATTATCTCCCACAGTTATCAAATTACCAGTTGGATGTGCATAAGCGAAAGGTGCTAATGTGAGCATTACTAATGTCAATATGTAGGATTGAATTTTCATTTTATTTTCGGGCTGTGCTTAAACTACGGCTAACATTAGTTTTTCTAAAAACCTTTATTAATTTTTAAACATGTTTAATTGTAGTTAAATATAACCAGTTTAGGATGATTAAAAAAGGGTAATTATTTTGTTTCTTTTGTTTTTCGAAGAGTACAACAGTATCGTGCTATTGCTTAAAACTAGCGATAAAGCACGCAAGTACTTTTAGATGCCTTTTTAGCGAACCATGGCCAATGATGTTGGTTATTTGGTTGCCAGTACGAACAGATCCATCAAACAGCCTTCGTTATTCTGTGCAATTGCTTGTTTTTTAGATAAATGAATTAAAATAAGATCAAAAAAGTATCCATAAACCGCTTTAGGAGAGGATGTGCCACAAGTTGGGGGATACAAGACCTAACCGAAGGTTGGTTAAAACGACGTTCGAGCACAATAGAACCGGTTTTAGGTGCCTTGTTTAACCATTGTAGCATGAAACGGGTAGACAACCGTGGAATGGAGCAAGCAAACAAGTATGTTTTGATGGCGGCGCTAACTACAATTTGAAGAAACGGTAAAGTTCAGCAGAAAACGGCCAACGATGACTGCTCAAACTATGTCGCAGGTAAAGGGGATGTTTTGGGCATCTCGAATTGGTTTGATAAGGCCTGATTAAAGACATTATGAACTAACGAAATTGCTGGTTTTCCTAAATAGGCTACCAACCAGATCACTTACAAGGGTTAAACGAGGCGGAATATCGTAGTTGCCAGTGAAGAAAATGAGTTGTGAAACAGTTACTACTGTCGTGCATTCCCGCCTTTAGTTAAAACCCAATCCACATCGTTAAACCATTATAAAAAGTATTTTTCGAGTCGCCAGTTTCTCTTACAAAATCGCCTGCTACAAAATAATAGGTTTCGTTGGATAGTTTTAAATTTCTACTAATTTCATAATCTAATTTTAGTCCGCTTTGCCAGCCTATAAATCGACTTTGGTTGTTGTTTGATGAACGTAATAAGGCTTTTGAACCACCATACAAACCATCATTCAATTGGGCTCGCCAATAAAAATCGGCTTCGGTAGTGGCACTTAATTTTTCAGTTAATTGTAACTTCACAGATGGGTGAATGTCGAACATATTCATGGCAGCGACTTGGGTTATTAAACCAAAATAGGCAGGGTTGTTAAAATAGGGGTTGAAAGTTCCCAGGTTGTTGTCGCCTTGGTTTCTATCGCCAGAAACATAATCTAATTTAATTCCCAAATCGGGCTTGAATTTGGCGTTGATTAAGGTGTAATGCCAATCGCCTTCAATAGAAAAAGCACTTATGGTTTTATCGCCAAATTTTCCAAATTGGTAATTAAGTTCGGTATTATATTTAAATTGTTTTCCTACATTTCCAAAACGTCGTAAACCAATTGTATGGCGGGTTTCAGAATTAATTCCATCGTTATATTTTACTGATTTCGCATCAAAACCAATGTAGTAAATGGTAGTATTGCCCAAAAAGTTTTTGGTATCGCCAGTTAAGCCCATACCCCAAGTATAAGGAGCATCGGTTGAATTGTTATCAAAAACACCTTCGGGAACTGTCACTTCTCTTCCGAAAAATAAATTTGAATTTAACCCTTTTCCATCTAGCATAATACGAGCCATATCAAAACTTCTTCGGCTATTTGGACCATCTCTGAAAGCCATTAATCGCCCCGAACCGAATAATAATTCTTGACGTCCTGCTCTTAATTTTAAAGTGGTGTTTTTAATAGGAATATTAAATTCTGCAAAAGCTTGGTGCAAATCTAACTTATCAGATTGTACATAAACAGGCTCTTTTAAAGAAACTAAACCGTGGGTGAGTTGTCCAAAAAAACGAACGTATTTGCCTAAATGTAAATCGGAATGAAGCATAATTCGTTGAGAATAAAAACTTTCATCGGCGTTGTCATTTGCACTCCAGTTTTTGTTTTCGGTATATTCCCATCGTGGTCTAAATTCTCCACCTAAACTTAGGAAAATAGATTTGTCTTTATTGAGTGGAATGGCTTTTAATTTATTTAGAAATGAAGCGTTGCGAAGCGTATCGTTTTTAAGTAAACTGCTGTAATTTTCTTCGGCTCGTAATGCCTTTATTTGTGGTAATTCCTGTGCTTTTAAAGTGAAATTCAAAGCAAAAATTGTTATGAGTAGAGTAGTGTTTTTTATCATTGAATAGTGAAATTTAAAATTAAATTGGCATCATTTTTTTGTTTAAAATCTGAAGGTTTGTGGTCAAATATTTGGTTTATAGAATTGGCGGATATATCTTCTAATCTCGGATTAATAAGAATTTGATAATCGCCTTTTGCCCATTTTTTATTGGGTGTAAAAGCTCCTAATTGTTCCTCGTTTTCTAATTTTATTTTGCCAGCAATCTCCTTTTTATTTTTAAATATTTTAATCAAAGTCTTGGCAGAAATGTGGTCTATTTTATCTTTAAAATCAATTAAAATTGGCTCTGTAGAATTGGCTTTAGGAAAAGTTAATTGCCACAATTTTGTATCTGGTGGTTGCCTATCTTCTTTTACGGCAACAAATGTTTTGGTAAAACTTTTGTTTAATTTTTGGTCGTTAAAATCCATTAATAAACTATCAATAATCAAGGTGTATTTCTTGCCTTCATCAAAAGCCCTACCCATTGTATTATTTGCCAATAAACCCAGTTTCACTCTTCCTGGGTCAACTATTAAGGTGACTTCGGTGCGGTTTTCGTTCCACAACTCGTATTGATTTTCAAAAAAAACACCCGAAATATTTTTACCATCTTCATTGCCTAATTTTAAATGGTTTAAAATATTCATTTCTTGCATTGGTGCTGAAAATTGAATATAAAACCGAAGGATATTTACAGGAATAGAATCGGTAGTTGGATAAACTGCAACAATTTTAGGTTTATTTTCTTGTCCAATCACAACAGTTATTGGACATAATAACAATAGGGAATAGATAAGTTTTAACATGAAAAATTAATTGTTTCGCTCTATTCTTCTATCGGGTAAAAACCAAATCGCACCTACTCCCATAAAGCAAATAATTGCGATATTGGTATTGACAAATGCAAAGCAAATTCCTACTATGTAAACTACAAGTGAGAGGTGCTCTTTTTTGTGAGAGCCAATCATTTCGTAAATGGGAGCCGATTTGTCGTGGGTGTTGAGGATTTGCATTTTCAACATTAAAAAAGCGATGCCACTCATTAAAAATACAAAACCGTAAAGTGCAACAGGTAGAGATTTTATATGATTTTCTCCTATCCACGAAGTTGTAAACGGTATTAAAGAAAGCCAAAATAGCAGATGCAAATTTGACCAAAGTATTTTCCCATTCACTTTTTCGGTAATTTGAAAAAGATGATGATGGCTATTCCAATATATTCCTACATACGCAAAACTTACTAAATAGCCGATAAAAACAGGTGCAATCGAAAGCAATCCTTTTAAATTGGCTTCTTCAGGTGCTTTTAGTTCTAATACCATAATGGTAATAATGATAGCAATTACGCCATCGCTAAATGCTTCCAACCTTGATGATTTCATTTCACTATCATTAAAAGCTGTTGCACAAAATAATTGTCCATCAGCTAAAATTATTTGTTGGTTTTAATTTTTTATAAATTTGTCTTTTCCTAAATCTTGTATCATCATATTCTGATACCCTTTCATTTGCAACTGTTGCCCTTCGTATTTATAGGTTGGTTGGTCATATTCCGATACAAATTCATCTAAACGCAAGTACATATTTTTTAGGAAAGAAATTAGTTCCAAACTTCCTGTTTCGTCATTTCTTCGCATGGTTGCGATATGGTAACTGTCTTGGTCGTCTAGTTGCAACAAACCTGTCATTGGCAAATCGCTTTTTGGGGTACCTGTATGTTCTACCATTCCTACATATCCTACGCCCGCCTCTGTAGCACTTTTTGCCATATCATTGATATTTACAAATTGAGCTGTTCTATTTCTATTAGAAAGAATAATACCTTCGTAGGGTTTCTTGTCGAATCCTTCTGATTGAAATTTGATAATATCAATCGGTGTATTTCCGTAACCCATTTCTGCAATGGTTTTGCCTAAAATATGTGCGCCATCTTTCAACTCTTTTACAGGAATTAAAACCAAAGGTGTACAAGTGTAAGCCGCTACAATATAATCTTCGTTGTTTAACGTTACGAATTGTAAGGTTTGGATAGGTGCTCTGGTCTCATTTTGTCCGTGTACTGCGTGAAAAATTTCTACTGAAGATGTACTCACTCTATCATTAAACGGGAAATCAATCACTCGCAATGCTGAAGAAAATTCGGCATTACTCATACCACTTACATATACTTTTCCTTTGTAAAAATCAATGTCTGTAAAGGTAAGAGAACGCATAGGTGTTTTATCCCAAAACGTAAAATTTCGTGTGGGCGCATCATTCAATTTGATTTCTGTGTGTTTGGTATTAATTAAATCAAATTTTCTAATTTTTCCTGCTTGGTTTACTACAATAATTTGCGAAGTGTAGCCCGTTTTGGTTTTCGTATCAAAAGCGATAAACGCTTCTTTTGACGTAGGATGTATTGCCATATCTCTTACGATAATCCCCATCGCATCAACTTTTGCGAAAGTGGCAATTTTCTTGCTTAGATCATGAATGTTGTAAGCTTTTTGAGCTTCAGGATTATTGCTTGCTCCAATGGAATACGCATATAAAGTAGCCGATTTGCTATCTCCAACGAATAATGTTTTTTCATTACCAAATTTAATTACCGTTACAGATTGCGGGGTTGTTGCAAATACTAAACCACTGGTAAGCAGTAAGCCTGCTAATGCTAGAGATCTTGCTTTCATATCTTATAATTTTAAGTTATTAAGATGTAAAAGTAGTTTAGCACTCACCCTTCTACCAATGACCTAGGTTAAGAGTTGGTATTTTTTTTTCATTCGGCTAAAAAATTCTGGTGTAACACCGAGGTAAAGGGCAATTTGTTTTTGCGGTAATAAATGTTTTAAGGCAGCATATTTTTTATTAAAAATGTCATATCGCTCTTTTGCCGATAAACCCAAACCTTCCATCACTCTGTTTTGAGTTTCCACATAAGCATTTTCTGCTAAAATGCGAAACACTCGTTCAAATTTTGGAATTTTTAGGTATAAACTATCCATATCAGTTTTGGCAATTTGCAAAACTTCGGTTTCTTCCATTGCTTGAACAAAAAGCACTCCAGGCTTTTGTGTAATAATACTATACAAATCACCTACCCAATAATCTTGAGAAGAAAAATGAAGAATATGCTCAAATCCGTTTTTATCAATATTAAAAGTCTTGCAACAACCTTCGTTGATAAAGCTTATATGTTTGCAAACATCTCCTTCTCTGGCAATGTATTGTTTGTTTTTAATTATTTTTTCTTTTAACAAAGACACAAAATAGACTTCTTCCTCCTTTGTAAGAGCAATATGTTTGGAGATGTTTTGAAGGATAATTTTAGTGTTCATGTGTGGTCTTTTGTTAGCATGGACGTACAACGGTGAGATTGTTTAATCGGTTAGCGGTAGTCTTTTGTCTTATTTAATGTTCAATATCTTGTTTTTGCTTCCAATATTTTTATTTTTTTAACTTCTGTTAATTCCTCATCATTGATTAACTTCCGAAGTTCTCTTGGCAATATTTTATCGTTAATTAATTTTTCTGCTAATTCGTCATTGTTTATTTTATAAATAGTATGCTGAATTAATTGATTATGCCCTAATTCGTCGAAATAATAAAGTTGATTATTGTTTTTCCAAACAGAACCTTTGTAAGTATTTCCTATTTTTTTCCAATTCCCTTTTATGTCTTCATCTAATTTGTAAGTATACGTTGTTCTAGACTGGAGACTTTTATCTGTTCGTGAATTTCCCCAGCGTTCAATTCCATCTAAATAGATAATTTGTAAACCATCGGAAAAAACTAGAGGTGCGATTTCTTTAAAATTAGTATTCAAAAATATATTGTCTCCAGCTCTTTTTACAATTTTTTCCTCACTATCAAAGTAAAAAATTCCTTTCTCGCTCAAGAACAATACTTGATAAACGTGGTTTCCATGACGGCTGATTAATTTATAGGGAGTATTTAACTTTGGAAATTCAATATTTTCTATAAAAATGGAACCAGTAATTGGATTAAAAAGGTATTGTTGTTGAGTTAAATCTTTGACATTTTATAAGTAATTCATTATTGTTAATCAGGGTTGGTCAGCCTTGCCGCCAACAGTCTCGGCTATGAGTAGTTGCGTGGTTTAGCACGTAACTTTGCAAATACACACCAAAATGAAAATCCGCGAGGATTTTCAGAAGTAGGCGAGAACAAGCAATTACTTATAGCCATTGTGTTTGTTGCACAACACTAAAGTACGGAAAACATTTTAATGTATTCTGCGGGTAATATTTTATTTAATATATTGATTATCAGCTATTTATTTGTATTTTAGTATATGCGAGGGAAGAAACAACTTACGCCACAGCTTTTTTACCATCAAAGTTTGGATTCGATG
>VFQP010001176.1_pt1 | contig 37440 bp, 60 predicted proteins | sample 3512351 | NCBI WGS metagenome assembly VFQP01 (sample SAMN10412372, study PRJNA504923) | tailings metagenome | isolation source: Relicate 1 Philex TSF1 revegetated site | place: Philippines: Tuba, Benguet | collected 2017-08-29
ACACACACACACACACACACACACACACACACACACACACACACACACACACACATGTGTCCGCCATGTGTACAAACAACCCCCAAACAACAACCATCCCACAAACACCCCAAACACCCCCCCCCCCCATCATCACATCCACCCCAAACACCCCAAACACCCACCCCCACCCACCCCCACCCCAAACACCCACAAACACCACCAAACACCCCCCCACAACCCCCCACCCCACCCCACCCCCCACAGTGTGGTCATTGCCATCAGAGGCACCATGTCCCTTGAAGACTGCATCACAGACGTCCTATATGAACCCGCACTGCTGGAGGACTGGGTCACCCCCCCCCCGGGCCCCCTGGGCCCCTTTCATTCATGGGCCCCCCCTCCCCTGCGTCTCACAGACCAGTGTGTCGATTTGGCAGCACACAGTGGTTTTTTGGAGGTGGCGACGGCCATAGTAGAGGATATTGATGAGCAGGGGGTGTTGCATCATGTGTTGTACGAGCAAGAGGGGGGGCTGCTGAACAAAGGGTGGGATGTGGTGGTGACGGGGCATTCGCTGGGGGCAGGGTTGGCGTCGCTCGTGGGGTTGTATTTCCGCAAGTTTCTACCAGAGTATGTTTTTGTGGTGTTTTTTGTGGTGTGTTTGCATTGGTGCTTGTTTGCTGGTTTGTTGTCATCTTCCTTGTGCAAGAGGGGGCATGTGATTGGTGATGCATGTGCACGTATTCTGCTTCCACCGCTCCCTTACGCCCCCCTCACATCCCCCCCCATACGCACATACGCTTTCGCTTTCCATCCCTCCTCTCACTCTCCCCACCCCACCTCCCACTCTCCCCTCTCATTTCCAACAGTCGTGTTTCTGCATGGGCATTTTGTCCCCCAGGGGGCACAATGAGTCCTGCTGCTGCTGACATCACCAAGGACTGGTGTGTGAGTGTTGCTGTGGGGAAGGATCTGATTCCACGATTGAATGCACGATCATTTGGTACCATGTATGATCAAATGGTAGGTGTGCATGGGGTGTTGTTTTGTATTGCTGTTGTTGCTTGGTATTGCTGTTGTTTTGTATTGTTGTACTGTTGTTGTTTTGTGCATTGCTGTTGTTATGCTGTTGTTAGCATTCCACACCCCATGTCGTCCCTCCCACCTATTCACCACACCCCTCTACCACACCTATCCACCACACCTATCCACTCCACCTCCTTCCCACGCCTCCCTACCACACCAATCATCAGGTGGAAGCAGCAGCACGTTGCAAAGTAAGCAAAACATGGTTGGTGCGGCACTGGCTCAAGTTGGGGCGAGGTCAACACCTGCAGCCTGAAGATTTAGTGTATGCAGAGGGGGCAATGAGCCCCGAGGCTGCTGCTGTTATTGAAAAGTACAGGCAGGCGTGTAATGAGATGGAAGAGGATCCCAAGGAAAAGTGCTGTGCGACGTTTGTTGCTCCTGGACGGTATGGGTGGGGTGGGGTGGGGTGGGGGTGGGGTGTGGGAAAGGCACAGCACACAGTGGTACACATACACACCACACATACACATACACATACACACCCTCACGTACACGTACACCACACACACAGCATGATATTCATGCGCCCCCTGCCTGTAGCAAAGGATGTCAAGGGCAAGGATAGACTGACACAGAGATTCGAACCTGTGTGGATAGAGGTGTGTGTGGTGTGTAATGGTGTGTATGTATGTATGTGTATGTATGTGTGTGTATGTACACAAAACAACACCCTCACTCTCCTTTTTCATCCACATGCACACCCACCCACCCAACAACCCCCCCCAACACACACACACACACCAACACACGCACACAAGGCACGTGATATTGTGGACGAAGGCATACTATTCTCCCGAAACATGTGGTCAGACCACTTCCCATGGTACGTCCTGGCCGTCCTGCAGGCCAACACCCGTGCGCGTGCTGCCAACAAAACAGCTGCCGATGTGGGGAGCGTCTCCCTAGAAGGACATGCAGGGGCCGTTTCGGTGCATGACACTGCCATGGAGGGGCCCTCTGCGGCACAGCAGCACCTGGCAGACAGGCTGGCGATGAGTTTTACGAGGGGCCGGCACCCTGGGAGGCGCGGGGGAGGGAAAAACAAGAGGGGTGCGGGAGGTGCGGGAGGTGCGAAACGAGAGGGGAGTCACAGTGGTACGGGGAGTGCTGTGGGGAGTGCGGCAAGTGGAAGTGGTGCAAGTAATGGGCGGGTGAAAAAGGGTGGTTTGATAAATGTCTTGCCGCGGTTGTTTGGGCTACGGAGCGGCCGCAGTGGTGGTGGTGGTGGTAGTGGTAGTGGTGGGCAGCCTGGTACAAGTGGTGGTGATCTGGAAGGTTCTACTGCCACCTCAGCAGCAGCAACAGTAGGAGGGGGAGGTGTGGTTGGAGGTGTGGGGAGAGGTGAGGGTGTGCCTGGGGGGACACAAGGACACAAGGGTGATGGCGTAACAGCACCATCAACAGCACCATCACCATCAACAGCACCGACACCATCAACAGCACCGACATCATCAACAGCACCGACACCATTAACAGCAGGAGGTTTGCCACGGACACAGGTCCCTTCATCACAGACAATGCAACATTGACAATGATCGTGTGTGTTGTATGTCACGTTACATGCATGATACATCGTATGGTACATTTGTTTCTTGTTGTCATGTTTTTCTTTACTCATCATTTGTCCCCTCCACTTGCGCTTATTTTTTCGTTTTTTTTGGTGTTGTATGCTTGTTGTTGTATGCTTGTTATTGTAGTTGTGTGCCTACTCTTCGCTGATGGATTTTTACAACACATATTGCCTTGTATTGATGGGCACCTGTAACACATGTATGCTCTCTTGTGTTGACAGATGCCACAATAAGGTTATTTATTATCTCTGAAAAGCAATGTACACCGCACAGCAGCACACAGCAGTACACAAAAACCACATAAAAACATCCCTCATCCTGTGACACACAAAAAAAGAACAAACACCCTCCTATGACACCATGGGTTGTGGTGCTGCTGGATTGTGTACACCACCCGCAGCATGAGGGATTGGTGGTTGCTGCATGGGTGGTAATTTGGCTACATCAGGGATCCACAGGGCCAATGCACTACATGCAGACGCCAGCAGGGCCCTCCGAGGGGCCCACTTGCAACACAGGGGTGGACCTGGGGGTGTCGGGTGTGTGTGGGGTGTTGGTGTGTTGGAACATTTGTACCCATGGCACAACACCATTTCCTGTCGACTGCCTCCTACCTAGACACCCATCCCTACACAAACACCCACATATCCCTACAAACACACCCACATACACACCCTCCTCCCACCCCACACCCTCCCCTGCCCATGCACTCAACCACGCACCAGCATGAGATGAAAGCTGCCCTACCAACTGCCCCGTCTTGGCCGACCACGTCCTTACCACACGGTCCTCACACCCAGAACTCACATACTGTCCACATGGGCTAAAACTTGCCTCAAACGTCATCCCCACATCCCTCTCAAGGGTCGCGTCCTCCACAGTGTCGGTACGCAGGGTGGTTTTCACTTCACCAGTAAAGGCGTCCAGTAGGTAGATTCGAGTTTCAACGACTGCAAGGAGGAGCTGTTGGTCGGTGGAAAAGCGCAGGCAGGAGAAGGAAGCAGGGGAGGAAGCTTCCTGGGGGATGACCCATGCTGCAAAGGGGCCCTTGTTGTAATTGCTGTGTGAGGGGTGGGGGGATGTGAGGGGAGAAGGGTGGGTGATATACTTGTTTGTACATCTGCTGCGTTGTATTTGCTTGCATAAACTGTTTTGATTATTGTTGTTATTGTTGTTTTTGCATGTACACCCACACCCACACCCACACACCCACACACCCACACAAACAAACCCAAACCAACACACACACTTTCACTGCAACACACCTTGCATCATATAGCTTAATTATCCCGGCCTCTGCACCCACAGCAAACACCAACCCCTGCTGATCGTATGCTGCAGTTGCCTGACACTCAAGCTCTAGGAGACCCTGACATGTGGGGGTGCGCAGGTCCCACAGGCGCACGGTTTTGTCTACTGAAGTGGAGATGAAGGTGTCGTTTTTGGGGGACATGCACAGGCTGGTTACCTGAGGTGTAGTGTGTGGGGGGGGTGCATTGTAGTGGATGTGCATTGTGGTGGAGGTGGTCTTTGTATACAATTAAACATGTGTGTCACACCCACATATAAACACCACATAAACACACCTTGGCTCGGTGCCCGTTGAAGTAGCGCAGGTACTTGTTATCGTGCAGGCTCAAGTAGCGCAGTGCATGGTTTCCGCCCCGTGTAGATGCATACAGGATGGCGCTCGGGTGGTGGGTAAACACGGCGTTGCTGACACCGTATTTCTTCGAAAAGCAGGTCTTTTTTCGTGCCCCAGTGAGCGTGTCGTACAAGTGAATGGCGTCATCATCCCCCGCGGTGAGGGCAAGGTCGTGTACACGATGAAAGTCGATAGAGTTGATGCGATCAGCCTTGTCTTTGAAGACACGACCCAGGCTGAGGGACTGGATGCATGCATCGTTGAGTTCCATGGGGTTGCTGATTTTGGTTGCCCAACTTGGGTGGGGTGGATAGGTGTGTGGGTTGTAGAGGGATAACAAAGCACGCTGTTACTGGGGTGCTACGGTTGCAAGCCGCATCCCAAAGAAAAGGATCATAATCAGGGTTGGGGGGTTGGTTGTGTGATATCAAACCGATATCTAAACTTCTGTATTATACGTTGTGCTGGCAAGTGTGCTGGTAAGTGTGCTGGTTTCTGTTGTACATGTGTTTGGTGTTCATTTTCACTTTTGCACAAAACCTCAACGCACACGCAAAACAGCAGTGTTACTACAACAACGACACGCATGTATCGAAACAGATGATGGTTGGTGAGCAAGATTGTATATGGCACTGATCATCAACTCCATCAGCAACACAACATGGACAACAGCAACTTTCATGTCAACATCAAACACTGGCATGCAGTAGCAGCATGGACATGGGATGCAGGGGATGACGTGTGTGGCATCTGTCGAGTGAGGTACATCTTTGGGGGTGGTCACACATGTACGTGCATACCCCCCCACACACACATGACAACTCCAACACAGCTATGATGGGTGCCCACCCGATGGCAAGGCGCCAGGTGATGATAGTCCTGTGGTGTGGGGAGTGTGTGGACACGCGTTTCACCTACAGTGTATTCAACGATGGCTGTCAAACAGCCAAGAGCAGCGGTGTCCATTTTGCAGACGTGCATGGGAGTTCAAGGCAGCCAATGCAGGGGATGAGGGCGAAGGAGAGTAGTGTGGTGTTGTGACCGAGTCATCTATATGAAGCTGCCCCGGCACACGCGCATAGGTTTTCTCTCATCTAATTGTTCCCTCGGTTTAATCTCGGTTTGATACACGCACGCATAGCAATCTGTAACAACAAGAGTCTGTATGAACAAGAGAGATTACATATATTCGATGTACTCGTGATGCAACTTCAAGCCATCATACACTCGCAATGACCCAGAGCATCGCACTCTATGCTTTGCTGAGTGCCGTATGCTTCGTATGCTTGTTACATTCCATCCAATGTAGAAACCTAGCACCTTTGTTTGTGGTGGATGAACACCAGCCACAGCTCGGTCGCCGCATGCTGCAGCAGAGCTCTGGGTCGTGTGCAGATCAGCAACAGCTGTTGGCATACCACAACTCAGTGCGTGGAGATCACGGAGCCAGCACATTGCAGTGGAATGACACACTTGCTGCAGAAGCCGCTCGGGTGGCGGGTGTTGTCTCAAGTGCAGGGTGTAGCGTGACTGTCGACACAAAAAGCAGCAACCCCGTATGTTGGGTGGTGATGGGAATGTCCACTATATGGTGCGGCCATGCATTGCATCACACTTCCCCCCCCTCCCCTTCATACACCCAGGATATTGGCAGCAATGTGTTTGTACTGCAAACCTCGGCATCCTCCCTCCGCAACACATCCTGTCTCACTGCAGCGCAGCGCTGGTATGCAGAACGCAGCAACTACCAATTCATCACCGACAACTTCACCACCATCCTCCCCAAGCTCTCCACCATTGGCCATTTCACATTGATGATCTGGAAATCAACAACCCAAGTGGGATGCGCGCAAGTGCAATGTTCTGGTACATCCTACACAGTGGTGTGTAGCTACTACCCAGCAGGCAATGTGCTGGCGCCTAGTGATTGGGCTGCAAATGTACAGCCACCCCGGGCGTGGTCTCCCCCACCGACCCCCTCGGGTGGGTCGGGGGCCACCCCAGGCACCCCAGCAGCTATACCCACCCCTGCGTCGAGTGACATGGCAAGCAGCAAGTGCCCTGATCCCCAGGTGTGTTGCTTGGTGTGTGTGTGTGATGTTCACCTGGGGGGGTTGCCCTGGCATACATATTCATACACATACATATACACATACATATACACATATTGATACACATACACACACACACAAACACACACACAAAGGTCACCCTTGATGAGCACAACAAGAGGAGGGCCCTGCATGGTGTACCCCCATTGATATGGAATGCGAGTCTTGTTGCTTCCTCACAAACATGGGCCAATGTGCTGGCATCAGAGGGATGTCAGAAATTGCACCATAGCAAATACCCAGGTGTGTGGGTGGATGTGGGTGGATTTGGGTAGGTGTGTTAAGATGTGGGTGGGTGTGGATGTGGGTGGGTGGATGTGGGTGCATGTACGTATTTTCCTTAATGTACACCCACGCAGCACAACCAACCCACCCACCCAACTAACAGGCATTGGAGAAAATTTGTATTCCCTATTTATCACGAGTGATTTTGGTCAACTGTCCAATGTCAACTGTGTCAATGCAGTAGCACCTTGGTATGATGAAATTGCACTGTACAACTATGACCAGGTATGTGTGTTTGACCATGGTGACCATGAGTTTGGATGTACATAAAGACATTATATACTCACACACTCACAAAAACACATCACACGCATGCACTCATAAAAACATCATACACACACACGGACACACTCATGCTCACACACTCATACTCACACACACACTTACACAACATACGCGCAGGTGGAGGCAATGTGGGTGCCCAATACATTTGAGACAATTGGTCATTTTACAGCCATGGTACTGCCAGGGTGGTTGTGTTTCTTCTGTGGGATGTGGGTGTGTCTGCTGTCGTACACACATGGTGTTTCTGTGTGTGGTTCACCATGCTATACAATTGGCAGGGCATCCGTGCACCCAACATACCCACCACCACATCTTGTATCACCCACACTCCACCAGCACGCTCACCACCAACACCCTCACCACCAACACCCTCACCACCAACACCCTCACCACCAACACCCTCATAGATTTGGCGAAGCACGACAGCACTGGGATGCACCAATGCAGTGTGTGGCGACCGACGTGGGCTTGTGGTGGTGTGCCAAATGTGGCCACAGGGAAATATCATCGGCAACAAGGCGCTTTGGGAACGCAATGTGCCCCGGCCCCTGTCATCATCTCAAGCACCACAGACTGCTGGTTGAGCATGCACTCTGTTCCAGCTTCTATTTCTTTCTTGACCAGACCAATGTTTTTTAACAAGAATCCTGAAGCGTTTTGCGTTGTTGTACAGCACATTTGTACTCGACGTTGGCAACCCCACAAAGGTTGCTTTTGCAACCACACTCTTGCATTCTTTCTTTTACATTGCGCGCATTGCCATGTTGTTTCGAAATGGTAATGCGCAGCAATGACACATAATGGTACCACAAATATGCCAGGGACACGTACACGTTGCAATGGCACAGCAAACAGGCCACACAACACAAGGGGCCGTCACACACACAGTGTACACCATGCTGCTGCCATTGCAGAGTGTCATTTATTGTGCACTGCAGCTGCACGTGGAGATGTACCCACAGCGCTGCTTGTGACTTATGGAGGAAAAAAAACAGCTACTCTGCCATGTAGAAATGAAGAACCAAAAAAAACGTGAATCACTGCCTGTATCATGTGAGGTACCCATGCAATGCCACGGGCGTTTCCTATGACCTGTTTGCCTGTCCCGCAAACTCGTTGTGCATGAAATCAGACCTAAATGCCCCCGACACTTGATACTTGCCCGCTTGCACAAACGAGGTCGTCAGCAGCACATTGCTCAAAGGACGTCCCTTGGCCATCTCCCCCATGGTGCGTCCAATAATCCCATGCACGTTGCCACTCAATCCCTGAGGGGACACGACATGCAACGCCAAATCATTCCCCCGTCGGGTGACCGTCACAGTCAAGAAAGGTGCCTCCACTGTGACAACCTCCTCTGCTGCCAACACCATGGTCTTGATATAGACTGGCTGCGATGGCCCCTTTCCAGACAGGTCTGTGGAGTAATGCCCAGTCTGCAGGGACCCCTTGCGTGATTCCCTGGTCAACACAGGTAGGCCATTGACCATGACCTCCATGCCCTCTTCTTTGGGATGGCCACCCAAAGTGAGCAGTGCATGCACCTGCACGGTGCCCACCTGGATAGCCACCTCTCGGGTAAGGGCCTGGGCACTGTTGTTTGGCAGGACCACGCCGTCAAAGCGGGCGTTGATGAGGACATCACGCTGGGAGAGGAGGTTGTAATACTTGCCCGCTTCGAAATTGACTACATCGATCTTGCGACCGTTGAAGCCAAAAAAGTGTCGCTGCCACAGGTTGGTCTCGTCAAAGAGAACTGGGTTGGGGGTTGGATGTACACAATGAATCACATATCGTGCAAGCATGGTGTGTAGCCAACACAATGCCCACTCAACTTGCACAAAACATACCGCATCGTTTCCCCAGTTTGGTGAACCCCACAGCACACGTGCTGCACTCGCTTGGTGTTTGTGGTGCACACGATGCACACGATGCCCGCAGGTGTGGAGCACAAAACTTGGCAAGTGGTGTTGTGTCGGCCACGGCAGCAATGATGGTGGCGTTGGTTTGTGTTGGGTCTGGTTGGCCGAGGGTGTTGCCTTGCACACAGCGGTCAGAGGTGTTGGTTGCAGTGGGGAGGAGGAGGACGTAGCCAGGAAGGCAGGCATGGCACATGGTGGCAGGGTCCCGAGTGTTGCCGCAGGTTGCGCAGTCGTTGACACCACATGGCACTGTGTGTTTGGTGAGGGTGATGTGTGCTACCATGTGTAATACAAGTACAACTATGTACATGCAACATACCACATGATGCGCCGTCATTGGTGAGGTAAAACCCAGGCATGCAACGGGTGCACATGACACCATCAGGCAGGCACTCTTTGCAAAATGGACCACACACTGACGAATCTGTGTGTACATGAGCATGGTAGGTCGATCTTGTATGTGGTATCAACACAAAGACACCAACCACAAATCATACCTTGCTGCACTGCGATATCCTGTCGCCTGTTGCTTGAGCGCAGCAAGTGGTGGGAAATGTCCTCGTCGTCGTCCATGAGCTCCATCATGTCTTGCATACTCTTGGAATCCTCCACAGTATCATACACATGTTGCAGGTTGTTTCTGTCGGCATCCAAAAACCATTCAAGCTCTGCATGCTGACGGTCTGCATCAAAGTCTGCATCAGTGCATTCCACCTTGATGGATACATCTGTGTGAATATGATGTGGTTGATGGTGTGCGTGCATGGTTGGGGCTTGTGTAAAACACCCACCCGGCCACCTGCACTGGTCAACAACTGGTCTGGTATATCTGCAACTTCCAACTGCACTGCACGCACAAACTGCCCAGATGGGCACGACGCCTCACGTGTGGGCGCAAGCATGCCATCCTCCATGACTGTGTCTGTGACAGCGTCTGCCACACGACTCGTAACCCCATGATTGCAGTGCAATGACAACACACGCACAGCTACTGTTGCTGGATGCAGGTACTTGTGCACAACCATCGCCTATGGCGGTGGGGGTGTTTGGAGCACATTCCAAGATGCATCAACAGCTGGGCACCATCCACCAGCCAAAACGAGCACACGACCATCCCCCCACGCTCTAGTCGCCAAACCCATACAGGTGAAACCAATTCTCACCCGGACCTGATAGGTGATGCGCTGCACAAAAGTAAATGGTTCATGGCAGATGTTTTTGTCGTTGCGAGCCGTGAAGAATGCGGGATGGCAAATCAAGTCGCTCTGACTCATTTCCTTTGTTAGATGTGTTGTATTGACGCCCACCATGGCTGATCGTCCACCGCACTTGAGGGCAATGTTTTCATGTCGTGTGATACTGCCTAGTGCTTGCGGTATAAGCACTGCTGCTGCTGCACATAGCAGCACAATCCGCACACGCAACGACACCATGTTGCTGCTAATAGTGTGTTGTTCAGCAGCTGTTGCTTGTGCGAAAAAGTATTGGCTGTCCTAGGTGCATTCGTAATTCAAGTTGACACTCTGGTTGTCAGAGTGTTTGAATATGAATGATGGGACATATCCACTTGGGAGCACCTAGATAATCTAGGATGCTGTATACAAGACCAATAGGACGAAACATACGTTTGGGGGTGTCGTGTGCGCAAAACTTGCCATCAGATGATTCGCATCATGCGCCATCTGTGCTCAACATTGCAAGGAATAGCCTCTACGATTCGCTCTCCAATGGCGTCAGACATTTGTCAAAGGCAGCATTGCTGGTGGCGTTAGGTAACGTGTCATATAGGCTATGATCTGGTTCAGATTAAGCACACAGTGTGCATCACCACCACCCCTACATCAACAGAGGAAGAGGCAGCAGCTTGCATATATTACAAGAGTGAGGAACCATTGCAAAGATCAGTAGGAACCTCATCCACATGGTCACTGGAACGCCTGCAAAGCCTGGCTGCAGAGGCACAATCCCTTCTTCCACCCAACCCCAGTGCTACAGCCATCATTGATGCTGTATGCACCGTGCTGTTTACTCGGCACGGATATACACGTCGCCAAGGCGTGGATCCACGGCACTCTCTGCTCAATAGGGTCCTGGAGTCGGGCAGGGGCACGTCGGTCATGCTGAGTATCCTGTTTATGGATCTCTGTGCGCGATGTGGCTTGCCCATGACCGCTGCTGCATTGGACTATGACTACGTGCTTTGCTGGCCCCTGCAGGTAGGTTGTCACAACTCATGCATCGTATATACACTCCATATACACACCCTTATCATCCTAAACACCACCCGCCCCAGCCCGAGGCCCTGTCGGCATGCGGAGAGCAATTTGTCATTGATCCATATTCACAAGGGGCATTGTTTTCCGTCCAAGAAGTGGTGGAGCTCTTTGCCCTGTCGACAATCGAGGAACTGCGATCCTATACTGTCGACAATACACAGCTCTTGTGCATCTCCCTGTACAACCTCCAGCAAGCCTATTTCACCTCCGCACAAGTCACCAGCGATAAAATGCACGAGGTGTGTTCGCTCACCCTGAGACATGCAGTCGATGGGGGCTATGTGGCGCTCACAGAAGATGCATGTCGACCTGGCCCCGTGCCCCTGTGCATGTATTTCCTGCAGCGGACCCTTGCAGCTGCTGAACGACGTGCAAGGTTGCTGCCAGATGATGGTGTTGCAGCGATGCACGAGGCGTTGCTCTTGTACATTATGAAGCGGTATGACGAAGCGGGGAGGAGCTTGGAGGCATGGATTGATCGCTTTGGGGGGGGGGAGTATGGTGGCAAGATTGATGATAATGCTACGCACTTGCTGCACAAGTGCAACTTGATGAAAAGTTTTGATTTGCAGGATTGATTATGTTGTATCCGAGGCAGTAACAATGTTGTTCTCTATATATACACTCTCTATACACACACTCTACACACACACTGTACACGCCTGCTGCTGGGGTTTGTGCTGCTGGTCCTCTGCGACTGGTCTCTATACACTGCTAATCCGAGCCACCGCCTCCTGACCCTCCTCCTCCTGACCCTCCTCCTCCTGACCCTCCTCCTCCTGACCTGCTGCTACTGGAGCTGCTTGAGCGACTGTGGCGTGGACTGTCATGTCTGTTGTGGTCACGATCACTATCACGCTCGTCATAGTGGCCACCACCACTACTATGGTGGGGCTTACTACTATGGTGATGGGTAGCGGGTTTGGAGGCAAAACAGCCTGGGGAGTTGTGACGGTTGTTGATTGACTATACGCGTCATGCGAGAATGCGTCTCAATACACGCACCCATACACGCACCCATGATTTCTGGTTTCTTGGAATTGTACGTCACGAAGCCTGTGTGGTTTACGACCTGTGTCGTTATTTTCAGGATTGAGAATTCTCTCTTTCGAAAAAACACCACAATCACAATCACAACTGTTCCTCCTTGTTTCCTCCTCAATAGCACGTTCAACACACACACAAGAACAAAAACCAAGCACAAACAAGCACAAGCCTACCCAACGCAATCACCATGCCTCGCAAGAAAGCCATCAAAAAGGAGGAGGAAGATGAATTTGATGCAGATCTTGCCATGGAACAGGTGCCCGAGGATGAGCTGGAAACGCCAAAGAAGACGCCAAAGAAGAGAACGCCAAGGAAGAAGAAACAACCTACCCCTGGAAGCGATGACGATGAAGAGGCCAAACCCAAGAAGCGCAAGAGCTCTACCAAAAAGCCCCAATATGAAGAAGGAGTGCCATTCACTGACGAGTTTGGGTTTACCAACATTTTTCCGTCTATAATCTACAGGTAGGGTCGGTCGGGAGGCGGTGATCACACCCATGAACATGCAGCACACAGTACACACCGCCGCACAGGGTGTTTGGTGATGTCAAAGGCAACTCCAAGATTGCAGGCGTTGATCTGGTATGAGTGTATGAGATTGGTTGAACAAGGTTGCACAAGGTTGTGAGCGCAGGTACACACACGCACACCATCACCAGGATGGCACCGTGATCGTGGAAATGCGGCGCACAAAAGAGCAGCTCAACAAGGGCAAGCAGGACTGGGATTGGTGGAACAAGGAAGTGGTTGAAAAGCTGCGAGACTACCATGACGAGGGCTACCGACTGGTATGTAGGACGATTGGTTGTCAGTTGGCAATGTTGTTGTGCAATATGTTCAACGGGGTACACCGAGGCTTTGTGAAGTGATCACAGACCCATTATGTGCGTGTGTTGTATGCTATATATATGTGTGTGCTTATTCTGTGTGCTGTATATATGTGCTTATTCTGTGTGCTGTATATATGTGCTTATGCTACGTGTTGTATTCTTTACACACCACACAACACACCCAGGTGGTGTTCACCAACCAGAACGGCATCAAGGGCGCACTTGAGGGTGCCATGGCAAGCAAGATCAAAAACCGAATCAACCAGGCCGTAGAGAAACTGGATCGACCCATCACTGTCATCATGGCCCCCGCCAAGGATCATGCCCGCAAGCCCGACATTGGCATGTGGACGTTTTTGTGTGAGCAGCTCAGCATGGGGGTGGTGCCTGATCCTGCACAAAGTTTTTACATAGGGGATGCAGCTGGGCGTGAAGATGACTTTGCTGCGAGTGACAAGGAGTTTGCAGAGAATGCTGGGCTCAAGTTTATGACCCCTGAAGAAGTGTTTGGGTATGTGTTTGGGTGGTAGGTGTATGGGGTGGTAGGTACATACACACGTACACAAGTACATCCCTTTTTTGAGGGGAGGGGTGGGGAGCTGGGTATGTATGTATTCCACAATACACCATTGTCCGCACCCCATCTACCCTCACCGCACCACACAGCCCCGCCTCCACAGGGAGCCTGCACACAAAAAGGCGTTTAACGTTCTCTCGCCCTCCAAACGTGCCGAAGAGGCCGCCCAACGGGCCGAAGGCAATGCACTGGGAAAAAGCACAGGGCCCGCAGCTGTGTCTGAAAACCAGGGCTTGCTTGATTGCTTTGAACAGCTTGTGCAGCGATATGAGACTGCCAAGGAAAATCCATTCAAGCTCAATGCAACAAAAAAGGTGGGGGGATGGTGTAGGAAAAGATGGGGGGGTGGGAGGAAAAGGGGACCCCTCTCTCCCCATGCCCCACAAACACATCCCCTACAAGCACATCTTCTCTCTCCCCCTGTCACATAAGCACATCCTCTCTCTCCCCCTGTCACACAAACACCCCCCACACACACACAGGTTGCTGGCATTGTCCGGGAATACCCCAAGCACATTGACAGTCCCAAGGTTTTGGCAAATGTCAAGGGTGTTGGCAAGGGCAGTATAGAAAAGGTATAGGTGTAGGTAGATGTAGGTGTAGGTAGATGTAGGTGTAGGTAGATGTAGGTGTAGGTATAGATGAAGGTGTAGGTATAGATGAAGGTGTAGGTGCAGGTGTACGTATAAGTGTAGGTGCAGGTGTACGTATAGTGTTGCTGCCAGTTTGTTGTTGTTATACTATTATATATGGGTGCTATTACTTTGTTGTTGTTATACTAACATATGTGTATACTATTACTTTTACTGATCATGTTGGTGTTGGTACTGTCACGAATTGTGTATAAACGAAAGCAAAACCCCGCCTGCATTTGTCCTTTCACATGCTATAGTATAGGAGGCCACCTGCACACATGCACACACTCAAATGCTCACACACACACACACAAGCATGCCCCCCCCCCACATACACTCTCTCTATTTGCACACAGATTAAGCAGTACTTGGAGAATGGTACTTTTGCTGAATTGGGCAGTCTTGAGGGCGTTGCTGTGGAAAAAGCAACAGCGGCACCCCAAGTAGCACATGCATTTCTTTGAGTGTATCTGTGCTTTGAATAATGCATTTTTCCATGTGTCCATGTGGTGTGCGCACCAGCTCGCTGTGGTTTTCCTCCTTTCCACCTCCATATTCATTTCCCTATGCATCCCTCACAACACCCCCCTCACAAAACATCCCTTGCTGTTACCCATGTCCATCTGCCCCCTGATGTTCCCCATCTGCCCCCTGATGTTTCCTACACTGGCAACTGGAGCTGTGCTGCTAGTTGTTGAGTCAGTTTGAGTAATGCCTCGTCAGAGTGTGTAGGTCCAATAATACCAAGTCCTACCGGACATCCATCTACTGTGGCAATGGGGATATTCACCTGTGCACAGTGGATGTGATTTGGTGGTTTTTCATATTGTCTGCATGTGTGTGTGTACGTGTCTTGCATGTGCATGTGTGCGTGTTGCAGAGAGAGCATGTTTGATGATGTGTGTGTGGTATGTGTGGATATCAGGGGGTCATCAGGAACAAGCCCCCTTGTTTTTCTGTTTTTTCTGACTTCATGACTTTCACGCATGTGTAACAAACCAAGCAGGATGCACGCTTGTTGTGCTATGCGCTTTCACCCAACTGCCAACAGATACCACTGCCAGCACCACCATGTACTTTTCCCCAAACATGCATCCCAACCCCATCTCATGCGTGCACCCACCACCCCAAAACACACAAACACACACACACACACCTGAGGCAGCTGACACAAGCTGGCAATGCATGTCACGCTGATGAGTTGCCCACGAAACACATTGAGCTCCTCTGGGGGGGTGTTGAGCAACGGTGCAGGGCCAGGACATGTGGGAACTGTGAGGAAACCATCCATGCCCAACAAATCCCACACGTGCTTTCTGTGGAGGATGCGGGTGGTGCATGTGTGTGGAGGGGGGTGGAGCAACATGGGAGGACATGATGAACATTCTCAGGACCATCCATCCACACACAACAAAGCATGCCCAGCAACCCAACATACCCAACATACCCAACAACCCATTAGCAAAACAATATATATTTATATTTATCTTCTGCTATCAAACCATACCTAATAATCTCCCGTGCTTCTAGTGCTGCATCAACTTCATCTTGTGTCAGTGCAGCAGCCATAGCAAACCGATCCTTGATGCCTGGCCCAAAATCTGGTTGATATTGGGTTACCCATGCACCATGCACCTTCCACACCTCTGCACCCTGTTGCAGCGGTTGTGTGTTGACCATGAAGTGTATGTTTGTGTTGTGTGTTGACCATGGGGTGTACATGAATGACGATAGGCAGCACGCTCACAACAGACAGCATCTTGACAACATACACACCACACAGTATAAAGTACGTCACATTCACAGTCGGTCACCCAACAACACCCAACGACAACAACAACACGCAACAACAACAACATCACACATTGCACACACAGGGGGGAAGCACACCTGTGTCACACGAAACACATCCATCCACTGACGTAACCCTCCCTGTACAGCACCCACTGTGACCTCCGTGGGGGGGCCTCCGAGTACATGTTGAACCCCCTCATAATCAACAGACAATGCCTGGGGTGGTGTGTATTTGTGCTGGTAATGATGGGCATATGAGTGGGTATGGTGGACATGCGCACATGAGTGATAGTGATAAGTATGTGTACATGAGTGATGATGATGGGCATGTGGATATGCGTGGAAACAATGAGTACAAGTATGACAATGATAACGTGTACCTGCAACACACCACAACACACCAACCCATACATACATCATAGAGTGCTCGACTCGTGGCAGGTTGTGCAAGGTCAAAGGCGTCGGTGCCCACCAACCACCGTGTGAGGGGGCCCCTGACCACCTGCTGTTCCTGTGGAGGTGGCGTGAGGAGCACCTCCCCCACCTTGGCAAGCAGGCTGGCTGTGCTGGTAAACCATGCACCTGTGAAACGAGAGGGGAGGGGAGGGTGTGGGAGGACGAAGAGTGTCTCCAGCATATGGAGAGGGCAGGGGGTGGCACAAGGTATAGTGCGATAACAAACTAATACACCACCACTTTGACCATACACCATATATTGACCATACACCATCCTGACAATAATCAGCATACAGGCACATCACGAGACACATACACACAGATGCATGTAACAACACAAGCAAAAGCAAACACACACAACCAAGAAATTCATACACACTCCCTCCCACCCACACGGACCAGTACAGTAGGATGGTGCGAGTGGTTGTGCACCTGCAAGTGGTACCCGACCCCATGTAGGGCGGAACCCAAACAACCCACAATAGCTTGCTGGGACACGTACAGAACCTGTGTGTGGTGGGTGGATGGGTGGGTAGGTGTGTGTGTGGGGGGGGGGGTGTCTCTATGTATTGTGTGATCGATGGGCAGTATGATAAGTATACATGTTGTTGCAAGATGTTGTATGTGGGTAGGGCATACGCATCATCTCCCCATATATACACATACCAGCAGTGTCACTTCCCAGGCCAATATCCACCTGCCCATCAGCCACAGCAACCTGTGGATGAATCATGTGTGCAGGCATACAAATACACACAAATATGCATACACACGAATTCATACAACTACATACACATATTCACCCAACCGGACACACACCCAACCACACACACACACCACCACCACACACAAATACATACAGAATACCCAACCACACACACACAGAACCACAAACACACACCGCTGAGCCTGAGGAGGACCCCCCTGGCACCCTGTCTGGGCAGCGTGGGTTGACAGGTGTTCCATAGTGTGCATTCTCCCCATTGAGAGAGTATGCCAGTTCATCCATTGCTGTTTTACCTACCAGCTCTGCACCTGCATCAAGCAACAACTTGATTGGGGGGTGGGTGGGTACACGGGTGGGGGGGTACATGGGTGGATGGGTACATGTGTCACCATCATCACAGTTCATGAGGGAGTATCAGGGAGTATCAGCACCTGTACAGCAGCAGCGTTACTGGTGGCAGGTGGATGTGTGGTTGACCATGTAGGGTTGCCGTTGCCTGTCACATGGCCTTTGATCTGTTGTCAGGGGTGGTTGCACGGGTACATGATGTACATGGGGTATGGAGGCATGCACGTATGTGTGCACCCCCCCCGTCGACGTACATCAAATAGATCTTTCGATCCAAAGGTCAAGCCAGCTAATGGTCCTGTCTCACTGCCCTTGATGCGCACGGTGGTGTCTATAAAGGCGCCGTTTGCAGAGGCATGGGGGGCGAGGGATGATGCAGGGCGGGCACTTTTGGTCATGCCAAACACTCGTGATCCTGTTATGGTTGGGTGTGTGGTTGTGTGGTTGTGGTACTTGTGGAGTAACTCTGTGTTGTATTACCTCTGCAAAGCTGTGTGGTCACAAGATTGGGCATGTGGCAAGCCCACTTACTGTGTCAGGGATGTCAGGGGTGATGACGAGTGTATAGCGATGTTTACAATGGACTCTGTGTAAACACTGCGATAAAAGGTGTGTTTTCTCCGCACAGGTTGTTTTCCTGTGAAAAATGTGAAAAATGTTCACGGTTGAATGAACGCACAACCCATGCAACCCACGCAATTTGTCATTGAACCGCATTGTATTGCCAATCCAATCAATCACATCCAAATCACATCCATCGCCACAGCATCCAAGACACGCACATCTCCTTGATGATGTACGAACCGCAGGCAATGATAAACACGCAATCCGTGTCTCTTCCTGCTGTTCAGGGTCACGTGCTACTTCTCAAGGTATTGCATGGACAATCGCGTCAATTGCAGCTCGTATGCAGACGACGTTGTTTTGATGGGTGATGCCGAACACACAAAGCACCTCAGAGCACGCCGTATTGCCTCAAAGTGCTCAGCATCGACCCCATCAACACAGGGTTTGCCACCTGCAATGGCCAGTGTGCAGGTTTTTCAATCCTTCCTCTCTCTCACCCCGGGTCTCTTGGGCGCCCACGCAGTGTGTCTCAACCAGTACACCGCCTGCGCAATCCTCCTGTATGACAGTGATGCACATGCAAACAATGCTGTGGAGCAAGTGCACGGCAAGTATGCACAGATTGATGGTGTGGTGCTCATGAACCAAAAGCTCATCGCCTGCCGTCCAGTATGCTTTACGGTGTGTGGTGTTGGGGGGGGGCATGAATGTTGCTGTGTGTACATGGTGCATATGCACACATCCCAGCCACACACAGGACTTGTGTAGCACGCCACCAGAGGTTGTGTTGCGAGAGCTCGTCTATGGCCCACCCGCTGCCATTGCAGCACTTGCCTGCCCCATGCATGTACGTATATGGTGTGCACAAAATGTACCGTGAAATGTACATGCAGTGCGTGTATCATCATCCACTGTTCACCTACCCAATTTTCACACCCCCATACAGATGCCGACCATGCGTCTCTTGGCTGCAGATGGCCCCCTCTCCCGGTCCGCATCCACAGCCAGCAACCCCCCCTCTGAGGTCCACCACGATGCCCACAACCCACCCACCCCCAGCCCACACCCTGGCGCACAAATATCCAACCGCCGCCGCCGCCCTAAACATGGGGGTCCCAGGGCCCCTGCCGCCCACAAGCAGGGTGGTGACCCTGCCGCGGAGGTGGGGGGTGCGATGGAGGGACAGGAGGGCAATGGAGTAGAGCAGGAGGTGAGCGATGTGATCAAAGCGGTACATGTGGAGGAGGTTGGAGATGTGCAGGGGGGCCATCAGCAGGATATTGGAGGGGGAATTGAACAACAGGATGTGCAGTATGGAGAGGTGCAACAGCATGATGGACAGGAGCATGATGGACAGTACAATGATGTGGAGAACGTTCCGCCACCACCACCACCTGCTGGGATGAAGAAGACACCCATGCAGCAGTACGTGTGGGGTTTTTGGTGAAGATGCTGTGTTGAAAATACAAGTGCTGTGTTGTATATACAAAACACATGTACACTGCATAGACATTCCAGCTCATACACCCAGGCATCTCCGTACCTCCGCTGTGTCTGTCTCAACACTGCAAACACTGCACTCTCAACCCCCCCCCACCACAGGGCCTCCCCCCCACCCCGGGAATGCCAGCTCTTCATCAAGGGTCTCCCACGCAAGGCACCTGAGCAAGCCCTACGTGCCCTTGTACATCCCTATGAATCTGTGGTGACACGCATACACATTGCTGCCCAGGACCATGCCGATGGGAGTCGCTATGGGTTTGTTGCATTCACAACACAGGAGGAAGCGGCACGGGCCTTACAGGAGCTCAATGGGCAAGAGGTGCAGGTGGGTTTCTGTTTATTCTCATTTAAGTGAGAGGGGGTGACTGAGATGTATGAGAGGGGGTGGCGTATGAATATGTGTGGTGGTTGTATGCGGATGTACATGATTGTTGGTTGGCAGGATATGTTGAAAGCACCTTGATGATAACAACTCGCACAGCAACTCGATCATCGTCATCAGCAGCAGCAACAGGATAATGCACACTTCGTGAGTGACTGAGCAACACTGAGGATCAACACCACACACACACACACAGGGCACCCCCATCCTAGCAGAGTGGGTCAAAGCAAAACAGCCCCGTCCACGATACTTTGGGAGAGTTGGGGGCCGCATGACCCCAGCCCATGGACTCCAAGCTGCCATGCAACACAATGCAGCAGCAACAAAAGCTGTGGCGATGATGCGTGGAGAAGGAACAAGGGGTTTCCCACAACCCTATGGTCAACAGTCCTATCACCAACTGGCCTATGGTCAACACGATGCAGAATACGCACCTTGAACGCTACAGATACAATCCCCATGAGATACAAATCACATGACGTACATATTCATGAATAAAGCATGTATGTGTATTGATTTTTCCTGGTAGCATGTTTTTCTTGTGGCGTGCCATTTTTGTTAATAACGCACATGCTGCCAGCTCTACATAGAGTGGTATGCATGAGACTGGCTGTCCACCATGCACACAACAATAAACAACAACAACCAGATGTAGGTTTTCTTGCAATTACACATGTGTCCTACATGCACATATTGACACACCCTATCATGAAACAATACCCATACGGGATGCAGAAAACACACACTTGTCAAGAAAACACACACACACAATATGTTGCAGTCATGCACAACAACAAAATACACAAATGAATACCCTCAGCATACTCCACACGCAAACGCACATAGTGGGTGTGCTATGAAGCAGCAGCAGATGATGCAAACACAGTTGCTCTCACCCAAGCTTCTATTTTTGCCCAAACGGCTGTCGATGTGAGGGATGTCCCCAAGTACACCACTGCCTTGAATGTCAAATACAATGCACCTGTGTGTGCATTAATACCTCAATGTGTTGTGTGCATTTTCCAATGTCGTGTGACATCATCACCACGTACCAATTGGGAGCCCAATCACGATGCCAACCAAACACCCAATGAGAAAGATGGCCAGCATGGTGTCGAGTGCGTTGTACACCACACGCCTGGCAGCAGGCCACAGCAGCACGAGGAGCACGTTTGCAGCTGCAATGGCAAGCAGCACCCGTGGCCATGCCTGATCGGGCCCGCCACTCACATCAGTTTGTAACAGTGATTTGCCTAGATGTTGCAGATGCACTGCACCACTGTGGACCATAGCTTTGATGACCTGTTCCATTACTACAAGAAGCTACAAGAGGGGGGGATGATGATGCCAAATGGTTTGCTTGGCAGGTTGAGAATGATCCAGGGTTGCACACAAAACTTGCAGTGCACTGCGGTGGTTTGGCAGGTATGAGGCAAGCGCCCTGCTGCAAATCGTGGTGGTATTGGTATGCCAATCGATTAATCAATGTGGGTGCAAATACTTTTCTGTGTGTGTCACAATCAACCCGTACAGCAGTAACTACATCACAACACCTTGCCAATTACCACACCCATACCACGCCACGGTGTATGGTCAGTGGGTTCGGATCTCAGCAGCCAAACTCCGCGGCACAGCTGTAGACCTTGCTAGTAAACCTTCCTAGCAAATAGTGTAATCAACACACAGGTATCGTAAAAACAGCCTAGGCGTAGGTGTGTGCACAACTGAGGTTGGATCGTGGCGCACCACATGCAGTTGTTGTTCATGGTGCTGCTGTTGATTGTGGGTGAGGATCAATCAACCATCACCACCACCATAGGTCACCACCAATAAATAATGGGAGCTTCAAGACACTTGTTGACCCGCACCTGTTGGCGGGCGATTGTTGATGCAGCCAGTCACGAGCTCTCCCCCGCTGCCTGGCGCTGCTTGTTTGCCACACAAGGCAACACTTTTTCACAACATACACATACTATGACAGCGGCCAACACGTTGCGGCATTTCCATGCATCCCCCCCCACGTCCCGTGCCGACTCGGCCCCCGAGCCCAGCTCGGCCCCCGAAGTCGCCCCAGACCACACATCAGAAGAAGACGTGTTGCAATTTGCCACACCCCGAGTGAAAAAACTGGCGGAAGACATTGGGCAACTCAACATTATCGAGCTTGTAGACCTGACTGAAATTCTTCGCAGAACTTTTAAAGTTTCTGAATTTGTCTATCAGGCGGGCCAGCCCGGCCTGCCCATGGCCCCAGGTGCCGGTGGCGCAGCCGCCGCAGCAGACGACGGTGGTGATGGTGGCGCAGTGGACGCAGCCCCTGCAGCCAAGGGGGATAAAACGGCCTTTGACATCAAAATAGAAGCATATGATGCGGCTGGGAAGATTAAAGTGATCAAGGAGGTTCGTGCGATCACGGGGTTGGGACTGAAGGAGAGTAAGGAGATGGTGGAGGGGCTGCCTGGGGTGGTGAAAAAGGGGGTGGCCAAGGAAGAGGCGGAGAAATTCAAGGCGCAGCTCGAGGCAGCGGGAGCAAAGGTGGTGTTGGAATAGAAAGGGGGTGGGAGGGTGTTTTGGTTCAAGGAGGGCGTTTTGGTTTTTGGAGGTTATTTTGTTCTCGGCAGGAGTTGTTGGTAACTGCTTGTGGTTTAGTTTCTTTAAAAGGTGGTGCGTACGTGTACTGTGGTCACGTCTGCTGTTCTGAATTGTCAGTGGCTGGTGCAGCAAAAAGTGCAATTGGGAACACACATAGTGGGTTGCACGTAGATACTCATCACCATCATCGCTGTGTGGCAAAAATGTGCACACCTGAAAAAAAGTAGATATATTTGAGACTCGTCGTATCACGCGCTCTCATTATGTATCTCATTGTGTATCTCATTGTGTATCTCATTGTGTATGCATGGACACTTGTAGTATCACACACTCGCACACATTGCTCATACGCTTTCAGCACTCCCACGCCAATCGTGCATTCTCGTTTCCCGCATGTGCTCAATACCTACCCTCTCAATGCCTACTCTCAACATCTGCACTCTCAATACAGACTCCTGCATGTAGCATTATGAAGGCACCAGTACTATGAACGCACGCATGCCCTTGTTCTATCTCCCCCGCCCACACTAGCTGCATCTCTTGGCTAGCTACGCCCCTTGCCAACAAACTTCCTCAACCACAAATTTCCTCAACCCAGCAAGCAAGCTAACTGCGTCCCTTGAGTACAAATTTCCTCAACCCGGGTACATGCACATCCTTGAGGTAGTGCACCCAGTCAATGTGACGTACATCAAAGTCAAAGGCATGTTGTTCTTCTGGGTCTATTCGGGTTGCCAGGTCAACTGTGTTGTCTGCACGAAACCTGTGTGTGGTATGGTTGGGTTAGGGTTTAGGGTAGCTGAATGGTATGCATATAGGTGGGTATGTAGGTGGGTACATAGATACGCAGAGAAGTGTACATTATGCACACATAGAGCAATACACTGTTGATGCATGCCTGATCCAAGACATGCTCTTGCACCAACTCGTATGCACCAACTCGTATGCACCAACTCACACACACCCGCACGACACATCCACACCCATAATCAACCATCGGTAACATACCGGCACTTGTAAAATGTATACGGTGTGTAGATCTGTGCAAGGTAGCTCAACTGTTCGAATGTTTTCTTGGCTACAAATTTCTGTTTCCGTTGTTCTGTTGATTCACTTGCATCATTTAGCCATGGTATGACCTATGCATTTGTGTGGGGGGAGTTGGTGGTGGTGGTGTGTGGGGTTGTGTGTCTGCATGTATGTGTGTGTATGGGGTGGGTATGTATATATGGTCATACACACACACACAAAACCACACACAAAACCCACATACCTTTTCCTTCATATCATTGATCTCAACTGGCAGTTGATACCGCCTCCACATGTCAAACAAAAACGTCTGTTGGGTTCCATATATCGCCATTTCTTTGACTTGTATAGGTTGACCATACTTGTCTAGCATGGGGTTTTCCTGAAAGTGCTCACTGATGATAGACTGTGGTGAAAAGGGGGGTGGTGAGTGGTGGGAGTTGTGGTGAGAAGAGGGGTGGTGACATGAGTGGGTGTGTTTGTGGTGACAGGAGTGGGCGTTTGTGGTGACAGGAGTGGGTGTTTGTGGTGACAGGAGTGGGTGTGAAAGACAAGGGGAGATTTCAGTGGGGTGGAAGAATATAATATAATTATACAATAGTGGATGATCAGGGTGTGTGTTTTGAATCTGATGCCATGCTGCTGCTGCTGCTGCCACACACACACAATGCCTACAACATATACAAAACACACCCAAAAAATACACAAACCCAAAACGCCACCACACTCAAAAAACACCCCCACACTCAACAAACACCCCCACACTAAAAGAACACACCAAACACACACCGTAAACTGTTCAGTCGCCAGTGGATTCAACACAGATGTAGCAACATGATACACCTGCACCCCTGGTGCATTTGCCTGGGCTGCACACGCTGCCAGCATCGCGTTGATCACTGTATCCACTGGCACGATATCCAGCACACCATGTCGATCCCCCACAAACCCATCCATGTGTCCTTTACCGAATGCCAGAATGATGGGGTCTGCCATACGAATACCCTCCATCCACCCTGTGTGTGGTTGCTCCAGAGCGCTTTCTACGATGGAGGGACGAATGATAGACACTGGGAGATTATGGGTTTCGGCAACTTGGCGTAGGAGCATTTCCCCCATTGCCTGTGTGATGGGGGGGGGAGGCGTGTATGTCATGTTTGTTTTTGGTTGGAGGGGTGATGTGTGTAGTGGGTGGGTGATGCACATGTGTGTGCGTGTGTGTGTTTGTGCACCACGTGTAACAACAAAACACATCACCCAACCATACCCTACCACACATATACATCCACCCCACCCCACCCCACACCCCACACCACCACACCACTATACCCATGAAATAAATAAAAAACCACCCAACACACCTTGGTATACACATATGTATCCTGCCACCCAAAATGTTGTGCACGTTCCATACCAAACAGTTTCAATGCCTCTTCCATCACAGCGTCAGTATCAAGCCACTCTTGTTTCCCAGCTTCAGCGCTTTCCGGAAGACCATCTTCTGCCACACGCAGTGCAAGTTGTACCTCAGACTGTGTGTGTATGTGGGGGGGGTGATTGTGTATGTGGGGGGGTGATTGTGCATGTGTGGGGGTGATTGTGTGTGTGTGGGGGGGTGATTGTGTGTGGGGGGGTTGGGAGCTGATTGTGTGTGGGGGAGGGAGGTGATAGGTGGGGGAAATGAGGGGGGGGTGTTTTATTCCACTGGATATACACATATGTATGGTATATCTACACAACCCCATACAAACACACACACTCATACCCATACCCATACACCCCTCCACACACCCCTCCCCCACCTCCATACACACACTCCCCCATACCATACCCCATACCCCCCTACACACACCTGTACATCCAATGGCTCTGTATCATTCCGTAACTCTGCCGCAATCGAGTCCCCCATAGCAAACAGCCGCTCACTGGTCGGCCCCCTTCGCAGCCCATTCACAAAGGCTGTGCTTACATGCACCAAGCTGGCGAGGTGTCGACATCGACTGGCAAACAGGGCCACCTCCTGGGCCCCAAGGGTGTTTATGGAAACTGCAGAGTCAAAACGCTCGTCAAAGGTTGTGGTTGCTGCGCTGTTGATGATGACATCGACAACCTGGGGGGTGGGGGTGAGGGGGGGGGGGAAATCAGGAGGAATGAGAGGTAGGAGGAATGGGAAAAATGAGGGGTACGATATACATGCATATCACCAAGCACAACACATGCGCATCATCACTGCATGGTACCCCTGCACCACCACCCAATGATCATACCTCATGCAAATGCCCCAACGTAGCATCATCAATCCCCAACTGAGGCAACCCCAGTCGCCCCTCCACCGCTGTCAGCTTGGACATCATGAACTCACTATACCCATCCCCATAGCGTTCCTGCAGCCGTGAAAACGCTTCTGAAGGCAACACCTGCTCTACAAGACGATCTTGGGGGGATTGGTTGCCACGGGGTTGCAGCAGCAGGTAGATGTGGGTGACATCTGGTTGTTCATAGAGGATCTTTTCGAGGAGCACCTTGCCTAGGAAACCTGTTGCGCCGGTGATGAATAATGTACGCCCTCGTAGGAATTCACGTATGCTGATTGTGCCAGCCTGGGTGGTTGGTGGGTGTGGTGTGGTGGGGTGTGTGCACACTGTGTCACCGTTTGTTGTGCATGGGCATGTGCATGTGCACATGTGTGTTGTTGTTGTGTGCCTACAGGGAGTCATGTCTGATACACCTTGCACATACAAACCTACCGCATGCTGTTCTAGGGCTGCAGGCGGTTGTTCTGTCACGACAGATGTGCTGGCGTGTGCAGCAACCTCTCTGCTGGACGTGGACGTGGAGGGTGGATGTGCTTGCACTTGGGTTCTGTGGTTGTAGTGATAGCACATGCGTCGTATAGGTTTACATGCAGCATGCAAATCAACCACAATGCATGCGTACAGCCAACAAACACACCTATGCACAGGAGGATGCAACTTGTTGACCGGGGAATTCGGCTGTTGTGCTGCAGCACATCGCGTATCTAATGGCGTTGATGAACGTGCAATACCACGCTCGTAACCATGTGCAGTGTTGTGCAAAATACGCTGCTGTCCCAGGCGCATCGTTCGCAGATCTGTTATGGACCACGAACACGACAAACTATACGGTGCGTCGTATTCAACACGATAGTTTGGTACTGGCTGTTGGAGTAGCCTTTATCCAAGGACGAGGTAAAAGCAGTGTGGTATTTGTGTTATAATTGTGCACACACAAAACCCCGACGCAACACCACCACCAAATCAATCAAACAACACTCGGTCAGTCATATCACTCACATGCTCAATTCATCAATTGCCAAAACCTTGTGCAGGCTGTGTCGCAGGTGCCCCAGGCATCGTGGATGACCCACCCTTGGATGCACGCAATGTCTGCACACGCTCTGTGATGTAATCCCGCAACTCCTGCCACTGGGGTACTGCACGCATCTCAATCTTGTCACCGCTGCGCAGTTCCACAACCATATCACCCCAAAGGCCAACACCACGACCAATAGCAATCACACTCTTGACCTGTGATTTTCACAGGTTGTGGTAGAAGGGGGATTGTGGTGGTGGTCGTGGTGGTGGTGGTGGATGATGGGGGATGCATGTGTGTGCTGCAGATGAGCATGTTGCCCCAGTACGCATGTAGCCAACATATAGCTGCATGTACAAAACACACACACATGCACACACCACACCACCCAATACCTCTTGATATGCAGCATCCAGCTGTTCTTGTTTCCATGGTGCATTTGTGATCACAGAAATGCGCTTGTCTGTAAAGCGATATCGCACAAATGCTGTACGACCAACCGCTGCAATCGTCAATGGCAACCACACCAAGGTGATGCCGAGTGCCATGTTGACTGCCAAGTCGCCATAGCTGGGTGGCGTTTCCATGTAGAGGGTTTCATCGCTATAGTCATAATCCACCTGCGGATGATGAGACATTGAAAATGTGGTTCCTGTGTGATTCATATGCACATCATGAGTGGTCGCCCTCGTCCCCTCCAAAACAGTACCTTGCCTGAAGAAGCACCACTCGCATTGCTCTTTGCAGCCACAGGCCCCTTTTTCTTGCCCTCACCCATAGGGGTTTGTCCCTTGGCAAGCTTCAGTGCGGCAATGCGTGCTTCAAAATCATCTTCTTGTGGAGCTGGCTTGGGGGCATCTTGTGCACGAATCAACACCGCAGTGCGTCGTGTATGTGTTGTGGGACATTGAAATGATGCATGGCGCTTGCTGCAACGCGCAACACGCTTGGTGCATGCCACGCCAAAGTGGGCAGGAGAGGTGTAACACACGACCTGCTGCATATTGTTACTCGTGACGAGATCGGCAATAAGGAGTTGGATTGGCAGTGGTTGGGGTTGATTGTGTGTGTGTAAGACAATTCTTGCAGGTCGTTTATGTTGTTTTCTTGGAGTCCAAGGTCGTTTTCTGGTGGCACACAGCATAGTTGTGCCTATTTAATATACTATCCACAACCAACTTGTATATGGTCATAGACCCACTCCCAGACTGTCTCCTCAGCCGTCGATCAGCCAGCCGATGGCCAAACCAGTGCTCAATTACACTGGCAAACTGCCGCCATTGGCAGTGGTAGCAGCTGCACAGCTATGCAGCATTGATATTGATCTCAAGGAGGATGTGTTGAGCACGGGGAGCAGCTATGTCACGCTCGTGCTGCCATCAGGGTGCGTGCACCGCCACCACGCTTGTTTGCGACATTGTTGTAGCGTGTTTGTGGACACCTTGCCATGTATGCTATACAGGGAACAGTTGCAAGGCATTGGGAGCGTCTTGCGGTACATAGGACGCACAGCAGAGGTGCAAGTTTATGGTACTAATGCCATCGAGGCCTGCATGGTGCGCGTGTGTGTTTGGGATGCACCCAGCGTGCCTTGTGTGTGGCTACAATACACTACAACACACACCAATGCACCCAGGTTGATGAGTGGCTTGATCGCACCCCATCCATGCTTGTTCAAGGAAGCACCTTTGAGGCTGCATGTGTTGCATTGAGCAACTACTTGTCCCTCCGTACCTACATGGTGGGGCATCAATTATCCCTCGCTGATCTCGTGGTCTGGGGGCAACTCACAGGTACAATGTGGTGTGTGTGTGTGTGTACACGTGCATTCAATTTCACAGAGTGTTGCGCACACGGGCTGTGCAGAACCATCCCCACCATAACACCATCCCCACTATAACTACAGTAGCATTTCCCATTGACACATACACACAAAAACACAACAACACCCCCCCACACAAAAACACAGCTATCCCTCAGTGGCTCAAGCTGCGTAATCAACCCAATGTACAACACCTTGCCCGCTGGCACAACAACTGCACCCGCCACCCTACGCTCGCTGCTATGTCTGACAAATACAACCCCAGGCGCAAGGCTGTGCAGTCTAATGCAGCCAATGCAAAACAAGACTTGTCACAATCATTGGCTGTGTTTGGCATGGGTGGTAACGGTACGTGTGTTGTGTATGTGTTTGCTGGTGGAATGCATTTGCTGGGAAGGGTATGTACTTTGCATGTATATACACACAGAACATTGTACGCACAACATACATATTCCTCATGTTTTCTCTCTCTGTCTCTCTCTCTCACTCACACATACACACACAATAAATATGCCCCTCATTTCCCTCACATCCCCCCACGCACACCAACTCACCCCCCCTTCTACAGGAGTGGGTTCCTTTGACATAGATCTCCCAGGTGCAGAGGAAGGGAAAGTAGTGACCCGCTTCCCCCCAGAACCCTCAGGATACCTTCATATTGGGCATGCCAAGGCTGCATTACTCAATCAGTACTTTGCTGATTTGTACAAGGGCAAAATGCTTATGCGATTTGATGATACCAACCCATCCAAGGTGGGTGGGGTTGTTTTGGGTGGGGTGGGGTGTGTGGGGTGTGTGTGCTGGTTGTACATGTGTGTATTGGTTGTACATGTGTGTATTGGCTGTCCATGTGTGTACGTGTGCATGTTTTCATGATCATACACATTACCATGTGTGGTTTTGTATTGTTTCAAGTGTGTGAATTTGTATGGCTACCAGCAAAATTTCAAGTACATAGTGTATAGGTTACGTATAGTGTACGTACAAGGGGTGAGGTGTCCTGTGATGACATCATTGTTCCAACAGGTTCTGATTGCCTTTGGTCGGGCATATCTTGTGATGAACCTGTATTCAATCATCTTTCGGGGCTGAGGACACCCCCCTTGTGTGTTGTTGTTGTTATTGTGTGTGGTTGTTTTGTTGTTTTGTTGTGGTGGTGTTGTGTACATCATGCAAAACACATACACAGGCCATGCAACACACATCATGCAACACACATACACAGGAAAGTGACGAGTTTGTGGAAAACATCATGGCAGATGTCAAAACCCTGGGACTTCGATTCGCCCAGCTCACCTACACCTCTGACTACTTCCCCCAGTTAGCAGACCTCACACGTCGACTCATCAAGGCAGGACATGTGTATGCAGACAACACACCATTGGAGCAGATGCGAGAGGTGTGTTGGTGAGGTGGGGGGAGGAGGGGGGGGATTGGTGGGGAGGAAAAGTGTCATGGCGCATTTGTGTTGACCAAATATACAGTGGGGCATTGTGTTGACCAAATATACAGTGGGGCATTGTGTTGACCACCAATCATGTAGTGCAGGCATACAAACACCAGAAACATATTAGAACATATTCATCACCACAACATCCAAGCAAAACAACACTCATATCACCTCAACCATCACCCCAACACTCCCATCACCTCACCAATCACCCCAAACACCAATCACCTCCCAACAGGAGCGTCTAGCACTCAAAGAGAGTGCATGTCGAAACATGCCCCCTGAGGAGGCACTGAGGGTATTTGAGGAGATGCTGTTGGGGAGTGAAGAGGGTAAGACGTACTGCCTGCGTATCAAGCTTGATATGAAGGTTTGTGTGTATAGGGAGAGTGGAATGTGCAGCGTGTGTATGTGGGGAGTATTAATATGCAGCGTGTGTAGTTGGTACATAAAACTCCATGTACGCCATATCCTTCCATCATCCTCCCTCACAATCATCCTCCCTCACAATCACCCTCCACCCCCACAGTCGGAGAATGGCTCCCTGAGGGACCCTGTTGTGTTCCGCTGCAATGATCACAAACACTGGCGTACAGGCAACACATACAAGGTAGGTAAACCATTGCACGTGTGTGTGTATCTGTGTGTGTTAGGAAAAACATGTCCTGGTCAACGTGTATGGTCAACATGTCCTGGTCAACGTGTATGGTCAACGTGTATGGTCAACTTCCATGGTCAATGTGCATGGTCAGCATGCATGTCCTGGTCAAAGCAGAGACTGTCTAGCACTGCCTATAGGTTTTCCCTGTCATGCCCAGTGCATTACAAATCCTGTATTGCCTGGTGCATTACAAAGTAAACCTGGTGTGTGATGATGCAGCCTCCCGTAAAGCCAGGCAGAGCAATACCAAGTGGCTGTTTGGTGGGCTGGGTGATTACCTGTTTCATGATCTACGAGCCCAATCCACATCCATACATACATACTGTGTTTTGCACACGTACATATACTCTGTTCCCCATACATACTGTGCATTGTACATCATTGTACATACTGCTTATTGTACATATCCCTGTGTATTGTACATATCCCTGTGTATTGTATTACTGTGCATTGTACATGTAGTACACGTACTCTCCCCTCCATACATTCCCCACTGTGTACACGTATTCCCACATGCATGTACACAGGCCTACCCCACCTATGACCTGGCCTGCCCATTTGTGGATGCCCTTGAGGGTGTGACCCATGCATTGCGCAGCAGTGAATACCGTGATCGAGAGGTGCGTAGGGGTAGTGATGTGTGTGTGATATGTGTGTGATTCACCCACCGAATCACACCCCCCCTCAACCCCCAATGACCCCCATAACACCCCCCCAAAACCTCCAGGAACAATATTATCGCATCCTGAAATTAGAGCAATCAGTATGGCCCACCCTCCCCTGGGTACACCTATGGGATTTCAGCCGCCTATCCTTTGTACACACAGTCATGAGCAAACGAAAGCTCAAGTGGTTTGTCGAAACCAATCGCGTGGAAGGGTGGACCGACCCCCGTTTTCCCACTGTACAAGGTTTGTTTCGCCGAGGGTTACAGCGAGACGCCCTTCGGGAGTTTATTCTACTGCAGGGTGCCTCTAAGAGTGTGACCTTTCAGGAGTGGGACAAGATATGGGCGATGAATAAAAAACTCATCGATCCTGTGTGTCCCCGACATACTTGTGTGTTAAAGGAGGGGGCGGTGGTGGTGGTGTTGGAGAATGGCCCGGAGAGTCCAGAGATGATGACGGTGGCCAAGCATAAGAAGTATCCTCCTGCGGGGGTGAAGGTGACTGCACGTACAAAGGTGTGTTGACAAAAGCGGGGGCGGGTGTTTGGGGTGGTGGTGTATGGGGGTGGTGGTGTATGGGGGTGGTTTGCTCACTGTACACACTTGTGTGATTGTACACTGCATGAACTTTTTGACACACACACACACCACACACACCACACACACCGCACACAGTCACATAAGCACATACACACACCCTCCTGTGTTTTCCTGTGCGAATCACATACATCTGCATTGCATGAACTTGCCAACACACACTCCTGTGCCCCACCATTCATCACACAGTCAATATTGTTAGATCAAGCTGATGCACAAGTAGTCAAGGAAGGGGAGGAAGTGACATTGATGGACTGGGGAAACTGCTTCTTGAAGGTGTGTGCGTGTGTGTGTGTGTGTTGTGTGTGTGTGTGTTTGTATTGTATGTGTGTATATGTGCTTCTCAAAGGTGTGAGGGGGGGTAGTGTACATGTTTGTATGTATTGTACGTGTGTGTGTTGTACGTGTGTGTGTTGTACGTGTATGTATTGTACGTGTGTGGATGTACACCTGTGAAGTGCGTGCTGTGTGTATTGTACTTGTATGTGCATCTGTGAAGTATGCTGTGTGCCTGGATATATTAAAAACATCAAATAAAGACTAACTATCAACCAAAAAAAAAACAATTAATAATAATGATAAACAACCGCCACAATCCTGGAGGGTGGGCTCCTGTGCCCCCTACTCCTGCTTCCGTGGCATACATCAACCGCTACAACATGTGCTATATAACTTTACACGTTGATAGTGTATGTTGTAGCCGGCTGACAACCGTAGCATGCACCCACGGGGGGTGACGCACACCCTTGCACACCCCCCACTTTGCAGCATGTGACATTATATTGTGTATGCACATTATACAGGCACATATCGTATACACGCCGTCTCCAGTACATGTGCATATGCACCTCACCCCAAACAATTGTGGAATCACAATCTGATCACAATAAAACCAAACACACACACCCAATCAAAAACCAAATACACAGGATATACAGCGTGATGCAGAGGGGCGAGTTGTCTCCATGACTGGCACCCTGCACCCACAAGGGAGTGTCAAATCAACCAAGTGGAAATTGACATGGCTGCCTCAGCTACCAGAGGAGCTTGTGGATCTTCAATTGGTCGACTTTGACCATTTGTTGACCAAGCGCAAGTTGGAAGAGGATGACACATTTGAAGAGTTTGTGAATGAGAATTCGGTATGGTGGGGTGTGGATACCTTTACGTGTAGACCTTTGCAATACAAACCTTTGCAAACCTTTACAAAGGAGTTGTTGTTTTCTATATAATGGGGTGTTTGTTCTTCATGCCATTGTATTGGGTACCGTGTGATTGTCTACCATGTACCACATTGTCCCACATACCCACCATGTACCGCCATACCCACCATGTACCACCATACCCTCCATACACAGCGTCACGAGTCGTCAGCATGGGGTGATCCCAACATGCGTACACTACAAAAGGGTGATATTATTCAACTAGAGCGACGTGGGTATTTCATTGTAGATGTGCCATTGACCAAACCTGGAACACAACCCATGGTGCTCTTTGAGATCCCTGATGGTCGACCTACCAAGGTCAACACTGCAGGGAAAAAGTAGGTCAATGGAGTAGGGGAAAAGTAGGTCAACTCTGCAGGGGGAAAATAGGTCAACGCTGCAGGGAAAAGTAGTACTGGGTTTGTGTGCGTGGCAGGATGTGTGCGTGGGTGTTGTTGTGTGTGCATGCTGTTGTTTGCGCTTGACAATGATTGGAATATACATGTAATGATTGGAATATGCGTCAATCAGTGTGTTATAGTATGGTAACTGAGCATTACATGGTGCGCTACCACGTCATCATTATCGATTCACTTACCACGTCATTGTTGTCAGTTAATACTTGATCACACATCATAATCATGCTTCAAATCAACACACTCTTGCAAACATCACCATACTCATACTCGTCGTCACCACCATCAAAAAATCCATACTACACATCAACCATATTACACATCAACCATATTACACATCAACCATACTACACATCAAGTGACTGCAGCTGTCCTGCTATGTATTCAGTCACGTTGTCAATGTAGGTGTTGTTGAAATTAATGCGCACCTCTATTGCCTCCGAGTCCCCTGTGTTTCCTCCGGGGGGGACCTCCAAATCCCTATAGGGGCCCTCTTCCCACGCAGCACTTCCGTCTGCTCGCACAAGCACCATCTGTTGTGGTGTTGAGATGTGGTGGTGATGGTGGTGGTGGTGTTGAGATGTTGTTTTGTTGAGATGTTGTTTTGTTGAGATGCTATAACTTCATCATCATCATCATGATATACATACTTATACCTACATACCTTGTATTTGTATCGTCCTGGTGGCAATCGTGTGGTGTGCTGCCAGTGGTTCTCCTCCTCATCTACTTCCAGACTCAACACAGGTGCCATCTGATGCATGTGGGAGAGAGACACACATCAATGACATACATATGTGAGGTGATGCATGACATACAGGTGAGAGACACATGTGAGGTAATGCACGAGATGCACATGTGAGGTGACGCATGACATACATATGTGAGGTAATGCATGAGATACATGTGAAGTGATGCACCATACATGTGAGATGATGAAAACATATGCGATGTGGGACACACCATGTAAAAGACAAGTGTGATGTGGCGCAAGGTGACATGTCACACATTTCCCACCCCACAACAACACATCCCTGCAATTCTCTACCTGCGGGTTCCACCTGCCCAATGCCTCATTGTCCCCACATATCTGTATAATATCTCCAGGGTCAATGGGGATAATGGGAACAGTAAACACAACCACCCGTCCCTGCAAATTGGTGTGTTGTACATGTGTTATACATTACTGTGCATGTGTGTCCTACACATATCAGCACTGCCCTCCCCATGCAAAAAACCACCATACAAAAACCTTCCCATACAAAAACCTACCTCTTGTGTCTTCAGTAGGTTGGCCAGCCGCTGCCGCTGTGCAGCACGTACAAAGGGGAGTGTGACAGCGGCGCGCACCCGCCGAACCTGCACTTCCAATGCATGTGCAAGTGATTGTGGTTGTGTAGATTCACTGTCAATGTCAGGCTTGTTGTTGTTGGTGTTGTTGTTGGTTGCTTGGCAGCAGGTTGTGGTATGGAGACGACGATGCCATGGTGTGGTTGGTGGTGTGCATTTGGGAATCGTGCAACGTTGCAATGACGTGATAAATAGCATAGCCGTGATGTGGGTGGAGGTTGGTGCGAAATGTTGGTGCGAATTGGGAAATGGTTTGTTGAGAAACAATGTGTGGAAAGTATACCACCACCGTAGTTGTTTCAGCCTCAACTTGATTGCATGGTCTTGGCAACAATCTCGGCAACTATGGTACATACCATTACAACCTGCCGCTCGTCCACACGACCAGCATCAACACACAACCACCTTGACACGACCCCATGAGGCGGTTTGCACCCTTGCATACCGTGGAACAACTATTGCAATGGAGCCCAGACAGTGTGCACTCGGAAGAGAAATGTACCGTTCCCTTGAACACGGGCACCCACATGGTATGCATCATCTTGTGCTGCTCTTTGCGCCTCGCCCATCATTTTCCCCCAACCAAGCACGTCCCCACACAGCTCGACCGGCCCATGATACTTGCTTGTCACGACATGGCAGGTGGCTATCATGAGGATGCACACCTTTTTGGGGATGGGCAAGGCATGCACACATCAGGACCAGCATATCGCCACTGTCACTGGCAAGCCACAGATATCTTGTGCTACTTTTCCCATGCCCTGGTCACACTTCCACCTCCAGGATGGACTGCTGCTGCCCACAGAAACAATACCATGGTGATTGCCGTGTTTGTGTGTTTGCTATGTAGTACACATCCTGGATGATACTATGTATTGCTACGTCGTGGTCTGCCATGTGTCCTTGGTGGGTTTACTCTCTGGTGGGTTTACTGATAACCACAGCAGTACATTTTCTTTATACACCACCTCCATCACCACCACACACAACCACCACCACACACAACCACCACCACACACAGCAACAGCAACCACACACACAACAAGCACACAACAACACCCACTTTCTCAGGTATTGGGCACGTTTATAACAGAGTGGGAGGCTGGGGCAGCATTGTGTCAAGAAAACCTCTTCCCCACTGAGTCACGTGCAAGATATGTAGCCCAGCAGCTCGCTGCTATTGCGGCATGTTATGGGTTTGAGGGGTGGCTTATCAACATTGAAAATACACTACCACCCATTGAAAATACACTATCGCCATCAGAAAAGGGAAAGGAGAGGGGAGAAGCAGGGGTTATTGGGAATGTGCTGGTGTTTCTGAGGTATGCGTGTTGTGTGGTGTGTACATGTGATGGTGTTTCTGAGGTATGCGTGTTGTGTGCATGTTCCAGTGCATTTCCACATGCCAGAGATGATTGACAACCCCGCAAAACACACACATCCTATTGGGGTACTGGATGTCCCTCCCCTATCATGTCCCTCCCCTATCCCCATACGTCCCTCTTGTATGCACAGGGAGTTGACAAGATGCATGCAACAGCAACGTAGTGATGCTCTTGTGCTGTGGTATGATGCTGTGACTGTGGAGGGCAAGCTTGACTGGCAGAACACACTGACTGAGTCAAACATGTATGATGTGCAGGGCTGTGTGTATTTTTTGTACGTGGGTGGGTGAGTGGCCTTGCATCTGTGCGTGTGTGTATATGTGTGAGAGAGTGGGTGTATGTGTGTGAGTTTGTGGGGGGACAGGTACCACTTGTTCTTTTTTTCAACTTTCATCCACCTCTACCCTCTTTTTACACATCATATCATCCAGCAACCCCTCTCTGTACACATACTCCACATATCCACACTTCTCAACACGGTACACAGACCATTTTTTAATGCTTGTAGTGGTATATTCATAAATTACACATGGAGCATGGACCACCTTGCTAATGCTGCTGCTGCTGCTGCTGCATGTACTCTTGAGAGCAACCCTGCTGATGCTACCAACACGCATGCTACTGCTGCCACTGGCGCTGCTACTATTTCTCATGGAAGTCCTCATGTGCCTGCTGCTGCTGCTGCTGGCAGTGATCGCCGTGCATGTGTGTTTATGGGTGTGGATGTTCATGGACGTGGGACGTATGGTGGTGGGGGGTTTGATACATGGGTGGCAGTGGAGGCTGCTCGTAGATTTGGTATGCGAGTGGTTTTGTTACTGTTATTGGAGTTGTAGTAGTAGTTTATGTTGTTGTTGTTGTTGTTGTTGTTGTTGTTGTTGTTGTTGTTGTTGTTGTTGTT
>VFQP010001177.1_pt1 | contig 37424 bp, 64 predicted proteins | sample 3512351 | NCBI WGS metagenome assembly VFQP01 (sample SAMN10412372, study PRJNA504923) | tailings metagenome | isolation source: Relicate 1 Philex TSF1 revegetated site | place: Philippines: Tuba, Benguet | collected 2017-08-29
GGGCAGTTTGCCCCCCCCCCCCACCTCCAGGTCAATGCTGTGACCCTCCCCACTGGTGAGGTGCTCCTTGCGTTCAACAATGTCTCTGTCTCTGCATTCCGAACCCCCCTCTCCCTTGCGCTGTCAGTGGATGAGGGCGCCACATGGATTGCAGATGGGGTGCTTGAGGGTAACCCAGCTGGCTCGTATGCATACCCGGCAATCCATGTGATTGCGCGCAACACCACGGGCAAGGTGGTGATAGCATACCAGGTGCAATACCCACCAGGGGTGTATCCTGATGATGCGGCCCTAGTGGCTGGATCGGTGCGCAACTTGCTGTGGGAGGATGGCGGGTGGGAGGATGGTGGGCGGGAGGATGATGGGCGGGAGGATGATGGGCGGGAGGATGGGACACATGAGCGGGTGTTGCAGGAGATGCACTTGAGAGCATGGGGTTTGACATGTTGGGGCATCAAGGTGACGGTGCTCACGGATGTATTCTGATGTTGAGGTAGTGCTGCAAAACACTTTTGACCGTCGATGTTTGGGATGACAACCCTGGTATTTCCTTTCACTTACTTCTTTCATTATATTTATTTCCGTTTTACACTTGCAATCCGTTATTATAGCCAAATAGTACACGAGAATAAGGGAGTGGTGCATAGCAGCGTGCCAGCATTGTGCTTTGCGAACATAGCTGCGTGTTCCAACAGCACAATATAGACCCCCGCACGTCCATCCACTGTGCGCTACTATGTTGCACATTCCCTCGACTGTGGCGGAGTACAAAGCCGTTCATCCAACCCACCCCCATGTGCAACAGTGCGTATTGGGCTGGTTGGTACACCCTTGCATGCAGCACGACTGCAATACATCCACAATTATAACACACAATCACACGATGAACCTACCCACGCACAGGAATACCTCCACCCCGCATCCATGCAACCACCACCGGATGCTGACCCGTCGCCCCCTTGCAGCACGACACCACACAGCATGCAGCGCATCTGCTGTATCACACAGCAACGGCCCAGTCACAGCAACAGCATCCCCTGCCACAAGCTTGACCGGCTGTCGGTTGCTCGGGGTGGGGAGCTCCGTCCCCCCCGCGGTGTTGACCAATGATGACCTTGCCAAGCTCGTCGACACCAACGATGAATGGATCACCACCCGCACGGGCATCAAGGAACGCCACATTCTGGCAGAGGGAGAAAGCCTGGCGGAACATGCCGCAGCAGCTGCACGCAACGCCCTCGAAATGGCGGGGGTGGATGGCAGCGATGTGGACATGGTGCTGCTCGCGACAAGCAGCCCTGATGATTTGTTTGGCAGTGCATGTCAAGTGGCATTGCAAGTGGGTGCCACACGTGCTATTGCATTTGACGTCACGGCTGCATGCAGTGGGTTTGTGGTGGGGTTGATCACTGCGGCTCAGTACATTCGCACGGGTGCATACCGCAACGTGCTGGTTGTGGGGGCAGATGCGCTTTCACGCTGTGTCGACTGGCGTGATCGTGGTATGGGTGTGTTTGGGAAGGGGTTTGTAAAAGGGGTGTGGAGAGTGGGTGGTGTGAGATTGTATGGTGTGTGGGTGAAGTGCCAAATCAATGTGGTACAACCACCACCACAACAATAACAACAACAACTACTACAACAACTCTCCAACCACCCCCACACAACACAGGCACATGCATTCTCTTTGGGGATGGGTGTGGAGCAGTGCTCCTCCAAGCAGCACCCACAGGGGACACCCAGGGCTGCAACTTGCTCTCCTTCAGCATGAATAGCGATGGTGCAGGGCAGAAAAACCTGCATGCCATGTATTGTGGGCAAGGAAACAAGCCATACAGCAATGGACAGGCGTCTGCACCTGGGTCGTATGCAAACATTGCAATGAATGGCCAAGAGGTGTTTAAATTTGCTGTGCGAGCGGTGCCAACTGTGATTGAGGATGCATTGGAGAGGGGGGGGTTGAGCAAGGAGGATATTGATTGGCTGGTGTTGCATCAGGTATGTGTGTGGGGGGGAGGGTGGGTGTTTTGGGTGGGGGGGGCTGGGATTGTTGCTGGGTGGGGCTGGGATTGTTGGGTGATCAGGTGTATGTATCGTTGTATTAGTGTGCATTTGGAAGCAATGGCAACATCCATATGCACCAGTCCATATGGTACTAGTACCTCCCCTGCACCACGCATATGTACATCATCCCATACACCCACCAAACATGTATATCATCCCATACACCCACCACCATAGGCAAACCAGCGCATCATCAAGAGTGCGGCAGATCGTTTAGGTGTGCCATCAGAACGTGTGGTGTGCAATCTTAGCAAGTATGGCAACACGAGTGCAGCATCCATTCCTCTTGCGCTGGATGAGGCAGTGCGTGAGGGCAACATCAAGCCTGGGGATGTGGTCGCCATGGCCGGGTTTGGTGCTGGATTGACATGGGCATCGGCAATTGTGCGATGGGGTGCCCATTAGCACTGCGTTGTTGTTTATAGAGCGTGCATTTTGATGTTGTGTATGTTGGTGTTGTGAGCTCGAGCGAATGTTGATGTGCTGCACTGAATGAGAGCGTTTTTTCCTCTTCTTTTTGTTCACGTGTGGATGTTTAGTGGCAGCAATCATTGGTTTTGAAAGGAAACGGATTGAGAGTAAAACAATCGTAATTTCGTGCACATCACAACAGGGGTGCCACATCGTAATGGCGGCAAATCCATCGCAAGCCTCTCTGCAGGAGGAAAAGACCATATGGAGCGTCGCAGTACGTCTTGTGCTGACGAGCAGCATTGCCCGATGGTCATTGTTGTGTGTACACGATATTATATGAAGGAATGCGCAGTGGCAGGCATGCCAGTGCACACTCGCAGGCATGCCGTTGCACACACTCACACAGGCGCACGTGACAGAGGTGCCTGATGACGCTTTCGAGTACCATCTGCGCAAGAGCATCAACGATCCCATCACCAACACGCTGCAGTATCGTCCCTACAGCTCCCTGATGCCAGTGGTGCCCCCCAACACCGACGAACTCCCTCCGGAAGCGGTCAAGTTTGCCTGGGTGCGCAAGTGATGGAGCTATACACAAGCAATATTATGTTTGGGAACATTATACTGCCATCTTTTTGTCTGGCAACATCTGGTAGCAAAGTCGGCACACCGTCGTAGCACAACATATCAGGATATTTTACATCGTTGGTTTCTTTCTTCGGCTGTATCATACTCTTCATCAACGTCGCACACCATCATCTGCCGCGCACAGTAAAGTCAAAACCCAATCAAGTAGCAACCCAAAACGGTCAACATATTTTGCAAGATGGTCATCATCGAGCCTCTTCCGCCACGTTTCCCAATCCTCACACCGTTTTCTGTACCAGATACACCTTCTCTTGCTTCTCCACGCATGCAAAGTATACGTGTGTGGTTGTCCGTTGTTGAAAGACGTTCCATCGCATCATCCACTCACAATCCTTCCACCACAAACAGAAGAGGTGCCGCGCATCCTACTCGAAAATCCTCACAAATCGTCACCACCAACCGTTGCACATTTGTTAAAGCACTTGGGCGCCGTCGAACGGGCCAAACGTGCACGCACAGAGTCGAGCACCGTAGGTTGTCCTATGTGTTTGGCAGGGGGAGCACACTATGCACACTATGCGTGTGCACACACACCACACAGGGCAGTACCGCAGGCAGCACCACAGACAGTGACGATGTAGGATCACCCAAGTATGTGTGGGCACACAAAGAGGTATCCATACGCTCTGTGCACACCACAACCACACACCACACACAGAGCACACCAAGGCAGGCAGGTGCGCCTCTTGCATCCACCACAACGACCTGCAGGCCCTAGACAGCTGCGGTATGTGCCAGCTATACTTTACCTATGCCCACATTTACCATACACGTGTGGCCATATACATGCTTATCAACTCCCCAACCAGGCATCCACCATCATCCACAGACTCTTGCGAGCACGCCCCCCACGTGCTCGCCCCTCTCGCCCCACCACTGCTTCTGCACCAGCCACACACACACAAGCCACACCTCCCAGCTGCAATCCTCTCGCCGATGTGCTTCAGGAGCACAAGGGGCGGGCCATTCACATTGGCAGCATAAGCAATGCCGTGTTTGCTGGGGGAAGTGCGTCGTGGACTGGGTCGTTGGGGCCCCAGGGGGGTACCCTTGGGTGTGAAAATGGAGGGGGCCATGAGGTATTGGTTGTTGAGTAGTTTTCACTGCATTTACATGTGTGGATTTTTTATTGCTTTATGAGCAACAGAGCACTTGCATGCATGACACCCATACATGGCACCCCCTCTGTTTGTACACAGGCACAGCAGCAACCGGGCACCATGCACGCTACACCTGAATGGCTCCCTGACCTTTTGAAAACAGTATTGCTAAACACAGTCTCCCAGCCACAACACAATACCATACACCAGCAACTTGCAGAAATTGCTGCAACACTCAAGCAGCAGGCGAATGGTGTGGGAGGATGGAGCAACAGTGCAGCATCACTGCGTGGCGGTCAGGATCAGCACATCCAGTGGCGGCCCCGCGTGGTCGTGCATCACCAACGACCTAGTATTCAACCCACGAGCTCATGTGCATTTGCAACCAGCTGTGTGCATGGTGTAGCAAGTGGTAGTCACCGGTACGCGGCTGTTGATGGGTGATGGTGCATACACCCACGTGTCCTTTACCCACCTGCCCCCCACCTGTCAATCACACCAGGTCTTCTGCACGGCCTTCATCTGCACCGGTGGAGCGTCTACGTCGAGCCAAACAGGTGGTACATGAGGCACGCATACGTGCCGAGTCCCTTGTGGCATCATGAATATATTTTTCTTTAAGCAAGTAGTGTTGTAAACTACACATCAACCACGCATCAAGTCCACAACACCACTCCAACGTACAACACAAACACAGCAGCCGCTTGATGACGATGGCGCACTTGTGACAGAACAGCATGTCTGGCTATCAGCGTAGCGGATCTGGGAATGGGAATAGCAGGGGATCTGCTGCTAGGGGCGTCCCCAATGGTGGGGGTGGCTACCCTGCCAACGGAGCAATGGGAGGGATGTTTCCTATGTATCCTGTGTATCAGATGCCCATGGGCATGGCACCGTATCCATACGCAATGCCACCACAGCCATACAACCATCAACCACCCCCGATGGAGCTGCCCCCACCCATGCTTTTTGGCATTGATGTTGAATGTGTTGCCACAGGCACCACCCACAACGACCGCAGTGTTGCCCAATTTGCCATCGTGGTATGGTGGGGGGGAATATGAGCATACTGTGCTACAGATGATACCCATCATTTGATGATGTCATCATCACACAACTAGGATGAAAACGAGCGGGTGGTGCTCAACGTCTTCGTAAGGCCAGACAAGCCTGTTGTGAGCTACTTGACACCAATATCAGGGTATGTGAATTATTTCCTGTGAGATAGTGTGTGTTGAGAATCCAGATCCAACACGATGGGAGATCCCCCCACACAGCATCACCAAGGAGCAGCTGGAGCAGCAGGGCATGCCCTTTGGCAATGCTATGGCACTCCTCAAGATGCACTTGCCACCCAACGCAATATTGGTCGGGCAAAACGTGCGCAAGGACGTAGAGGTACGGTGGTTTGTGTGGAAGCCACATGCCCAGTGCATCATCTCCATCACAACACACACATCTCAACACACACACACAGTGGTTGGGTTTGAGAGAGGGGTATGATTATAGCGAGCTTGTAGACCTGGCAGGGTTGTATCGCATCTGGAATGCAAAGTACAGAACGTATAGTGTGTTCAGTCAAGACCATCTGGCCAAGGTGCTGTTGGGACGTGAGCTGGGGGCGCATGTAGCACATGATGCTGCTGGGGATGCACTGAAGAGTATTCAGCTGTACAAGTTGCATCGACAAATGAAACCAAATGAAATTGCGTGGAAAGATATCGAGGTATGGTGGTGGTATGGTGGTGATGATCGACGTACACAGTGTATGTGCACCATGTACACAACATACACATCATACACAACATACACAATATACACAACATGCATAACATACACAATATACACAACAATACCACAGCAAAAGCTGTTGGAGGAGCCCCCCGCGCCATCCTTTGCCAAGCTCAACCCCACACATGAGGGTGTGTGTATGGGCAACAGGAAAACATGTACATGTGGGGCAGTGTTTTTTGGATAGGCTGCTACTGCTGCACAAAAGTGTCTTCTCTTGCACTGTTCTCTTTATGACTTGTTGTGTTGTCTGTGCTGGTGGTTGAGTGTAGTGAATTCTGTTTTTTTGTGGTGCACTGTTATTGTATTCTTTGTTTTTTTGTGGACGATATATTGGTTGTGTGTGTGTGTGTGTCGATGTGTGTGTGTGTGTGTGTACGTGTGTGTGTATGCAATTGACCGGCTTGTGTTGACCGCAGTGTGAGTGTTTGTGTGTACTGCTTGCCAGTGTAATTTGTGTCTTGCCCTTTTTGTTTGCCTGCTTTTCCAACATAATGTTGTTGTTTCATTCAATCCCCCTTACACATGAAGGGTCGTTTGACATGTCGATGATGTTGCTCATGACTTTTGTGTGGTGGTGTGTGTCTGGTGGTGAGTAATGTGTATGGCAGAGGAATTGTGTGCATTGTGTGCTGCGCAGATTTTCATGTGCACCTATGCATGCCTTGCCCCTTTGTGAGGTGCCTTTTCCCCTTGTCTTATGTTGCCATTGTGTGTGTGAGACAGTATTTTGTTCGTCCTCGTTGTGCGGCTTCATCTGCCACAAGGTCCCCCCCTGTCTCTTTTTTTGTCGACCTTTCTCTTGTATCGACAAGTGGATGAGCAACTGCGCGTGTGCATGGCAAGTGTGGCCAGTGGCTAGTGTAGATGCTTCTCAAGTGCAATTCATAAACCAAATGTGCAATTCGTAAACCAAATGAACCCGTACAAAGCATGCAGTCATTGTCACCATGACTGGTGAGGGACCCTTTATTACCAAGCGTATGGTATCCTCTTTCATACGGAGCACAGGTACCATGTGTACAGCAGTGGTACACAAGCAAATACATTACAACAATGGTACTCCAGCAAGAAAAAAATCAGTCACTATCACCCCACGTCCACCCGTCACGATCAGTCTATGTGCATACGTTGTGGCCGTCATTCCTTGTCCCATCATCCTTGCACTATGATTCCTTGTTGTATGTTTGCATCTATGTGATGTACAATTGCTGTTCTACTTGCGCCGCATGCTCACACTTCTCGCCATGGTTCCCAGCAGTGAGGGTGACTTGGGGACCGGGGTGCCCGTCCTGTGTGGGAAACAATGGGATATGTGTGGGATATGATGAAAACAACCAATGTGAAACACACACTGTGGGAAACAATGTGAAAACATCGGGAACAATGGGTGACGATGAATGTAAAAGTTACAATGAATGTAAGAACATTGACCAATGTGAGAACATTGACCAATGGCAAAAGATTGAAGGACTGCAACCAGCACAGGTATGTACACAAAATAACAACCAGCACAGGTGTACACACCCCAAGAACCCAACAGAAAATAACAGAACCCCCCCCTGTATGCATACACTACACGTACTGCTTTAACACACGTGCCACTGATGCCTTGAGTGCGTTTGCTGCTCGTGTGATGTCACTGTCCTCATGTGCCACTGTGACTGTCACCTTGATGCTTGGGGGTTGCCTGTGTGTTGTACAGGTATTTGTATGGGAAAACCACCAACAGTGTGACAACAATGTGTCTTTGCACCAGTGTGACAACAGGGTGCATAAGAACCCACCAACAGTGTAACAACATAACCTAACAACACATGTATTGCAGCATCCCCGCCATCATACAACGCAACCCACCGTTGTTTATCGAGCATGCTGTAACTCGCCACCGTAAACAAAACCCCCTCTCGTTTCAGCGCATCGTCCACAATCTGCCTCAACAACTCCTCCGCACCACCAGCCTGTGTGGTGGACACCTCGGGGGACAGTCGCAGGTGTGATACTGGGGTGGCGGTGTCAATGGGGCCCACCAAGTGGAGGCCGGGGAGGTCTGCCAAAGCTCTGCGCAGTATGAGGCACTTGACATGAAGGAGGGGGAGGAGCTCTGCGCCGTCCTTGTCCAACACGTTTATTGCCTCTGCGTGTGGGAGGAGGAGGGGTGGTGGGGTGCATGGTGGTGGATGGTGGTGATGGGTAGTGGTGGGGAATGAGTGGATGGTGGTGATGGAAGACACAGAATACATTGCATGGGAATGCGTGGATGGGAATGCGTGCCCACACGGCACGGGTGGTGGACAAATAACACACCAACCTTGCCAGTGCACACACACCCATCTTGCCTGTGCCAATACATACATTGCACACATACCGATGGCTGCTGTGGCGAGGTAGGGAGGCAGGGCAGCACTGAAGCAGTAACCCAACCCTGATAATCGCTGGTGCTCTGTGACCTCCAGGTTGCCACTGCAGAAGCCACCCACTGAGGCAATTGCATGCCCTGTGTGTGTGTGTGTGTGTGGTGTATTTGAAAACACATGTACTGCACCATGCACAATGCCATCACACACAGTCACACAGTCAGACACACAGGCAGCCATGTGCAGCCCCCCTCCCATCCTTACACACACACCCTCCTTACCACCACCCTGTGCCCACCCCCTCCTTTTACCCCCCCTCCCCCTTCCACCATACCAAGTGATGCAGCAACCACCTCCACATCCTGCACACCCAGCCCTGCCTCCTCACGTGCACCCCGCCCTGTTGCCCCCAGTACCCCCAGCGACACACTTTCATCAAGGATCAATCGAAAACGGTACTTTTCCTTGAGCTCATAGATGCTTCGCAGGGGTGCGATTTCACCTGTATTCATGTAGATGCCTTCTACTACAAGGAAACGGCGATTCAATGGTCGATTCCTGTGTGGGAAACGTCATCATGTGATCAACGTCATCATGTGTGTACTGCTGGACTATGTCATTATGTGTGCACCATGTGCTGGAGTGCTGCAGCGTGTGATGCCAATATCGTAGTACTGCAGCGTAACAGCATAGTCCCATCATTAACCAACCCCATTGATCATCACCCACATAGACCATCAGCACCCACCCCCACATGCATACTTGTGTTTTTTATCTTCATCCACCACACCCTTGAGCACCCTCTCCAAATCCCCCATGTCATTATGCTTGAAATAAAGCACCTTGGCGCGACTCAAATTACATCCCTTTTGAATGGAGTAATTCACAGCTTCATCACAGATGATGAGGTCATTTCTATTAGCAAATGCAGGAATGACTGAGGGAATTGTTGCGAGGTCATAGGAATACAGAATCGTGCCCTGGGTGCTGAGAAACTGGGAAAGCCGGGCTTCCAGGTCCAAGTGTACGTCGATGGTGCCGTAAAAACCACGTGGGCCACATGCACCAACACCGTATTTGTCAATGGTTGCTGCACATGCAGCCTGGGTGGTGTTGGGGGTGGGGGTGGGGTGGGGTGGGTTGTTGTGTGTGGGTGTTGGGGGGGGGGGAGAGCATATGTCGTGCGTGGAGGTTGTATGTGTGTATAAAATACCACATATACCATGTCCCATACAAAACAAGATGTCTCGATGCAAAACGAGATGTCCCACACAAAACCATGTCCCATACAAAACCATGTCCCATACAAAACCATGTCCCATACAAAACCATTTCCCCTTATACCTCAATCTCAGGGGAGCCAGCCAGTGCCAGGTAGTCATGGGTCGCCATGTTGAGTGCCTTTCTCCCATTGGCTGTGACCTCCAACCCACACGTACTGTGTACAGGACGAGGATGCCATGATGTGCACATTGTGTGTGTGTGTGTGTGTGTGTGTGTGTGTGTGTGTACCTGACAGAGTACCCACACTGGTATCCACACCATGGTGGTGTACCCACAAACACACCTGGATATGACAGGAGGCTCCCATTTCAGTACAGTGTCTGGCAGCTTGCCTGCGAGTGGCTCTGGTTGCCATTCTGCACACAATTCATCGATTTCCTGGTGGTGATTGTGGTCCCCTGCTTGCCACACCAGCCTTTGGGTCACAACGTCAACCCATGTCGCATAACAACACACCCAGCCCGTACCTTGTCTGTCAGGGGTTTGATACTGCGGGATGGTGGTTTGAAGCTGCGTTGCAAGTAGAGCAGGACGATGACAACCACCAAAGAGGCTTCGATGGCAGTGTGGCCCTGATGTTCAAGGAAATAGGTTGGGTGGAGCTTGCCACCGGGTTTGAACAGCTCCCATGCATTTCTGATTGCTTCTAATGCTGATTCTGTTTCTTTTGCATAGGGATTGGGATGGTGCAGCAAATACCAGCCAGCACCAAGCACGATGGCAAGTGCTATTAGGGTGCCTGATCGCATCGTGTGTGTTTTACTGAAAATTGTGTGTGTTTTTATGGAAGGTTGTGTTTTTTTATGAAAGGATGTGTGCAACTTCTGGGAGCAATGAAACACACCAGCCAAAACTACACAACCTAAAAACCTAGACATTGCTATCGTCCCCACGATCATCAGGCTATCATAACCCACTATCATAGCAACCACAGCAAATCACAACATAGAGTGCAATTCAACCCAAATCGCCATCCGTGTCCAGCAACCGGACGATGCACCAAGTTATCGTGGGAGGCGGTATAGCAGGCACATGTTGCGCACGTATGCTAGCCAAATTGTGTCCCAATGACACGATTACACTGGTTGCGGCCACAGACACCGTGCACGTGCGTCCATAATCGACTTTAACCGTGGGATTACCTTTTTGTGTGCACCACTCTTGTCTGTTTCCTCGCACACACAGCACGTTGTTGGGCTGGATCACGTCACATCACGGATTATGGACGTGCAAGGTATGGGGTACTGGGTTGAATCTGGCTTCTCATGGACGCACCCGAACACCCCACCCGACACCCCACCCACAGTGGCAAACGAGTCTGCATACGACGTTGCGACGCTGGGAGGGTATGCGTTTGTGCAGGGCACCATCAGTGGGCTGGATGTGTCGAGCAAGGTGAGGGGAAGTGAATGCGTTTGTGGATGGTCCCCCTTTGATCACTGTTTGTTGTTTTCACGACGGTGTTGTCTGCACCCCCTCCTCCCCAGGAACTGAAGCTGGCAGATGGCACGTGTATAAAATATGATTCTTTGTGCATTTGTACTGGTGCTCGTCCCCGTCAGCTACCCAACGGTGCCCATGAGCACGTACACGTCCTGCGTGACCATGACTCCATCAAGGTCTGTATGTGTGTGTGTACAAGATTACCACATTGTCATCATGAGCACATTATTTGGGGGCATCATGCATTTGATGAATGCAAATAAAATGCATTTCCCACATTACCTCTCCCTCATTCCCTCTCTTGACGGCATCACGCACAGAACCTTGCAGCAGCTGTGCATGCAGCAAAAAGCGTGATGGTGGTTGGCAATGGTGGCATTGCTCTTGAACTAGTGTACGTGGTTATGGGATACCTTGTTGTTTGTCATTGATGTGTGTCATCATCACCTGATACCCATCCTGCATTGTCATCCCGGTGCTGTCCATGTACATCCCCATCCCCCAATCCCCATCCCATGCTGCAACATCCGCAACACCCCAACGCAGGTCTGCACTGACAGACAAGCACGTTATATGGTCAATGAAACACGGACATGCAGGAGATGCATTCTTTGACCTGGACGCAGCCTCATACCTCCTCACCCGCATGCAAGAACTGCGTACCCCCATAAACCCCTTTGCCACTGCAGCCAGAGACACCACCGCCACAGGGGACACACAGGGGGGGAAAGCAGCAGATGGTGGTGGAGGATTTTCAGGTGGGGGGTTTTCGGGTGTGGGGGCAATGGGTGTGGGAGCAACGGGTGTGTCGTCTATATTGACAGGCATGGGTGAGCATGGGTGTGATGGTTCTGGACAGAGTAGCTCCACAACACATAGTGGCAACAGTTTTCGCATGGACTCTGTGTCTTCTGCGGTATGTATATACTTGTAGATATCTGTTTTGTATATTTGTTTCATGTGCTTGTATATTTGTTTCATCTGGTTTGTGTACTTGTTTCATCACTGCTCTGTGTTCCTGGTCTGCATTGTATCCTGTTGTGGGAGGGTGTGCATTATATCACACCCTGTCACCCATCACACCCTGTCACCCATCACACCCTGTCAGACACTCCCACATACCCGCTCACAATTCCCACACGCCCGCTCACAATTCCCACATACCTGCTCACAATTCCCAACCCCACCCTGCCCCTCAGGACGCCCATTCCCCCAGCCTCGTCATGTGTCAAGGACGAAGACATGGGTACTTTGGTCATGCAGTGGGGCCCCAGTGGACGCAGCAGCTCCTCCCAGAAGGAGGGGCCCCTTTTCAAACACACACAAGGGACCCGTCACATGGGCGGGAGGAGATGAGTACTGGGGACAGCGCAGCAGGGGGAAGGGCTGAAGCAGGGGCGAGTGAAGCGGTACAGGGAGGAGCACAGCAGGCAGGGAGTGGCGGAGCAGGGGTGGGGGAGACGAGGGATGTGTTGTTGTGGGAGGCAAGGGGGAGCGCACCAAGATCATGGGAGTTGGAATTGGAGTATGGAACCATGGTGATGCATGTGGTATGTGTTGTGGTGTATTTTTTGGGGGGGGGGTATTGTGGTGTGTGTGGGGAGGTGGTGGTGTAGAAGGGGGGAGGGGGGGATGGGGGGATGGCTGCATGGCATGTGCTGTGTGTCAACTCTGGTTTTCTCTACAACATATGTACATTTGCACACACACATGTGCACATCTCCCCCCCCCCCCATGTGTACATCCACATGTCCCCTCGAAACACCCCCCTCCTCTCCCCCCCAGGAACCTGTAACCCCCGGCACAAAGGCCCCCCTTCGTGTCACCCTCGACAACGGCCACGCCCACATCGTTGACATGGTCGTTGCCGCCATCGGTGTGCAAGCCAACATCGAATGGCTCCCCCCAGATGTACAACGAGGTGACGATGGGGGCGTGTTGGTTGATAAATACATGCAGAGCAATGTCCCGGGGGTGTTTGCAGCGGGCGATTGTGTGACGGTGGCATTTGATGAACAGTGTCCCCACTGGTTTCAAATGAGGTTGTGGGGACAGGCTCGTACTATGGGATTGTATGCGGCGCATTGCATGGCGGGGAGGGCAAATCATTTAATGTGCGGGTTCAATTTTGAACTGGTATGGAAATGGGGGGTGACGTGTGTATGATGGGGAGTGACGTGTGTGTATGATGGGGGGTGACGTGTGTGTGATGGGGGTGGTTGAATGGGGACATTGGGGGGTGTACATGTGGTGGTGGTACACCATGTATATGACACATGGGTATTGCGTATGCCTACTGTGTATGCATTGATTACACATTGATTACACATCCAATACACATTGAATACACATTGAATACACATTGAATACACATTGATTACACATTGAATACCCATACAATACGCATTGAACATGCACACATGCACACTCCTCCTACACAACAATCACACAGTTTACGCATGTGACACGCTTTGCTGGCCAAAAAGTTGTGCTTCTCGGGTTGTATAATGGGCAAAAGCTGGACAATGAACCAAATAGTGACATTGTGACCTATGCACGTGCAACTGAGGTGTGGTGTATGTATTGGGTGTGGTGTATGTATTGGGTGTGGTGTATGTATTGGGTGGGGGGTATGTACTGGTGGGCATGTGATGCATGGTGTTGAAGTGTACACATAGCGTGTGCATGGTTGCAGTACACCTTGTGTGACATGCACGCACACAAGACACACACCACACAAAAAAAACATCTCCCCACAAACCAATTACAGGGACCAGGTGGGTCATTTGTGCGTGTGTTGCTCTTGCGTGGTCGCATGCAGGGTGCTGTGTTGATAGGAGAAACAGGGTTGGAAGAGGTGTTTGAGAATTTGATCTTGACAGGTTTGGATTTGTCACCATGGGGTCCAGGATTGCTTGACCCGCATGTTGACCTTGCTGATATGTTTGACTGAAGAAGCTGACAAGTTTGACCGACATGTTTGACTGAAGATATGGTGCTGATATGTTTGACTGATGTGTTTGACTGAAAGAGATAACCAAGGCGGTGGTTGTAAGAGTTGGTTGTTAGAGTTGATCGTTATGGGGAGTAGTGTGTTTGTACCGTGCCTCATCGGTCAATACCATGTAGACAATAGTCAATGCACTTGTTTGGCATTCCTTAACTTTGTACTTTTCTCTCATGGTTGTACCTGTTGCTACTGATTGTACATGTTCCTACTGAGATGGTACCAGTTCTTCTGGTTGTACTTGTTCCTCTTGGGTATTGACCATCATGCATTGACCACATGCATGCAGTGCACAGGCATGCAGTCCATCCACATGCACAGTCGGCATGCGTCATGTGCGTTTGTTGTTTCCACACAAGTTCCAAGGCAGTTTGACTTTTGGTGTTTGACTGTACTTAGGTTACACACGTAGTTGCTCAATGCGCTTGTCATGATGCGTTTGTGAGGCGTGTGCCTTGTCATGATCACAAGCATGGTGCTGTTTTTGTCACATCATTCCACTCCATGTGTTTTGCTCTCTCGAGTGTTGCAAGACTGTGTGTCTCACAAGCACTGTGTGTCTTATTGTGTTCGTTATTGTAGGCTGTGTGCTATTGTAGGCCGCTTGGCGTTTGTGCACATACATGTTCTTCACATACCATGTTTTTCAAGCTCATCGAAACACTTGTGTGTCCAAACACTCACTTGCGTGTCATCACTATCCATACATGCAACTCCAGTGCACACTCGTCGTGTTTATGTCTTACACTCGATGATTTTGTTTTCTCTATGTTTTTCGTTTTTTATCACCAACATAACGTGCGGTGTGCGTGTGCACATGGTCAACGTGCACACATATGGTCAACGTGCACATGTGTGTGTGTGTGTGTCTGTTGTAGCTCCTTGTGCAGGTTGGATGATGACCACTTCATGCAGACACCATGTTGTGATCACCCTGCAGCACAAACATTTGTAATAAATACAACTCATGGCATGATAAATGGTAATAAATACAACACATGGTATGACAGCTGCAAGTACGTTCAGGTGAAATAATAATAATTGGTGTTACCTCATGGAATGACAGTCAGAAAAAAATGCCACATCCCATGTTGACCACATCCCATGTTGACCGTATCTCAGGATGACCACATCCCAGGTTGACCACATCCCAACCATCCCAATATCATTGTGTACCACACATCTCAACTCGTCTCCAGCATCACCACACATCACCTTCCCCCCACATCACCAAATCTCAACGCATCTTCCCCCCCACTACCCCTCACTTTGCCTCTGGCATCACCCCCTCCATCCCATATCGCCTGACACGCTTGCGAAACCCCCTTTTTCTGCTAAACGCCTTTTCCACCGCTTGCCCAGCGTCCATAGCAGCACGAATAGCAGCAACAAGGGGTGCACTGTCTGGAGTGTAGAGAGAAGTAACTTTGCCTGTCTGTCCTGCTCGGCCTGTACGCCCTACCTGTGTGATGCAGGCAGTGGAGTGCTCAGGTGTGAGGTAGGTGAGCAGATGTGCAAAGTGGTTGTTCAGTGGGGGTATGCATTGTGTGGGTATAGATACTGCGCTGTATACACACTACACCTACCCCGCACATGCACACATACCCTATGCACACACACATGCACACATACCCTCTCCCCACACCTACCCTCTCCCCACACCTACCCTCTCCCCACACCTACCCTATGCAAAAAGTCAATAGCACTATGTGCAAAGCCAGCCTGTACCACATGTGATACACCCTGTAGGTCCAATCCCCTCGCTGCTGCATCAGTGCACACCAGCACTGCATCTGATGCCAGTTGTGATGCCTGCTGCATTGCCGCCAATGCTGCGTCACGCTGTGCTGTGGGTATATTGCGGTGGTAGACATACACCTGTGTCTTGAGGAGGGTGTGTGTTGATGATGGGGGGGTAATACTGATGATGGGGTTGTTTTGATGAGGAATATTGGGAGAATGGACACACACACACACACACACACACACACACAAACAAACAAACACTTACCGGCAATCCACACCCCTTCAACCCCTCCACCACTCTCTCTGCCGCCGCCACATCCTGTGCAAACACCAACACCCGCCCCCCCTCCACCACCACCCCTCTCAACACCGCATCCATGTCCTCCATATCCCCCACCTCTTTCCACACATGGGACACCTGTCTCACAGGCATGTGTAACTGGTCACCAGACAACCAGAGCGCATCTGGGTAGTATTTACGTATGGTAGCACCCACTGATTTCTTAGTCGCATCCGGGAGTGTTGCTGCAGCAAACACGGTTTGTCGCTCCCAGGGGTGGGTGATGGGGGGTGGGGGTGGGGGGGTGGGTTTGGCATTGGTGGTGGCTCGGGTGATCATGGTGGGGGTGAGACCTGCTGCTTGCATTGCAGGAATACCGCCCTTGTCTGTGTGTGGAAGGGATTGTCGGTGTTGAGGTGGTGATGGGTGTTGAAGTGGTGATGGGTATATGATTTGCATGTGTTTAAGGTGATTGTGGGTTGCACATGTGTGTGTGCAGACAACGTGTTGCATGCACACAACAAAGAATATATATATGATACAAACAAAACAAGATGCACGCTGTCCATGTACACCAGTGCAAAACACACCCCAGTGTACCACACAACCACACAACCACACAACCACACCACAACCCATACCTTTCACACCAGCCATGATCACCATACGGGGTAATGCCTTGAACGCCCCCCACTCCATCCCCAACTCATTTGCCCAACCCATACACAACACATCCCGATCATATTTCCGCAGCAACGCCAGCAGCTCCAACGTGTCTTTTTCAAACCCACCACCCAGTAGGAGATCTGCTTCATCAATGATGATGTGCTGCATGCGACGAGCAAAACCTCCTGGGGTCCACTCAGGGCTTTGTTTGTGGGTGGGATGGTGGGGGGGTAGGTGGGAATAGGCGTGGATATGTGTATAGGTGTGTGTGAGGGTATGGGTGTGTATAGGTGTGGGCAAGTGTGTGTATAGGTGTGGGTACATAGGTGTGGGTATGCTTACAGGACATAAAAACCCAAACAACCACCACACACACATACCCCTACTCACCCCTACACACACCCCTACACATCCCTACACACATCCCTACACATACCCACAGCTGCTGCCACTCTCAAACAAAATATTAAGCAGTGCAGCAGGTGTTGCAATAGCAACATCCACAGATCGTGAGGGACTTGGTGGTGCTGCTGTACGCACCCATGCCGCATGCAATGGCCGAGATGTGTTGATGATCCCAGATGTGTTGTTGATCCTTTCTAGATCATGTGTTTCGTCTACCACACTGTGTGCATGGCCTGTTGTACTGTTACCTATACCATCAGCTGTATTGCTTGATGAGAGGGCATCTAAGAGCTGTTGTGTCACATTGAGTACTTGTTGACACAATGCGGCATTGGGACACAAGATGAGCGCAGCTGGACGTTCTGATGATGCTGTTGTGCTTCGTCCTGACCTTGTATTTGTTGACACAGCTGCATTGGGAGTGGTACTGTTGTTGTCAGGATTGCTCGAGAGACCAGGGGTGGTGGAAAGGGATGATGATGATGGGGATGATGATGCAGGTTGCCATGCCAAAAGGTGGTGGAGTAGCGGTGCAAGGTAGGCAATGGTTTTGCCACTGCCCGTCTCTGCGGCCAACACGACGTCTTGTGATTGGTCGAGCAGTGCAGGCCATGCACGTGCCTGTTGTTGCATCAGGGATGGTTTGTGTGTGAATGGTACACTAATGTCGTCAGCATGGTGCAGGTACAAAATCACACAGAACTACATACACTAGCAGAAACATATACCTGTACTATGCTGGGGTGTTGAAACCCTGCAGCACGCAGTGCTTGTGCAACAGGGCCACTGATGCCCAGCGCCTCATGGGATGCAGACGTCTCGAGAAAGGCATCGTTATGGTGTGCTGCTGATTGGGTTGCTACTGTTGCAGTGTGTGTTGCAGTGTGCATGGGGGCAATGCGCAGGGGTGAGTGTGGGTGCCATGCAGGTGGTCGTGTGGTGACAACAAGGGGACGAGTATAGCGCCATATGCGAAACGAGGGCGGCAGCTGGCACACTTGGTAATGTGAAGCACTGGAAAATAGCATGTTGGTCATAATGCGCAATCGCATGGAGTTGAGATGAAGGTGGAAAAACGATGGGTGTGCAATAGGCAGCTCAAAAAGACATGGATGGCCGCATGGTTGACTGCTAGTGTTTGGGGGGCGCAAAGAGCAATTGATGTAATTGATGTGCTGGTCGATATGTTTCGATATGTAAATGCTTGTGTGTTTCTTTCGTGTGTGTTTCAGCAAGCAACAGCTTTTTCAACGTACGGGAAAATACAGTTTTCTTGCTTTTCAGTGGGCGTCCCCCCCCAGCACTTGCATCACAGATACATGCACGATGCAAGGCGAATATGCAGCTGAGCATGTGGAAGCATCTCCTCCATCGAATCTTGATCCCACGAGATGCAGCACTGAAGCAGCCCACAGCAACCCAAGCACCATAGTAGTGACTGGAACAGGTATGATAACAATACCATGCACTCGACACACTCACTCGTTCATCACCACCATCTTCATCTATATTATCAACACCCGCAAACACTCAGGCTTTCATGGGCATGAACGCCAGCGCATCCGCACCATGGTACAGCACATTGGTGGCCAGTACAGTGGTGACCTTGTAGCAAACCATACAACCCACCTTGTCGTGCACGCATCCTGCTCACTCGACAGCCAAAAAGTTCTTTCAGCACATGCATGGCACATCCCAGTGGTCCCATATGCATGGATTGAGGAATGCATAGCAGCAGGGCGCTTTGTGGACCACACAATGCATGCAATGGGTGGGACTGCCACAGCTGGTCCATCTGGTGATCACGCAGATGATAGCACTGATCCCCTCTTTGACAACACTGCAGAGCTCGCCACTTCACTGCACAATATGACACTGACCGGGGATTGCAGTAGCAGGGGGCTTGTGGTGCAGGATGATGTAGCGGGCATGCCGTCATCCCCACCTGATCAGCCACATGTCAGTGATGATGAGCATGTGCACGCAGATCAGCCAACAGATGACATTGTGTCATGTGCGCAGCCACCACACCACCACATACCATCCCCCAACCACACTGTGCGTTCCAACCATACACCACCATTGTCCACACCATGCTCACCCATGGAGGCCCCATCACCACCATTTCGCGCTTCTTCAAGACCCCAGCATGACCCCCACATGCTCACACATACATTGAACCAAGATCACACACCATTACACCATCACAACACACCATCACATCCTGCACCAGCTGGTCCTTTGCCACAAGACACTAGTGACCTGGGTGACACATCAGCAACTCACCCTACAGAAAGCAGCCCCAGAATTCCTGCCACCCAGGCACCACCCGGCCCCTCCCCCCCTCATACACACACCACCAACCCCTACATACTCCCTGCTACATTTGCGGATGATATTGCACAGCTGGTTGGCAATTACAATGATGATGATAATGATGATGATGATGATGGGGACGATGACTTGGAAGCATTGCGCATTCGCCCCACGCCACACAAACCGTCATCACTCGCAGCTGCAGCAGCACAACAACAGCATGTGGGTACAAGCAGCAGTGCACACAACGTGTATAGCAGCAGTAGACCATCACAGCATATAAAACACAGCACACAACACTCACACAACACACAACAAATAAGAGAGGATTCGGATGCCACTAACGCAGACAGTGAGGAAGAAAAAGAGGGACCCTTTGAGGCCCCCCCCGTTCCACCAGCCCTGCCACTGCAGCCGGTACCCCTCTCCACCACCAACCGACCACCTTTTACCACCTCAAACACCACCTCAAACACCTCATCAGCTGCATGTGCAAGTGCATGCAGCACCAGTGATGTGACCGTGCTGCGCACGCTGAGCAGGGTACCCAGGAGCAGCACTGCCAAGGAGCATCATGGGCTGAGGACATGCAGGGGCGTGGTTTTTGCAGAGAGCATACAGGTAGGTACTTTGTTTCTGAATGTGTACGGCTGATGGGCAACACACGCGATCACAACACACATAGATTCACAATACACGTGGTTCCAACATATCTATGTATGATTTGCACACTGGTTGCACCACCCTGCCATGCAATTCCCATCACTGCATTCCCATTGGCTATCCCAACCATGCACCATCACTCATTTCCTCAGTGTAATCACTGCGCTGTGACCCTGAGCACCAAGGAGAAGCGACGCTGTGCTGTGCTGAGCCTCCCCCCGGATGTTCACATAGCAGAGGTACAGGCACTCTATGCCATTCCACCTGCAGGCCCTGCAAAGGAACCTACATGGTGGATAGAGTACTGCAGTTTGTACCGAGTGGATCAGGTCAAGCAGCTGCATGAAGAGACCGTCATGTCTCAGGACACATGGCAGGGAGAAGAACAGAGGACAACAAGGACAGATATGGAGGATTGTTTGAGTAGCAACAGCAGCCAGCGGCGGCCGCTCATGCTTCCCCCAGACGTTGACCAGTCAAACGAACTCATTCGAGGCACGTGCAGGAAGCATGCACGTGTGGATGCCGTCCAGGGGGAGGTTGTGGTTCGAAAGAGCAAGGCCGGCATGGGGGCCCTGCGGTTACGAGGGGCCGGTGGCGCGGGGGGCTTGTATTATAGGATGGGGTATGATGAGCAGACTGGTCAGTTGGTTACTGATCGCCCTGTTTCTGATTTTGCTTCATAGGTGCAAGGATATAGCTCACGCAAACAGTTGATGGTGCAGACATCCTTGCAGCCTTGTTTTTTGCAGCCAGTCACAATGCGATGTACCTCTTGTTCCAGTAACATGCGATGCACTGCGTATGCTTTAAAACGTCGCACATAATGATGCCTGCGACCAAATAGCAAACACATCCCATCATAAACCCAAATGCATACAAAGTAGGGCAAACACCATCACTTTTTTCTTTCAATCCCATCCCATGCGCTCCGCTCAGCACCCACCTCATCCATCAGCGAAAAAACAATGCATACACCACCCAGCACAAGAGCACGAGCAACACCGCCAACCCTGAGTACACCACGTAAGGATTGCTCAACCCCCACTTGCTACGTCGAGGTGGGCCCCTTGCTTTGGGCCCCTTGAGGCCCCCTCGGCGGGACCCCTTGGCACCCCGGCGCCCCAGTTGCGACACCTCTGCACCAGCAGGCCCCCCGGTTGGGCCCCCCCCAGGGCCCAGTGACACACCCTCCCCATCATCCGTCCCTGCGTGTGTTGCTGCAGCATCTGCTGCGGCAGCTGCTGCTGCCAGTGCAGCATCCTGGGCAGCTGCAGCGTCTCTGGCTTTGGCGGCAGCTTCTCTGGCAGCTGCTTCTGCTTCTGCACGTGCGCGACGCTTTTCCGCCTGAGGAGAGGGGGTGTGTTGTGGTGGAGGTGGGTGGGTAATGACAATGTGGGGTTCATGCCTGCTATCCAACACGAACATCGAACAATAAAACACGTTCTTCCCTACAGCAGCCACACCACCAACACCTCTCCCTTACAGCAGACACACCACCAACACCTCTCCTACACAGCAACCACACCACCTCTTCTCTACCGTACCCACCCCACCACACCTGCTGCTTGCGTCGCTCCTTTCGTGCCGCTGCCTCAGCTGCTGCTTGTTCCTTACTCACCCGCACCACTGGGGGGGGTGCACTTGGGACACCCTGTCCCCCCCCCTGCGCACTGTCTGCTGCCTGAGGGGCGGTGATGTACTGAGGCAGCTCAAACTTATCATGTGCCTGTAACAGGGCTTCTGGAAGCGCTGCTTCTGGGAGCACCACGGGCTTTTGCTGCTTGGGTTTTTTCACTACAGGCACCACACCGCCTGCTGCTGCCGCGGCAGTGGTAATTCCACTGCCACCCTCTGGTGCCCCTGCAGCTGGGAGGGATGCTTCTGGAAGGAGTGCAGGTGGAGGGGGCGCAGCTGCTGCGGCAGCTGCCTCTTCACGTGCCTGGGCAGTTGCCTGGGCCAGGGTGGATTCGATAAGGGCCTGGGCACGACGCTTGGTCTCTTCGGGGTCCATGGGTGGACGCTCTGATGCTTTTTTGGCGCCACCTTTGGTGGGCTGGTGGGTGTCATGGTCGAGCTCATCGTCTCGCATAAACTTGCGAGGACGCTGCAAATCAAACAACCTGTTTTTTTTTGTGTGTTTGGTTTGTGTGTGTTTTCCTCTCTTTTTATGTGTGTGTGTGATGTTGAAGTACCTGTGATAACCATCATCATAATTGATGTTTTTGCATGTGATGGTACACAAGCAGCTGCACATACACATGATACACACACACATATGCACAGACACCTACACACAAATATCCTCCCCCATCCCTCCCAAGACACACAAAAAAACACAAGCACCAACCCCAAACACACAAAAACACACGCACTTGTAATATTCGGCTCGATATTCTGCGTCCCCGTTCAGCCTAGCCAACACTTCATCGGTCTGAGCGGCACACCTGACACGGGCCTCCACCACCTGACCATTGGCTAGCAGCTCTCGCACTTGTTTGCTAAATTTGCGATTGGCGTAGAAATCAGCCAGTTTTGCTTGCTTGGGTGTTTTACGACTCATGAGGCGCTCCCATGATGCATCCCTTTGTGTGTGTGTGTGTGTGTGTGTGTGTGACGCGTGGGTTGTATGCAAAACAATAGAATGTGCATGTTTTACACATGAGCAAACCCCACATCACCACCTATACACCCCCACAATACTCTCCACACCAACAATACTCTCCACACACACACACACCACCCACACATACCGCAGCTCACGAATACCCTGTCGTTCCGCTGCTATACCATCCAACACCTCCCGCACACCCCGTTCCTCCTCCATGTACTTGGCGCGAATGGACCATGCTGTGTCAAGTTCCTCCTTGAGGGCTTTTCGCTCCTCATCAACTGAATCGAGAGAAGCTTCCAGTGCTTTTATTTCAGCACGTAATTTTGTCATTTCCAGTGATTTCAGGCCATACTCTTTGATGCGCTCACGCTGTGACCTGTGTAGGAAGCGGGTGGGGGAAGAGGGTGGGGAGAGGGTGGGAGGAGGGTGGGAGGAGGGAGGGATGAGAGGGAGGATATGAGTGCACATGCAGGCATGGAAAAGAGAGGGGAGCAAGAGAAAGGAGCAACGGTGGTATTTACATATCCGTGGTTCATACACTGCATACACACAGTCATACAACACCACAACAACACAGCCATACATACACCACATACACACAGCCATGCAACACCACATACACACAGCAATACAACAAACACACACACACATACATACCGTAACTTCCGCACAGCTGCCATGAGCGCCTTTTCCTCATTGAGTGTCATTGTCTCCTGTGCAATACGTGCCTCCATGTCTGACACAACCTTGTCCAGCTCCTCTTCACTCTTGACAGACAAATCCTTGTACCTAGGTTGTTGTTGCATGTGGGGGTGGTACAGATGTGTGTAGGTGTATTGAGCATGTGTTGGCATGTGTGTACAAATGCTGCTGTCCTGAATGTACCATATGTGCGACCATCCACACCCCCATCCACACCCCCATCCACACCCCATTCACATCCCATCCACACCACATCCATCGTTACCCGGCGAGTTCCTCTGCAAGTGCATTGCGACGCTGTCGCAGCTCTTTGATAGGCCCCAGCTCCTGATCTTTGGCTAAGAGTGCCTCCTTGCATTTCTTCCACACCGCGTCTGCACCACGACGTGCCGTTTCAATCGCATCCTTTTCCATCTGGGTTGTAGGAGGATTGGATCGTGGTGTCCTTGATGCCATGAATATTCCAACATTTCACCTTAGAACAAACCTTTTTGATCTTGAAGCTTTCTGAAAGCAGGTTCATCTGGGCTTTGAGGGAATCATGTTCCTGCTCCAAGGCGAGCAATGTTGCATCTTCCTGAGGCTTGGGCACTTTGACAAACCACATCCGTGAGGCCCATTCCACTGGATCAACCTGCTCAGTTTGTTTGTGCCCATTGGCCTCATTGTCGGGCGCGTTGTTGGAAGCCACGGCATCTGTTTGTTGATCAGCTTGTACCGCCTGTTCCGTGTCCTGTGTGCCCTTGTGATTGGCATCTGGCTCTAATGCTGCTACATTCACATCAACAGCACTGCTGGGGGGATCGTTTACAACTGTCTCCACCATGGTTGGGAGGAGATGAGGCGTGTGCCTCGTGATGGCTGCAGTTGATTTCTTGTTGTTGATTGATGTATGTGTTGATTGAGATGTATGTGTCAAATGTTTGAAGAGTGGAAGATGCTGTAGCACAATAAAAGTTGACAATTGCCTCTCCAATTGCCATAGGTACAAATATACCTCTCACAAACATTAGGTGACTGCTCACACCACACACATACCATAGATTAATACCCTCACAAACACACTCAAAGTGTGTCTGAAAAACATACACCGGCATCATTGACTAGTTGTTGGTCAAGAGCGACCCAGCAACCCTATAAGCTATGGTGGCAACCGCCACCACCACATTTCTATCCAAGCCGTCGGATTTGAATGTGTTGGGGTTGAACACGAGCGCAGACGGTAATCAAGTGTTGTTGACCATCCAGGACGACGGCGTGGTTGCGTACGACGTTGCCAAGCAGGTATTATATGTTGCATTGACGCTTGCTACTGTTTGACACACGTGTTTGCATGGCGCACGTGTGTTTGCACACCATCAGTTCCTCATCCACCCCATTTGCTTCTCTGTATACACCAGTCTCGAGCATCAGCGTGGGTCATTGACAGCCAAACATCCTTTGCAGCCCCAGTTGCATCAATTGGGGGTCAGCTTGTGGCTGTGTTGCAGCCGCAGGGCGCATCGGCGGCATCGTTGGCATGCTGTGACGCCTCTCATGCACGACTCCACGACAGCCAGCAGCGCACACCCTTGTCTGATGCTGTTGTACGTGTGGTACAAATAGCAAGCAATGCTGCTGGGGCAGTGTGTTGCGATGGGAGCATTGTCGCAGCGGTCAATGAGGGTACGCAGTGCCGCACTGTGCATGCACAATGTGGGAATGGACAACTTGTGGTTGTAGAAGCAGCCACAGCTGGTGGGAATATGGTGCATAGTGTATGGCATGGTGAGGACGTGGGACAAAGGATGCTGCAGTCGTTTGTGCTCAATCAGGTTGGTTGATGATGGATTGTGGGTGGGGATGCTGATGAAGCCAACCTGTATGTTTAACGTGCTATCCAATCCACTCTACGTAGGCAGGAGAGCTGCAACATGCTGGGCAGTTGATGTTGGAGGTGGGATCGCAACCAGCTGGGGTGCATGTTGCCCATGTGCACATCACTGTGGGAGGGCGTGCATGTCTGACATGGAGCCATGGGCTGCTGCAGGTCTTTGCTACACGTGGTATGTAGTATGTGGTGGTAGTGGTGGTGGTGTGAGGCTGTTGGGGTGGTGTGAGCAGCGTGCATAGATGTGTGTACTGATGTGTGTTGTGTACATGTGTGTGTTGTGTGTACACATAAGCAATGCCAACCACCACACAAGCATGCACATGACACAGGTGTATCAAGCGCCCCAACAGCCCCCCTTGCACCCCTGTTTTCTCTGGACACCTCTCCATACCTGCATACACCACCAACACCACCAACACCACCACCAGCAGCAGCAGCAGCAGGCACACCCAGGAGCAAGAGGCGAAATGGTGCAGCTGTACAACACACCACCACAGCTGTGCAACACACAACATCTCCTGCTGATGATGATGGCAGTAGTGCAACAGCTCCAAAGCAATCATGTGTGCAGCCTGTGTTGCTGTCACAGGGTGTGCTGGGGATGTTTGGGTGGGGGCGGGGGCAAGGTGCTGCTCTACAGGTGCGTGTGTGTGACTGTTGTTGGGTTTGTGTGATTGTTGTTGGGTTTGTTTGATGGTAAAGGGTTTCCTATGCTGTTTGCATGTCTGCTGTGTATATTACGTGATTTTGCTATGGGTTTGTGACAACAACAATGGGTGTGTGACAACAACAATGGGTGTGTGACAATACCAATAGGTGTATGACAGTGACAATGGGTGTGACAATACCAATGACATATCCCCAACACCCCCCACATCCACACACCACCACCAAAACAACAGTTGCTACTCGTAGATATTCGTTATGGGCAGCTACTCGGGCAGCTTCCCATCAATGACCCAGGGGCCACAGGGACCTCCTTGCGCTCCACTGATGTCAGGGGGGCCCTCAAGGGGGCCCTGTTGCCTATTGCAGCTGCTGCATTGCCAGGCCACAGAGCGGTGGTGGCAGTGAATGGTGCTTTGCTTACAGTGGAGTGTTCCGGAGTGACTGCACGGTGTGTGTGTTGGGGGTGGTGTTTCAGTGTTGTGTTGGGGGTGTTGTGTTGGTGTGTGGACACTGCTGTGTGCTGCTGTGTGGATGTCCATTCTGTGCATGTTTGTTATGTGTGTATTACCTTTATCTGTATAGTACCTTGTTTGCATATTGCACAACTGTGTTTGTGTTTCTACTCCCTAAAGCCAGTGCAATACACCCACCCACACCCACCCTACAATACCCCCCCACACCTTACACTCCACCCACACACCTTACAATGCACTCGCACATTACAATGCACACACCATCCCACCAAACACAGGATGGCGAGCATCGTGCGATCCCAACTACCAGCACACCACACAACACAGCACACAGCAGCCGAAAAAACACCAGAGCCCACCCAGCCCACCCCCCTGTTGTATGCACCTGTGTATTATGGGACATGTGCGTCTGTGGGACGGGGGGCGTTGGTGGGGGAGGACCGTGTATGGCAGGCACACCTAGCACGACCTGTGGTTGATGCAGGGTATGTTGTTTTTACGGTTTTGTTTTCTGTGTTTTTGTATTGTTTTCTGTGTTTTTGTATTGTTGTTTGTGCAAGGGACATTGTGTATTTGTTGTTCATCATAGTCATATTGTGTTTGCTTGATGTACGTTCCACGTTGCTTGTTATGCTTTCTCATCATGCTTTTTTCATTCTCACACAACACAACACACTTGGTACCACCACCACCACCATCATCACCACCACCACAACAACAACAGGGCACTGTTGCCACAACCAGCAGCAGACGTGTGTGAGGTAGACAGGGCAGCTCGACAACAACTCGGGTTAAACACCACCACCGCAACCACAAAACACCACAAAAACGAAAAAAACAGCAGTAGTTCACTTAGTCCATTGGTAGATGCTGCACTGCAAGGGTCCCTCCCTCTACCAACAATAGGGGCCCTTGCATGTAGACTCGCAACCCAACAGCAGTGGCCCCTCCTGCAGCGCCTGGCGACGATGGGATGCCTGCCATCACTGTGCATGGCACCCGGTGTGTTGCCAGCAGCAGCACGTGCGCATGAGTTTGTACTGCTTGCAGCACTCATGCAGCGGTGTTATGATGTGGGGGCTGATGATTTAACAGCAACATTGGTGACATTGTTGGGATGTGATGATGGGCGGAATCCCCAATCAGCCGCAGCAGCAGTGGCACTCCAACAAATGCTTGTATCACAACATGAGGGGACACACAAGGGTGCATCGTCACACAAGGGTGGTGCACACAAGGGCGGTAAACAGCGAGCAGCATCTCAGAAGCTCAATGGACCCGCATCCCATGGCGAGAATCATGTTGGAGCAGCAAATGGGCATGCAGACGTGGCAATGGCATCCTCTGATGATGAGGAGGAAAAGGCACCCACAACACGTAGAAACCCACCCACAACAACCAACGGTGGTGGGGATGATGATGATCATGCAGCATCCCACCCGGCATCGCTCTTTCCACCATGGGCAGCACCACTGCACGCACTTGTAGCAGCCAAGCATGACAATGGTGTGTTGCTGCAGGCATTACGGGGCTTGGCAGGGGGGAATGCAGTGCGGTTGGGAGAGTACTTGGCGGTGTGGATGGATTGGTATGGACGTGGCATGGCATGCAGCGCCCCTGCGGTGGCGCCGGTGGGTGCCTTGCCATGCCTTTCTGCAGTGCTGACGTGGACATCCACATTGATTGATGCACAAATGATGAGCTTGGTGCTGCAGGTGTGTGTGTGCGTGGGGAACACATAGGGAGTTTGCACATGGGGATGAGTGATCTCGCAATGCATATCGATTCATACACACCACAAGACCCTTTGTTTTGCACCCCAGGCTCGAAGTAGTGGTGATCAGCAGGTGAAGCACATGTTGGAGACACTGCAAGCATCAGTGGTGCAGCTGATAACGGTGGGAAAGCGTCTTGCAAAGCTCAAGGGGCCACTGGAGCACGTGGCTGCTGGGGCACCACTCCCCACCACGCAGGGGGCGACGTGGAGTGCACAGTATTCTGTGGAGGTACTGCACACGTGAGGGAGCCGCTTATCATGGTGACAACGTCATACAACTCGACAAGAGGCACATATTTATGGTTGATAGAATCACGCTTATTTTTCAGTGCAGCAATTTCTATTCTACATTATTGTGACACATTGCTCCCTAGCTCTTGCTTGACAGCTCCAGAGCATCTAATATCATACATTGAGGAGATAACAGCCAAGTTACGCAGCAGCATTGTCCATTCGCGTGATCATCAGTGATGGTGAAAAGCTACCAGTACAGCGAGGTGCTGGCCCATGATGGTCCTTTGCAAACCGTTCAACTGAGCACTCGATCATGCTCCGTTTTTGCAAGTGGAGCCACTGACGGCAAGCTGCACGTGTGGGCAGTTGGACAGCCAAACCAGCCCATTGTGGTTCGTATGATGAAGATATGCAACATAACCATCATCTTTCACATCACACATCCATTCCGCAACAGACCTTGGATGTGGGTCATGTAGATGTCACTGCTGCATGCTTTGACGCTAACGAGGAGCACGTGCTTGTTGGCACTGCTACGGGCGAGGTGCAGCTGTGGAGCTTGCGTGACCAACACCGTGCGTGGGAGGCGGGGGTGTCTCTCGGTATGCTACAGGTTGCATCCCACATACTGTCTGCACTCCATGCACACAGTGGTTCGGAGGTACACCAGCAGCAACACTGCACCATGCACAAGCATTGACTACCACCCCTTTGGGGAGTTTTTCTGTGTCGGTATGTGTATGCATCTGCACTGTATGTAGCGTTTGTCTTGTTCTTGTGTACGCATGCTACCCCTTTGTATGTATGCATGCTCCCCCTTTGCGTGCCCCCATACACCCCTCCCCTTGCACAGGACACAGCAGTGGTGGTGTTGTATTGTGGGATGTACAGGAAATCGCACCCCTTCAACAATACCCCGGGCATGATACACGGAGGGTGTGTCGGGTGCACTTCAGCCCTGATGGTCGATGGGTTGCATCTGCATGCGTGGGGGGGCATGTCAAGGTGCGCACGGGGTAGTGGTAGAAGAGGAGGGGACTCTAGTGTATAAGAGGGGGGGATTGTAATGTTGTCAGGAGACATGAAGGCTCAGATGGGTCATGGGTCATGATGCATGTGATATACACGTCCATGCACACACACACACACACACACACACATACACACACACATACACACACACAAACAACAGTTGTGGGATTTGACGGCAGGCAAGCTACTCCACTCCTTTGCAGTGCACACCAGCCCTGTTACAGGTACTGTGTAGTTGTACATGTTGCTCTTGTGGTGTGTTTTCTTATTGTGTGTTTTCTCGTTGTGTGTTTTCTCGGGCTGCTGCAAACACCCTTTGTACAGCATTATCTACACAACAACACTCTCTACACAACAACACTCTCTACACAACAACACTCTCTGCACCACCACAACACTCTCCACATATACAGATTTGGCATATAGTCCCAATGACTTGCTGCTGGCATCAGCCTCACTGGATGGATGCATTATGTTGTATGACTTGGACACGTTTGCTGTGAAAACAAGCATATCTACAGCAAACACCAATGGTGTGACACATGAACAACAGCACGCAGGAGATGTTGGAGTGGGTGATGCCAACACTGGTATGCATGGTGTGTGTAGTATGTAATGGTGCATGGTGTGTATAGTGCATGCGTAAATGCATATGTACGCGCTGATATGTATTGCACATATGCAGTACACACATACAATGCATATCACATGTACAAGGAGCCCATACGTACAACCTCTCACCAAATCCCGCTCTCACCTTGTAAACCCACATCCACACACCCTCCCCCTCCCCCCTACACCCCTCACAACACACACAGGTGTTCAAGCAATTACCTTTTCCCCAGGCAGCAATACCATCATCGCCGCCCTGCCCGGGTCGATTTCACTCTACACCCTCACAGACACTCCCCCCACGCCCCTGGTCACCGTCACAGACGTACACTGGGCCCCTGTTTCACACATGCAGTTGTGTGACGACATGCTGGTGGCTGTGTGTAGCTCAGGGGCAAGTGTGGGGGTGGGGGTCATGGCAGGCATGCAGCGACTCATGCTCAACGTACGACCAGGGGACCACATTCGGGGGTCCAACAAGGCAGACCCGCGGCACCGGGCCCTCCAAAATGGTGTCCCCGGGTCCCCCAGTGTGCGCACCCCCTCTGCTGCTGTCAACACGGTGGGGCGGAGTCCCCTGCAGCCAGAGGGGGGGGGTGCCCGGGGCAGTGGTAGTGCCCACAATGGGGGCATGGGGAGCAGGCACAGTCATCTGAGGAGGAGTGCACCAGAGTTGGTGGGGGAAGGAGGGGCCGGTCGGTCGGGGGGGGTCCGCGCGTCACTCCCAGCATCCCTGGCGGGTGTGCGGGGTTCCCGTCTACGTGATGCAGGGGTGCGTGTGTGGGTGTGTGCACATCCTCTGCATACAAACATGCACACACACACCCTTCCCCAATACCCCCCCCCTTTCATCTCACAGGCCCCTGTGGACAGTGCCATGCCACCCCTCAACACCCTCCACATACACACCGCTGCGGCACAGGGCCCCACCCCCGCACAGGGCCCCAGCGCAACCACCCCGACTGCAGCAGGGGCCCTCAATCCAAGGTCCCCTGGGGGTAAGGGGATGTCTCAGTGGGCAAGGACACAGCGGCAGTCGACTGGGGTGTTGGATGCTGTGTTCAATGGGGGGGCGCCGATGGATCCACAAGGTGAGGGGTGGGGGGTTGTCGGGGGGTGCTATCACGCCATGGTACATTGGAATGGTGTGCTTTATGGTTGCATTGTGTACAGTATCTGTTGCATGCCATCACAGATCGTGTGCGTTCCCCTGCACGTGCTGGTGGAGCCACACCTCCCATGCACCCAAGTGCATCTCGGCCCCTGGAAGAGTTGTTACCACCCAAGGTTATTGGGGGAAGACAAGCACGTGCTCTTGATTATGGGAGCTCATGGGATGGTACGTGATGGGTGAAATGCATGTGGGGTGTTGTGTGGGTGAGGTTGTGTGGGTGTTGATCTGCCACGTTCATCACAAGATAAACCCACATCATTCATGTCACCTACACCACACATCATGAACACATCTTACCAACACTACCACACATCACCCTCATCACCCACATCACCACCAACACACACAGACACAATTGTCTCTGCTGTAGAGAGCCCCCACAACGACCTCATCACCACTATCACCACCATGAATAGCCCAGCTGGCAGTCTCATGGATGCAGAAGCTACGGCGGCAGCTACCCAACAGGAAGCAGCACTGTTGGAGGTGGGGAGGTCAAAGCATCATGTGATAACAGGGGCACTCAAGGCTCGGTTGACCAATTATGATGTATGGGGGGAGGGGGATTATGATGAGGGGGTGTGTGATGAAGGGGGGTGTGTGATGAAGGGGTGTGTGTGATGAAGGGGTGTGTGTGATGAAGGGGTGTGTGTGATGAAGGGGTGTGATGAAGGGGGGGGTGTGATGAAGGGGTGTATGCAGAGGGGGTGTATGGTGAGGGGGTGTTTGATGAAGGGGTGTATGTAGAGGGTATGTATAATGAGGGGGGGTTATGATGATGGATGATGTGCATGGTGTGTGAATGTGGGCAGGATGTTGTGTGGTGGGCATGTGTATGATGTTGGTTGACCTGCATGTTGACCATACATGATGATACCCATTAAACACACACAGACGGTCAAACTATTTTGGAACACTTGTGATTTGAGGGGGGTGATGACTGCACTCAAGCTTGGTATGAAGGGGTGTAGGTGTGCTTTTTTACATATGTTGTATGTGCATATGCATTGTGTATTTGTTGTGTGCATACGCATTGTGTATGTGTGTTATTCATACCCACCACGTCCTATGCCGTTGTTCATACACACATCCTATGTCATTCTTCACACACAGATGTGACAGTGGCAAGTGATGTTTTCGAGTGCTTTCGCAACAATCGTGACTTTTTCACATTGGATGTATGTCAAGAAGCCACACACTTGGTATGGCTGTGTGCATGGTTGCATGGATGGGTTGGTTGTGTGGATGGTGTGATTGTGTGGGTGGTTGTGTAATTGTACACACGTGTATCCCACCAGCCCCACCAACGCGTTCCCCCTTTCTTTCCTATCACCCCCCCCCTCACACCCCCCCTCCTCAGGCAAATGAACTCCTGGAAACAGCAACACATGACAAACACATTGCCGTAGCCCTCGACGTCCTCTCCACGTATGTACGCCACTATGGCGCCCACATACGCGACACCTGTGCACAAGACGTGTCGGCTTTGCATCATGATATGGAGTTGGAGGCAAGGAGGGACACGTGTATGGCCTGTCGAGCAGCACTGCAAGGTGTGTTGCCTCAGCTGTCGGCTGCTGCAAGGGCCCATGAGGGGGGGCAGCTTGGACGCAAGGCACAGGAGCTGCAGGACGAGCTTGCATGCTTGTAGTGCCCTGCTTGTGTGTGCCTTTTGTATTGTGTGCCCTTGTGTTGTGAACGTGTGTGGGGGTTGAGGAGGTGGGATAGAAATGGTGGTGTTTGGGGAGTCAACGTTTTGGGGAGTCAAAGTTTGGGAGAGACAGACAGAGGCATGCACGTCAGTGTGGAATATGGACGATGGTGTGCACAAGGGAGACAGTGGGAGTACATTTTAAACTCCATGTACATGATTGGGTGTGTTTTACACAACATGTGGTTGATACCTTCAACGTACAAGGCGCATGTAGTAGCATCTCAAACAATAGTCAATCATGGTCAACGCCAAGAGGAACAATAGTAACATGCCAAGTACATAACGGATCAGCCAATTGCAATGTCAGTACTCACCAGTCACTAGCACACACTCGTTTACACACATGCATACACAACACATACAATACCCATACGTACTCATGTACAACCAAGTAGTAAAGAGAGTATTATCTTGTATGCACATTCATTTTGCACAGCATGTGTCCTGCTTTTGACTTGTGTACGTAGTCAAGCAGACATCATCGGTGTACGTAGTCAAGCAAGACATCATTGGTATATGTAGCCACCACCACACATTTCTAGCCACACACACTACAATACACAACACACACACACACACTACAATATACAACACACACACTACAATACACAACACACACATTACAATACACCACATACACACTACAATACACAATCCTCATCATGTGGTACTTGCCTCTTACACAACCTCATCATGTGGTACTTGCCTCCATGATTGCATGCCACTCCCCGGTCAAATCCAGAGTGGAAACACGTTGACTATGTAACCGCAGGCGCTGCAGTGCTGATTTCATGAGTTGACCAACACGTGCACGGCTGACACCAACCACCTTGGCCACCTGTGTGTGTGTGTGTGTGTGTTGCCAATGTGTGTGCATGGGGAAACACATGTGTGTGAAATACAGGGAAACACATGTGTGTGAAATACAGGGAAACACACGCGTGTGCACATGGAAACAAGATGTCAACCATGTACGGGCCCACGTACACACACACAACCACACACGTACACAACCACCCACACACAACACCACAACCACACACACACAACACCACAACCACCCACACATACATCTCTGTACTGCATAGGTCGTCCATTCTCAAGCCCATACACCAGTCGCACCACCCTTGCCTCCTTGTGAGGGAGTTGGTTCAACAACATGTTGACTGTGTGATGGGTCACCTCCTGCATGGCTGTGTTTGACCATGAACTGGTGGGCGAGTTGGGGTCACGGAGGTGCTCTGCAAGTGTGCTTCCTAGGGGATGGTTGTGTGTTTGTTGTTGGATTTTGTTTGTTGTTGGGTGCGACACACATACGTGTGTGTGTGTGTGTGTGTGTGTGCGCGTGAGAGGGTGCGCGAGAAATGTGAAATGTTCATGCACAGGCATGTACTCCACGAAAAACACAACCAGCACCACCTCCAGATCCCCAGAACAATCACACATCACCCACCCTCACAAACCACCCTCAAAAACATACCATCTCCACTCCCAGGTGCATCTAGTGAAACCGTCGTCATTGCTTGCACCCTTAACAACCGCTGCATAGTCTTGTCTGTATATTGTTCTGGTTTCACACCCACCATCTCCTCAACTGTCGGCGGTCGTCCATGCTGGGCACGAAATCCACTCGCGAGGCCATGCAGCACTGCCAGCTTCTCGATAACTTCCCGGGGTACGTAGTAGGGTCGTCCCAGGTCACACATGAGGTCAGTCATGCTCACTAGGATGTGGTAGTAGCAGTAGGTGCTTATTTTGACTCCTCGTGATAGGTCAAAGCGGTCAATGCCCTGCGGGAAGGGGTAGGGGGAAACACACAGTGATGACGCTTGAAATACATCAACATGCATTTCATCCCCTTGCATTTCCAATCCCCTTGCATTTCCAATAGCCTTGCATTTCCAACACCCTGCACTATGTATATGTGTATTCAACCACCACGTATTCAACCCCCACACACGCAACCCAACACATACTTAACCCCCCCCACATACATTCCCCCCCCCCACACACACACCCGTGAGAGACCCTCAATACCAGCAGCAACCAGATCATCCAGTGTCACATTGGCCCCCTCAGCCCCACTTAGGCGTCTATGATACATACGGGCCACACTGAGCACCAGCCGCACATTGCGCAACAGCAGCACACGACGTGCTTGCAGCCCCATTGCAAGAATGACATCTTCATTGTCAGTGGTGGTCATGTCATGAAGAGGTACTGCTGCTGGTGATGATGATGATGATGATACTGTGTTGGGCTGCTGTTGCTGCTGCTGTGACATACCACACACATCATCCCCTACATTCTCATGGGTTTCTCTGCGCTGATTGGCCGTCGTCACATCTCCCCCAACTCCTGCCAATGCAGACAACGTGGCCACCCCATCACCCACCACCCCTCCCATTCCATACCCACTCCCCATCAAAGCATCCCTTTGCCCCATCACTGCTGTATCCCTCTGCTGCATCACTTTATTTGCGGCCTGCACCTGCTGCACGAGCACACGCTCCTGCTCCCGGTCCAACAGGGGCCCGGCCCCTGCAGCAAGCAGCCGAGCCAGGCCCGTCGCAGAGGGCCCCGTGTGGCGCCCATACCCACCATGGCTGCTGTGCATGCGTGACAGGGCGTGGGGGTCAGGGACACGAAAAAGCAAGTCATTTGCGGTGGTGCTGGAGGCCGTGCGTCGTCGAGCTTCGATCACGGCGGGTTCCACGCCTGCCTGGGCAGCTGCGTGGGAGGGGGCGAATGGGGCAGACGGTGGGGTGCTGGATGCGGGGGTGTGGCGTCGCGCAGGTTTGGTTGAGGGAACAAGCTGTTGTGCCGTGTCGGTGGTCAGGTGTGGCTCAAAGAGCGCCTGGTGTCGGTAGACAGAATACTGCAATCGGGGGGGCTGGGAAGGAGCTGATTGTCTCTCTGATGCAGGATCGCTGGATTGGCAGCGTGTTTGTGGCCTTTTGAAGGGTTTCCGCTGTTTGCTGGACAAACCGTACATGAAATGCCGTGGGAGGTTTTTGCGTGGTGTCGTGTGAGCAAAAGAAGACGTCCCGCCGTATTTCGTCTGCGATTGCGTCATCTTTGCACCCAGTGTACACAGATGGGGGACACTCTTCAAGGTTGCAATTGCCTCTCAAGGTAAGGGCGGTATTTTCATCCAGTCGACACTGGTTCAACACATTTGTGCACTCTCCAACGACTAGATGAATGTGTGCAAGAATGTGCAATGAGCATCCTCAAACAATGCAAACAATCTCAAAAACAATCTCTCTGAATGAGGACTCACTACTCCTCACTCGCCTTCCACCACAGGTTGACCACTGAACTGTGTGTAAGTTTGAGGTTTATGCACAACCACATAAACCATGTGAGAACAAGCTGATTTATGCACCCCTCACAAAACCATCGTACATGCTAGCGCTACGTGTGGTATGCACAGGGGATACCGTGTCGAGCAACTTGCTCCCACGGCCACCCAGTGGTGCCGACGCCTTGCGCAACGTTGTCCATCCATTTCCTGCTGCTGGCGCTGCTTTAGGGGATACCTGGGGCCTCAGCACGCCCCCTCCTTTGGCTTTGAGTGGTTGTGGGGAGGATGGTGTGGACAGCAACAGGGGTTGTGTGCTGGTGGTGGTTTTGGTGGGGGTGGCAGAGGAAAGGGGCATGGGGGTATCAAGGCGGAACCCAAGTAAACCACCAGCATCTACCCAATTGAATGCAAATGATACAAACACGCTGCCTGTATATGTTGGTGTGTGTGTAGGACACAGTGTATTGTGGGATGCTATTGAAGGGCGTGGTGCTGTACAATCTCTCTCTGTGTGCATATGTGTGTGTGATGTACACAACACACAATCACATACACCATCACACACACACAAACACACAATACCTTGCAAAAGTAGAAACACAGAGAAGCTCAACCGTTGTGCACGTAACACCGCATACACAGCAGTGCCCAGCACAAACACCGCCATGACAAACTCCCCTGCATACAGTCGGCATGTGCGCACAGGCATGGTGAGGGGGGCACTTGTCCCGGGGCGTTTGTCATTGGTACCTAGCTTGGTGGTGACTACCCATTCATGCGCACGTTTGAGGTTGAGGAGACCTGTGAGGGGGGGGTATTGGTGTGTAGGGGGGGGTATGGGTGTGTGTTGGGGGGGTATGGCTGTGTGTATGGGGGGGTATGAGTGTGTGTATGGGGGGTAATGAGTGTGTGTATGGGGGGGAGTGTATGTGTGATATGTGCATACGGAAACAACAGCAGGTAGTTTATGCATGTGTGATCGTTGCTGGCCTTTGCAAATACAAGCGCACACACACACACACACACACACACACACACACACACACACACACACACACACAC
>VFQP010001178.1_pt1 | contig 37420 bp, 35 predicted proteins | sample 3512351 | NCBI WGS metagenome assembly VFQP01 (sample SAMN10412372, study PRJNA504923) | tailings metagenome | isolation source: Relicate 1 Philex TSF1 revegetated site | place: Philippines: Tuba, Benguet | collected 2017-08-29
ATCGATCACGAAGCCGGAGCCGAGTGACGAAACCTTGCGTTCAGACGGAGGCACCCGTCCGCCGCCCTTCTTGTTGAAGAAATCCTCGAAGAAATCCTCGAACGGCGATCCCTTCGGAACCTTGGGCAGAGGCACACCTTCGGGCCCCTTTGCGATTTGGCTGGTCGAAATGTTGACGACGGCGTCGATGAGCTTTTCCGCGATCGGCGCGACGGACTGCGGACCGCGCTGTTGCGCAGACGCAGGAGCCGCCGCAGCAAACGCTGCGACAAGTGCCATGAGGACAAGGACCGAGACCCGGCCGAAAACCGTCGCACGTGGTCCGTTGGTCGTGATCATCAGGATCTCCTTCCTCACCCACCGGATACCGCCGGCCCGGTTCGCTCCCGCGGCCGGGCACGAAGTCATCCCTTACGTAGCGGCCGCAGGTCCAAAGTGTGAGATCGTCGGGGGGCTGTCAACGCGGCTGGAGCGCAGATGGAGATCGGGTGCAACGCCCGGTCAAGCGAGCCGCGGAAAAAGCTATCCCCGCATCAGCCAGATGAGGACTGCGCCGGTGACCACTGCAGCCCATCCCGCGCGCCTGAGGCTCTCCTCCGGGGTCGCGGCCGCCGCCGCCAGGAGACGGCGTCCGAGATCGGGGGAGAGCGCCCATAGCAATCCCTCGATCACGAGCACCAGCCCGAAGGCGACGGCGAGATCCGTCATGGTCTGGGAGCGGCCGGTGCTGCGGTTCCACCTTGCCCGTTAGGATCCGAGAAGTACTTGAAGAAGTCGGTATCCGGCGAGATGACGAGACGCGTGTCGCCTGGCTTGAGACCTTGCTCGTACGCCTGCATCGAACGGTAGAAGGCGAAGAAGTCCGGGTCCCGTCCGAAGGCTTCGGCGAAGATCTTGTTGCGCTCGGCTTCACCCGTACCGCGCAGCTCTTCACCCTTGCGCGTCGCCTCCGCCTTGATGACGGTCACTTCGCGGTCGGCAGTCGCCTTGATGCGGCTCGCTTCGCCCGTGCCCTGGGCGCGGAACTCGGCGGCTTCGCGCAAGCGCTCGGCACGCATGCGGTCGAACACGCTCTTCAGGTTTTGCTCGGGCAGGTCGGCGCGCTTGATGCGGACGTCCACGACTTCGAGGCCGAAGTCCTTGCCTTCCTCGTTCACGTTGGTGGCGATCTGCTTCATGAGGGCTTCGCGCTTGTCGCGAACGACGTCCTGGAAGGTGGCCCCGCCGAGTGCGCGCCGCAGCGCCGATTCCACGATCGGCCCGAGCCGCGAGCGCACGGCGCTTTCGAGGCGGAGCGTCTGGTAGAACTTCAGGGGATCCACGATCTTGTAGCGCGCGAACGCGTCCACCAGCAGGCGCTTTTGATCGGCTGCGGTGACTTCCTGGGTAGTCGTGTCGAGGTCGAGAATGCGCTTGTCAAAGATGTCGACGGTCTCGACCAGCGGCAATTTCCAGTGCAGTCCGGGCTGCTGCACGACCCGCTTCGGCTTGCCGAATTCAAGCACGAGAGCCTGCTCGTTCTGATGCACGATGAAGGCCGACGCGTAGACTGCGGCGGCAGCGGCGCCGAGGAGAATGACGACGAATGCGAGAAATGCACGCATATTAGTTGCCCCCCTCGTTCGGTTGTGGCTGACGGCGCTGCTGGAGCTGATCCAGCGGCAGGTAGGGCACTACGCCCTGGCCGTTCTTGCTGTCGATGATCACCTTGTCCGTGCCGCCCATCACGCGTTCCATGGTCTCGAGGAAGATGCGCTTGCGCGTCACTTCGGGAGCCTTCTTGTATTCGTCGTACACCTTGAGGAAGCGGGCCGTCTGGCCTTGCGCCTCCGCCACCGTGCCTTGCTTGAAGCCCTCGGCGGCCTGCAGGATGCGCTCGGCTTCGCCGCGTGCTTCCGGCACGACCTTGTTGGCGTAGGCGAAGGCCTCGTTCTGGAGGCGCTCCTTGTCGGCGCGTGCTGCCTGCACGTCGCGGAACGCATCGATGACCTCGCTGGGCGGGTCGACCTTCTGCAGCGTGACCTGATCGATCTGGATGCCCGCCCCGTACATGTTTAGCGTGTCCTGCATCAATTTCAGAACAGCCGCCTCCGTTTTCTGACGGGCTTGTGTCAAGAGCGGCTGGATCTCCGATTGCCCGACCACCTCGCGCATGGCGCTCTCGGCGACTTCCTTCACCGTGTTGTCGGCGTTCTGGATGTTGAACAGGTACTGGGCCGCGTCCTTGATGCGCCAGTACACGACGAAGTCGATATCGACCGTGTTCTCGTCGCCGGTCAGCATCAGGCTCTCTTCCTTGACGTCCTGGATACCGCCGCCGCCGAAGCCGCGATCGAAGCTTGCCGAGCGCATACCCACTTCGATGATATTCTGGCGCGTGACCTTCGGACGGATCACCTCCTCGATCGGGTAGGGGTAGCGGAAGTGCAGGCCGGGCGGTTCCTGGCGCACGAATTCGCCGAAGCGCATGACGACACCGAGTTCGTCCGGATCGACGCGGAAGAAGAATGCGTACCAGGCGACAACGGCCGCGGCGACGAGCGCTGCGAGAAACGCCAGCGGCCCCGGCACACCGCCGCCGTGCATGACTTGCTTCATGCGATCCTGGCTGCGTTTCAGCATCTCCTCGAGATCAGGGGGCTGAGAGCCGGGCCCTTGGCCCCATGGGCCGCCACCGCCGCCGCCACCTTTCCAGCCGCCGCCGTTTCCGCCGCCGCCGCTCTGATTGCTCCAAGGCATATGAATTTCGGCCCTTCAATTGTGGATGATGGCCGGGCATCGCGTAGAGGCGGGCTCTTGGGAGAGCCCAGGATCGCGTAAGTCCCGGAGGATAATCGCGCTTTGCTTATAGGGGAGGTCCCAGGGAGACGCAAACCGCCCGATGGAGATTGGTTTGCGTTCGCCCCGTATCAAGACGCTATGTCGCGATTTCCGTTTCCCTAGGGATATTTAACGACGATCGAACACCTTAAGGGTGGCCGTGACGTCGTCCTTCTCGCTTCGCGGCAGATCGGTGCTTTCGACTTCCACCCAGCTCGCCAGGTCGAGATAGGGAAAATGCACGTCGCCCTCCGGCTTGGCGTGCACGACCGTCCAGTAGATCCGATCGGCTTGCGGGAGGGCGGATCGAAACACATCCGCGCCGCCGATGATCATGATCTCGTCCGCGCCCCGCGCGGTGGCGAGCGTGCGCGAGAGCGTCATCGCATCGCCGAAGGAGTCCACGACGCTCACGCCCTCGGGCTCGAAATGCGGATCACGCGTCAGGACGATGTTGTCGCGCCCATCGAGCGGACCTTTCAGGGATTCGAACGTCTTGCGTCCCATGACGATCGGCTTGCCCATGGTGAGGCGGCGAAACGTCTTGAGGTCGGAGGAAAGCCGCCACGGCAGCTTTCCATTGCGGCCGATGACGCCGTTTTCTGCAACCGCCACGATGAGGGAAATGCGCATGTGTCGAGGGCGTTCTGATTTGGAGGAAGAAAGAAGCGAATTGGATTTTATTCCGTCGCGCACCGAGTAATGGCAAGCGAGAGAATATTCCCAACTCGCGTCACTTTAGCCGCAGTCTGCGTGCGAGCTGTCGTTACACGGCAACAGGTGCGGCGATGTGCGGATGCGGGTCGTAACCAGTCAATGCGAAGTCCTCGTACCGGAACGCAAAGATCGAACGGACGTCCGAATTTATGGTCAGGTGGGGTAGGGGCCGTGGCGTACGTGAAAGCTGCAAGTCCGCTTGTTCCAGATGATTGACGTAGAGATGTGCATCTCCAAACGTATGAACGAAGTCTCCGGGCTCTAGACCCGTCACCTGCGCCAGCATCAGGGTCAATAACGCATAGCTAGCGATATTGAACGGCACGCCCAGGAACACATCTGCCGAGCGTTGATAGAGTTGGCAGGACAGGCGTCCTTCCGCCACGTAGAACTGGAACAGGCAGTGGCAAGGCGCCAACGCCATGTCTGGAATATCGGCGGGGTTCCAAGCCGATACGATGATGCGGCGGCTGTCCGGATTGGTTTTCAGCGTGTCGACGACATCAGAGATCTGGTCGATCGTGCGCCCGTCCGGGGCAGCCCAACTGCGCCACTGTTTTCCGTACACCGGACCGAGGCTGCCATCCGCCCGCGCCCATTCATCCCAGATGCGTACGCCGTTTGCCTTGAGATAGCCCACGTTCGTATCGCCCGCGAGAAACCAGATCAATTCGTGGATAATCGATTTTACGTGCAGCTTTTTCGTCGTGACGAGCGGAAATCCCTCGGCCAGATCGAAACGCATCTGGTGACCGAAGATCGAACGTGTCCCGGTCCCGGTGCGGTCGCTCTTGTGTACGCCTTCGTCGCGGACGCGACGGAGAAGGTCGAGGTATTGCTGCATGGTATGGAAGATAGCGATTCTCGGACGCGAACCAAATGGCGCTTCGTCGCTACGGCTCAGGTGCAAACAGGTAAATCACTGAAAGCGAGAAGGCATTGATAACGCTATGCGCCACAACTACGGCGCGCATGGAGCCCGTGCGTTTCATAATCCACGAAAGACCGATCCCCGCCATGAAAACGCTCGTCAATCCCGGCCAGGAATAGCCCCAGTGCAGGAATGTCCATATCAGTGACGAGATCACGGCGGCCGGCCAGAACCCGAGCGGCCCCTTCGCGAGGGCCGAAAGCAGAAAGCCGCGGAAGGTGATCTCCTCCCAAAGCGGGGCCAGCACGACGGCCGCAATCACGATCCCCAGCCACACGGGAGACCTGAGACCCTCGAGCAGCCATCGTCCGTCGGTGAAAAGGCCGATGCCGGCTATCCGATAGAGAAGAATTTCAATCGGTCCGATAAGAACGATAAGCAAGAGGCCGAGGCCAGCCGCTTCGAACCATCCCGTTTGCGGTGACCCGAGACGCAGCGTCTGCGTCCGTCCGCCACGCCATCCGGCCGCAATCCAGACGATCGCCAGCGACAGCAGTTGCCCCAGGATCATCTGCGCGAGCAGGAACGGCGACGCGAGCGACGGCGCCCGGTGCACCTGCGTCGGCCCTTCGGCGCCTAAGAGGCCGGAATTCTCCAGGACAACCCCGGCGATCCCGACCAGAACGGGGGCGAGGCTGGCGAGGAGCGCGACCGCCACCGCGGCTCCGGGAGCCCAGGGCGTCTCGGGCCGATAGACTGGACGGCCTGCGTCCTCAAGCGTAGCGTCGGACATGAATTTGGGGTCCCTGGTCGAATGATGGTTCGTAATGGGCCACACACGTCGTCAGACGTCGGCATCTTGGCCGCAGGAGGGGCGTGTCCCAGACACTTTTATTTCAAATCCTCCCAGCATATATTTAGCGGGCCGGATTCGTCCGGCTATGGCGATAAACGCGACCGTAATAAGCCGTTCGGACCCGGGGGCAGTACCCGGCGCCTCCACCATCAGCTCACAGGCGAGCGCCTTGGCCAGGCCTGTGAGCTGTTGATGGGGGCGAACTAGGATCGACGAGGGTGTAAAGGGTTTAGCTTTTGCCCGGCATGATACCGCCGTCATCGGGTCATTCAGAATAGTTGCCAATGACAACTATGCTGAGGCTGCTCTCGCTGCGTAATGCAGCGCGAAATGCCTAAAGTCTAAAGTCCTAGCTCCTAGCCGAGCAAGGCGCGGTCGGGGGGGCACCGGGCAACAGAAGCCCCCCACTCATCTGCGTCGCTGGGGGAATTGAGGCGCGATCGGGGCGAAGCGGCACGGCATGACGGTTGAGTCGACGATCGACTACGAGGGACTGGCGCAAGAGGCGATGCGCGGAGTCGTACGCAAAGTTCTCGCCAACACGGCCAAGTCTGGTTTGGCCGGGGATCACCATTTCTATATCTCGTTCGATACGGAAGCTCCTGGCGTCTCACTTTCGAAGCGCCTCAAGGAAAAGTATCCGCGCGAGATGACGATCGTGCTCCAGCACCGCTTCTGGGACCTGGCGGTGAGCGATGAGCGCTTCGAGGTGAAGCTGACCTTCGACGGCATTCCCGAGCGCCTTGTCGTCCCATTCGACGCCATCAAGGTGTTCTTCGACCCGTCGGTTCGATTCGGTCTTCAATTCGAAGATCCGGCGGCGGCTGCGGACGGCCGGGCCCAGCCCGGCACTTCGTTCGAAAGCTTGACGCGGAACCCCTCGACCCGCACACGGAAGGCCACCCGTGGCCGCAAGTCTCAAACCGAGGAAGGTGCCGACAAATCGCCGCCCAGTGCGGGTCCGGCACCAGAAGCTGAATCCGCTTCGGACGGCAGCCAGACGCCAACTCCGCTTGCGACAAGATCCAGCAAGCGCTCCGCCGCTTCAGAGGAAGCAGCGCCCAGCTCGAATGACGCCGAGGCGCCACTCAAACCAGGCGGAGCGGAAATCGTCAGCCTCGACAAATTCCGCAAGAAGTAGGCGAGCCGAGTTAGCGCCTGCCGAGCGGATGCTCGAAGCGCTCGCGCGCCCAACGCCGATGGTGGTAATGGCGATACCGGTACGGGCGATCGTAGTAGCCATCTGAATAGCGATAGCCGTACGTGCGGTATCGGGGATAGCCGTAATAGCCATCGTAGTATCCGCCGTAGCTCGGTCCGATATAGATGCCGACGCCGCCCCATCCGCGGTGGCGAATGTTCTGCACGGCACCCTTGTCAGTGCTCGCAGTTGCGGCCTGGGTTTGTACAAGCGGGGCCGCCGCTGCCGTATGAGCAGCCGTGCCAACGCCGAATAGAACCGCGGCGGATGCGACCGCCTGCGCGAACTTCTTGATGCTCATGATCTCATGCTCCTGAGAGTATTGCCCGCTCTCTTTGCGGAGCGGGTTATGCCGAGGAAATCGGCGCGAGCGTCGTAAGGTTCCAATTTCAGTGCCGCGCGAGATGAACGGCTGTTCAGCTAGATGAACCGTAAGTAACTGAAAAATTTTGCGTTTTTAGCAACGGAAGTGCGCCGGCCCATCGTTCTTCTAGTGTAAGGCCCACAGACAGCAACGCTTGCCAAGAGAGCAGGGCCGCAACAAACTGGAGACGATCATGACGACCAAGATCAAGACCGCCCTTCTCACTGCAGCCGCCCTCGTGATGACCGCCGGCGTGTCCGTTGCGGCTCCGGCCAAGAGCTTCAACTACGTCTACGGCAAGCCCGGCCACAGCAAGGTTGTGAAGCATCGCGGCGTCAACGGCTTCGAGCGCGCAGCCATCGCACGGAGCGCTGCGAATCTCGCTTCGTTGAAGCGGCGCGTGTGGGCCGACGGCAGGGTGACTTTCTCTGAACGCATCCAGCTCCGCAACGCTGAACGCCGGCACGCGGCTCTCGTCGCCCGGTCGTACCGTTCGTAGTCTTGCGCCTGCGCCGTCAAAAAATGGAGGGCCGCGTTCGCGCGGCCCTTTTTAAGCAGCGGTCGCGCGTTCGTCGCGCGTCAGCGCGGCAATCGCATCGTGCTTTTCCAGGAACTCGGCGAGCCGTTCGATCGGGAGCGGCTTTGAAATCAGATACCCCTGTGCGTAGGCCACGCGTCCGGACTGGATAAGAACATCCAGACGCTCCTGGGTCTCAACGCCTTCAACCACGATTTCGCGCCCCGACGATCCGATCATGTCCAGCGCGTGCATGAGCATGCGGGCCATGAGGCTTTCGTTTGGGGCCATCGCGAACGAGCGGTCGAGTTTGACTCCGTGGATCGCCAACGAAGCGACGCGGTGGATGCTGGAATAGCCGTTTCCGAAATCGTCTATGTAGGTCTGGACGCCATGGCGCGCGAGAGCTTCGATTTCGCCGTGCACGTTGTCGAAGACTTCGTCGCTTTCCACAATCTCGAGCGCGAGCTGGAACCGTTCGCGATCCGTTTCGAACGCGCTGAAGACGCCACGGAGCTTTTCGCAGTCGAGGTCGCGCGGGAAGATGTTGAAGTTGATCTGCAGCTTCGTGTCCTGCGGCAAGGCGGCCGATAGTTCGCGATGGGCGCGATCCGCGACCATCTTCGTGAACTCGAGCGTCTGGCCCGTGCTTGCCACGATATCGATGAACTTGTCGGGCGGCACGATCGAGCCGTCCACGTCGCGCCAGCGCGCCAGGACTTCGCAGCCGGAAATCCGTCCCGTGCGCAGATCGAGGATCGGCTGATACGCGCAAACGACAGACGCCGGGCTTAGGTTGCGCCGGAAGCGGGATTCGAGCGACCAGTATGTCTTGAGCCACCGGTGCACAATAGTTGCCGGCCAGATCGCATAGAAGCCGATGAGGCAGAACGCGAGCAGCAGCTCGGTGCGCCACTCAGAGGCGATTTGCGCAAGGTCCGCTTCGAGGACGACGCAATAGGGATGCGCGTCTCCGCATATGGTGCCGTGCATCGTTGAGGCGGGGACCTCATCCGAGCCATTTCCGGAGGCGGCAGCGAATACTCCGCCATCGCCGCCGAGATGCCAGACACGTCCACCTGGAGCGGTGACGATGTACTCCCTGCGCACCCACGACGATGGGTCGGACCAAGAGGATTGCGGCGGGATGACGAGCGCAAAGGGCTCTTGGTAGGCCACGCTGCCGACCACGCCCGGAAGCCCGATGGAGTCGAGCCGCTTGTTGATCCAGAGGTCGATGTCGCGTTTGTCGTTCAGATCAATATCCGGAGGGCCAAGCGAAACGCCTTGCTGCGCCGTCGTGATGCTCGTCGAGCAGGTGACTTGGCCCTGCGGCGCGTACATGAACTCGTTTAAGCCGTCGGGCTTGAAAGCGACGCGGCGCAATTCCCGGATGAATTCGCTGGAACACGGAGGGGCAGTGGCCGTGCGTTGAAGCTCATCGAACGCGGCCGTTACGTTCGCGTACAGCCGGTCGAATTGCGCGAGTTCCGCTTGCCCTTCGCGCGCTAAAGTTTGTTCGATTTGGTTCCGCCAAAACCAGGCGCCCCCCGCAAGGAGGGCCGCCGCGATGACCAGCCAGATTGCGAAGCCGATCAGCCGTTCATGCCGGCCGGAAACAAATGGATTAATAAAATTTGACGACATGACCCACGCCCGAACATCCGATGTCTTGCGACAAAGGTTTGGAATGCAGATGACCACAGTCTTGTAAATATTCGGAGAACATCAGCCGGCGGATGGCGCTGCCGGCACTGCGCTCCCGCACGACCTTGGACCCTCGGACCGCCCGTGCTATGCGACGGCCAAACCCAAACATCCCAGGTACGGATCTCCCATGACCGACAAGAAAGCTTCCGCCAAGCCTGCGTCCCGCAAGGAATCCGATACCTTCGGCGAGATCGAGGTAGCCGCCGATAGATATTGGGGCGCGCAGGCGCAGCGGAGCCTCGGCAACTTCAAGATCGGCTGGGAGAAGCAACCCGCGGCGGTGGTCCGGGCGCTTGGCATCGTCAAGCGCGCAGCGGCCGAAACCAATATGGCCCTCGGCAAGCTCGACACCACCATCGGAGAGACGATCGTCAAGGCGGCGCAGGAGGTGAGCGAGGGCAAGCTCGACGATCATTTTCCGCTCGCCGTCTGGCAGACGGGCTCCGGCACGCAGTCGAACATGAATGCCAACGAGGTGATCTCGAACCGCGCCATCGAGATGCTCGGCGGAGTGATCGGCTCGAAGAAGCCCGTGCATCCGAACGATCACGTGAACATGGCCCAGTCGTCGAACGACACCTATCCCACGGCCATGCACATCGCGTGCGCCGAGGAGATCCACCACCGCCTGCTGCCGGCGCTACAGTATCTGCGCAACGCTCTCAACGACAAGGCGCATGCCTGGAAGCGCATTATCAAGATCGGCCGCACGCACACGCAGGACGCGACGCCGCTGACGCTCGGCCAGGAATTCTCGGGTTATGCGCAGCAGGTCGAGAACGGCATCAAGCGTATCGAGCAGACGCTCCCTGCGCTCATGGAGCTTGCCCAGGGCGGCACGGCCGTCGGTACCGGCTTGAACGCTCCGAAAGGCTTCGCCGAGATGGTGGCAGAGCGCATCGCGGCCATCACCAAGCTTCCATTCACGTCCGCGCCCAACAAGTTCGAGGCGCTGGCCGCGCATGACGCGATGGTGTTTTCGCACGGCGCAATCGCCACGGTCGCTGCATCGCTGTTCAAGATCGCCAACGACATTCGCCTGCTGGGATCCGGCCCGCGCTCGGGCCTCGGAGAGCTGGCGCTCCCCGAAAATGAGCCCGGCTCCTCGATTATGCCGGGCAAGGTCAATCCCACCCAGTGCGAGGCGCTGACCCAGGTCTGCGTGCAGATCTTCGGCAACAACGCCGCGATCACCTTCGCCGGCAGCCAGGGCCATTTCGAACTCAACGTCTACAACCCCGTGATGGCCTACAACTTCCTGCAGTCCGTGCGCCTCATGTCCGATGCCGCGATGTCTTTCACCGACAACTGCGTTGTCGGCATCGAGCCGCGCGAGGACAACATCAAGGCCGGTCTCGACCGCTCGCTGATGCTTGTGACGGCTCTCGCTCCCAAGATCGGGTACGACAACGCCGCGAAAATCGCGAAAACCGCCCACAAGAACGGCACCACCCTGCGCGAGGAAGCTGTGGGCGGCGGCTACGTGACCGACAAGGAGTTTGACGAGATCGTCCGGCCGGAGAAGATGATCGGGCCGGAATAGACCGAACGGAGCTGCCGATGTCCGCCGAGATCTTCAACCTGCGGAAGGCGCGCAAAGCGCGCGATCGGACCGAGAAGGAAAAGCGCGCCGAGGAAAACCGCATCAAGTTCGGGCGCACGAAGGCTGAGCGTGAGCGCCTCGCGTCGGAACAGGAATTGATCGGCCGGCGCCTCGAGGCCCACAAGCGCGACGCGGGCGAGGACGGCGGCGATTCATGAGCGGCGTCGTGGTCCGTCCGGTCAAGCGATCGTTCTCGATCCGCGGACACCGCACGTCGATCTCTCTCGAACAGCCGTTCTGGGAAGCCCTCAAGGAAGCGGCGGCGCGCGAGCGCATCTCTCTGGCTGCACTCATCGCCCGCATCGATGAACGCCGCGGCGAAGCGGGACTATCGAGCGCGGTCCGCGTCTGGATCTTGGATGACGTCCGCCAGTCCGGAGCCGTCGTGAGCTACGACGGTGGCAATCGCGACTGAAATTCGCGCTCAGTAAGGAGCCGTCTGGAACGGCCGCCACTCCTCGTCAACCGGTCGCTTGCGCCGCTGCGGACGCGGGCGTTCGACGGCGGGGGATGCGGCTGCAGCCGGCGGAGCCGCAGCCTCCTGTTCGCCGCTTGGCCGGTTACCGTCCGTTTGATTGCCCGCACCGTCGAACGTATCCCAGGCCCCTGGCTCGAACTCTTGCGGCGCTGCGCCAGGCGGTGGCGCGGTCTGGGCCGCCCCTGCGCCGGGCGCCGGGGCCGGTGTCGGAGCGGGAGCAACGGGTGGCGGCGGGGTGGCCGCTTGGTCCTCCTCGAGCGCCTTCCGCCTTTCGGCGTCCAGCCGCGCGCGCTCCTGGTCTTGTTTTCGCAGCCGTTCGAGTTCGCCGACGTCGAGTTCCATCTTGCGCACGACGAGCTCACGTTCGAGCGCGCCGGCCGACACCTGCGGAATGAGCGAGGCGAACTGGCTAAGCTTTCCAGTGTAGACGACGGTGACGGGTGGCAGGAATGCGCGGGCCGGATTGGCCGTCAGGCCATTCTCCAGCTTGGGCTCGATCTGCCATTCACTGTCGACTTTCATCGTCGCGAGCTCGACGGCCGTCGCGAACGTCGAGCGGCCCTCGTTCATGTCGATCCGCACCTTCTCGAGCTTGAGCGCGCCGTCGCTGATTTCGACCGGAATGGCCAGCTTGCCAAGCTTGACTTCACCTTGCTTGAGCGAAGCTTTGATCGCCTCCGTGAGGCCGTTGCCGCCGCTCGGCCCTTGGCCGGTCAGCGCGGCGCGGGCGACAGCCGACACGGCCGCCGGAGAGTTTCCGTTCAGTGTGGCATCGCCGATTGTCAATTCGCCCTTGCCGGTCATCGCGGACATGACGGCAGCGGGGCTGAGGGCCCGGCTCGAGAACGAAACGCTGAAGGCAGCCGCATCGCCGGGAGGCGTGGCAGCATCGGCGCCCGGAGGCTGCGGCTTGCCGGAGATGTCGATACGGAGATCGCCGGTGACGTCGACGCCGGCCGGAGCCTTCGCCATGTTAAACTGTGAAGAGATGCGTCCGCCGAGCGCATCGCCTTCCAACTTGGAAACCTTGATACCGGCTTGCGAAAGCTCTGCCGCGAGATGGGCGTTGCCGACGGTCAAACCGCTCTCGAGCGCGAGCGAGGCGACGCGGATGTCGATCTTGCCGTTGACCCTTTCGAGAACCGAAAGATCGAACGACTGCTCCGGCCAGATCTCGGCGTCGGCTTGAAGCGATGTCGCACCCTGCGCAGCATCTGTCTGGCGCGGTTGTCCGCGCACAGCGGGCTGCGGCGCCTGCACGAGAACGCCCGCATCGGCGGCCTGCATGGCATTCAATTTCCCGAGCACGGGCGTAAGCAAACCGGCGAACGTCGCCTTGTTCGCGGTCAGCGTGGCGTCGACCGTGCTATGCCCGCCGTCTGCTGCGGTCACGGAGATCTCGCCCGCGACGGTGCTGTCACCGATCGCGAAGCCTGTCGTATCGAGGCGCAGCACGCCTCCATTTCGCCGTGCGTGCACCGAGCCTCCGAGCGGAATTCCGGCGGCGCCGTCGGCTGGCGCCAGTCCCGCGAGGGCGAAGGCAACCCGAGCGTCCGGCGCGGTGATCTGCAAGTCGCCGTCGAGGCCGGTGTCTCCGGCCTCCGGCAAGCGAACCTGCCCCTTGTATCCGATCGACAGGGTGTCGGACTTCACATCGGCGAGCGCCAGCATTCCGTCGGCCGGAACGCCCGAGGCCTTGATCACGACGCGCCCAGCCTTCGGAGCCTCGCCAGGCTCGGCCTTGAGGCGCGCGTCGAACAGGGTGGTGACGAGGGCCGCCACGTCCGGACTTTCGATCGTGGCCTGAAGATCCAGAGGCGCGGTGCGCCACTGAGTGCGGCCTTTGTCCAGGCGGAGGGAGGTCGAAACGCGTCCGCCGCCCACCGTGCCGTCCAGGTTGAGCACGGTCGCGGAGCTGGCGCCGCCGTTGAGACGCAGGGTCCCGGCGAGCCGGAGAGGCGCGAGGCTCGCGATGCGGTCGAGATCGTCCGATACATCTCCGTTGAGATCGAGCAGGGAGACGAATGAGCGAACGGCCTGTGCGTTGGGCGCGGACACGAGACCGCGCACCGCGCCTTCCGGCTGGCTCGGGACATTCTTCGCTTCGCCGTCGGCCTCCACACGCAACCCTTCGCGCGTCGAGAACTTGAGCCGCGGGATGGTGAGCGTGCCCCGTTCGAGGCGAATCTCGGTATCCACGTCTGTCAGCACGCGTTGGCCTTCGACAAGCTCGGCGACCTTGAATTCGAGCGCAAGGTCGGCATTGGCGGGATCGAAGAACGCGGCACCCCCGGCGGGCGGTGCAGGTGTTCCCCCGCTCGCTGACGTATCCGCCCCGAACAGGCCGCGAAGCACATTGAGGCCGACGAGGCCCGGCCCGATTTGCGCGACGTCGACGCGGGGCCCTTCGATCGCCATTACAAGCCTCTTGCGTTCGCCGAGATCGAGCTTCAGCTCTCCGTCGAGAGGTGTTCCGGCAAACGAGAACGAAGCTTCGGTGAGCGACAGCGTGCCGTCTCCAAGCCCGAAGCGCCCGTCGAGCGAGAACGGGCCGTCGTTGCGGTCCTGGCCGACGTTGCGGTTGTTAGTGCCCCAGGCCAGGAACCGCATCAGGCTCTTGCCCGAGACGAACAGCGTGCCGTCGAGCCGCGGAACTTTGGCGGTTTTGGCTGTTGGCGTCAGCACGCCGTCGAGTTCGAGCCGGACGCCCCCCGGCAGGTCCGCGCGCACGCCCTTGAGTTCGAGCGGGCCGCCAGCGCGCGAGGCCGCGAGCCGCACGTTGCTGATCGGCTCACCCCCGAGCGTAAGCTGGTCGAATTCGAGACGCGCATTGGTGTCGGCCTCTGTCGGGAGGGCGGCCGCCAGCGCTTCGAAATAGCTGCGGCCGGCTTCAAGCGGGGTCTTGGTTTTGGACGTACCGGCCAACTGGTCAAGGTCCAGCCATCGGGAGGCAAGCGCAACGTCGAGGCGCATCTTGCCCGCCCAATCAACCTTCGCCGCGCCAGTGATGAGTTGTGGTGTCGTGCCGGCTTCGAGAGAGACCGCGATATCCTTGAGTTCGGCCCCTTGCGTGGTCCCCAATAGCTTGGCTTTGAGTTCGAGCGGTTTCGGTCCCGCCGCAGGCGACGGCGACGCGGCGGGGGGAACATTTGCTGCTGAAGGCGTGCTGCTCGCGGGCGGCTGCTCGCCGTTGGGCTGAGACGTCGGCGCCACGTCGAGAGCAGCGTCCATGTTGACGGCAGCGGCCGATGGGTTGTGCGCACCGAATGCCAGCTTTGCCGTCAGATCGCCTTCGAAAGTCGGTTTGTTCTTGAGATCGCTAAGCCGCCCGTCGAGAACGTACGAGTTTGCGGTGTCGATCACATCCACGGCAACCTTGAAACGCATGTCGCCGTTTGCGTCGAGCTTCGCAGTGGCCAGTCGGACATTGCGCGCCGTCTCGCCGGAGTTGACCGTGCCCTTGAATTTGAACGGTCCTTCGAGCGCCTCGGCGGTCAGCTCTCCATTGATCGCGTCGAACCGCGCGAGTTCGCCGCGCGAGGGCCCGCTGACGATGATTGCGCCATCCGAGATCTGCACAGACTGCAGCGCCACATCCTTGGGCGCGAAGGAGAGCGAACCGGGCGAAAGCACGAGCGTCCGCCAGTTGCCTTCACCGGCCGAATTGATAGCGAGATTGACTACCGGCTTGCGCACTTCGACCCGATGCGCTTCCAGAACGCCCCGGAGCAACGGCGGGACAGACAGCCACATCGTGAAGCTCTCGACCCGGATGATCGAGTTGCCGCCCTCGGCTCCGACGTCGGCGATCCGGAGCCGCTCGAAGCTGACATAGGGAGCGGGTAGCAGGCGGACATTCACGCCCCCGCCGACGCGCACCTCGCGCCCGAGGACGCGCGTTGCTTCCTCTTCGAAGACGCCGCGGTAGCTGTTCCAATCAACGAATCGGGGGACAGCGAAAAGGATCGCCAGGATCGTGATCAGAATTCCGCCGAGATAGAGAAGGGCGTTGTTCATCCGCGTCTTATCTGCTCAAAATCCAACCGCACCTGTAGCGCACGCAAAGGCCTGGAAGCCCACGGTTTTCCACTTTGGAAACGCACCGGGCGGCCACCCCTCGCGTCCGTGCCGCCGGATGGGCCGGGGCCGCAGGAGGCCAATAACTCGACGCCGTCACAAGGGCGCGACGGCCGGCGCGCGCACCACCATACCCCAACACTGATGACAAGTGTGACCCCCAATTAGGGCATTTTCCTGGGGAGGATGATCTGTCCCGCTCGCGGAACTCACGGCGCACCCTATATTTTTGCCGAGAGGCCGGGTTTTGGCCTCCATTGATCCTGCATAGATCTTGAGCAATTGGACCGGACGCGAATCTCTGGTCACCGCGAAAGTCATGCTGTAGAGCGAGCCGATGCCGCAAGACGATAAACGACCAGACGCGCAAAGGGACGATGACCTTCCGCCGTTCGATCTGCCGTTGGCGCCAGGAATGGCGTCCGAGGCAGCGGCTGCGCCTGCCCGCAGACCAATTTCCGAACGAGCCCGTTTGGCCGCAGCCCCGCCCTATCTGGACGGTCTCAACCCCGAGCAACGCGAAGCGGTCGAAGCGCTCGATGGTCCCGTGCTGGTGCTGGCGGGCGCGGGCACCGGCAAGACGCGCGTTCTGACCACCCGTATCGCGCATATCCTGGCGACCGGCCGCGCGTATGGAAACCAGATCCTCGCCGTGACTTTCACCAATAAGGCCGCGCGTGAAATGAAGGAACGCATCGGCGGCCTGGTCGGAGGTGCGGTGGAAGCCATGCCCTGGCTCGGCACCTTTCACTCGATTGGTGTCAAGATCCTGCGCCGCCACGCAGAGCTGGTGGACCTCAAGTCGGGTTTCACGATCCTCGACACCGACGACCAGCTTCGGCTCATGAAGCAGGTTATCGAAGCGGAAGGCCTCGACAAGGATCGCTGGCCCGCCCGTCAGCTCGCCAGCCTCATCGACGGCTGGAAGAACCGCGGCCTGACCCCAGCCAAGGTTCCAGCTGGTGAAGCTTTTGCGTTTGCAGGCGGCAAGGGCGCGACGCTCTATGCCGCCTACCAGAAGCGGCTCAAGGAATTGAACGCCGCCGATTTCGGCGACCTGCTGCTCGAAACGCTACGGCTTTTCCTCGAGCATCCGGATGTGCTGGCCGATTATCACCGCCGCTTCCGTTACATTCTCGTCGACGAGTATCAGGACACCAACGTCGCTCAGTATCTCTGGCTGCGCCTGCTCGCGCAGGGCTCGCCCAACGTCTGTTGCGTCGGCGACGACGATCAATCGATCTATGGCTGGCGCGGCGCCGAGGTCGACAACATTCTGCGTTTCGAGCAGGACTTCCCGGGCGCCAAGATCATTCGGCTGGAGCGCAACTATCGCTCCACCGGTCATATTCTCTCGGCCGCATCCGGTCTGATCGCGCAGAACAAGGGCCGCCTCGGCAAGACACTCTTCACCGACGGCGAAAAAGGCGACAAAGTCACGGTGATGGGCGTCTGGGATGACGAAGAGGAGGCCCGCTCCATCACGCGCGACATCGAGGAACTGCGCAAAGGAGGCCATGGGCTGAACCAGGTCGCGATCCTCGTCAGAGCCTCGTTCCAGATGCGCGCCTTCGAAGACCGTTTCGTTTCGACCGGCTTGCCGTACCGGGTCATAGGCGGCCCGCGCTTCTACGAGCGCGCCGAGGTGAAGGATGCACTCGCCTATCTGGAGGTCACCCACAACCCGTCCAATGACCTCAAGTTCGAGCGCATCATAAATGTGCCCAAGCGCGGCCTCGGCGATACCAGCGTCGAGCGTATCCACGCGCTGGCTCGCGCCCGCGAGGTGCCGCTGTTCCGTGCGGCCCGCGAAATCATCGAAACCGAGGAACTGGGCGGCAAGGCAAGAAAATCGCTCTCCGATCTGGTCAAGGCCTTCGAGCGCTGGCGCGGCCTCGTCGACAGCATGAAGCACACCGAGCTTGCCGAGCTCATCCTCGACGAAAGCGGCTATACCGCCCACTGGCAGGCCGACAAGAGCCCGCAAGCCCAGTCGCGCCTTGAGAACTTGAAGGAACTCGTGCGCTTCATGCACGAGTTTGAAACGCTTGAGGCGTTTCTCGAGCACGTGAGCCTCGTGATGGACGTCGAGCAGGGCGATGATGGCGAACGCGTGAGCCTGATGACCCTGCACGCCGCCAAGGGTCTTGAGTTCAACACGGTTTTCCTGCCGGGATGGGAGGAGGGATTGTTCCCTCATCAGCGCTCGCTCGACGAAAGCGGCGAGGCGGGCTTGGAGGAGGAACGGCGTCTCGCGTACGTCGGCATCACGCGTGCGCGCCGTCTGGCCAAGGTCTCGTTCGCGCAAAACCGCCGCACGCGTGGGCTCTATCAGTCCGCAATTCCTTCGCGCTTCGTCGACGACTTGCCGGAGGGCGACGTCGAAGTGATCGAGACCAAGAGCCCGTTCGGCGGCGCCTATCAGAACTTCGGCAACCCTTTCGTCACCGGCGGGTTCGGACGCAACCCGTACGGAAAGAGCCGCTTCGACGATGCTCCCTCGCGCTTCGGGTCGAGTTACGACACACCCGGCTGGCAGCGGGCTCAATCGTACGAGAAGTCTCGGTCGGACGAGAGGAGCGGTGGCGGCAACTGGTCTCGCGACGCGGACCGCAAGCACCAGGCCGGCATGCGCCCCATGAAACCGGTCATCACGATCGAAGGCCAGCTTATCGCGTCGTCATCGGCGGAGGGCGCGGGCTACCGCGTCGGCAATCGTGTGCGCCATCAGAAGTTCGGACCGGGCACGGTCACGGAGGTCGATGGCAATAAGCTCACTATCGAATTCGATCATGCGGGCAAGAAGCGCGTTGTCGACAGCTTCGTCGCCCGCATCTAGGTCGGTATCGGTCGAGAGGAAAGGAAGCCGAGATCAGCCGGGCGTGACGCGGGTCACGAAATGACACGGCCGGTACTTGCGCGCATCGATTGTGACACGCGTACCGGCTGGAACCGGCGGCTGTCCGCGCGTATCGAGAAACAGCACGAGCCCGCTGTCCGTGATGATCTCGGCCGTGCTCGTGCCCCAGACCCGCACAGTCCCGCTGTAGGTCTGGATGCCCGGCTCGAACCTGTCGAGATCGTCCATAGTCCGTAGTCTCCCTAAAACACCCGCGAAGCCGAGTGACTTAGTCCCGGTCCGGAGGGCTCCGCCGCGTGAGCGGAACAAAGCACACCGGAATGATCTCCCTCAAGACACTCGATTGATCGCTCTGCTTTTCGACAACAATGAGTTGTTGGGAACGCTGGCCGACCGGCATCACCAACCGGCCGCCGGTCTTCAACTGGTCGATCAATGCAGTTGGGACGTCGGGCGGAGCGGCAGCCGCGATGATGGCATCGAACGGGGCTTCCCCGGGCCAGCCAAGATGGCCATCCCCGACGCGGGCGTGCACGTTGGCGAGCCCGAGCCGCGCGAAGGTTAGGGCCGCGCGTTCGGCGAGCGGCTGGCATATCTCGATCGTGAATACCTCCCCGGCGAGCGCGGCGAGGACAGCGGTCTGATAGCCCGAGCCCGTTCCGATCTCGAGCACCTTATCCGTTGGCTTGAGTTCGAGCAGGTCCGTCATCAATGCAACGATGAAGGGCTGGGAAATCGTCTGGTGGTAGCCGATGGGAACAGGCCGGTTCAGATAGGCTTCTGAAATGCGGTCGGGCGGCACGAAGAGATGGCGCGGCACGCTGCCGAGAACCTGGAGCACGCGAGCAGAAAGTGCATCCCGCTTGATGCGGTATGCCAATCCATCCATGGACCGGACGATCTCGCGGACCATCTCGTCGCGTGCAACCGCCATTTCCTCGTCGATCGCGGACATCGGAACCTCGCGAACACGTTGCTCGTCCACTATCGCATGCGAACCTTACAACTCGATGCGGCACCGATACGTTTCCTGAAACGCATGAAGCCCTCTTCGGTCGCCGGTGCGTACGAGTCTCAAAAAACATTAGGCGCTTGTTGGTGATGACATCAATTCGACCAACTCACGCCGCAAGGAAGTCTCGTGCGGATCAAGCGTAGCGTCAGGGAGAGTGAGTATGGTTTTCAATCGCAAGCCTGAACCCGTTCCGGTCGAGCCGCCCGCACCGCAATTGCGCCGCATGGATCGCAATCTCGGCGTCGAGAAGCAGCATTTGCACGCCGTCCAGTCTGCCGGCAACACGACCCAGTCCGTCATCGGCAACGACCTTTCCATCGAAGGGCAGACGATCACCATCCGCTGCAAGGGTTCGCTCAAGGTCCTGGGCAATATCCAGGCCGATTTGCACAGCCGCCAGCTCGAGGTCGGCAAGGAAGCCATCATTCAGGGCGCCATCGCCGCCGAGACGGTGGACGTCTTCGGCCGTGTCAACGGCGCGATCATGGGAACGCACGTCGTCCTTCACGCCGGCGCCGAGGTCGAAGGCGACATCCATAGCCATCTGCTGTCGATCGAGCAGGGCGCCGCGTTCGACGGCCGTTCTCGCCGCGTGCTTGATCCTTCGGAAATTGCCCCGCAGCTCGAAAAACCGGTTGGACAAACGGCATCGCCAGACCGCGGTCCCAATGTGCCGCCCGCGGTTCCGACTTACATTCACGCCAACGGGGGCTGAGAAGTCCCACGGCCCTCGCCAATGTGCTAACAGGCTTCGGGGACGGATCTCTGGTCCGGCCCCGGATCGCTTGGACCGCGCATGAACTATCGCCACATCTATCACGCTGGAAACTTCGCCGACGTGCTGAAGCACGCGGTGCTCGCTCTCGTCATTGAGCATCTGAAGCTCAAGGACGCGCCGTTCCGCGTCGTGGATACCCATGCCGGAACGGGACTGTATGATTTGACGAGCGACCAGGCCCAACGAACGGGGGAATGGCGCGACGGCATAGGGCGCATCGTTCGCGACGAGCCTCCGGCGGAGATCGCCGCGATCCTGGCTCCATATCTTGAGGCCGTCCGTGCCGAGAATGGCGGAGAGGACATTCTCCGTTATCCTGGAAGTCCGCTTCTCGCGCGCCGCCTGATGCGTCGCGGGGATCGCTTGATCGCCAACGAGGCCCATCCCGAGGACGTTGAGCGGCTCGAGTCGCTGTTCAGCAAAGATCCTGCCGCCAAGGTGCTCGCGGTCGACGGATGGAGCGTCCTGAAAGCCGTGCTCCCGCCGAAGGAGCGGCGTGGCATTGTCTTGATAGATCCGCCGTTCGAAAAACCCGGAGAGTTCGCCCGCATCGTCGAGGGCGTGGCAGCCGCCCATCGCCGCTTTGCCACCGGAACCGTAATCGTTTGGTATCCGATAAAGGATGTCGGCGCCGTGCGCGGATTCCATCGCGATCTCGCGGCGCTCGGCATTCCAAAGCTTCTTTGCGCCGAACTCTCCGTGCGTGCGCCGTCGGCCGAAGGCGAGCTGGTTGGCACGGGTCTCGTTATCCTCAATCCTCCCTTTACGCTTGAAGCAAAGCTCGCAACTCTTTTGCCTTATCTGACTTCCAAACTTGCGCGCGGTGATGGTGCGGAAAGCCGCCTCGAGTGGCTCGCCGGAGAACGCGTAACATCCTTGTGAAGCGCGATATTTCGCTGTCCATCAGGGAACGCCGAGGGTTGCCTCTCATTGCCCTTTTGGAAATACTCCTGGCTCCTTGGCCGGCACGCGTGCCGAGTGGGAGTGGCCTGAGGTTCGAGTGGACTTGCCCTGCGCATGACCGTTCTCTCGAAGAACGAATTGCTTCTCAAGCGTCGATGGCGATGACGGCCGGGGCTGGCCGGAGCATCGCCCGCTCTCCTGCTGGCTTCCCTGAACTGCGCGGGCTCTTGGAGAGGTCGAAATGCGCCAAGTAGGTACCGTGAAGTTCTATAACGATCAGAAGGGCTACGGCTTCATCACCCCCGATGACGGCGGCAAGGATGTTTTCGTGCACGTGACCGCCATAGAGCGGTCGGGTGTGGGCCAGTTGGCTGAAGGCACGCGCATTTCGTTCGACACGGAGCCGGATAAGCGCGGAAAAGGGCCTAAGGCCGTGAATCTCCAGCAAGCAATGTGAGCCGTTGTCGCCCGGCAACGAGAACCGCAAAATCGCGCTTTATGCTCCGATTTCCTGTGAATGACGGATGGGCAGAGTTCGTTAACTGGGGCAGAGTCCCGCCTCGGTTCTGCCGCGCGCACGAACTGCCGCGTTCATTCTGCTAGGGGAGAAGATCGATGCATAAAGCTCTGCGTTCGATGACGGCGATTGCCGCCGTCGCGGGTCTCGCGGCCGTGGTGACGGCTGGCACGGCCGATGCGAAGTCCTGCGTCCGCAAGGGCGCAATCGGCGAGGCTGGCAGCCAGCAGGACGCGAAGCTGCAGGTCGACGAAGCGCTTCTACAAGCTGTCGACTGGGGCGCCTGGGCAGCCTGGATGGGCTCGAACAACAAGGTCGGCGCGGCAGCAAACCTGCCCGGCTACTCCTATGGCCCGCGCACCTATAGCTGCAAGCAGGGCGGCTCTTTTGGCTGGACCTGCCGCGGCGCTGCCACGATCTGCAAGCTCTAGATCCTGGCTACCGATGGGATCTCACACCGCGCTTTCCATGAAAGCGCGGTGTTTTGTTGTGGACACGCGCGCCCGCGGGCAAAGACTCGCAGTAGAATTGTGACGGAAACTTGTGCGCATTTACCAGCGCATCGGGCATTTGCCCCGGCCGCGTAAGTATTTTGCTCTATTAGTAAAGCTGCGCATAATCTCGCCAATCGGTCTAGGCATGGTGTCCGGACCTCGCTATAGCAGCACGAAGACAAACGCTTTTCGCCGTTACGGAGAAACTTGATGAGTTTCGTGTCCAGGATTGCTCTTGCCACTGCGCTGACCGGTGCGCTCGCTTTTGCCCATCCGGCCTTCGCGGGCTGCAAACGCATGGGCTTCACGGTCAACGACTACGGCAAGGAAGGCCCCACGCGCGACGCGCAGAACCTGCTCGACAAGCACATCGCCACGTGGGCGTCCGAGCAGGGCATCGAGAAGTATTCGGTCGGCAAGAAGGATGTGAGCTGCGAGCTCTTCCTCAACCTGATCGTCGTCGACGAACACACCTGCACTGCCTCAGCGACCGTCTGCTGGGGCCCGGACATGCAGAAGATGCCGAAGCAGCAGGATGCCAAGGCAAAGCCCGAGAACAAGTCGACGCCGGAGAAGAAGGAGGCTGCGGCCACCACCTCCTCCGACGACAAGGCCAAGCCGGCCAAGGCTGCCGAAACTTCGACTCCGGCAAAGACCGAAGAAAAGTCGGCTGACGCAAAGCCGGCTGACGCTCCGGCTTCGAGCCCGGCGGCAACGGCCGAAACGAAGCCGGAAGCCAAGCCCGAGCAGCAGTCCGCGGATGCAAAGCCGGCAGACGCCACGCCGGTCGTCGAAACCGGCACCATTCCTGTTCCGCCCGCTGCAGCCGCAACCGCCGCCGCGGCTGGCATCGAGCCCGCGAAGGTCGATACCACCACGCCCGCTCCGGAAGCCGATGCGGCCCACAGGGCTTCGGCCGCCGCAGCAGAAGCTGCCGCCGCCGCAGCCGAGCGCGCCGCTGCCGCCGCTGAGCGGGCCGCGCAAGCCGCCGAGCGTGCGGCCGCTGCCCTCACACAACAGCAGACGGCTCAACAGTCGGCTCCGGCCGCGAGCAGCACCACGCCGCCTGCCGCAACCACGCCGGCCCCCGATACGTCAGCGTCGGCTCCCGTTGCGCCGGTGACCCCGACGCCATAACGAAGCTGGAACGATCAAAACAAATCCCGGCAGCGCACCTGCGTTGGCCGGGATTTTTTTTCGCCTGTCGCTCCGCCGGCGATTACGTCTTGCTCAATCGGTCCAGCCTCAGCCGATGGCGCTCGTCCGTCAGCAACAGCACCGAACCGAGCCCGGCGGTCACCACCGCGACGCCTGTTGCTCCCGCGATAAGGAATAGGATCATCACCTGGTACTTGGCCGCCGAAACGGGATCGACGCCGGCGAGAATTTGACCGGTCATCATTCCCGGTAGCGAGACGACACCGGTCGCCGCCATCGCCGTGAGGATCGGCATCATCCCCGTCGTCAGCGCTCGCCTCAGAATCGCGTCGAGCGCTTCGAAGCGGCTGGCGCCGAGCGCCAGGCGCGCTTCGATCGCGGTCCGCTCGCGCACGGCGGAGGACGTCATGGCGTCCAGCACGAGGCTGGTGCCAGAGAGGGCATTGCCGAGCATCATGCCGAAGATGGGCAGCACGTACCGCGGCGCGTACCAGGGCTCCGGCCCGATGACGACCGTTGTCGCGAACAGCGTCGCGATCAGCCCGGAGAAAAACGGTGCGCCTGCGCCGAGCGCGAGCGCGACCGGGCCAGCGATCCGTCTCTCTTGCCGCGATACGATTTCATAGGCGGCCGCCCCGGTCATGAAGAGCGCGAAGAGAACGGTCCACAATGGCGCGTCGAGCGAGAATATGAACTTCAGCGCCAGCGCGACGATGCCGAGCTGGACGACCATGCGGATCGCCGAGATCGCAATGGTGCGCTCGAGCCCGAGCTGAAACCAGAAGGAAACGATGCCATTGGCGATCAAGAGCAGAGCTGCAAGCGCAAGGTCGCCGTACGCAAGGGGCACATAGGTCATGGCGAAAGCGTCCTGCTTGGCGGCGGCCGGCCCGAAGGCGCGAGTTGAAGTCGTGCGTGCGAAAGCCGTTCGACCAATCCGCCGTCGTGGCTCGCGAGAAGCACGCTACGTCCGGCCAGCAGTTGAAAACGTATGAGCTCCTCGACAAGCGCCGTCGAGCCGACGTCGAGGGCGCCGGTAGGCTCATCGAGTAGAAGCACCTTCGGCTCGTCGACGAGCGCACGCACCAGCGCAATGCGTTGCCGCTCACCGGTCGAGAGGAGACTGACGGGACGGTCGAGCAGCTCTTCCTCGAGGCCGAGCGCGGCGAGCAGGCGCACGATCCGCGGCTGGGCGGCAGGCTGCGGGGAGAACGTATCCCGCGGCGTGTCGGTCCACCAGGCCGGTTCGGCGGCAGCATAACGCGCGAGTCTGCGCCACTCCGGAGCAGTCACTTCGCGCCGCTCGATGCCGTCGATAAAAACCTGCCCGTCGGCAGGATCGAGGTCGGCGAGCGCGCGAAGAATCCGGGTCTTCCCCGATCCCGAAGGGCCCTCGATGGCAAGGCACTCACCATCGGCAACGGCGAAGGAAAGCGGTGGCAGCGATCCAATTCTGAGGTGTTCGACGCGCAGCAAGCGAAGTCTCTATCCTATGGTCGAAATGAGGATAGCGACGCTTATCAACTTGGGCGGTCGGATGCCAGCGTTCGAAGCGGCGGCCGGCGCGGGGTCAGTGCGCGAGCCCGGCGTTGGTCATGGTTTCCATGAAAGACGCGTGGTCGAACGGCTTCATGATGTAGGTGTCGGCGCCGGCGGTGAAAGCGCGCGAGATGTCGGCCGGATCGTTCTCGGTCGTGGCATAGATCACGAGCGGACGATGGGCCCCGCCCGAGAAGCGAAGCGCTGACAGAAACTCGATCGTGGTTTTGCCTGGCAGACGCCAATCGAGAATGACGGCGTCGATTGCCGAGTCACGGCACATGGCGAGTGCCGGATCGGCGGAATCCGCCTCGAGCACCTCGAACGACATCTTCTCGAGATAATGCCGCGCCACCTTGCGGATAATCTCGGACGGATCGGCGACCAGGCATCGCTTCATGAACTTTAGGTTCTCCGATCTAGAGACGCCACGGAGCGTCGCATTGCGGCCTCGGTGGATGCAACTCGCACACGTCCGTCGGTTAGTTGTGCGGCAAGAGGGTTAACGACAGGTTGAGATCCGTCCGCCTCAGGCACCACGGTCGCGCAGTCGCCCGGTCAGCTCAGGGCAGAGAGCAACACGTCCGCTCCGTCCTTCACGATGGAGAGCTGCATTCCGGCCGCGTGGGCCAGCCGCCACGTGTAATAGGCCTGGATCGTCATGGCATCGAGTGGTGGAACGCCTTCACCAGTGATGAACTCCGTGAGGTGCTGCGGCGCGCGCGCGGCTGTCCCTCTGCAGCGCAGAACGAAGTTCGGGGTCTCGGTCGAGCCTGACATGAGAACTTCGATGTCGCCGCCACGAGGCAGCGCTGTGACGGAGACCGCAATGAGATTAAGCAGCAGCTTGACCTTGTCCTTGGCCATGTGACCGGCCGGGCCTTGCCAATTGAGCTTGTGCTTTCCGTTGCCGATGAACCCGCGCGAAATCTGCTCGGCTGTGCCAAGGTCGATCAGCGATCCCGCCGATCCTGCAGCCCCGAACGCGAAGCGCGCAAATTGCAGCCGTGCCGAAGCCTGCTCGGTGACGTTGCGGATGACGCTCATCGCATAGGATTTCGCTTCCGCGTCGTCGTCTTCGTTCAGGATTTCGAGGCCGTTATAGATCGCACCGACGGGACCGATCACGTCATGGCAAATCTTGCTGGAGATCAGCGCCGCAAGCTCGAGGTCCGTGGGATGGACGCGCTGCGTGGTCTCGGTCATGCGATAGGCCCCCTAGCGACGGATGCTGCGGTACTGAAGGCGCCGTTCGGCGTCTGAACACAACGGCCGGGCGGGCCGGTACTTCCGCAGGGATGGAGTGTATTCACTTAAACACCTAAGCTTCTGATACACGCCACCCGGGGATATGCAAAGTCTGCCCGGCCAAGAGCCCGGAAGACGGCGAATTTTGGGGTGCGAATGAGTCTTGACGGCCACGCCGCCTTGGCGACTCTCAGCTATCGACGACACAAAAAAGCGAATCGGGGCGCAGTCCGATGAGGACATTTGATTTCCCGTCCCTGGCCGAAAATCTCCTGCCCGCTGTGATTGCGGCAGGTGCCGCGCAGATGCGGCTTTATCAGGGAGACATCGCGGTCACTCAGAAAGCCGATTCGTCGCCCGTTACGGCCGCCGACCGCGAGTCGGAGGCCTTGCTTCTGGACGGCCTGTGGCACGCGGCGCGTGGCGTGCCCGTAGTGGCCGAGGAGAGCATGGCGTTGGGTGAAACGCCCTCTCGCGGGTCCACGTTCTTCCTCGTGGACCCCTTGGACGGCACGCGCGAGTTCTTGCACAAGAACGGCGAGTTCACGATCAATATCGGGCTGGTCGTCGGCACCGCCCCCGTATTCGGCATGATCTATGCGCCCGCCATCGGTGCGCTGTACGTGACGCTGGGGGAGGGGCGGGCCGTGGAAGCCTATATTTCATTGCAGGGTCCGCCGGCCAAGTTGTCGGCGACACCTTTGCAGGAGCTGCGCACGCGCACCCCGAACGCCGATGCTTTGACCGTGCTCGAGAGCCGCTCGCATCGCACGGCCGAAACCGAGGCGTTTCTCTCGCGCTACCCGGTCGCGGAGGTGAAGCGCGCTGGATCCTCCTTGAAGTTTTGCCGGATCGCACGCGGTGACGCCGATTTCTACGTTCGCCTGGGGCCGACGAAGGAGTGGGACACGGCAGCAGGCCAGGCGATTCTCGAAGCGGCAGGCGGACAGGTGACGACGCTTGAAGGCGTAAGGCTGACCTGCGGCCACGCGGAAGACGACTACCTCAACCCGAACTTCGTGGCGTGGGGAAAGGGCCCGCTCGCGCCCCGTGCTGCGAATAAATCGTTCGCCTGAAAATCATGAGTCAAGTCGAAGGCTTGCCGATATTTCGTATGCGGCAGGATCACTTCGTGCGTACGCGCGGCCACACTTTGGTAACACTTTGGGACAAGGATTGTTCGTAGTGCTCACGATTAGGAGCACGTAGGGGCGTGATGCTTTCGGAAAGAGTGGGGACGGCTTTCCGGTCGGGCGCACGCCAAATGAAGGGTTCGTTTTCATCTCTCTTCTCGCGTCTTGCTTGCCGGCAAGACCCAAGGATTTCGAAAGCCCATGACGACCTCTGTTCGCACGCGCCGTTCGACACTGCTCGCGGCTGCGGCGCTCCTGTCTCTCGCCGCGTTTCCTGCGGCTGCGCAAGACAATCAATCCTGGAACGCTCCGTCCTATAGGGCGGGCGGCGACACCTACTCGGGTGCCAATGGCGATTACCCCTCGTCCGGCAGCGCCAACGCGCCATCCGGCGACTCCTACGCGCCTGCGCCCAGCCGCAATACCTACGGCGGCAGCGGCATGAGCAACTCCTACGCGAACCGTGGCGGCTATAGCGCCAACGGCGAGTCGTACGCGCCGAATAACGGGTATGGCAGCAACGGTGGTTCCTATCCGCCGGCCGGAGGCAACGACGCCTATGCCCCGAACCGCGCGAACGATGCCTATTCGCCCGGCCGCAGCGCCTACGGCGGCGCTCAAGATGCCTACTCTCCGAATCGGAGCGCCTATGGCGGCGGCAGCAGCGACGCCTATTCTCCTCCGCCACGCGACAACTACTCCGCTGGCGGCGATACCTATTCAACGACGCGTCACGGCGGCGACCGCTACACGGATCCGGGTCAGCCGGTTGACAGCGGTGGCGGCTATGGCCAGCCCTACGCTCCGCCTCCGCCCGAGGGAGGCGCGCCTTATGCCGATGCGCCGCCGCCGGGGGGACCGAGCCACTTTGAGCAGAACGAGATCATCGCGGCTGGCCACGGGTTCTTCGGTGCCATCAGCCAGAATCTCGCGCAGGCTGTCGAGTACGCGTTCAAGAGCCAGGGGCGCCCGAACGGATATATCCTCGGCGAAGATGCCGGCGGCGCATTTGTCGTAGGTCTGCGCTACGGCGAAGGCCGCCTGTACACCAAGGACGCGGGCGACCACAAAGTGTTCTGGCAGGGCCCGTCGCTGGGCTATGACGCCGGCGCAGAGGGCTCAAAAGCCATGGTGCTTGTCTACAATCTGCGCGATCCCTCGGAAATCTATAATAGATTCGGAGGTGTGCAGGGCGCAGCCTACCTTGTCGGCGGCCTGAGCGTGCAATTCCAGAAGTATGAAGACGTCACGCTTGCGGTCATCCGGTCGGGTGTCGGTCTCCGCCTGGGGGCGAACGTGGGTTACTTGAAGTATACCCGCGCACCCACATGGAATCCTTTATAAGAAGAGCAGGCACCCGCTCCCGCGCGACACACTTGCGCCGGAATGCGGGGGCGGCTTTAGTCGCCCGCGTCACGAGCGCCATGGGATTGCGTCTGCGAAGGTTTTCTCGGCGCAGCGGCCCGCAGGGCGAATGAGGGACGCGGATAGAGAAGGAGTGGTCCGGGGGATGCGCCGGTGATCACCATCCAGTCGGCGATGCTTGTCGCGCTCGGTTTCTTCGCGGCAGGCCTCATCGGATTCCTGTTGGCGCCGCTGTACGGCCGCCGCTCGGCCCGCATTGCGACGGACGCGCTGCGGTCGACCATGCCTTTGTCGTCGGCTGAGATCGCCGCTGACAAGGATCGCCTGCGCGCGACCTACGCCCTGACCATCCACAAGCTCGAACAGAAGGTCGAGAAGGGCAACTATTCGGCTGCCCGCCAGCGCGTGGAACTCAACCGGCGCGACGCGGCGATCAGCGAGTTGGAAGGCGAGATCGAACGTCTGCGGAGCTCGCTCGAGGAGCACGAGAACGCCCGCCGCGTGCTTGAGCAGACGATTGCCGACCGCATGCCCAAGGTCGAATACCGTCTGAGCGAAACCAAGAAGCTGCTTTTCAATCGCGACCGCGAGATAGGTACGCTCACGCAGTCTTCGCAGCGCCAGATGCAGGCCCTCGAAGAGGCCACTCAGATCAACGCCCAGCAGCGCGATGAAATTCATCGCCTCAACGCCACGCTGACGGCGCGCGCCGCACGCAACCGCGAGCAACTCTCGGATCCGCGCTTCGACGGCGAAGTTGCCCTGCGCGCCGAGATCGAAGCCCTACGCACAAAAACGCGCGACCAGTCGGCTGTGATCAGCAGGCTCCAGGCTGCTTTGTCGAGTGCGGGCTCGCCTGCATCGTCTCAAAGCACTCCCAAGGCACAGCCCGAGCAGGCCGCCGCCGCTCCAGCCGCAGCCACCGCCGACATGACCGGAGAAATCAATCGCCTGCGCAAGGATCTCGTCGAGGCAGAGAATGCCCTGCGGTCGGCACGGGGCATGGCGGAGGCCGGTCACGCCGGGCAGGCGGCACTGGAAGCAGAAATCCGCCAGCTCAAGACGGCGAACGAGGATCGCAGCGCCGAAGTGGCGAAGCTAAAGGCTGCACTGTCCACCTACGAAGCTGAAGACGCCGACGACCGTACGGTGAAAGAGAGCAAGGTCGCCATGCGCGCACGTGTTAGCGCGCTGCAAGCTCAAGCGGATGAGCAAACGACGACCATCCAGCGCTTGCGTGCCGAGATTGCGTCGGCCAACGAGAAGCTTGCGCGTCAGGCCGCCCATTTCATGGACGAGATGCGCCGCTTGGGCGCCGGCACGCTGCAGACATCCGGCGCGCGGCGTGAGACGACCGGCCGCCCCAAGCAACCTCTCGTCGATCGCATCAATGCACCACGTCCTCTACGCCCGGCAGACGCGCCTGCGGCTGTCGCGCAACCCCGGCGCGAACCCGGCGATCAGAGCCGCGTCACCGGCTTCCTGCGCGCGCTGGATGGCCCGTCTTCGCCCGCTCGTGATGGCGCGGAGAGCACCGAAGGCGGCAGCAACGGAGCAGGGTCTGCCGCCGCACCGGCAAATGGCGAAGCCGCCCAGAAGCCGGAGCGGAGAGGTAGCCTAATCGAAAGAATTACCCGGGCAGAAAAGCCCGTTGCTTGACCACGACTTCTTGACAGTCGGGAAGTGGGCACTCATTGTGCGCACGATCGGGGTAGAGAGGGGCTGATTTACACCCGAAAAAACAGAACAGGGCCCAAGTCTAGGGAGAAGACATTCGGGGTGGAGCCACCGGGCGCCGCCCCGAATTGTTGTCGGCTCGCATCTCCTGGCCATCATCGACTTCAGACCCGCGGCCCGCGCTGTTGACAGTGCATGCCGCTCCAAGCGTGATAGCGCCGACTGAGCTCGAATTTGGGTGGCGCATGATCGAGAGTCTGCTCGGCCTGTTTATCGTATTGGGCATGGTCGCGATGTTGTCCGGAGCAGGCGGCGTTCTCCCGGGTGTCGCGGCGTTCGATCCCCTTCCGATCCTTGGCTACGGCGGTATCGCCTTCACCCTTGCCGTGGGTTTGTTGCTGATCGTCGATGGCCTTGTGCGTCGCCGCATCGCGCGAGGCGATCCGTCGGGCCAAGCACTGCGCATGTCGCGAGTGACCGTGCGCGGCTGTCTTCTGGTTGCCGCCCTCGCGCTCGGCGTTCCGCTCGCCGCCGAACCGCTCAACGTTTTGCGTGTCGACGGCTTTCCCATAGGTTACTACCTCGCAGCTCAAGGCGCGTTGATCGCGCTCGTCGTCCTCGCCTTCGCGTGGGCGGCAAGGCGAAACCGGATCGAAGCCGAGACGCCGCATGAGTGACGGCCAGGAACTCACCGGCGACGCACGTGCGCCCGCGTCGGGCGCCCTGGGCGCTCTGTCTGCTGCCGGACGCGCCCTGCCTGTGACCCTTATCGCGGCCTTGCCCGGTCTCGTGTTCTTGGCCGGCTTCGACAACCTGGCATTCGGGCTCGGATGTCTCGCGGGCGTCGTGCTCGCCGGCCTGCTGATTGCTCCGCACATTGCACGCGCAGGGGCGGCAACGATCACCGAGGCGCTATCGGCGACGTTCGGCAAATCGGCCGCAGCATGCGGCGCAGTAGTCGTCTCAATTGTCGTGCTGCCGCTACTGGTGGCCGACTACTCTCTGGTCGCTCGGCTGAGCGAGATCGCATCGGGTATGCCGTACCAGGGCGCACTCATCGCGGCCCTTGCGTTGAGTTCTGTCGCGGCGATGCTGCCGGATCGCGCTTTCTCACTTCTCGCCACGGCAGCCTACGCGGTCTTGCTGTTCGCCGTGGCCGCACCACTGGCACTCATGGCGCATAAATCGATCGGTGGCGTCGCACCCGAAATCGCCTACGGTCCGGCTCTTACGGCGGTTACTGGCCTCGAAGACACCCTTATCGAAAACGGGCTCGTGGATTTCGAGACCTTCGCTGTCCATGTGAAGCCGTTCTTGCGTCTGAGCCAGCTTGATATGGTCGCGCTCGTCGTGTCGCTTTCTCTAGGCATTGCAGTGCTTCCGCAATTGGTCGCGGCGCTCGCAGCGAGCCGCAGCGCTGCAAAAGTGCGCGTGACCGGCGCGTGGACGGCACTATTCGTGGCAGCTCTTCTGATTGCGATGCCCGCGCTGGCCACCTACGCGAAACTTGAAATCTACGGCGCGATTGCCAAAAGCACGCCGCTTTCCAATTTGCCGCCATGGCTGGAGGCGCCGTTAGCGGCCGGTCTGGCGCAAATCCACGGCACGTCCATCGCGTTGCTGGACGCTGTCGCTGAAGCCCTTCGCGATGGACAGGATAGCGCCCACGCGGTCGCTGCCGCTCTCGCACCCGCAATCGCGAAGCAGTGGGCCGTGCTGGATGCGGCAACGCAGGATGCAGTGCTTGGTGCTGCGCGCACAATAGTCGCCGAGCCGCAGACATCGGCGTGGACTCTATACACAAGCAGCATACTACCCGTAGCGGCCGCCGCCGCCGGCAACCAGGCGGCGGTCCTGACCCAGGCGTCGCTCGTCCTTGAGCCAACAGGTCTCTTGCTCGCGCTCCCTGAATTGACAGGTGCGCCGCGCTGGATCGGACCGAGCCTGTTGGGAGGTGTTGTCGCGGCAGGGATCGTGATGGCGGCTGCATTCCTGCGCTGCCTTTTCGCATTCGGAAGCCCCGAACAGGTGAGCCCGCCTCGCACGATGCGGGGCGGCGCCGTCATCGTCGGCTTAGGCTTGGCAATCGCCGCAGCCGTTCTGGCGGCCCTCCGCCCCGAAGATAGCGTGACGATAGCCGTCTCCGCCCTGTCGCTCGGGGCAGCCGGACTGTTCCCCGTCCTGTCGTTGGGTCTGTCCTGGGGCCGCGCGACCGCCGCCGGTGCAGTCGCCGCCATCGTCGCGGGCGCAGGCGTGACGCTCTACTACGACGCCGGCATCCAGGTATTCCCCGCTGCATTCTATAAAACGTGGCAGGGACTATCGGATGCCGGAGACATGGCCATTGAAGAGTTCACCGCGCGTGAGGAAGCTGTGAATGCGGCGGAAGACGCCGAGGCCAGAGCGACGGCGTTGGCCGATCTCGACGACCTCGCGCGCGGGACAGCGACCCGTCACGGCCTCGCCAATTGGGCGGGTATAGACAGCGCGTCGGGCGCCATCTTCGGCGTCCCCATAGGCTTCGCGGTGCTCGTTCTGGTCAGCTTGCTGACGCCGCGCCGCAAAACCGATCAAGCTTAGCTCTCAGCCGTAGGCCAAACGCGGCTGCCACTCCGTGGCTTCCGTCGCTGCGAGGAAGCGCGCAACGACGTCGATCGTCTCGGCGTCGCGGAGCAGCGGTGCATGGCCCTGGCCGCGCACCACGTAGGACGACAGCGCGGGATGGCGCCGTCCCATTTCCTCGACGGTCTCGGCGGAAAGAATGTCCGAGGTCTCTCCGCGCAGCACGAGCACCGGCACGCGCTTCAGCGCCTCGAACTGCGGCCACAGCTTTGGAATGGGGCCGTCGAGCACCGAGAGCGAGTTCGACAGCGCCGGATCGTATCCGGGCGCGGGCCGGCCTTTGTGCTCGTTGAACCACTGCTTGGCGACTTCGACCCATTCATCGGCCGAGATGCCGGGGAAAGTTCGCCGCCCCATATCATGCACAAGCGCACCCGCTTCCCGCCACGAGGCCGGCAGCGGGATGCGTCCGACGTAGGCCGAGATGCGTCCCAGGCCCTTCTGCTCGATGACTGGACCGATATCGTTCAGCACCACCGGGCCTACGGAGCGCGGCTGCATGGCCGCCATCACCATGGCGATGAGACCACCGCGCGACGTCCCGACAATCGAAGCGCCCGCTATGCCTGTCACCGTCATGAAGTCGAGAACGTCCACCGTTTCGAGCGGTACGGTGTAGTTCTGCCATTCCGGATCGTTTTCGGAGAGTCCGCGGCCGCGATAGTCGAGCGTATAGACGTCGCGCGGCCCGTCGGGGCGCTGTGAAAGGGATTCGGCGAGAACATGAAAGTCGCGCCCGTTGCGCGTCAGGCCGGCGAGGCACAGAGCCGGACGGCGGTAAGTGCCGTCGTGGAAGGCAGCCGGATAGTGCCGCCCGTGCAGCCTGAGGCCGTCTCTGGCCGTAAAAAAGATCTCTCGATACGTCTCGAACGTACGCGTCATGATACTTCCCCGCTGCTCGGTTCCGTCGAGGCCGCCCAGCCCCCGGCAACCGCTACTTAGTTTGAGCGCCAGCTAGCCGTCCGTCTTCTCCCCGGGCTGGCGCGCTGCGACGCGCGCTCTGTTCAGGTCTTCCTCCAGCCGCAGCGCCGCCTGCTCTTCGCCAAGGCGGGCCCGGTAGATCTGAATATTGGCGAGTACCTTCGCAACGTATTCCCGCGTTTCCTGGATCGGGATCCGCTCGATCCAGTCGATGGGATCCACCTTCGGATTGCGCGGGTCGCCAAATTCCCGGATCCATTGCCGCGCTCGGCCCGGCCCCGCATTGTAGCCGGCGAGCGTCAGCACGTAGGAACCGGAAAACTCGTCCATGCGGTCACCCACATAGGCCGAAGCCATCATCGTATTGTACGATGGGTCTTTGAGAAGCCTGTCGATGTCGCACTTGATCTTATAATCTTTGCAGACGTGCTTTGCGGTCACGGTCATGACCTGCAAGAGCCCCTTGGCGCCAGCACCGGACACGATGAGCGTGTTGAATTCCGTTTCCTGGCGCGCCAAACCGAGCAGCATCGCCGTCTCCGGCGGTTTGCGCAGCGGCGTGTAGGCCGGGAATGGATGCACGGGATAGGCGTAGTAGTAGAGGTTCTGTCCCCTCGCGATTGCGTACTTCGCCGCCCGTACCGCGGACTGCGTATCGCCGACCGCTTCTGCAAGATGCGCAACCATCGCGCTTTCGCCCTCAGTTTTCGCGAACTGGCGAAGCTGGACGAAGAAGCTGCGCATGATGCTCGCGTCGAGCCCCGCCTGCTTGGCGATCACCACGGCTTTCGCCGCGTCGTGGTTCACGAAACGCTCGATCTCGTCGCCCGTCGGAAGGGCCGGTGGCTTGGTCGTGATGGCAAGCCGGCCCGGCTCGAGCTTCTGGCGCGCTAGCAAGGCATGGAACGTGTCGGGGTCCTGCAGGGACTGGCGGTAGTATTCGTCGGCCGCGGCCTTGTCCTTGCGCGCTTCGGCCGTGCGCCCGAGCCAGTAGCTGGCCTTGGCTCGGCTCAGCGGTCCGTCCGCGCCTTTGCGCATAGCCTGGAAATGCGTTTCGGCGGCTTTGGGATCCTTGAGATAGCGGAGCGCGATCCACCCCGCCATGAACGCCTGCTCCTTGAGCGGGTTTTCGGTGAGCGGACCGGCATCTCTCACGAGCGCGTAGGCGAGCTTGGGATTGTTGTCCTTGAGCGCCTCGTAGGCATTGGCGCGCCGCTCGACCCACCATTCGTCGGGCGCGACGATCGACGCTTCCTCGGTCGGCGCGCCGAGCAGCAACTTAGCGGCTTCTTCGCTCTTGCCCGACCGGCGCAGAGCCTGCACGCGATGGAACGTCAATCCCCAGTCCGGCACGCGCTCAGCCGGAAGAGAGTCGATATCTTTGCGCGCCGTCTTCGCCCCCAGGAAGGCCGACAGGCGGACGTTCGCCTTCTTCTGCTCAGCTTCGGGCAACAGCGGAATGACGCGGCGGACGATTGCGGCGCGCTGGGACTTCTCGCCCTGCCAGCGGATGTCCTCGATCAAAAGGCGATCGAGGCGCCATTTGTGGTCCGCCGTCGTCAGGAGGGGGCCAAAGCGGGCGAGAAAGCCGGCCTCGAGGCTCGCCGGCAGCATTTTCTCGCGCCAGGCCTTTGCAGCCAGCCGACGCGCTTCATCGCGATTGCCCTCCGCCAGAAACGCAGACGCAAGCGCCGCGTATCCCACGCCGTTCACCGGCTCTCGCGCGGCGAAATAGGTTTTGATGGCCGTGGAGCTGCCGCCTTCGGTAAAGAGTGCTTCTTCGAGCTTCTGCGTCAGTGTGGTGCGGTCGCCCCACGCTGGGTTCGCATCCAGAAACGCGCGGATCTCGTCGGCCGTCGCGACGCCCTTGCGCAGCCGGAACCAGTCGACAAGCTTGCGCGCCACCGGATCGTTGATCTGCGCTTTGAGGGCGTTGGCCTGATCAACGTCGGCCTTTGCGCCGGATAGCGCCTTGAGCGCATCGCGGAGGAGATCGGCATCGCTCGCAGCGAGCTTGTAAGAGCTGAGCGGCTGGACGGCCTTGTCGAGTTTGGCCATGAAATCCTGCTCGGACTTCGATGGCTTTGCCGGCTTGGGAAGCTCTTCGAACGGAGCCGCAAACCCGGCATGTCCAAGCGGAGCGGCTGCGAAGATGACCGCCAAAGCCAATATCGCGGCACGGCCGGGATGGATCGGCAGCCAAGGCCCTCGGGCCGTCCAGTTCAAGCGGTGTCCTGTCACGCTTATCCTCGCCGCGGCGCAAAAAAGCCCGGATTGTCCCAAGAATGAAAGACGTTAGTGGCCCCGTTTGGCCGAACTTAGCAATGTTCCCAACTGTAATCGGCGGTCGTGCCGGGTCGGCTTGCAGGCTGCCGCTCGACCGCATAATGTCCACCGTCCCAGCCGCAATGAGGCCGTGGCCGAGACGAGCGAATACGGGTAGAGGGTACAAACTCGAGCGCGCGCGTTCAAGGTGCCCCCGCTCGCTAACGGCGATCGGGTGCGGCACGGCAACGGTAGCGTCTGAACGCGGCCGTCGAAAACGAAGGACATCGAGAGCGCATGTTCAAAGGCTCCATCACGGCGCTTATTACGCCGTTCAAGAACGGTCTTTTGGATGAGGAGGCTTTGCGCCGCCTCGTCGAGTGGCAGATCAACGAAGGCACGCACGGGTTGGTCCCGACGGGAACCACCGGTGAAAGCCCGACTTTGAATTTCGACGAGCATAAGCGGGTTATTGAAGTCACCGTGGAGGCGGCCCGGGGCCGCGTTCCCGTGATCGCCGGCACCGGCTCGAACTCGACCGACGAAGCCATCGAGCTTTCGGCGTACGCCGAGAAGGTGGGTGCAGACGGCATCCTGATCGTGAACCCGTATTACAATAAGCCCACGCAGGAAGGCCTCTACCAGCACTTCAAGGCCATCAACGACAAGGTCGGCATTCCGATCGTCATTTACAATATTCCGGGCCGTACCAACGTCGACATGTCGGTTGCGACCATGGCGCGGGTGTATGAGCTGAAGAACGTCGTCGGCGTGAAGGATGCGACCGCCAACCTCGCGCGCGTCTCTCAGCAGCGCGCTGCCATGGGACCTGACTTCATCCAGCTGTCCGGCGAGGACGCGACCGCGCTCGGGTTCATGGCGCACGGCGGCCATGGCTGCATCTCGGTTGCTTCGAACGTCGCTCCGCGCCTCTGCGCCGAGTTCCAGAACACCTGCATGAAGGGTGACTTCGCCGCCGCGCTCGCGCTCCAGGATCGCCTTATGCCGCTGCATGACGTCCTGTTCGTCGAGACCAACCCGGGCCCGGTGAAATATGCCGCTTCGCGCCTCGGCTTGTGCTCTCCCGAGATGCGCCTGCCGCTCGTGCCCGTATGCGAGCAGACCAAGAAGGCTGTGGACCCGGTCCTTGCCAAGGTCGGCTTGCTGCAGGCTGTGGCCGCCGAATAGGCGAGCGCAGGATAGGTAACAGATGTCCGCCAAGAAGGACGACGGCCGGCGGATCATTTCCGAGAACCGCAAGGCCCGCCACGAGTACTTCATTACCGACTCGTGGGAAGCCGGGATCGAGCTCAAGGGTACGGAGGTCAAAAGCCTCCGCACCGGGCAGGCCAACATCGCCGAGAGCTACGCGTCGTTCGAGGACGACGGCAGCTTCTGCCTGATCAACGCGTATATCCCCGAGTATCAGGACGCCGGTCGCTTCTTTCAGCACGAACCGCGCCGCAAGCGCCGGCTCCTGCTGCATAAGAGCGAGCTGGCCAAGCTGTTCCAAGCCGTCGTGCGCAAAGGCATGACGATCGTCCCGCTCGAGCTCTATTTCAATGAAAAGGGCCGCGCCAAGCTCAAGCTCGCCCTCGCCGAGGGCAAGAAGCTGCACGACAAGCGCGAGACGGAAGCCAAGCGCGACTGGAATCGGCAGAAGGCCCGGATCATGCGCGAGAAGGGCTGATGGCCTCAAACACCGCGTTCT